>JACKQG010000741.1_pt1 | contig 46495 bp, 49 predicted proteins | sample 8237621 | NCBI WGS metagenome assembly JACKQG01 (sample SAMN15677084, study PRJNA649215) | marine metagenome | biome: marine; feature: Black Sea; material: saline water; isolation source: suspended particulate matter (SPM) from the Black Sea western gyre | collected 2013-06-09/2013-06-10 | depth... | reverse complement strand
TGAGGTTGTTAATGACCAATTTGAAGTATGCGAGCAGTTCTACACAGCGGAGTAGTCTATTGAGAGGGGGTGAAACTTATCACTTCGCCAGGCCGAAGACTGCGAAGATGACAGCGCTATTCCGCTAGACCTTGATTAGAGAGAAAGTCCGCCTTTAAAACGGGTGGGCTTTATTCTCAATGATGTTGAGTGTTTTTATCACGTATAGCCCTAGTTAGAACAATCTGCATAGGTGGAATCTCTTCTGCCTTTTTTTGTGTCGGACATATAGATATACAGAACAGTCGCCTTCGGAGGGGGGGGTCTATCTGCAGAGACTAATTAGGTAACCATTTACTCCTTGACCCAAGGCAGAAGCCTAAGCCTTCCTACTAATAAATAGTTAACGACCGCACAGCATGGGTAAAGACCAAACCCAATAAAAGTGATTATGTCGTCAGGGTAAGGATATAAGCCGTTCTTTATTGCCAAACCTGCAGTTTTAAAACCCATTAGATAAATTAGATAGCTAACCACTAAAATGGCAGGATAAGCCAAGCCCAACCAAGCTAGGACATTACTGAATCTCTCTTTCATTACTTTCTCTCCTCTCCTACACCAAAGTTATAATATTCTAATGTTTGCATGTTAGTACATTAGAGAGGTTGCCACTAGGCCGAGGTATTAGCCAACAATTTTAGCTGTTGGCATTTGTATCACTTTCTTACCAGTTGGATAGCAGTAGTTAGTCCATACCTGCATAAGTACTTTTCGTTTTTCTAGTAAGTCGGTTCGTTGGTATGCGGCCTCTCCCTTGTCGCTTAGTTTGTGGGCTAGGGCTTCTTCTGCTGTACGCCAAGCGGTGTTAGTTTCCTCTTGAATATAGTCACGGAATGTAGAGCGGAACCCATGCACTGTGTAGGGCTTGTATCCTCCACGTTTTAGCACAGCATCCATTGTTTCATTCGAAATACTGCTGTTATCAAGCATAGGACTTGGAAATACGTAGTCATTAGTTCGTTGTTCTGATAGCTTTGTGAGTAACTTTATGGCCATGTCACTCAAGGGTATGCGGTGTTCTACTCCCTTTTTCATCCTCTCTTGTGGCACTATCCATAATCTCTTTTCTAGGTCGATTTCAGGCCACTTGGCGCCAACACACTCATTGGTGCGTAAGCAAGTAAGAATAAGCATCTCAAGGCATCTAGCACCCATTCCATCTGTTTGCTTAAGGTCGCTAAGAAAGGCCGATACCTCTTTATAGGGCATGGCTTCATGATGTTTCACCTTGGCGATTTTTTGGGGACTAGGGAGTATAGATTTAAGATGGCCTTTCCATCGAGCAGGGTTGTTACCTGTGCGCCACTTTTGAACCTCTGCATAGTCTAAGATCAATTCCATGCGTCCTCTGACTCTACTGGCTGTCTCTGTCTTGGTGTTCCAGATTGGCTTTAGTACCTTAAGGATGTGCTGAGTATCAATGCTACCGACAGGCATTGAACCGATCTTAGGAAATGCGTAGGTGACAAGAGTGTTTTTCCATTGGGCTGTGTGCTTTGGGTTCTTCCATTCGACTTTCTTAGTGTCTATGTATTCCAGAGCAACTACTTTGAAGGTGGCTTCATCTTTCACCGCATTAAATGCATTAGCTAATTCATCAGCTTCTTTAGCCGCTGAGTCTTTTACCTTTTGTTGGATAGGGTCAATGCCTTGAGCGACCATACCTTGAATGTTTAGCGCCTTAGATCGTGCGATGGATAGAGTGTTGTTAATAGGGCAGTACGCACCTAAACCGATTTGTCTGCGCTTACCGTTGATTTGATAGCGATAGTCAAAACTAGTAGAGCCACCTGTTTTGATGGACAGATAAATATTGCCACCGATGGGGGTGCGGCCAGTGACGCTACCCCTGATTAACTTCTCTAATTTTTTCGCTGTAATGTTTGCCATGTTAATCTGTCTTTGATTGTTTGGGTCACCATTTGGGTAACCACTTGGAGTAAGTATACACCTAAACAATAGAATACAGAATAGGACTCTAAATAATGAAAAGCCCTACATCACTGGTCTATAGGGGATATTTTGTGGAGTTCATGGGAGTTCTGAATACTACGATCTGGCAGACTCTTTCTCCGCCATATAGATTAATTAAGCCTCTGTTTTTACAGGGGTTTTTTTATATGCAGAATCTGTACCCATTAATCTACCCATTATAAGGGTATCTATTTTTTAACTCTCCTAATTAGGCTGATTCGAGATCAAGCCACAGGTGATGAAAGCCGCGCAGCATTGTCGAATGAGTGCGCTCGTTCATAGCACTTTGAGCATGGCTGATTGATTTATAGCGCTTTAATAGGCCCTCCATTGCATACCGAGCCTCTAATCGCCCGAGAGGCGCGCCGATACAGAAGTGAATGCCATGTCCAAAGCTATGGTGGTCACTGCGCCCCCTGTCTAAGCGAAACTCGTCTGCATACTCGTAATGCCGAGGGTCACGGTTAGCTGATCCCATAAAGACATAAACTGGTTCGCCTGCCTTAATGGTTTGGCCATGAAACTCAACATCCCGAGTAGCTTTTCGATTAACCCACTGCACGGGCGCGTCATAACGCAAAATCTCCTCGATAGCAGCATCTATTTTGTCTGGGTTTTCTCTAAGTTTCTGCCAAGTTTCTGGATCATCTGCAAGATAATTTAATAAACTGGCTAGCACACTAGTAGTAGTCTCGTTCCCGGCAATAAGCATTAACACACAGAAACCTGCGATGTCCTGATCATTTAAGCTTTCGCCATCAACCTCAGCATTCACGACTTCACTGACCAAATCCTTACCAGGGTTTTCACGACGCTCCGGAATAAGGGATGTGAAATACCCAGCCATCTCCATAACAAGAGGCATACGTTCAGCCACATCTTGAGATTTAGTGGTTCCAGTAAGTGCATCAGACCAACGTCTAAAATCGTCCGCTCGTTCGGCGGGAATGCCCATCATATGTGCTATTACTGTTACCGGAAGTGGACCAGTAAATTCGGCCGAAATATCCACCACGCTCTTTCCGCTCATAGCATCCAAGAGCTCTTCAACTAGATCCTTAACTCCTGATTCCATTACCTTAAGTGTTCGAGTAGTGAAAGCCGTGTTTACGATAGCTCTCAATTGTGTGTGCCTGGGGGGGGCATCAGTCAACAGCGGCAGGGCGACCGTCTGACTCTCCATTTCTCCCATGGACTTGGATGAGAAAGTTTTAGCATCTTTCATAACGGTACGAACGTCATCATACCGACTAAGTACCCATCCTTTAAGATCACCATCAGACCACCATATAGGCTTTTCGTCTCGCCATTTTTGGTAGCTAGAGTAGGGGCTTGCTATTAGTGTCTTATCATTTCTATTCATAAAGTTAGCCCTTTCTTTTTGTTGCGATATTGGTGATTAAAAATTAATACTAGTGTAGCTAAATAGCATGCCTGTGAGCCCCTAATTAATTGGTTAGCCTTATAGCTCCTAAGACCCAAGGGGCTACTGTAACTGAAGAGAGCCTTATTAAAGTTTAAGGATCACTCAACGAATATCCAACGTACCAATTTATATCGCTTTCATTATCAACTTGATCTCGCCAACTTCTTGTCGCATTCCAATTTGAAGCAATAGAGATGGTGGAGCTACTATTTATATAATAATTCGGTGTTGTAGAATATTTGAATAGAATCTATTCCTCTTCGTTATCTTTGTCCTCATGCTCTTTAAGTTTTTCTTGAAACTCCTCTTTAGAGAGTTTGTGCCAACCGATACATTTACCAGTTGGGCTTCTTCCGCAACCACATTCCATATTTATCTCCTATCTTAATAATTAAATTTTTGGTTTAAATACAAAATACAAAGATACACCCAGCAAGAAAATTTGTATATTTTTAAACAGGTCAGCAGTTATTAACCAGTCTGAATGACCAAGAACAAGTGCAACAAGTAATCAATCACTCCCTTGTTGAAGAGAGGGAGTGTAAATACATTCACGGGCTTTATAGCTGAATACTTCATCAGTCAAATCAGGGCTAGAACGAGGTACCCCTCCCGAAAGAGTCTAATTTTGATATCTATATGTCCGACACAAAAAAAGGCCAAACCTTTACGATTCGACCTTTTCAGATTGTTGTTGATTCTATGGCTGTTAAGCGGGTTACTTAACAAATACTGTCGGCGCTTCGCCCTTCTTGCCAACTCTGATTACTAAAGACACTCTGCACTGATCATCCGAAACCTTAGGGGCATTATCTTCGCCGCCATGAACCCAACCAGATGGTTCAAAGTAATACTCATCCTTAGTTACAGATTGAAATTCACCTGAAACATTAGTATCAGATTGGCCATCAAGCATATATACAAGCGTTCCATATGGATGCATATGTTTATCACCTTTACTGGCGCCACAAGAAGCATATTTCTCTACGTATAAATCCATTTCGCCAGCTAGATCAAAAACCTCTGATGAGATCAAGCCTTGTGCTGCTAATTTTTCATCTTCTTCATGGTGAGCGGCATTTATATTGGCGGCAGTTATTAAAAGTATGGCAATTATTGGTAATTTAAGTTTCATTCTAATTCTCCTTGTCATAAATATTTAGTCATAAATGACTACTGTTGTAGCTAACTTAATCATAGCTGAATAGCCCATTCAGTCAAATCAGGGATAGATCGAGGTGAGAGATATGCAGATTATTCTTTTTGGAACAGCTTCAGTGATAGGAGTAATACAGGAAAAAAGAATAATATGTTTCTCATCGCACTGACCTTTTTTGATCACAGCTGACTGATAGGTATCTTCGTTCACAAACTCAAAAAAACTATCATAGTTCTTTTGCTATATCACCAGAAGCCTTCGGTGCATCCTCGTAGATTTAGCTATTTTGGTGCACGCTTAACTCAAATCAGACACTTTTCGCTCCGGATTGGCGCTAACCCTTACTGTGAAACTCTCTAATTAGCTCCAATAATTAGATACACACCGTGTTGTTACTATTTGGCACGTAATATGCAATGTCTAATAGACTGTAGTCATTAGATTCAAATGCTTAAGTATTAGTATTGAAACGTTTGAATCACATTGCGATCAGTCCAACCTACGAACCAAGTGGATTTATCCATTTTTTATCACGAACAGAGCGAAATAAAATGAGAAAAGTATTTGTTGTTTTAGTATTAACTTTATTATCAAGTAGCACCTTTGCTGGCAACCTAATGAATAGATTTGATCTTGATTCAAATAAAGTGGTCACCATGGATGAGCTCAAACAGGCAGGGTGCACTGTAAGAGAGGGCCTTTTCAACGTTGCAGATAAAAACGGTGATGGTTCTTTGAGTAAAAAAGAACTGCGAAAAGCACAGGCCTACCTAGTGGTTCGCAAGCGATGCCCAAAAGGAGAAGTTTCTTAAGCCTGCCTAAGCCTGCAAGTCGGGACAATGAAAATATATAGGAGGCAATGCCTCCTATATATAGTATTTTATCACTCCTTGGGGAATGTTACTCTGCTGAATCCGAAGCATAAAATTGGCCACCGTTATATAAATTAGGGTCGCTGCAGGTGGCCGTGGCATTTATCTTAGCTTGCATCGCCTTTCCATTCTCTTCCCAATTTGCAGTACCTCGTGCCATGGAATCAAAGTCTGTATGCCAATTAAACCAATAGAAATCTGCTTGATCTTCACCGACTGGATTATAAATTCCAAAAGAGAATTGCTCGCCATTGTCGTTAGTTTCAAGCCATTGAATAAATTGCTCTACATTAGCTTTAAGATCTTCTCTGCCTTTACCCTCATTAAATTTACACGCGATTTCTGCTGCTGCGAACTTATCCCAGCTTTTAAGAGCAATACTTTCTGGTGTGTGGAAATGGCCCTCATAACCAAAAATAGTAGTATTGTCACAGTCTAAAACATTTCTATAATTTTCATCCCACGCTTGGGCTTTTTTGTCCGTCATCCATGCTTGCCATCCAGCCTCAGCCGCGTCTTGTGAGGTCCATTGAATTTCCCACCACCCATTTGAATTGCTGTTTTTCCCTTTAATTGGAGCATAACCACCAATCCAAGTAATTTCATTAGATAGATTTAATGTATTAAATTCGGCAATCATTACGTCCATATCTTCTTTTGAATAGTCAGGGCCTGCTGTGCATGCCAGAAATTCATTATAAAAATGGCCTGCTTCCCAACTTGCGTCAGCTGGTTCAGCATTGACTGTTGAACAAGAAAGGTTCATTAGAATAAAGAGACTAAATAGGCTACTAAGTTTTATTAATTTCATGGTCTATCCTTATTTGAAGTTTGATGGTCTGTTTAATACTGCAATACAAAATCCATAGACATTATTATATCGAGAGAATACATATAACTAATCATAGCTGAATAAATGGTCGAATCAAGAAAGGAGCAAATCGAAGTTTTCACTAGAGTAAGACTTCCATTAGATCTGAATTATAGGGAGAAAAGCCAATAGGACAGCGGGGTAACTTTTACGTTAATATTTATCTAATGACATATATCTGCTTTTATAATTCTTTACTTCTTTTCGCCATCTATGTAAGTTCGACTATGACTGCCTGTACTTAGTCATCTACTTACTGGAGACACATTATGTTTAGACGATTTTTATTGGTTCCGTTGTGCCTATTTACCTCGGCGTTGGCGTTCGCCGATCATCATGAAGAGACAGAAGCTGCTTCTGGTCCTGAAGGCGCTAGTGACCTTCGTGCCGAATATCAATTCTGTACTTTAAATAAAGGTAAGACACTAAAAGATGTTGATAAATATTCCCAAAAATACGGCACGTTCGCTGCTGAAAATGGGGTGAAATACAACCAAACTCTGTTAACACCTGTACATGCAGGGGCAAGCATGGGCGACTATACCCATATAATTGTCGGGCACTGGCCTAATGGGCGGGAGATGTACAAAGATTGGGGAGTTTATCTCAATCAATTTCAAGATAAGCATCCAAACCTTAAGTCACCCCACACCTGTAACGCAAACTTTGCAACATTCCAGCTAAGAGTTGTGCAAGCTTGGGACGAATCGATGGGAATGGATCCGAGAAGGCCAGTTCAATATGCGGACTGTTCTCTAAATGACGGCAAAACGTTAGATGATGCGGTGGCTGCTGAGCGGTCAGCTGCCGAGCTTGTCGCGTCAGTAGGCCTTAAGGGTTACGGTGTTAATTATATTCTCCCTTATCTCGGTCAGACATCAACTGACTATGACTTCATCAGTTTGTTTTATTTCCAGACTTATGCAGCCAGGGGCGAGATGGCGTTTAATTATCACAAGGTTAGTGCTGAAGCTGAGGCGATAACAGGAGAGGTTTATACCTGTGAGAACCCCAGAAGTTTTGCGGCAAAGAACTTGTATACCAATTGGGACAATAATTAAATAATTGGTTGTTTCTCGGAGCCCCTTATGAGGTGTCATCTGGGGCTTTTTTATAGGCTGTCTTAATTGCCGATTGTGAGCTAGTATCGTACTGTCTGTTGTTTAGCTTAATTTGATGGGGTCGTATTTTGGATATTTTGACATTTGAGCAGATTCGTCTCGTGGTAGTGGTGTACTGTTCTGCTTTGGTGCCGCTGATCCTCATCCCGACGTTACATATTCGTAAGTCTATTCCTGCGTGGGTGCTTCCTTTCTACATAACTATGTTTATCATTTGCGCCTTTGGCTGGGAATTATGGTTCAACTATGGCTTGGTTGCTGGGGATAGCGTTACGGTTCGTCGAGTCGACATTTTAAATCAGTTGCTTCCACTGCATATCAATGGATTACTAAATTCGTTGGCAGATGCAGGTACAATTTGTTGCGGTAGCTTGTTATTGGTTTGGTTAGCAATGGGGCGTCGAAATTCTATCTATAGACAATGGGACTGGGGCGTATTTGGTCTGCTTTTAGTGATCTTTATAGGCCAGAATATCTTAGTAGAAATGTTTCTATATCATGATCAATTGAGCGAAGGGAAACCACTCTCATGGGCGCCATTGTCCCCGCTTGGGTCTTGGTTTGACCCAGTTTTACTCGAGATCAATGATCGAACGTTACGGCTGAGTAGTCAGGTGCCCTGGCTGCTATTGACACCGCTGCTCTACTTGGGCTTGATTAAGTTTTTAAACTCGGGTGATCAGGCAGCTGAAAGTGGTAGTGGTTGATTCGAGTTGAATTGCTCAAACAGGCAGCCCTCGATAGAAGGCCACCTATCTAAGTCTGTTAGATGGCCAGTCCATCTGGAATGATTAGGTCTGATTCAATGCACTCGTCAAGCAATTGCAAGAAGGCTTTACGAGACTTGTTTTTAGTGCCATTAAATGCGGTCATATTTAATTGAGAAAATCCTTTGGCAGCCATTTGTGAGGCTTGGTCGAGCTGTTCGGCAGGGACTATTTGGTCATAAAATCCAGCCGTTATTGCTCCAGTTGGAGTCCACATCTCAGCATTAATGACGCATCGATTGAAGTAATTTGCAGGGATGCGATAGCGAGCTAATTCAATCCCAAAATTGTGCATGGTCATGCCAATTAGAGTTTCATTAAGTCCCGTTTTAAATGCACCATCTGTCCCAATTCTATAGTCACAGGCGAGCATCAAGAAAGCGCCCATTGCGATACAATGGCCAGTGGATACCGCAATAACCGGGGTAGGGAATGCTAATATTCGCCGCGCCATCTTTGAACCTCGCGCGGTCAACAAAATCGCTTGCTCAGGCCCTTTAGCCATTTCCTTAAGGTCGAATCCGCCAGAAAATATGCCATCCCTTCCTTTGAGTAGTACGATGGCACCGCTTTTTTCAGCTTGATCAAACGCGGCCTCTAATTCTTCCCACATGGTGTGAGACAGTACATTCGCCTTGCCGTCGTCCATGGAAATCGTGGCTACGCCATCATTATAGGTGTAGGTGACAATGGTGCCCATATTAGCTTCCTTTATATAAGTTTTAAGTCATTAATTCTTACCGCCAAGCAGACTAAATCAAGATTGCCTCGCCTGTCAAACATCCATGCCCCTACTTTGCGATTAAGGCAGCACTTAGTTATACCTCGGGTGAGACTGCAGCGCTTGCGTGGAACATATATGACTGTGATACTGCAAAACAAACATTCTATTTGGGAGAGTAATTAATGCAAAAATTTGCGCAGATTAACATGTATATTTTAGCTGGGTTTTGGCTGGCGTTTGTCATTAACTTCGCCATGCCATTCGGCGGCTCGCTGGGCACGGGAGTACTTTGGGCGGGGATCGTTTTTTTGGTGTTACATGTTATTGAGTTGGCGGTGGTCTACTCTAAGCTAAAGGCTGTTGGTCGCACTAGTAGCACTGATATTGTTGCCGTTTTAGCGTTCGGTATTCTTTATTGGAAGCCATTGATCAAAAGCTAATGTAAATCACAGATTAATGACCCAAGGTTATGCGTGCATAACCTTGGGTCGACATAACGATATTCTCTAGCTTAGTTGCAAGGCCATAGAAATAAGGCAGGCGAGAGAACCTAGCCAGATCAGGGTCCGAAGATGGGTTATACCAAAGGTATAACAGGCTACAAAGGCAACTCTTAACGCCAACCATGCAGTTGCTGTTGTTGTTAAATCCACATCCATATGCATAGATAGCAAACACAGCGCTAGGAAGGCGGGCAGACTCTCTTTATAGTTTGCGGCGGCTCTGGATACTCTGTTGTACGTGACTGAGGTTTCAACATCCCCATCTCTGTTTGAAAGCAGATATGTGATGTTATTGATGTTGAGGCTAGCAGGTAAAATCCAAAACTGAACGAGTGCAAGTGCAAGTGCATAAATTATAAGTGTGGTCATTGTGTTGGTCCCTTTTTAATTGTGTGTGACGACTGCGACGTTATCAGAACATACTATAGGCTACAACAATGGCTATTATATTTTGGTTAACGGGGTAAGATACACCAACAGTAGAACGGTATTTAGTTGCTGATCAAATTGAAAATAAATTGTTTTGGAGTACGGATATGAAAACACGCGCAGCCGTTGCTTTTGCAGCTGGAAAACCATTGGAAATCGTTGAAGTAGATCTGGAAGGGCCTAGAGCCGGTGAGGTGTTGGTCGAAATGAAGGCGACGGGTGTCTGCCACACAGATGCATTCACGCTTTCTGGAGACGATCCAGAAGGAGCATTTCCGGCTATTCTTGGTCATGAAGGTGCTGGTGTGGTCGTTGAGGTTGGTCCAGGCGTTAAAACGCTGAAGCCTGGCGATCACGTTATTCCACTTTATACGGCTGAATGCAGAGAATGTGATTTTTGTTTAAATCCTAAAACTAATTTATGTCAAGCGGTCAGGGCAACTCAAGGTCGGGGTGTGATGCCCGATGGTACCAGCCGTTTTTCTTTCGAGGGTAAACCACTATTGCATTATATGGGCTGTTCAACCTTTTCTAATTATTCGGTTCTGCCTGAAATTTCATTAGCGAAAGTTAGGAAAGACGCACCTTTTGATAAAATTTGTTATATCGGTTGCGGTGTCACCACCGGTATTGGGGCTGTAGCATTTACCATGAAGGTTGAGGCTGGGTCCACGGTAGCAGTGTTCGGGTTGGGTGGCATTGGTTTAAACGTGGTTCAGGGCGCTAAAATGGTGGGCGCGACACGCATCATTGGCATTGATCTTAATCCTTCGCGTATCCCTCTTGCTAAGCAGTTTGGAATGACAGATTTCATCAACCCTAGTGAGGTAGAAAACGTTGTTGATCATATAATTGATATGACGGGTGGCGGGGTCGATTACAGTTTTGAATGCATTGGAAATGTTGATGTGATGCGGCAGGCTTTGGAGTGCTGTCACAAGGGCTGGGGTGAGAGCTGTATTGTCGGTGTTGCCGGCGCAGGTAAAGAGATTGCGACACGTCCCTTTCAGTTGGTTACTGGGCGGTCTTGGCGCGGTACCGCGTTTGGTGGAGCACGGGGTCGCACTGACGTACCAAGAATTGTCGATTGGTATATGGATGGAAAAATTAACATCGATGATTTGATCACTCATAAAATGCCGTTAGAAGATATAAACAAGGCTTTTGACCTGATGCATGCAGGCAAAAGTATTCGATCAGTGGTGGAATTCTAAATGGCGAAAGACAGCAGTTTAGAGCAGATCGGATCCAATCAGAGTTTTGGTGGGCGGCAGTTACGTTATCGTCACCCGTCAACGACTCTTAATTGCGACATGACTTTCTCTATTTACCTGCCGCCTCAGGCGGATAAGGGTCCTGTCCCAGTGCTCTACTGGTTGTCTGGTTTAACGTGTACTGACGAGAATTTTGTGACTAAAGCGGGTGCGCAACAGCATGCTGCGGCACATGGCATTGCCATTGTCTGTCCTGACACCAGTCCACGAGGAGAAGATGTACCTGATGATGCTGAAGGCGCCTATGACTTTGGCCTTGGCGCTGGATTCTATGTGAATGCGACCGAGTCGCCTTGGGCCAATCACTACAAGATGTATGATTATATCGTTGATGAATTGCCGGCACTGATCAATGATCAATTCCCAATCAACGGTAGTAAGATGTCTATTTCAGGACACTCTATGGGCGGGCATGGCGCACTTACTATTGCGCTAAAGAATCCAGAGCGCTATTCGTCAGTATCGGCGTTTTCGCCAATTTGTGCTCCTATACAGTGCCCCTGGGGCCAAAAGGCGCTGGGCCGGTATATCGGTGGTGACGCCACTGAAAACAATGGGCAGTGGGCTCTATACGATACTGTGGAGTTGGTTAAAACGTCATCCAAGAGCACCAGAGACTCATTACTCGTGCTTATCGATCAGGGGGAGGCAGATAACTTCTTGACTGAACAACTCAATACTCAGTTACTCATTGATACTGCCGCTGTAGCCGCGTTTCCCATGCGAATTCGTTTTCAGCCAGAGTATGACCATAGCTACTTTTTTATCGCGAGCTTTATAGCGGAGCATTTAAGTTTTCACGCAGAGAATCTGCGCTAAAGTAGTGGTCCTTATTAGATAAATAAGAGTCGGTTAGGTACGGCAAATAATTAGGATGATAATGGTAGAATGCGGCGGTAATGAATAGGATCAAATAAACGCAGTCATTCAGAGGTAAGTAGGTTGGATAAGCGCACTAATATTGACCAACTCATAGAGCAATTTAAAAGCTTGCCAGGGGGTTTAATGCCTCTGTTGCATGCGGTTAAGCATGACGTTGGTTACATTCCCGATGACTCTGTAGAACAGATTGCCAAAGGTTTTAACCTTTCTCGTGCCGAAGTGCACGGTGTCATCAGCTTTTATCACGACTTTAATACCAGTCCTACAGGTCAGCACTGCGTCCAGATTTGCCGTGCGGAGGCCTGCCAATCAATGGGCTCTCGTCAGATCGAAGCCCACGCTAAAAAGAGTTTAGGCATAGAGTACGGAGAGACGACTAAGGACGGCAAAGTAACTCTGCAGCCGGTTTACTGTTTGGGGAACTGCGCCTGTTCGCCCTCCATTCGTATTGATGATGATATTCATGCCAGAGTGAGTGCCGCCAGCTTTGATCAATTGATGGCTGAGCTGCGTTCTCCAGCTACTACTCATGCTGGAGGGAAGAAATGAGCATGACATTCTTTATTCCACAAGATACCACTGCGTTGGCACTTGGCTCAGATTCCGTTGCTTTAACGATGGCCAGCGAACTAAAAGAGCGCGGTGTCGAGGGTGGAATTATCCGTAACGGGTCAAGAGGCATGTTTTGGTTAGAGCCACTGCTTGAAGTGGAGATTGACGGCAGTCGGTTGGGCTTTGGTCCGGTGAAATCTTCAGATATGCCTAGTATCCTAGATTCGTTGAATTCCCGGACGAAAAACACTAAGTCCTTGAATCATCCGCTATTTTTAGGCGAGGTTAATGAAATTGACTACCTTGCGAGGCAACAGAGGCTTACCTTTAACCGAGCGGGCGTGGGTGACCCTCTCTGTATTGAAAACTATCAACGTTTATCTGGTTTTGTCGGCCTCACTCATGCGATCAAACTAAAAGGCCAGGAAATTGTTGATCAAATTAAAGATTCCGGGCTACGTGGTCGCGGTGGAGCTGCGTTTCCTGCAGGGATCAAATGGCAAACAGTCCTTGATACTGTTGGAGAGCAGAAGTACATCGTATGCAATGCCGACGAAGGTGATTCAGGTACATTTGCTGATCGATTGTTGATGGAAGCTGATCCTTATCAGCTCATTGAAGGGATGGCGATTGCCGGTCTCGCGGTGGGTGCCAATCAGGGTTATATCTATTTGCGCTCAGAATATCCTGTGGCTCATAAAATTCTAAATCAGGCTATCGAGCGTGCGACTGAAGCTGGTTTTCTTGGAGAAAACATCTGTAGCTCGGGTAGTGATTTCTTTTTAGAAGTTAGACTCGGTGCTGGTGCCTATATCTGTGGTGAAGAGACATCACTCTTGGAGAGTTTAGAGGGAAAGAGAGGGATGGTTAGGGCTAAACCTCCATTGCCTGCGATTGAAGGGTTATTTGGTAAGCCTACAGTGGTGAATAATGTGCTTACCCTTGGTGCTGTGGCCAGTATTTTAGAGCAAGGCTCTAAAACCTATAAAGACTTTGGCATGGGGCGTTCTCGAGGAACATTGGCCGTGCAACTGGCAGGGAACGTTAAACGTGGTGGCGTCATAGAATTAGCCTTTGGTGTAACATTACGGGAAGTTGTTGAGGGTTTTGGTTGCGGCACTTATAGCGGTCGACCCATTCGTGCTATTCAAATGGGTGGTCCTTTGGGCGCATTTTTGCCCGAATCTCAATGGGATACGCCACTTGATTATGAATCTTTTGCGGCAATTAAAGCGATGATAGGTCATGGTGGTATTGTGGTATTTGACGATACTGTTGATATGGCTGCCCAGGCTCGATTTGCGATGGAATTTTGCGCGGTTGAATCGTGCGGAAAATGCACACCTTGCCGAATAGGCGCGACTCGCGGAGTCGAGGTTATTGACCGCATTGTGCAAAATGAAGATCGTGATAATAATTTGATTTTGTTGACTGATCTCTGTGACACCATGGAGTTCGGTTCTCTTTGTGCTATGGGCGGTATGACTCCATTCCCAGTGCGTAGCGCATTAGCTTATTTTGCAGAAGACTTCGGTGGCGAAAGCCCTAGAGAGAATTAATATGCTGGAATTTTACGAACCTCAACCAGATTTTGGAACTCCACAGAGTGACAGTGAAACCCTAGTTACTCTCACTATTGATGGCATCTCGGTGACAGTGCCTGAGGGTACGTCTGTTATGCGCGCAGCATCTGAGGGTGGGGTTAAGGTGCCACGCTTATGTGCAACCGATTCGCTTAAATCTTTTGGCTCTTGCCGTATCTGTCTGGTCGAAATTGAAGGCCGTCGCGGGTTTCCTGCCTCCTGTACCACAGCGGTGGTGGATGGAATGGAGGTGCGAACTCAGTCAGAAGAGATAGGCAAACTGCGCCGTAATGTCATGGAGTTATATATCTCTGACCACCCATTAGATTGCCTAACTTGCCCGACCAATGGCGATTGCGAACTGCAGGACACCGCAGGCGAAGTTGGTCTGCGCGCGGTCCGTTATGGCTTTGAAGGTGAAAACCATTTGATCGCAGAGAAAGATGAATCTAACCCTTATTTCACCTTTGATGCTTCTAAATGCATTGTTTGCTCTCGCTGTGTTCGCGCCTGTGAAGAGGTTCAGGGAACCTTTGCCTTGACGATTGACGGTCGTGGTTTTGAATCTAAAGTGAGTGCGGGTCAGGCTGAATCATTCATGGAATCTGATTGTGTATCCTGTGGCGCTTGTGTTGATGCCTGCCCAACCGCAACATTGACCGAAAAAAGTATTATTGAAGCGGGTAAGCCAGAGCATTCAGTGGTCACTACCTGTGCCTATTGCGGCGTAGGCTGTTCCTTTAAAGCTGAGATGAAGGGCAACGAGGTTGTGCGCATGACGCCCTATAAAGACGGAAAGGCGAACGAAGGTCACGCGTGCGTTAAAGGTCGCTTTGCCTTCGGCTATGCTACGCACAAAGATCGTATTACTAAGCCTATGATTCGTGAAAGCATTAATGATGCGTGGCGCGAGGTGTCATGGGATGAAGCTGTCACCTATACGGCCGAGCGCTTTAAGTCTATTCAGGCAGAGCATGGGCGCACCAGTATTGGCGCTATATCTTCTTCTCGTTGCACCAATGAAGAGGTTTATTTAGTGCAAAAAATGGTGCGTACCGGTTTTGGTAATAACAATATCGACACTTGCGCTCGAGTTTGCCATTCGCCAACTGGCTTTGGACTTAAAACGACGCTTGGTGAATCGGCGGGTACGCAAACATTTGCCTCGGTCGCCAAATCAGACGTTGTGATTATTATGGGCGCCAATCCCACAGAGGCGCACCCCGTTTTTGCTTCACGATTGAAGCGGCGCCTAAGAGAGGGCGCTAAGCTTATCGTTATTGATCCACGAAAGATCGAGCTGGTCAGCGCACCGCATATCAAAGCAGATTACCATTTGCCCGTTCGTCCTGGCACAAATGTCACCGTTCTAAATGCCTTAGCGCATGTTGTGGTGAACGAAGAGTTACAGGCTCATGACTATATTGCTGAGCGATGCGATACGGAAGGCTTTGACAAGTGGGTGGCTTTTATAGCGGACAAGCGGCATTCACCTGAGGAAACTGAACAGTTTAGCGGTGTCCCGGCAGCTGACTTGCGCGCTGCGGCTCGTTTATATGCCACCGGTGGCAATGGGGCGATTTTCTATGGTCTTGGTGTGACGGAGCATAGTCAGGGATCCACGGCGGTCATGGCGATCGCTAATTTGGCCATGTTGACCGGTAACATTGGCCGCGAAGGCGTAGGTGTTAATCCACTTCGTGGTCAAAATAATGTTCAGGGGTCCTGCGATATGGGTTCCTTCCCTCATGAATTGCCAGGTTATCGGCACATCTCGAGCGCAGTGACTCGCAAGCTGTTTGAAAATGAATGGGGTGTGACTCTTGACCCAGAGCCAGGTCTACGAATTCCTAATATGTTCGATGCTGCCATTGATGGTGACTTTAAAGGGCTTTACTGCCAGGGCGAAGATATAGCCCAGTCTGATCCTAATACACATCATGTTGAGGCAGCACTCAAATCAATTGAATGCTTGGTCGTACAGGATATCTTCCTTAATGAAACGGCTAAGTTTGCCCATGTGTTTTTACCGGGGGCCTCATTTTTAGAGAAAGACGGCACATTTACTAATGCTGAGAGACGTATTTCCCGGGTTCGCAAAACTATGCCGCCGCTCAGTGGTAAAGCTGATTGGGAAGGTACGATGGCACTAGCAAATGCCTTAGGCTGTGATATGCACTATAACCATCCGTCGGAAATCATGGATGAGATCGCTAAACTAACGCCAACATTTAACGGTGTTTCTTATAAGAAACTTGATGAACTGGGTAGTATCCAATGGCCCTGTAATGACCATGCACCGGCCGGTACTCCAGTTATGCATGTCGACGAATTTGTTCGGGGCAAAGGTTTTTTTGCGATTACAGAATATGTGCCCACTGAAGAGCGCGCCAACCGTAAGTTCCCCTTGTTACTGACGACAGGACGCATATTGTCACAATACAACGTGGGCGCTCAGACTAGACGTACGAATAATAGTGAATGGCATGAAGAAGATATCTTAGAAATTCATCCTCATGATGCTGAAGAACGAGGCATTAATCACGGTGACTGGGTTGGAATTCAAAGCAGAGTAGGGCAAACGGTGCTGCATGCTGACGTGACGAGCCGAGTAAAGCCTGGTGTGGTTTACACGACCTTCCATCATCCAGTATCAGGCGCCAACGTTATAACGACTGACAACAGCGACTGGGCGACTAATTGTCCTGAATATAAGGTCACGGCAGTGCAGATTAGTAAAGTAACTGCGCCTTCACGCTGGCAAGCCAGACAAAAAGTCTTTGATACTGAACAGCTGCAGTTATTAGCGAAAGCCAGACACTAATGAATAAGACAATTCATCCTGCTAGTCGTGTCAAAAGGCATATATGGCTGGATGGTCAGCTGGTAACAGCCGATGATCAGGTGGCGACTGAGACGCCAGTAGCAATGGTTTATAACGGCATCTCGCATGTGGTCATGATGTCAACGCCGTGTGACCTTGAGGACTTTGTAACAGGTTTTAGTTTGAGCGAGGGCATTATTACCGGCACCAAACAGCTACTGGATGTTGAAGAAATCACAACAGATAAGGGTATTGAGTTACATGCCACTATAACGGCTGAGGCCTTTGTAGGATTAAAAGAAAGGCGAAGAAATTTGGTCGGTAGGACAGGCTGTGGTCTCTGCGGTGCAGAATCATTAGACCAGGCCATACCAACGCCAAGGACCGTTAATAGTTTATTACAACTAAGTCACAAGGCGTTACAGAGGGCTGTTGTCGCTCTGGCTGACTGGCAGGAACTTCAGAAAGAAACCGGTGCTGTGCACGGTGCAGCTTGGTGTGACACTCAAGGTAATATACTGGCCGTCCGTGAGGATGTTGGACGCCACAATGCGCTGGACAAACTGATTGGTACCATGGCGCGAAATCGTTTCACTAGTGACGGTTTTTTACTAGTAACGAGTCGAGCAAGTTATGAAATGGTGTCTAAAGCGGCTAGCGCTAATATCTGTTTGTTGGCGGCAGTTTCAGCGCCGACATCTCTTGCTATTAATTTGGCTAAAGAGTGCGGTCTTAGCTTGGTGGGCTTTTCGCGACAGGGGAGGCATGTTATTTATTCAAACGAACAAAGATTAGTAGGCGAAACACCATGAGAGCATCAAAAATCGATCGGTTAGTCAAAATGGTCAATCAAATTTCACTTAATATGAGCTCGAACGGGCCTGCCGATGAAGTTGCAATGCAGGTCGCAGAGCATCTCGAAAAATTTTGGTCGCCTCCGATGAAAAGCTTGGTCAGTGATTATGCCGATAATAATACAGTAGGACTCGCCTCAATTTCTCACAAGGCGGTTATACAATTAGCCTTAATGCAAAAAGCAAAATAATACGACTATCTGAGTAGTAACGTCACCACCTAAATATGCCTATTTACTCGCTAAATTGACTGTCAACAATTGAGGTTTTTATTGTTATCGACTGTTGAAATGCCTTCGCGTATTGGTTAATGTCTGCGGTGATGGCAGGTTTTTTTTCAGAGATGTCAGTCGTTTCACCAATATCATTCTTTAAATCGATTAGCATTGGTGGGTTATGCTCTTTCCGTTTAGGCAGCATGCCATAGGCGCCCTGAGTGACATAATGTATTTTGTGCCTATTTACCCGAAACGCACGTAATTCTGAGCCATAGTAAAAGGGTACAAACGTTCGTGGGCTGGATTCTTCACGTGTTAGGCTGGCGCTAAGGTCAAAGCTATCAAGGGCAGTTTTGGATGCCTCAAATCCCGCCAGCTGAGAGAAGGTTGCATACAGATCTGTTTGCATGCCAAGACCCTCAATGACTCCGTGTTGAATACCAGGCCCACTAAAGAGTGTCATGACACGCATTCCACCCTCAAAGGTCGTTGATTTACCATTTTTTAGAGGTTTAGCTGACCCTGCATGGCTCCCGTATAACAGCCAGGGGCCGTTATCGCTGGTAAAAACGAGGTAAGTGTTTTGTGCAATGTTTAGCTTTTCTATTGCTGCCATTATTTGGCCGACGCTCCAGTCAATCTCTTCAATGACATCACCATAGAGCCCTCTCTCGCTTTTGTTCGCGAACGCGGAAGACCTAAATAATGGTACATGAGGCATGCTGTGCGAGAGCATTAGAAAAAACGGTTTGTTTTTAGAAGAGGCTTCCGTCATAAAACGAACAGACTCTTCTGTATAGCGCCTAGTGATCAAGTTTTGATTAGCTGGTTTTTCAAGAATAAGATCTGTAAACGTTCCGTCAAGATTGGTTTTGCTAGAAATAAGTGGAACCTGCCAATCAGAAATATCGGGTTCGAATATATTTTCTCGTATTTTGGGTACTATTTTTTGATATTTAGCGGTTATCTGCTCCGGTGGGGTGAAAATATTTTTTGAGGTTATACCCTCAATTTCCCAGTCCATATCATTGGAGTAGGGGATCCCTAGCCATTCGTCAAAGCCATGTCTTGTTGGGTAATAGGTTTTAGCATCCCCTAAATGCCATTTTCCGAACATTCCTGTAGCGTAGCGATTATCTTGAAATACTTCAGCGATGGTTTTTTCACTATGGGGTATGCCCGATTTACTGCCGGGAAAGAACACTGAAATATTGTCCCCATACAAGCCCGTTCGGACTGGCAATTTTCCTGTTAACAAAGCGCCGCGGCTAGGCGTGCAGACCGACGCAGCAGCGTAAAAGTTAGTCCATACCTGGCCGTCTTCTTCCAGCGAATCGATTGATGGAGTGTTTATCAAGGGGTCGCCGAAAGGACCGGCGTCGGCATAGCCCATATCATCGGTATAGATGATAATGAAGTTTGGTTGGTTGGCGCTATTTGTTGTTTGTCCGGCCTGGACTAAACAGGTGATCGTAAGTAGCAAAATAGATGTTAATTGCTTGCAAAGCATAGCTGTAGAACCTTTTAATGATGGGAGATGCAGCGTTAATATGGAGAATCTTAGCATCCAGTGAATAGCTGTGCTAGATGAAAGCATGCATGATAGTTTAAACCGTATGCCCTTTAGTAAATTTTTGCCATAATAGTGGTCAGACTAAACGCTAGTGTTTGATTTCTTATTTAAGGGTACTAATAATGGCCAAAATGACCCACCTAAATAGCCTTGGCGAAGCACATATGGTTGATATATCGGCTAAGCAAGATACTGCACGCAGTGCGTTGGCTGAGGCCCAAGTAGAGCTCACTGATACTATTGCCGCTGCGGTACAAGACGATCGGTTACCAAAAGGTGATTTGTTCGCCACCGCCAGAATAGCCGGTATTCAAGCGGCCAAAAAGTGCAGTGACCTAATTCCGTTGTGCCACCCTTTGCCGTTGTCCAAAATCACGATTGATATTAATTTAGAGGGCAATGTCATATGGGTTAGAGCTCTTTGCAAAACCACAGGAAAGACTGGGGTGGAAATGGAAGCCTTAACAGCCGCCTCTATTGCGGCGCTAACTATTTATGATATGTGTAAGGGAATTGATAAAGGAATGATCATTCGGGAGACTAGATTACTTGAGAAATCTGGCGGCAAGTCTGGGCTTTGGCTCAGTGCAGATCGACAGGGAGTCAGCGATGATTAATTTGTTGTTCTTCGGTCGCCTAGGGGACCTAGCCAAAGATGCGCCGACCTGTATCGCTAGCCTAGAACCTGATACGACACCGTTGGGAATTAGACAGATGATGAAGGCCGATCACCCGGAGTTATCTAAAGCCTTGTCAGAACCTCAGGTTCTCGTGTCTGTGAACAAAATGATTGTGAAGTGGGATGAGCCGCTGTTTGAAGGTGATGAGCTAGCGTTCTTGCCTCCGGTCACTGGGGGTTAGGGGTAGTGAACGACTTAGTCTGTGTGCAAGCTGATGATTTTAGTTTGTCTGATGAGTATCAGCGATTACGTAACATCAACGGGCAAGTGGGCGCAATCGTAACTTTTTGCGGGTTGGTTCGAGATTTCGAGTCAAGTGCAGGAGAGCCCAAATCTAAGAAATTGGTCAATTATCTTACCCTTCAGCATTATCCTGGAATGACAGAAACCTTACTTGACGATATCGTAATGCAGGCGAAAGCCCGCTGGGACTTAGTCGCAGTGACAGTGATTCATCGAATTGGCAACTTGGCGCCTAATGATCAGATCGTCTTTGTAGGCGTAGCGAGTGAACACCGAAAAGAAGCTTTTGATGCCGCTCAGTTTCTGATGGACTATCTTAAAACTAAGGCGACTTTCTGGAAAAAGCTAACAGGTGAGGGGGCAGAGCAATGGTTAGATGCTAAGTCGTCCGATAGCGATGCAGCGGCAAAGTGGAGCGAGGACAGTCATGATTAATGTTGATGCCGTTATTCTTGCAGCGGGTCAATCTAGCCGGATGGGGGTTGCAAGCAAGGCTCTGTTGCCCTTGAAGGGGTTGTCTTTATTAGATCATGTGATTAAGCGATTAGCACCACAGGTTGACTCTTTGGTCGTTAGTGGTGATCAAGCGTTATTGGGTTATCTTGAGTATCCGGTGGTTGAGGACCTTACTGCTAAATTCTCAGGTCCGCTGGCGGGGCTATACAGTGCTTTAATCTGTACAGATTTGTCAGGCGCCGAGTATCTTATGGTTGTTCCCTGTGATGGCCCATTGCTTCCTGAGTCCTTGGTTGCGCGGTTATATCGAGAGATTAAACTGGCTGATTCCGATGTGGCTTGTGCCCGCTATGAGGGCGTTGTCCAGGGTACGTTCTCTTTGTGGCATAAACGGCAAACAGGCGCGATTAAAAATACGCTATTAGTAGATAAGTATGGTGGTTTTAAACCGCTGCTTGATAGAATGGACGCTGTTTATGTCGATTGGCCAAAGGCATTGGTTAATCCATTTTTTAATATTAATACACCTGACGACCTTAAACAGGCTGAGACGTTACTAGACCTTTAGGTCTCTTTTTATAACGAAGACATAACCTAGGCTTGGCCGTTGGCAGGGTATTTTTAGACCGGAATGCCTGCGCGGGTATCAGTTTTAGAAAATAGTCCGCTGTTTAGTGGTATTAACAGAGAGATTTTGACCTTATGGCAAATAAACATTCACATTACTCACTTTTAGGGCATTACTTGTCTGATAGATCTGATTGTGAATGGGCCTTGGCTACGGTGGTGAATAAAGAGGGTTCGAGTTATCGCTCGCCGGGATCGATAATGATGGTGAACTCTTTGGGCCAGTCCTTTGGTCTTGTTAGCGGTGGATGCCTGGAAGCGGACATTGTTAGGCGAGTAAAAAAGGTTTTTTATAACGGCAAAGCGACTTATGCCGAATATGATTTACGAGAAGAGGATTCTTTTGCGGCAGAGCTTGGAATCGGCTGCAAAGGCAAAATCGGGGTACTGATCCAAAGACTAACCGAAAAGCACCGAGTGGTGCTGGATATTTTGTACGCTACGCTAAAGGCTGGTAAGTCCTGTTACCTAGTCCAAGAATTTGAAGCTTCCATCACTTCCACGGGTCTAAACGAAATATCCTTATTAGATAGTCATGGTGAGCAATTGGCCTCAACGGCTGTTCAAGGCAAAGACCAAGCTGAGCTGATTAAGGGCACTCAGCACACAGATCAACATCAGACGTTTTACGTAGGTGACTCTAGATATTCCCTTTCAAAAATTGATGCACCTTTCAACTTTTGGATCTTTGGTGGTGGCGCTGATGCAGAACCCCTAGCCTCTATGGCTTCACAGCTAGGGTGGCGAGTGACAGTAGTGGACCATAGAGCGGCTTACGCTAGAGCGAGTGCTTTTAAATCGGCGGAAACTATTGTCAAGACCAGGCCTGAGGAACTGAATTATGCGGAAGGACGAGCGCCTATAGATGGCGCAATGTTAATGACCCACAATTTAAAACTAGACGCGCAGTGGTTAGCTTTTTTACATAAGCATTCCAATCCAATTTATGTCGGCCTTTTAGGCCCTGTTGAGCGGCGAGAAAGGGTGGTGGAGTCATGCGACGTGACAGACTTGGATTGGCTTGATGAGCGCGTAAATGGCCCTGTAGGTCTTGATTTGGGAGGAGAGCTGCCAGAGTCCATAGCATTGTCGATTCTCGCTCAGTGCCATGCAGTTTTGTTTGACGCCAGTGGCGAAGTATTGAATAAAAGAAGCTATATTCGAGTAAGTAATAGCTGATTAGTGATTGAGCGAGTAGTTTATATGCCCTTAAATGACGATGATTTTATGCGCTACAGCCGGCACCTTTTGATGGATGACATCGGTGAGGTAGGCCAACAGCGGTTATCAGATGCCAGAGTACTTATTGTAGGTCTTGGCGGTCTTGGTTGTCCTGTGGCGCTTTATTTGGCCGCTGCGGGCGTTGGCCAGATAGGACTTTGTGATCCAGATCATGTTGATATAACGAATTTACAGCGTCAGGTTTTGTACCGAACCGATGACTGTGGAAGGCTTAAGGTAGACTGCGCTAAACAAGCGCTAGAGGCATTGAATCCGGGGATTGTTGTTAGTGTTTTTCCTCGAGAAATAGGCAGTGAAATATTGGCTGATAGATATGATTTGGTTGTCGACTGCACTGACAACCTAGAGGCGCGGCAGATAATGAACCGAGCTTGCTATTCTCAGGAGATTCCTTTTGTTAGTGCCGCGGCAGTTGTGTGGGAAGGCCAGTTAGTAGCATTTGACTTCGGTCACTTCAGAAGTCTTTGTTTTGACTGTATTATTGATCATAATTCGGCCGAACCAATGATGAACTGCGCTAATTCAGGGGTTGTTGGGCCTGTGCTAGGAATTATGGGGAGTATGCAGGCCACTACGGTGATAAGGTTGCTATTAGGCTATTTTGAACAGCACGGGGAAATGACACGTTATGATGGTAAGCGCGGTCAATGGCTATCAATACACTGTAACCGTAACCTAGACTGCCCAACCTGTGGTTCTGCATCTGATTAGGAGATTTAGTATGAGCGAAGCAACTGCGTCTACACGACGATTTTTAAAAATAGCGGTACTGACTATTTCTGACACGCGCTGTTTTCAAACCGATAGTTCCGGCTCTTGGTTGCAAGAGGCTATCGAGAATGACGGGCACGAACTCGTTGACCGGAAAATAGTTGTCGATGACATTTATCAGATGAGGGCTATTGCCTCCAATTGGATAGCGGACGAGGACATAGAGGTGGTGATTACCACCGGCGGGACTGGCTTTACTGGTCGTGATAGTACGCCCGAAGCATTGGCGCCCATTTTTGACAAACATATCGAAGGTTTTGGCGAGCTTTTCCGTCAATTATCTTATGATGAGATAGGAACCTCCACCGTTCAGTCCAGGTGTCTTGCTGGGCTTGCGAACAGGACGGCCATATTCTGTTTGCCAGGCTCTACTGGCGCCTGCAAGACTGGCTGGAATGGCATTATTAGAGAGCAACTAGACAGTACTTTTGAACCTTGCAATTTCGTTCAGCATGTTGGGTCAAAGGTCAAGTAATGCAGTCAGTCCAACAGGCCATTGCCAGCCTGATCGAGCGAGCCTCTTTGCTGCCTGCGGTTCATTCGATCGAGGTTACTCATAGTTTGGGTCGAATATTAGCGGTGGATGTGGTTGCTTGTATTGATGTACCTCCTGCAGATAATAGCGCAATGGATGGTTATGCCTTTTGCTACGAGGATGCGATTAACCAGAGCTACAGTCTGCCCATCAGCCAACGCGTTCCTGCAGGCACTGCGCCACTACCTTTGCTCGCGAATACGGCCGCTCGCATATTTACCGGCGGTGAGATGCCAGAAGGCGCTGACACCGTAGCCATGCAGGAAAATTGCAGCGAGCAGGACAACGTAGTGCAGTTGAACCCTGGTATTCTAGCCAACACCAATGTCAGGCCCCGCGGGCAGGACATTGCCGCTAAATCAATGATATTAACTGCAGGTAGCCGATTGGGTCCTGCAGAGATGGGATTGCTGTCATCGCAAGGTATTAGCCAAGTTGAGGTATATAGGCCACTTAAAGTGGCTATTTTTTCAACAGGGGATGAGCTTGTCGACCCGGGCGTTGAATTAAAATCTGGCCAAATTTACAATTCAAATCGCGCCACCCTGACTGGCCTTATTCAGTCGCTGGGTATGGATTGCGTTGATATGGGTACAGTGGCCGATGAGCTCGAAGCGACTAAAGACATGCTGCATAGTGCTTCACTTAAGTCGGACATTGTGATTGGCGCTGGGGGTGTTTCAGTCGGTGAAGAAGATTACGTTAAAGAGGCTGTCGCAGCCCTTGGATCAATAGAGTTCTGGCGGGTAGCCATCAAGCCTGGTAAACCCTTAGCGTTTGGGCGTGTTGCCAACACTCCGTTTATCGGCTTGCCGGGCAACCCAGCTTCGGTATTTGTAACATTTACAGTGCTTGCCAGACCTTTTTTGTTGGCTAGCCAGGGCCTGAGTGTCCAGCGTAAACCTATGTTGAAAGCAGTGTCTCTTTTTAGCCGAGAGGCTGAGTCTCGCGAGGTTTATCTGCGGGGCCGCCTAAGCTGCACTGACAAGGGCGAGGGCGTTGAAATCTACCCTAATCAAAGTAGTGGCGTGCTTTCTTCGGTCAGTTGGGGTGATGTCTTGGTTAGGCAAAATAGTGGCGAACATATTCAAGTTGACGACCTTGTAGATGTGTTAGTCTATTCAGCATATTAAAACCGAGAAATAAGAGAAATAAGAGAAATAAGAGAAATAAGTGACTGATTCTACTGAGCTGCCACCGTTGAGCAACACGCTGATCGATCCTTTTGGTCGTAAGGTTGATTATTTGCGCCTGTCAGTTACAGATCGTTGCAATCTACGCTGCACCTACTGTATGGCAGAAGACATGACGTTTCTGCCGCGTCAGCAAATTCTGTCCTTAGAAGAGCTTCGCGACGTTGCCTCAGCTTTTGCTGAGCTAGGCGTGCGCAAGATTAGACTAACAGGCGGTGAGCCGCTTATTCGCAGGGATATTATCAAGCTGGTGAGTGCAATATCGGTTCTTCCTTCCCTAGATGAAGTAACGATGACCACCAATGGCATGTTGCTGCCTAAAATGGCGCAACCCCTTAAAGATGCAGGCATGAACCGGCTCAATATTAGTATCGACAGCCTGCGGCCCGATCGTTTTAAGGCGTTAACTCGGCTTGGGGATCTAGGTGTATGGCATAAGGGTATTCGTGCGGCTAAAGCGGCTAATTTTGCAAAGCTCAAATTAAATGCGGTCATATTAGCCGGCTTTAATGATGACGAGGTTCTTGATCTAGCTCGGTATGCAATAGATAACGAGATGGATATTTCGTTTATCGAGGAAATGCCTCTGGGGGAGATATCATCTCATCAACGCGTTAATACGCAGATTACTAGTCAGGCCCTGCGCGACCAGCTTGAGACCGAGTTTCAGTTGACCGATAGCGTGGAGACCACTGGTGGGCCGTCGCGATATGTCAGAGTGGCAGGCAGTGACAGTAAGATTGGCTTCATTTCCCCTATGTCGAATAATTTTTGTGATTCTTGCAATCGTGTCAGAATGACTGCAGAAGGGCGATTATTGCTGTGTTTGGGTAATGAGCAGAGTATGGACTTGCGTGCAGTGATTCGGTCTCACCCAGGGGATTCTGCACTGTTGCGAGCTAAGATCCTGGAAGCTCTGCAAGATAAGCCGGAGCGTCATGAGTTTGATCCCAACCGGACTGATATTGTCCGGTTTATGAATATGACGGGTGGTTAAGGTTTGGGACAACGTTTTCGGTGTTGATTGGCTTGGCAGAATCACTGCTGTACGAGTTTAGACTACAAAATCCACATTCTAGTATGTTATTCTTCCCCTAAGTATAAATTTTGAACTTAGCTATAGCGCAGGTGGTTATTAGCGAGCTAGGTTTTCACAGGGCTAGGAATGAGTTCACTTGATCAGCATGTAATCGCCTCTCCGTTCGTAAAGGGCCGGCAGCATCAGTTAAAATTTCAGCTGATTCTATCTGAAGCCTCGCAATTGTTTAATTGGCAGGGTTCACGGGCCACTACCTTAGCTGATATCGCAGGCACTATGAACTTAACTAAAACGTGCCTTTATTACTATGTGAGAAATAAAGAAGACCTTGTGCACAAATGTTATGTCGCTAGTTGTGACATGTGGTTGAGACGAGCAGTTGAGGCTAATGCGCAAAAGGGATCGGGCCTAGATAAGATTATATTCATGATTGGCGGGCATTTGCAGCAATATGCGGCAACGGTGCGGGACGAATCGCCTCATTTTGCTCTGTTGACCGAGGTTTCGTCACTCAATGATGAATGCCGTCAGGATATTGTTAAGCGTTGGTCTGAAATCTTCGTGCTTTGCCAGTCGATGGTGGAGGAGGGTATTGAACAGGGCGTAATTGCTGACCTAGACCCTTCCGTCGTGGCATTGGCTATATTCTCCATTATTCAGTGGTTCCCGGTCTGGATGAATAGGAAACATGCGGCTAATGCCAGTTCGGTCATGGCAAGTGTCCTGAGCTTAGTCACTAACGGATTGGCTAGTGAGCCTCATGAGTTCGAAGATATCGATTTTCCTGCGATAGGTGAGATTGATGCAGATAGCTTTAACCGTGAGATTCAAAATCATAATAAACGTGAGGCCTTCTATCGAGTGGGTTCCGCACACTTTAATCAAAAAGGTTACAAGGGTACCTCGCTTGACGAGATAGCTAGTTCTCTGGACGTAACTAAGGGCGCTTTTTATTACCACATAAAAAATAAAGAGGAGCTTCTTTATCAATGCTTTAATCGGACATTGGATTTGGAGGGTGGACTGCTTTCTGAGGCTGGAGAGGTCGGCAAGGCGGGGCTAAAGAAAGTTGAGCTATCGCTGCGCTATTTGTTCCACATTCAATTTAGCGATCAGGGGCCATTAATTCGTTATCGGGCGCTACCGTCGTTAGGTCAGGATCATCGAAAAAGGGTTCTTAAGGCGACTAAAGAAAATAGCGATAAGCTCGGAGCCTATATTCGTCAGGGTTTGATTGACGGCACTGTGCGTAATATCGACCCGGAGATAACCCAGAACATGTTGTCGGGGGCGGTAGAGGCTAGCCCTGAGTTGGCTGACTGGCTTCCAGATCTAAGGGGCAGGGATCTATCATCAGATTATTTTTACTTATTTATCAATGGATTATCACGCAAATCTAGATCTTATGTGAAGTAGTTAAGCGTCTTTTTTGGGATTACGGCTTATGAGTAACTTTGTTTTTAGTACGGTATCTGATGTTGTTGTCGGTGCGGACACTTCCAATCAACTTGGGAAAATGGCTATTGAACTAGGTATTAAGCGTGCCTTAATAGTGACTGATCCGAGGATTATTCAATTGGGTTTGTTGGATTCAGCTATTAAAAGCCTTGATACACATAAGATCGAATACAGTATTTATTCTGATGTTATAGCGGATCCTCCTGAGCGTGTGGTGGTTGACGCCGTCATTGCGGCACAGGCTTTTGGTTGTGATGGAGTTGTGGGGTTTGGTGGTGGTAGCTCTATGGATGTGGCCAAGCTATTAGCGGTGCTGATCACCGGCGAGCAAGCTTTATCTGACATTTATGGCGTCGATCAAATCACGTCCCCGCGATTACCTCTCATTCAGGTGCCTACCACAGCTGGCACAGGGTCTGAAGCGACTATGGTGTCTATTATAACGACGGGTGAGACCACAAAAGCGGGTGTGGTGAGCCGCACCCTGTTAGCTGACAAGATCATTCTGGACGCTACTTTGACGGTAGGCTTGCCTGCACATGTTACGGCAGCTACAGGAATCGACGCGATGGTGCACGCCATTGAAGCGTATACGTCAAAGCGGCTCAAAAACCCACTGTCTGATATGCTCGCCCGCGAAGCTCTGCGGTTATTATCCGGCAGTATTGTTACTGCGGTTAAACAGGGGGGTAATTTAGAGGCTAGAGCGGATATGTTATTAGGCGCTATGTTAGCAGGACAGGCCTTTGCTAATGCCCCTGTTGCAGCGGTGCATGCCTTAGCCTATCCGCTGGGTGGCAATTATCATATCCCTCACGGTCTGTCTAATTCATTGGTGCTACCACATGTACTTCGGTTCAACGGGCCGGTAGCGTCGGATCTTTATGCCGAAATAGCCCCTTTGATCATGCCTAATCAGATTTTACCTGAGGATACTGTCGCTACGACGGAGATGCTCGCTGACCACTTTTTGTCTCTGGCGGCTGATCTAGGATTGCAGACGACATTGCGAGAGATGAATATTCCTGAAGGTGACCTACCCAAGCTGGCAGAGGATTCGATGCTTCAGCAACGGTTACTCATTAATAATCCCCGTGAGCTTGATCTTGAAGATGCTTTGGGTATTTATCAGCAAGCCTACTAAGGCGCATGGAGAACACAGTATGAATGATGATCAACGATTAAATTATAAGTACTTTTCACGGATTACTACCCGCTGGATGGATAACGACATCTATGGCCACATCAATAACGTTGTTTATTATAGCTATTTTGATTCGATAACTAATAAGTACCTTATTGAGGAGGGGGGACTAGATATCCAGAATGCCGATATTATTGGGTTTGTGGTCGCCTCAAATTGCCAATACAAGGCCCCAGTTTCCTATCCTGAGCCACTCACTGCCGGCTTGCGGGTTAATAAATTAGGTAATAGCTCTGTGGAGTATGGCATAGGGATTTTCAAGGAAGGTGCCGACCAGGCTTCGGCAATGGGTACCTTTACCCATGTCTTTGTTGATCGTACGACTGACAAGTCAGTGCCTATCCCTTCAGCGCTTAGGGTCGCGTTAGAGGCGCTTGTGATAAAGGAATAATAAATTTATAAAGGAGTTACCAGTTGGAATTTAATAATAAAGTAGTGATTGTTACCGGGGGTGGTAATGGCATCGGTAAGGCTCTGTGTGAACAATTCGCGGCCTTGGGCGCAAAAGTCGCTGTTGTTGACCTTGAGATTGATGCGGCTCAGCAAGTGGCTAAGTCGTGTGGTGGTCTAGGTTTAGGCGCAGATGTGGGCGTAGAGGCGGATATTCAGTCAGCTGTGTTGGCAGTTGAGGCCAAGCTAGGGCCAGTTGACATATTTGTATCTAATGCGGGCGTTTCGTTTAGTGACGCACCCGGGTGGATGGCCGCCTCAGCGTCTAATGAGGCCTGGCAAACCAGCTGGAATGTCAATGTAATGGCACATGTGTATGCGGCTCGCGCCGTCATTCCTGGCATGATACAGCGCGGCGGCGGCTATCTTGTCAATGTCGCATCCGGAGCCTCTTTACTTTGTCAGGTTGGAGATGCTGCTTATTCTACAACCAAGACAGCTGCGCTTGGCTTTGCAGAATCCCTTGCCATTACACACGGTGATGACAACATAAAAGTGTCAGTCGTTTGTCCACTTTATGTAGCGACGCGTATGACCGAGGGTGGGCGAGGTGTTAGCGGTAATGATCAAGTGATGACCGCGGAAGATGCTGCCAAGTCAGTGCTGGAGGGTATGGAGAAGGAGACCTTCTTAATTATGCCTCATAGTGATCTAGCGACCTATGCTCAAGGCAAAGGCGCTGATTATGATCGTTGGCTGAAGGGTATGAGGAAAATGCGTAAGGGTATGATCGAACAGAATCCTAGTTACGACTATCAACGGTAAATGACAATGCTAAAGCAGAAAAATACAGGCCTCTTAACCTCAGTATTGATGACTGTAATATTGCTGCTAGTTGGGTGGGCAAAGCCCTCTCTTGCTGGAGATTACGATGACTATGATGACGATGTAGCCAAGCTATTACAGGAATATCAAATTCTTCCAGATGATGAGGGGTCCTATGCGCCGTCAGTCCTATTGTTTAAAGAAGGAAAAGACAGCAATACCTTGATTGATTTTGAAACAGGGCTAATTGTGCTCACCGCTACAACGGAAAACTTATTAAAGCAGTCAATCATTGACGTCTTGCTCACTCAAATTGACCCCTCGGTTATTGATGCTAAAACGGCTCAAGATTTTGGCCTAACCAACAACAAAACTAATCGACCCTTTTTTTGGGAGCAGGTACTTGATCATACCGGTCAGGCGATAGGCTCTGAATGGAGGGCGGGTAAATTTGCAGATTACCTTCTGAAGGGCAAAACGCGTCAGAGTGGTCGCTTTAAGGTGTCTCTAGCCATGGTTGAGACTCATAAAGATATAGCGGGAGGCAAGTACGTAAAGTTAGCTAAAGCGGCTAGTCGTCAGCATAAAGTCCCTGTATCACTGGTTATGGCAATTATGGAGACGGAAAGTTCATTTAACCCATTGGCACGTTCGCGATCCAATGCCTTAGGGTTGATGCAGATCAAGGCTGACACGGCGGGACGCGATTACTTCTCCCTTATTAAGGGCTACAAACATACTCCAACGTCATCCTTTTTATATAGTCCTAAGAACAATATTGAGGTAGCGGCAGGCTATCTCAGCATCTTAGGGAACCGTTATCTGGTGGGGATCAAACACCCTAAAAAGAGAGAATACGCGATTATTTCGAGTTACAACGGCGGTGCAGGTAATCTCTGGTTAAGCTTGGATAGAAAGGGAAATAAAACGAAGTCTCTAGCTCGCATAAATAAAATGTCAGTCTCTGAATTTTATTGGTTTCTAACCAATCGTCATATTCGTAAAGAGACTCGTAATTACGTCAAGAAGGTCAGTGGGAAACAGGCGAAATACGCCAATTTATGAGGGTTTCTGTGACCCTCTGGGTTATCTCTACACCCTACTCAACAACAAGAGTTTGCCGATATGACTAAACAGATCACACAGGATGATGGACCCCAGGGTCGCCTCCAGCGCAAGGCATCATTGAGTGGTATTTATATAACAAAATTCCGGCAAGTCTTTCTTCGACACGGACTAACCATGGGTTTAGCGGCCCTTGTATGCTTGTTGGTGCCTATTGCGACTGAATCTATCCAGTGGAGTACCGCTTCGTTTCTAGGTGATTACCCACGTTATTTGGTAATCGGCTCAATGCTAGTTATATTTTTTCTTGGTTATCTGCGTGTTAGAGGCTATTCCACTGCCGGACGCGAGCTATTTTGGCTGGTGTATTTGCTGTTTATATCAATTGTTGAGGAGTTTGCCTTTAGATTGATATTACCTAGTTTTCTGATGGTGACTGTGGGGGTGATCCCGGCCGCTATTTTAAGTAATTTGGTGTTTGCCAGCGTGCACTTCTTCACTCTACGTTGGAGACTAGCTAACTGTGTAGGTGTGTTCTTAGGCGGCTTAGGTTTGAGTCGGTTGCTAGGGAGCACTGAAGACATTATTTTAGTCATCGGTGTCCACTGGTTGGTGACATTTTTAAACACGCCGACAGCGCCAACAAAGCAAATAGGTTAACGCCAGTAAGAAATACTGCGGACGTAGCTATGTAACAGTTTTAACTGTCGCGCAGGCGCATCAACCCTTCTTGGATAGTGCTCGCCACTAAGCGGCCATCACGGCTGTAAAAAGTGCCACGACTTAGTCCTCGACTGCGACTAGAACGTAGGCTATCCATATGATACAAAAGCCATTCATCCACCCTAAAGCTATCGTGAAACCAAATCGCATGATCCAAGGATGCAGGTTGGAGGTTGGGGTTCATGATGCTCACCTCATGGGGCATTAATGCCGTGCTCATCAGGCTGAAGTCAGATGCATAGGCGAGAATCGCATTATGGAGGCCGGTATCTTGTTCTGCAGGCAATTCACCGGCTGTTTTAATCCAAACAAATTGTTCCGCTTTTCGAGCCACTGGGTTGATGTAATCAATGGGCTCAACCGATCTCATTTGAATGGGCAGTAGTCGAGGACCATGTTTGGCAGATCTTGCCTTTGCTGTAGGGTTTAACTGCTCCCGTATCTTGTCCCAGCGTTGGCTATCATCTGGTAAATCTTCTGGGCCAGGACACTCTGGCATTTCACATTGGTGACTTAAACCGGGCTCTAAGACTTGAAAACTTAGGGAAGTGTTGAAAATCGCTTTTCCGCGCTGCGACGCTACAACTCGGCGAGTGGTAAATGAACCGCCGTCTCGAATGTCATCTACATCGTATAAAATGGGCACCGAAGGGTCGCCAGGCCGCAAAAAGTAGGCATGCTGGGAATGAACTATGCGTTCTGCATCCACTGTGTCCTGTGCCGCACGCATGGCCTGAGCGAACACCTGCCCGCCAAAGACTCTTTTATTGGTGGTTTTCGGCGTCACACCACGATACAGATTGGTGTCGATTTTTTCCAGCTTCAAAATATCGAGCAATTGATTCAGGGCTTCACTCATTCCAATTTTCCTTGGGGTTAGGGGGGCGTTGCTTATTCGTCCGCTATTTTAACAACTAACTTACCAAAGTTCTTGCCGCTAAATAACCAACTGAAGTATTCAGGAGCGCGTTCGAGCCCTTCTACCATCGTCTCTTGATATTTTATTTCGCCATCGGCAACCCACTTGGTCAATGCACTGTTGGCCTCGGCAAACTCGGCGTAGTGATCAAATACTAAAAAGAATTTGTGTTCCGGGGGGGTCTCGAGCTCTCCGAAAATATGAAAGGGGGTGCGTTCCTTTGTAATGTCGGTGGCATTGTAGCTCGCAATGTAGCCACAGATGGGTGCTCGTGCGCCAGGATTGAACTGTTTGGAAACGGCTTCGGTAACGGCACCGCCAACAGATTCAAAATAGATGTCAATGCCCTTTGGGCAGGCTGCCTTCAGCGCGCCATCAAGATCTATTGCTTTATAATCAACACATTCATCGAAGCCGAGCTCATCTTTAACATACGCGCATTTTTTCGAACCACCAGCGATTCCGACTACATGCAGTCCAAGTTTTTTACCAATTTGCCCCACTACAGACCCAACTGCGCCAGAGGCGGCAGAGACCACAAGAGTTTCACCGGCTACAGGTTTACCTTCGCGTTTGAGCCCAAAATAAGCGGTTCTGCCGGGCATGCCGCAGACACCAAGGTAGGTCGAGAGAGGAACGGTCTCCGGGTCTACTTTATAAGTCATGGGGTCTTTTTGGTTAGAGACAAAGTACTCTTGCCAGCCAGAGCGGCAGCAAACATAGTCACCTACGGCATATTGAGATGATTTTGACTCAACAACAACCCCCGCGGTTTCCGCCGGCATAACCTCATCAATTGCCACAGGTTCAGCATAGGATTTGGCCGCGCTCATACGCCCTCGCATATAAGGATCCAAGGAAAGATAGAGAATTTTAATCAATACTTGGCCATCTTTGACCTCTGGTATAGACGTCGTTTCTAAGCGAAAGTTGTCGGCGATAGGTTCACCAATGGGGCGGCTAGCGAGTACGATGCTTTTGTTCTGCTGTTGAGACATAGATAGATTGCTCTTTTATATGATTAAATCATTTCAGTGCATAAGGCAAATAGACTTTCGTTAAGTCTAATAATAAGCTGGGTAGATACTAATAATAAGCTGGGTAGATAGCTAGCATTAATAGGCGTCAGGGCCTCTATCTGTGGGCGGTGAGTCACCAAAATGCTTGAAACTTATCATAACATACTGTAAGTTCAATTCCTTAAAAAATACTCAGTCACGCTGACTCCATTTCCCAGCGACGGACATCTTTATATTAAATAAACTAGTAGGAGCCTAATGTGAGTGATTTAGAAGTTTTCAGGCAAGAAACCCGAGAATGGCTAGAAGAAAATTGTCCCCAAAGCATGCGTTCACCAGTAATAGCTGGGGAAGGTGCCTGTTGGGGAGGCCGCAATTGGGTCTTTGAAAGTGAAGACCAGCAACTGTGGTTGGAGCGTATGGGTTCAAAAGGTTGGACTGCGCCTGATTGGCCTACTGAATACGGTGGTGGTGGATTGGTAAAAGCAGAACATAAGGTGCTAAAGCAAGAAATGGGTCGAATTCGGGCGCGTTCCCCACTTGATAGCTTTGGTATCTGGATGATTGGTCCCGCCCTATTGAAGTTTGGCTCAGAGGAGCTCAAACAGCAGCATTTGCCAGCGATCATCCGTGGCGAGATCAGATGGTGTCAAGGCTACAGTGAGCCCAATGCTGGGTCTGACTTGGCAGGATTACAAAGTAAGGCGGTCGATATGGGTGATCACTTTATCGCCAATGGCCAAAAGGTATGGACTTCCTATGGGGATAAAGCTGATTGGATGTTCTGTTTGCTGCGCACGGACCCAGATGCGAAGAAACAAATGGGCATTAGCCTGGTGTTGTTTGATATGGAAACACCTGGAGTGACACCAAAGCCGATTAAACTCATATCGGGTAGCTCGCCTTTTTGCGAGACGTTTTTGGATGATGTTCGCGTCGAGAAAGATCAGGTGGTGGGTGAGGTCAACCAAGGTTGGACGATTGCAAAATACTTGCTTACCCACGAGCGTGAAATGATCGGCGGCATGGGGCTTACCGGTGCGGGCTCTAAAACACTCGGTGCCATTGCTGCGCAGACCATAGGTACGACTGATGGTCGTTTAAATGACTTGTTCATGCGTACGGATGTTGCTAGATGGGAGATTGATGCAGCGGCGTTTGCCTTTACCGCTGAGCGTGTGACAGATGAAGCGAAAGCGGGGCAAGGCATTGGTGCCACTTCGGCAATGCTTAAATATTATGGTACTGAACTCAATAAGCGTCGTTTTGAGACCTTGTTGAAAATTGGTGGCAGCGATGATCTCATCTGGGAAGGCGATATATCCAACAATGGCTGGACAGCACGAACATTGTTGCGCACAAAGGGCAATTCAATTGAAGGTGGAACCTCAGAAGTTCAACTGAACATTATCGCCAAAAACATTCTTGGCTTGGGTTAACAGACTTTAGGGGTATTTAGCATGGCACTGGTATTAAACGAAGAACAAAAAATGCTTAAAGAGTCTGCTCAGGGGTTTCTATCTGAGCATGCTCCCGTCGCAGAACTGCGCGCACAGCGAGACGCCGGCAGTGATACGGGTTATTCAAGTACGCTATGGGGCCAAATGGTTAATATGGGTTGGGCAGCAATTTTAGTGCCTGAAGAATACGGCGGCTTGGCTTTTGGTCATGTTGGTATGGCCCAAATTATTGAGCAAAGCGGACGTACATTAACCGCATCTCCTCTACTATCAACAGCGATTCTTGGGGTTACCGCGATTAATCTCGCCGGCAGCGAAGACCAAAAGACTGAATTGCTTGGTGCGATTGCCGGCGGTGAACTGACCATAGCGCTTGCGGTCGATGAAAAAATTCATCATGACCCAATGCAGACCGCTATGCGGTCTGAGGCCAAAGGCGATGGCTATGTATTAAATGGCGAGAAACGTTTTGTCGTTGATGGTAGCACTGCAGATAAACTCATTGTTGCCACTCGCACTGCCGGCAGTCCCGGCGATATGAAAGGTATTAGTCTGTTTTTGGTAGATCGAACTGCCCCCGGTGTTAGTGTGCAAAGAACCGAAATGCTTGATGGACGCAATGCTGCAATCATCACCTTCACCGATGTCGAAGTCACTGCAGATGCCTTGCTTGGCGAGCAGGATAGAGGCTTTCGTGCATTGTCAGCGACCCTAGATGCTGGTAACGCTCACCTTGCCGCTGAACTTCTGGGCATTGCTCAAGAAAGTTTTGATCGTACGCTTCAGTACATGAAAGAGCGTAAGCAATTTGGTGCATTAATTGGCTCCTTTCAGGCATTGCAACATCGAACTGCTCATTGGTGGAGCGAAATTGAGATGTGTAAGTCAGTTGTTTTGAAGGTTCTACAATCTTTGGATGAAGGTGATGTAAAGAGCCCAGCTCTCGCCAGTATAGCTAAAGCCAAACTCTGTGAGGTGGCCGAGTTGTCGACTAATGAAGCCATTCAGTTGCATGGTGGTATCGGCATGACCGATGAGTATGAAATTGGATTTTTCATTAAACGCGCTCGACCGGCTCAGATGCTATTTGGTGATTATAATTATCATGCAAATCGTTTCGCGCTGATCAGCGGCTACTAAAAGTAATAAACGAAAGGGTTGCCATCAAGACGACCCTTTTTTGGTTTAAACTACCTGCAGTTTCAGATTATTAACATTATGAGGAAAGAACGATGGATTTAGGTATTAGTGACAAGCTCAAACCGATTCTTGAAGAAGTTAAAAACTTTATTGACGTAGAAATTACACCATTAGAAATGGAATATCACCAAGAAGTCGCTAAAGGTGATCGTTGGGCGTTTACTGATCGTCAGACTGAAATTCTTGAAACCCTTAAGAGCAAAGCAAAATCCAGAAATCTGTGGAACTTTTTCCTGACCCATTGGGAGGGGGGCTATGGTCTTAATACCGTCGAATATGCCTATATAGCAGAAGAGACAGGACGTTCATTCTTAGCGCCAGAAGTATTTAACTGCGCTGCGCCGGATACCGGCAATATGGAAGTCTTGGCACGTTACTGCACCGAAGAGCAAAAAGAGAAATGGCTTACACCTCTGCTTAATGGAGAGATTCGTTCCGCCTACGCCATGACCGAGCCTTCAGTGGCTTCATCTGATGCTACTAACATCGCCATGAGCTGTGTTGAAGATGGTGATGAGTGGGTACTTAACGGAGAAAAAATCTGGATATCTGGTGCCGGTGATCCACGCTGTAAGATTCTAATTGTTATGTGTAATACCAACCCTGGTGGGCCTCGTCACGCGCAACACTCTCAGGTTCTGGTTCCATTTGACACCCCTGGGGTGAAAAATCTGCGGCCCATGACTGTCATGAATATCGATGATGCGCCTCATGGTCATATGCACATGCGCTTTACCGACGTGCGTGTCCCCAAAGAAAACATGATTTTAGGCATGGGTCGTGGCTTTGAAGTAGCCCAAGGCCGTCTCGGGCCAGGCCGAATCCATCATTGCATGCGCTCTATTGGTCTTGCTGAAGCTGCTTTAAAGCTTCTTTGCGAGCGTGCAGTTAGCCGTGAAGCCTTTGGACGACCGTTAGCTAAGCTTGGTGGTAACGTAGATATTATTGCCGATGCTCGCATCAATATCGAAATGACGCGTTTGTTGTGTCTTAAGGCTGCATGGCTCATGGATAACATGGGTACCGATGCCGCTCAGCCGTTTATCTCGATGATTAAAGTTGCTGCACCCAACATGGCCCTGAAGATTATTGACGAGGCCATGCAGATGCATGGTGGCATAGGAATGTCGGATGACACTCCATTGGCCAGTTGGTATGGCGCTCAGCGTACGCTGCGTTTTGCTGATGGTCCTGATGCAGTGCATCGCATGGTGATTGGCCGTCGCGAGCTACGTGAATACAACAAATAATAAGCATTAAATTAAGGAAAAAGCATGACAATTAGATATGACGGACAGGTAGCCATTGTTACCGGTGCTGGAAATGGATTGGGTCGCTCACACGCTTTAGCCTTAGCTGAGCGCGGGGCTAAAGTCGTGGTTAACGACCTCGGTGGTGCGGTAGATGGTTCAGGCAGTTCAAGTGATGCCGCGCTTGAGACAGTGCGGTTAATTGAGCAGGCCGGTGGCGAAGCCATCAGTAACGGTGCCAACGTGGCCAATTTGTCTCAGGTTGAAGCCATGGTGGCTCAAGCTGTAGAAAAGTGGGGCCGAGTCGACATCTTAGTCAATAATGCCGGAATCCTTCGCGACAAAAGCTTTGTCAAAATGACCATGGATGATTTTCAGTTAGTGGTTGATGTTCATCTGATAGGGTCTGCTAACTGTACCAAGGCTGTTTGGGAGCTAATGCGTGGGCAGGGCTACGGTCGTGTGGTTATGACTACCTCCTCTAGCGGTATGTACGGAAACTTTGGGCAGGCTAACTATGGTGCTGCGAAAATGGCTGTTGTTGGTTTGATGAACACGCTAGTGCTTGAAGGCGACAAATACGACATTAAGGTTAACTGTCTCTCACCCACCGCAGGTACACGTATGCTTGACGGGTTGTTGACCGATGAGGTTTCAGCGGTCTTAACCGTTGAAGCGGTCACAACTGGGCTATTAACGCTGTGTGATAATGATGCACCTAACCGCACCATATTGTGTGCAGGTGCTGGAGGGTATGCGCGCACCCACATTTATGAAACCGATGGCATATTCCTAGCGCCAGAAGATCAAACTCCAGAAAATGTAAGAGCTAATATGGACGCGATTGAGAACACTGATAACCAAAAAATGCTGGTGGGCGGTTTTCAACAAACCGATAAGTTTGTTGCTAAGGCTAGTGCTTACTTTAAGAATAAATAAACAAATTATTAGGATAGGATTATGAAAGCATTAGTTTGTAGCGAACTCGGATCAACTCAGGACTTAACGATTGAGACACGTGAGGATCCTGAACCTGGTGCCGGTGAGGTGCTTATCGAGGTTAAAGCTGCCGGCGTGAACTTCCCCGATATCTTAACGGTTGAGGGTAAGTATCAATTCAAGCCGCCACTACCGTTTATTCCAGGTACTGAAGTTTCGGGTGTAGTGACTAAGTTGGGTGAAGGCGTGACCACTCGCCAGGTTGGTGATGAAGTAGTGGGTATGGTCCAGATGGGAGCCTTTGCCACTCAGGTTGTTACCTCTGAATATACAACCTTTCCCAAGGGTGACAGCATGTCCTTTGATCAAGCGGCAGGCTTCGCGGTAACCTACGGCACGTCATACTATGCGCTTAAGCAAAGAGCTCAATTGCAAGCGGGTGAGACTGTTCTTGTCTTGGGTGCGGCCGGTGGCGTAGGCATAGCTACTATTCAGATAGCCAAGGCGATGGGTGCGACAGTCATTGCTGCAGCCAGTACTGAAGAAAAGCTCGATTTTGCCTGTGAAGCGGGTGCTGACATGAGAATAAACTATTCAACTGAAGATCTAAAAGAGAAAGTGAAAGAGCTAACCAAAGGTAAAGGCGCAGATATTATCTATGATCCTGTTGGTGGTGATTTCTCAGAGCAGGCATTTCGTGCTATCGCATGGGATGGACGGTTCTTAGTTATTGGGTTTGCGTCGGGTCCCATCCCTAAAATGCCACTTAACTTGGCATTACTTAAAGGTGCATCGTTGGTTGGCGTTTTTTGGGGTGCATGGTCTGCTCGAGACCCACGGTCGTCACAGCAGAACTTTAAAGAACTTGTAGAGATGATTGACGGAGGCAAGTTCACGCCGTTAGTGACTGAAGTGTACTCTCTTGATGACCATAGCTCTGCTTTTGGTTCAATTGCTGAGCGTCGAGCCAAAGGCAAAGTTATACTGTCTATGGGCTAGTTAGAGCTTCAGCCAATGATTAAAAAAGCCCGCGGAAGCGGGCTTTTTTGTGGTGGAGCAGGTCATGTAAATCCTAAATCTAGACTAATCATTGAGATTTTCTTGAATTATGGCATGTGGTCGCTGAATAATTAGATTTTGACTGTTAATATGAAATCACAGTACAAAAATATGAGGAAAGTTTATGATTTATGTAACGACGGAAACAATCCCAGGTAGAAATATTGTTGAGAGTTTAGGTATTGTCACAGGCAACGTAGTCCAAGCCAAACACATTGGCCGTGACATTATGGCCGGTTTAAAAAGCATTGTTGGTGGTGAAATACGGGGTTATACGGAAATGCTCAATGAGGCTAGAGATGTCGCCATTGGACGTTTAGTCGACAGCGCGAAAGAAAAAGGTGCAGATGCCGTGGTAGGCATACGCTTTACGACTAGCGCCATCATGGATGGGTCTTCTGAGATTATGGTGTTTGGTACAGCGGTTAAACTTGGCTAATTAGAAGTGCCGTCGTTTAGCTAAATAAATTATTTAATCCTATGATTAGCAGTCCAAGCCCGGCAGTCCAAATGCTACAAGCGAGAATATCAGCAATGGTAAATTTAATACGGCTGGCACCGCTAACGCCCACCATCATTGGCACTATGCTTCGTACCGCGGTAAGAAGTCGCCCGCCTGCGACAGACAAAGTTCCATACTTTGAAATAAAGGCTTCACCTTTTTTAATTTTATCGATTCTTTTTATAGCAAATGCAGTGTGGTGAAACTTAGGCCCAAACCAGCGACCCAGATAAAAGCCAAGGTGATCTGAGATAAAGGCTCCCAGGAAAGCAAGAGGGAGTATCTGGGCTAGCGTAGCAATCTGTTCGGTATATAACACCGTACTAACGGTTAACAATATTACACCAGAAACAAGCAGGCCAACGCCAGGGCATGCTTCAAGAAAGGCCAATATAGGCACTATTACCCATGCATGACTTTTGTTGTTATTTAGCCAGTCTAAAATCAGATCGTCGATGAGTGTGTTCCTGTGTGTGTCTTAGCAAGCCGCTAATAGTAGCAGAAGCTTGCACCTCTAGGATGCGTAATTGTTAGGTTTGAGACCACTCTTTGTATCAAAAAATTGTTTTAATTCCTTCAGGTCGGCTTGGACGTCGGTGGATGGCTCCATAAGACCTTCAATACCAATGGTGCGCGTCCTACTATCAACGTACACCACTAGAATGGGGACTTCAGCGGCACTTGCAACATAATGAAAGCCGAGCTTCCACTTGGGATTAGGACTGCGGGTTCCCTCCGGGGTGATGATTAACACGAACTCGTCACGCTCGCGGTAAAGCCCGGCTATATAATCTACTAGCGATGATGCCTGCGATCGATTGACAGGAATCGCGCCGCAGTAACGTAAAAACCAGCCAAGAGGTCCAATAAAGAGAGTGCTTTTAATCAAGACACTTGGTTGCAGTCGAAGGACTGACACAGTTAAAACAAATAGAAAGAAATCCCAATTAGAGGTATGTGGCGCGACAATCAGCACATATTTTTTGTGATCTTCGGGTAAGACTCCTGTTACGCGCCAGCGAATCAGTTTTAATATGATTTTGGACAGAAAGCGTAAAAATGCCGACAGTATTGGGGTTGAGAACAGGGTATAGCGCATGTATATCTCCATTAGGGCTGGGATAATATAACAAATATGGATTCAGATAAATCATGGGTCGCAATCATTCTTTTCGTTAATTTCTTGTGAGCTGATCGCATCACTTGGGGGTATAATTTAATGTATGGAGTAATGATAAAACCACAAGGGAGTAGGTTTTGATCGAAGCATTAAAAACTGATTATTTAATCATTGGAAGTGGCCTTGTAGGCATGGCTTTTGCGGACACTTTGTTCACCGAGACTGATGCCAATATTATTATTGTTGATCGCTATGCCAAGCCGGGTGGCCATTGGAATATGGCCTATCCTTTTGTGACCTTACATCAACCGTCATCTTTTTTCGGTGTTAGCTCAAAAGAATTGAGTCGAGGTGAAATTGACCATATTGGTTTGAATAAAGGTATGGCCGACCTTGCGACCGGCCCTGAGTTACTCGCTTACTTTGATGACGTGATGAGACAACGCTTTTTAGCCAGTGGGAGAGTGCAGTATTTCCCAATGTGCGAATACGAGGGCGATGGAAAGTTTAGGTCGAAACTAACTGGCAAAGAACATGCCGTCTCATACAAGAAGTTGGTCGACGCTACATTTTTAACCATCGCGGTGCCATCCACCCACACACCTAACTTCACCATAGCCCCTGAAGTGACCTTTATGCCTCTCAACGAGCTCCCTAAGGTCACCCAGAAGCCGGAAGGTTACGTTGTCATAGGAGGCGGTAAAACGGGTATAGACGCCTGTTTATGGCTTCTTGATAGCGACGTTGACCCCGAAGACATTACCTGGATACGTTCTCGTGAGGCATGGTTGCTTGATCGCGCCAATACACAACCAACAGAGGCTTTCTTCGACAAGTCTGTGGGTTCCATAGCCGCCCAATACGAGGCGATTGGCGGTGCTAGTTCTATTGCAAATATGTTTGATCGTCTTGAAGAAGGCGGTTATCTGCTGCGTTTAGATCAGACTCTACGGCCGACTATGTTTCACGCGGCCACAATTAGTAAGTCTGAAATTGCACAGTTGCAGCGTATTAAGAGCATTGTGCGTATGGGCCAGGTTAGTGCGATTGAATCAGACCGTATTATCTTATCAAAAGGCGAAATTCCAACCACTACAGGGCACGTACATGTTGACTGCTCGGCAAGCTTGGAGCGTTCGTTTGGCCACAAAAAGCCGTCCCCTATATTTGATGGCGACTGTATTACGCCGCAGATGATACGCGCCTACCAGCCAGCATTTAGTGCTTCGATGGCAGCCTATGTCGAGGTTAACTACGATACAGACGCTGAGAAAAACCGCCTTTGCTCTTTGGTGCCATTGCCCAACAACGATGCGGACTTTATCCCCATGACTTTGGCTATGATGATGAACCAATTTAATTGGTCGCAAGATAAGCCGCTACGCCATTGGATTCGAGAAAATCGTCTCGATGGTTTTACTAAGCTAATCAGTAGCGTAGACAAAGATGACCCGCAGAAAATGAAAATTATGGAGCGTATTAAAGACAATGCCATGCCAGCTATCACCAAGTTACAACAATTTAATGTAGAACTAGCTCAAGGAGCTGAAAATGAGTGAATTTCAAACCTATAAAAATGACCTAACCAAGTCACGTCTGGTTCAGACAGACAAGGCTCAAGCCTTAGCTGACCTAAAAGACGGCGACATTTTGGTCAGTATTGAGCGCTTTGCCTTTACCGCTAACAATGTCACCTATGGCGCCGCTGGCGATACTATAGGCTATTGGAAGTTCTTTCCGGCCACGGCCAACGAGAGCGGTGAGTGGGGCTGTTTGCCCGTTTGGGGCTTCGCGGAAATTACAGCCTCTAAGCGTGACGGGTTGGGGATCGGTGAGCGAATTTATGGCTATTTCCCACCGGCTGATTTTCTTGTTATGTCGCCAATCAAAGTATCTAAGCAGCGTTTCATGGATGGTGCACCGCATCGGGCAGAACTGCCTGCGGTGTACAACAACTATCTGTTAATGTCAGGTGAGGCTAACTACGATGCGTCCAGTGACAATGTTCGCGCTCTGTTAAATCCATTGCATGTGACCTCATTTTGTTTGTGCGATGCCTTACAAGACGCAGGCTATCATGGTGCTGAACAGGTAATTGTTCTCAGTGCGTCTAGTAAAACGGCAATAGGCATGGCCCAAGGGTTAGCAGATGACGCAAGTGCCCCAAGGATTGTAGGCATCACGTCCAGACCAAACTATGACTTTGTGGAGTCTCTAGGTTGTTATGATGAGATTATCTGTTACGACGAGTTAGGTTGTATTGATGCCAGCAAAGCCACTGTAATAGTTGATATGGCCGGTAATAGGGCAGTGTTGGGCGCTATACATGAACCCTTGGGCGACAAGATGCTCAATTGCGTCAGCGTTGGTATGACCCACTGGGAAACACTGGCTGACAATGATCCTCTGGCCGCTCATATTAATCGAGGGCGAAGCAACTTTTTCTTCGCACCGGCCCACGTTCAAAAGCGCATTGGTGACTGGGGTCAAGACGGATTTAATCAGCGTACCGGTGCATTCATGATGGCTCGCATGCAGCAGAGCGCAGGATGGATGAGTGTAGAGACGGTGGCTAATTTTGAGGCGTTCACTAAGGTTTATGCCGACGTAGTGGTGGGTAAAATGAATCCCAATGAGGGCCTTATTGTCTTACCCCTATAGAGTGGTGATGGATGATCCACATGATGGTACTGTCTTGACTAGAAAACATGTCTTAAACAAGGCAAAATACAATCTGGCGTGGCTCTGACGCTGCATTGAAATCCGTTCTTAAGGAATTGTGTGAATGAAACGCTTAGTTATTGGTATGTCGGGTTCTAGCGGTGTGATTTATGGCATTAGAATGCTTGAAGTGCTGGCGAAGAACCCTGAAGTTGAAACGCATCTCATTTTGAGCCAAGCCGCCAAGATGAACATCGGCATTGAGACCGAGTGGTCTGTGGCTGACGTTGAGGCTCTTGCCGATGAGGTTCACAACAACAAAAATATTGGCGCCAGTATTGCCAGTGGCTCCTACAAAACGGCAGGCATGATTGTGGTGCCTTGCTCTATGAAGACTTTGTCGGGCATCGCTAATTCTTACGCAGAAAATCTAATTATCCGCGCCGCTGATGTGATGTTAAAAGAGCGCCGCCAACTGGTCATTGTTCCCCGTGAGTCACCGCTGCATACCGGTCACTGTGAACTGATGCTAAAGGCAAGCCAAATAGGGGCTATTATTTGCCCTCCATCACCTGCCTTTTACACATCCCCTAAGACTGTGGATGACATTATTAATCACTCGGTAGCGCGAGTGCTTGATTTATTTGATATAGAATCCGACAGCCTGCAACGCTGGCAGGGTAATGTCTAAAGACTTCACTAAGCTGCATCAGTTTTTGCACCAAGAGTCGGTATTGACCCTATCTACCCATGATAATGAAGGTGATTGGTCTGCGCCGGTTCTCTATGTCGCTGACACCGCCCAAGACCCATTCGCCTTGTACTTCCTTTCATCCAGTAATAGCAGGCATGTTAAAGCGTTGGCCGAGGGAGATCGTGCCGCGGCATCCATTTATTCAGATTACACCGGCCAGTGGCAGTCAATTTGCGGTGCGCAGATGCAAGTACGGATCTCAGTGCTGAATGAAGCACAGACTGCAAAGGCTCAGCAGGTGTACTTTGACCGTTTTCCTGAAATCAAAGCACTCATTAATGACCCAAAAACGAAGCAAGAGCAGTTGATCGGCGCAGCTTTTGCTAAGAGCTTTTTTTACCGCGCAGATCCATCCTTTGTTCGATTTATTAATAATTCCGATAGTTTTGCCGGCCGCACTGAGTGGCATTTCGCCTAACGTTATTCAGTTAGATTAAACAGCTGTGTATTGCCTCCCCGTGCAACTAAGTTTTCGGTACGCGTCCGTTCGCTTAAAAACCATAACAGCCAGTGATAGTGGTAACCCTGATTATTTTTAGGCCACTCAATTAATGGGATAATACTACTACTGCGCTTGGCGATGATTTGACGCAATGATTGACTATTAGTATCCGCGGTGTTGGCTATTACTCCGGAAATATCAGGGTGCTGAATAAGATCTACTGACTCATCAAGGCCAACTATGGTTATTAGATGTTTTGGGGTCCTGTCTTTAGAATAGTTATTCATCACCCTGATTAGTTTGGGTTTTAAACTCTGGTGGGCTGCAATAATGAGGGGGCAACCGCAGAGTAGTGCGCATCCGACTTGTTGGAGAGCTGAATCAAGCAGATCAGTCTCCCTTATCAGCAGGAGCATGACTCCACGTCCATGCACTGACAGCTGGTTGGCTTCGCCAGTTGGACCAGGAAGTTCAATGGGTATTGCGATATTCTTTAAGGCAATGGCCTGAGTTTCAGGGCTAAGTAAAACAGATCTGTTATCTCCAGATAGAATATTGATGCGTTCCTTTATGGAGGTGCTTTGCCACTGCTGCATCGCCTTTGATGCGAGAGAAACCTTAACTATCTCATTTCCCCTTCTGGTTTTTTCGATTAGGCTAAAGGTGGGGCCGCCACTAGTTAGTGATAATCCGATCTCATCCTTTACCGAAGAAAAACGAAAAAGATAATTCGGCCCTCCAGCTTTGGGTCCGGTTCCTGATAGGCCACGCCCACCAAACGGATTAACACCAACGACGGCTCCGATCATGTTCCGATTAATGTAGACATTGCCAGCAATGGTTTTTCTAAAGACTGTGTCAGCAAAAGCCTCAATGCGGCTGTGAATGCCTAGAGTAAGCCCATAACCGGTATCGTTAATCTGTTGTATGACTTGCTCGAGTTGACCTGCAGAGTAGCGAATGACATGGAGTATTGGGCCAAAGACTTCTTCGTTAAGCTGATCCAGTGAATTTATTTCAAAGACATGAGGCGCGACAAAGCTACCATTGTCGCAATACTCATTGAGTTCAACC
>JACKQG010000740.1_pt1 | contig 46496 bp, 41 predicted proteins | sample 8237621 | NCBI WGS metagenome assembly JACKQG01 (sample SAMN15677084, study PRJNA649215) | marine metagenome | biome: marine; feature: Black Sea; material: saline water; isolation source: suspended particulate matter (SPM) from the Black Sea western gyre | collected 2013-06-09/2013-06-10 | depth... | reverse complement strand
CCCACAATCGCTTGTAGGGTTTGGAAAATAATCACTGGATTATTTACTGATGTACACCCGACAGGATTCGAACCTGTAACCGCCTGATTCGTAGTCAGGAACTCTATCCAATTGAGCCACGGGTGCAATTTTAAATTGATAACTAACAATTTATAATTGTCAATTATTTTGTAGTCCGTAGGGGAATCGAACCCCTGTTACCGGCGTGAGAGGCCAGCGTCCTAACCCCTAGACGAACGGACCAAATATTTATTTTCTAAATTCTTAATTCTAGTTCGTAATTCATATTTTTATGCTTCTCCTGCTGGGGAATAGGGATTCGAACCCCAATACTCAGAGTCAGAGTCTGATGTCCTGCCATTAGACGATCCCCCAAAATATTACTTGAAAATAGCTAGGAAATTTAATGAGTTCTAATCACTTCATACAATATAAATTGGGAACTAATGGTGATACAATTTACTCAATTATTGGATGATCAATATTAGTCTGAAGTACTTCTTTGTCTGAATTTTGCAAAAATGTAACTATATGGAAATTAGTATTCTCCAATGAATACCCGGGAGGCCTCAAGAGCTTTAAAGAAAATTCAATATTGCCATCAATTGCAATATCTTCTTTAACTTCCATGTCGCGCATAACTTGATGATGGATATTTTCTCCGTTTCCTCCAGAGTGTTCATAATTATCCTCAACCACTACAGCATAACAATCATAAGATCCTACTATCTGTTCTTGTGTATAAATCTGAACTGTAACCAAAATTGAATCTGTACCTGATGCTTCTACTTCGTGACCTATATAAACAGAAGCATCTCCTCCTATAAGTGATTGTACAGAAAATTCCCAGTCGGTCTCAACGCTAACAGGATTTTCAACTCCTCCAACAATGAAATTAGGCAATGCCCAGGCATCATCACTAAAGAAATCTTGATAAAAATACATTCGAGCTTCATTTTCAGCAACATTATACAAGTACATTGGATCATTTGGGTCAGGCCAATTTAAATGATAGCGAATGATTGCAACCGATTCTTCTTTGTTTTCTATTATCTCATCTACTTTGTGATTACCTTCAACACAACCTGCACAATTATCGTTTGTAAACATTTCTCCAAGAACTACTTTGCGGATTTTACAATTAAAGGATAATAGACTTTTATCCTTTAGTTCACCAACCAAAAAGTATTGAATCTCCCCTGTGGTTTCAAAAGGAGAAATCCCCATAAAATTTATATAATCACTTCCAATAGATAATACTTCTACTGTATTATCAAGTGAATCCAGCACAACAGATAATGAATCATAATCAGGCAGTGTATCTGAAATTTCCGATAGTTCAAGAGTAAAATACTCTCCCATAAACAAATTGACTGGATATCCACTTAGTACATCCACAGTTAAATAAATTCGATGTTCTTGATTGTCTGCTTTAATTTTTATTAGAATATTACTACTCCCCAAACCAGTTGCAGTAATTGTAACAATGCTATCATCAATTTCAACAACACAGACTGAAGTATCTCCATCATCAATCATTTCAACTGAAGAAATAATATCTGACTCAGCAATAAATTCGCTGATTTCTATTTTTAATATTCCATTCACATTTAACCAATAATTTTGTGAAATATATTCAGGTGGATTAGATTCTGGTTCTGTAAAAAACTCACAATTGGCTAACAATATTCCAAACAAGATTATTAAAATATAACTGAAAATATTTTTTTGTTTCTGTGAAACCTGAGGTTTGTTTATCGAATATCTCATAATCTAATCTCCATTGCCAAGCGGAATCCCTCAAATGGACTAATAATTCTGCATACTCCACTAGTACACCGAACTCCACCTTTCTCCTTCCCATAAGATGCCCTAATCCACATCGATGATTTCGGTTTAAATGTAATTTCTCCACTCAACCATTGTCCGTCTCCAACAAGCTCAAGATCATCGCTTATATCTAAAATCCCGGCGAGTGATAATTTACTTCCAAAATCTACAGAAGAAATATATTGTTGTGATTTGTATTGCTCTTCTCCTCTATGTGATAGTTGAATTGTAGAAACTAAGTTCAACACAAAATTATCTTTTATAGACCAAGACGCATAAAAAGGAGTAAATGTGATATGTTGCTCCCAAAGATTTCCATCGGTAGATAGTTTTGTAAACGCTATCACAGACCGATTATTAATTGTTTCACCTGAAGTTTCCAATTCAGCATAGTATTCGATAAAAGGATAATATCCAAGATTCTGAGAAGGAAACCATAACTGTTCAGAAACAATATCCCCATTTTGGATTCTGCTCGCACTGACATAAGAAAAGGTTGCTAGAGCATAATCAAAGTCTTTTTTCAACTCAACAAATACACCAACTTCATCACTGTAATCAACTGGATGAGTAATATTCCCTAATAAACCGATGTCATGCTGGCGAATTCCTGTAGGTCCCATTTGGTATGGCAATGGATAGAAAGCTTGTCGATACAAATTCTTTTTATTGTCATCACTCGCAACATTCCAAGCATATCTTTTGTATTCTGCAGTAAGAGTAAACCATTCTGGATACCAATTAACTTGTGAATAAATTGCGTTACCATTTTGTTGAGTCAAACTTTCTGATATAGTTAGATTTTCATCGTCATTATTCTGTCGGATGAACGGTTTATCAAATCTTTTCTGATTCGCAGAAATCTCTAAAACTCCATCCCATCTATTTTCATAAACTGAAAACACAAATCCAGGATTTATTACTGATGAATATTGTGAAAGTGTATCAGATTGAGTTTCTAAATTTTCAAATGCTAATTCTTTCCAAATAATATCTGATTTGAATCGGCTTCCAATTATATATGGAGTAAATCCCCAACTACCATCATCGGGAAAGTAATGAATTTGGGCACCTCCGAGGGTATAAGCATTATTGCCATCAGGAGTTCTTATATTTGCACTCGGAGAATAAAAGTGGTAGTTTTGTTTAAAACCAAACAATGTTGTTGTTTGCCAATTTTCGTTAATGTCATATTGGATTTTCATCCCAACAGGTCTATTATCAAAATCTATAGTTTTATCATCGAATAAATTAAGTGATAATCCATTGCCAATAACTGAACTGACTTGTCCTAATTCAAAGGATAATTGCTCTCCCAAATACTGAAGATTGTATGTTCTTATTCCACTATGTTCTGTTCCATATTCAGGTGGAAAGTTGTAATCTAACTCAAGACTAAATAACCAATTCCCTTCATTAGCATTTAGTATAAGATAATTTTCAAGATAATCGTAAGGATTTCCATCCTGCTCACCATCTCCATATTTTGAGTATAATCCAGCATTCCAATTGGACCCTTGTGCAAACAGTGAAACTGACAATATTGTGAGAAGTAATTTATTTCTCATTTTGAATTGTGTCAATTTGAAGTGAATCTGTTTTTATTGCTATTCCCAATTCTTTCAAAATAATTTCTTCCATCTCTTCTTCATCTCCAGGAATGTAACCAGTATGCTCCCACAAAATATAACCATTAGGAGAAACCAAAACAGAGAATGGCATCGCAGAAGAATTGAACTGCTTATAAAGTTTTTGTTCTGTATCAAGATAAATCGGATAATCCAGTTTTTGTGATTTTACAACAGATGAGACTCGCCGAGCTGTTCGAGAATCATCAATTGATATTCCAACTACTTGAAAACTGCTATCCATATACGCATTATGGAGATGATTTAGATGTTTCATCTCTTTTCTACAGGGAACGCAAAAGGTAGCCCAAAAATTAACTAATGTGAGCTGACTATCTAAAATAGCTTCCGTTGTAATTTGTCTGTTTTTCAGGTTTTTTATTCTGAGATTTGGGAATGATTTCCGTACTGATTTATCAGATTCAATTCCTGCATCACCAAATACTATTGCAACTAAATATAGAATAATAAGTGCTTTTTTCATGGATTCCTCACATAATTTGATTGGATAAATTAATATTTCTAAAGAGGATTATTTTACTATTATTTGTTACTTAATGTAACAGATAAAAATGATTCAAGTTCATCATTTGGGATAAATTTTACGATAACTTTTGAATAATCTCCTAATTTATCAATGGGAGCAGAAAATCTATATACGCTAGTTGAAGCAGATTTATCAATGCTAATTTGAATATCATCCTCGCCTTGCAAAACTGCAAGTAGAGGATAGAATTTATTTACTTTAACAAAATCTACTACTGACGACTCAAGCTGGTTGTACTTTTTTTCCCAAGAATCTAAAATTGCTAATTGAAGTTTGCCTACTTTATCGGTTAACAAAATAACAGGTGTAATCTGGAATTCCATTAAAGATAATTTTTTCATAAATTCTCGAGTAAATTGATAGTATTCTTTTGGGAATTTTATAAGAATGTTACCATTTTTATTCACAACTTTCTCGTGAGGTAGATTAATGAACATTTCCTGAATCAAATTATTTTTCAACGAATAGTCAATAGGAAGTTGTACAGTAACCATTTGTGGAGCTCTTCTGTCAATTATGACTTCCATTTCGCCAATCAACACATCGTATGGATTCTCTAATATTCCATCTAATAGTTTGATAAACTGTTTAGTGTCTTGTTCAATAGAAACAGGATATTTTCTTTCTTCATCTAAATCAAATTCTCTAAAATATCGAGTTCCAAACTGACCACGGTCAGTATCTTCCTGGCGTAATTTATAGTATTCGTCAGCATAAATTTCTAATTCATCTAACGCATTGTTGATTCTGTTATGCGCTTGCTCAAATACACTCAATGATGTCTGGACTGTTTCTCTAGTTGAAGAAGTTTGGATAATTATTGGGATTAATTCTTTTTCCGTAATCATCGATGACGACTTATCTTTTTTATCTTGTTTTTTAGCCGATTTAGTTACTTCCTTATTATTCTTTCTATCCTCAACTTCGTTATTTAGAATTTCTTTGTAAGTCATAATAAATTTAGGAAGATGCGGTTTGAGAATTACTCCAACTGTATGAATAAATTGGTCATAAATACTTGCTATATCTTCATAATCAGCAACAATAACACTTCTCCCAATAGTTTCCCAAGTAGATAAATCAAAAACTTCTACAATAATCTTCAAAGAATCTTTTTTGCTGAAAAAACTACCATTAACAAGTATATTGTTTGCTGAATCAAAAGCCGGAGTACTATCAACAAAATACGGTTCGATAGTTCCAGCATATTGGATGTTAACATTAGAACGACTGGCGTATTTTTCTTTTATCAAATTTGGTAATGTTTTTGATAACCAATTAAAACGAAAATTCTCTTCTAAATTATCAAATTCCATAATGTGAATAGTAATTGTCTTTGGATATACATTCGTTTTAGAAGTAATTCCCTTAACAACAGGAATATCTGCAAATGTTTTATCTAGTTGATTTTTCTGATCAGCTTGAAGAGATTTTAACTTACTTTTGTAAATACTCGCTTTTTCCTTATAATATGCTTTTAGAGATAAATAAATAGTTTTCAGTTTTTTCGCCTGTTTGGGATGAATTTTCTTTTTTACAGTCTCTTTAGTAATTTTAATTGGTTTATATTTATAAGTTGTTTGTGGAGCGTCTGGAAAATTAAATGCTTCCTGAGTTACCTCAAGTTTTTCAGATAATTTTGTCAATTGTTTTTCATACTTTTGAAATTTCTTATGATATGTAGCTTTCAGATCGGCAATCTTAAATGCAATTTCTTCTGAGACTGCCTGATAGAATTTGTACCTATCCCCTTTTTTCTTTATCTTCTTTGCAACATCTTCATACTTAAGTAAATCATTCACAGATTCAATCATAGAATCTGTTAGATACTTACTTGAAAATTGATGAGTTTTCTCAGAAAACACCACAGATGATATCACAAGTACAAATAATAAATATTCAGTTATTTTTTTCATAATAGTCAATTTTGCTAGTGTAATGATTGAAATTTCTATACAACAACCATAAGAATTTAATAGATTCTAACGATTATAATGTATAGTATTTTTAATTGATTGTCAAATTGTTGAAAAGGTCAATGTTTGGTTAAACTCCAACTACAATTAAGCTATTGTAAAAAGTTTACCAGGATGTTGGGCTACGAGATTCTTTAGTTCTAGCATTAATAGTACTGATAGTACTTCAGGCGCATCTTGTTTTAACTGCTCACAAATATAATCAATATGAATAGGGTCATTTGATAATATTTTATATACAGGTTTTTCCCTCGAATTCAATTCTGGAAGGAGTTCAACCTGCTTAGGTTTCTGTGTAATATGAATATTTAGCTCTTCAAGAATATCATCAATGTTAGTTACAAGTTTAGCCCCTTGTTGAATTAAGCGATTGCATCCTTTAGACTGTTTTGAGTCAATTCTCCCAGGAATAGCAAATACTTCTCTATTTTGATCAAGAGCATTTAGAGCTGTAATGACCGCCCCACTTTTTCCTCCAGCTTCAATGACAACTGTCCCAAGTGATAATCCACTAATTATACGATTTCGTTTAGGGAAATTAATTGCGTCAGGTTGTGTTTTAGGAACAAACTCAGAAATCAATGCACCTGTATTAATTATTTTATTTCTCAATTCTATATTTTCTGACGGATAACAAATATCAATTCCATTACCTAATACAGCAATCGTGTTCCCGCCATATTTTACTGCAGTTTTATGAGCATTTGTATCTATACCTCGAGCAAGACCACTTACAATAGTAAATCCTGATTTAACTAATTCTCTTGTAATAGTTTCAACTATTTTCTTACCATAACTGGATGGGAGTCTAGTCCCTACAACGCCTATCATATTATTTGTAGAAATTTCACCTAAAGTAAAAATTCCTATAGGTGAGTCCCATACAACTTTCAAAAGTTCAGGATATTCATCATCCCAATATGTGATGTATTTAGCACCTACTTTATGTGATTCTTCAATTGCTATTTTGCCAAAATCTAAATCTATATTTATTATTTTTCTGGCAGTATCTTGAGAAATTCCTTCTACTTGGCAAATATCAGATTTTGTTAACTGAGTAATGTTTTCTAGTTGTGGATAATTCCGCAAAATACTGCGAATTCGTCGTGGACCAACTCCGTTTACATTTGATAAACTAATCAGTTGATGTGATGGTATCATTAATTTGGGACTCCAATAATTTTGCGATATTATTAATTGCTTTAGATAAATTCTCTTGTGTAACAGATGAGATAAATACAGTTTCAGTATTTTCTAAATTGGGAATTTCTACTAATGATTCGTCTTCCCAAATATCCTTTTTAGTAATCAATAGTAAACTTGGGCGATTATTAAGTTGAGAATGGTGTTTTTCTAGCTCAGTTCGGAGAGTGTAATATTGATTTTCGATATTATCTGAAGAACCATCAATAATAAATACTAATATTTTAGTTCTCTCAATATGCTTCAGAAACTGACTACCAAGCCCTTTCCCATCGCTTGCACCTTCTATCAAACCCGGAATATCAGCCATTACAAATGATTTGTAACCACTATGTTTTACAATACCTAAATTCGGAACTAAAGTAGTAAATGGATAATCTGCAATTTTCGGTTTTGCTGCAGATACAACAGATAAAAATGTAGATTTTCCAGCATTTGGAAACCCAACTAGACCTACATCTGCAAGTACTTTTAACTCTAATTCAATAGTTCGTTCTTCGCCTGGTTGTCCGTCGTTTGCAATTCTAGGGGCCGTTTGAATTTTAGTTTTGAAGCGAGCATTTCCAAAGCCACCATTACCACCTTGTGCAACAACAAAATAATCCTCTTTTTCAACTAAATCACATAATATTTCTTGAGTATCAAAATCTCTAACTATTGTACCTGGTGGAACAAATATAATCACATCAGCAGCATTTTTCCCGTGTTTGTTTGTCCCCATTCCATGTTGACCTCTATCAGCTTTATAATGTCTGTTATAAGAAATATCCTGGAGTGTATTTAGCTGTGGATTTACTTCCAAAATTATATTACCACCACTCCCACCATCTCCTCCACATGGACCGCCTTTGGGACGGAATTTTTCACGCAAAAACGCTATACACCCGTGCCCACCACCACCGGCTTTTACATGAATTTTTGCTTGATCAATGAATTTCATAATTCTATTTAATTTAAGATGGTTGCAAGCAACCCACGACTCGCATCGTGGGCTACAATTACAACATTTATCAAAACCACTAAAGCGGTTTCAAGGAAAATATCAATTATAGATAATTTTTCTATTGTTGATATGAATTCCATTTTTTCTCTAATTCTGGATCATTCATAGTTCCCAATATATAATCACAAAATTCTCTACCTGATGCACCGTCATCTCTACCTGTCATAACAAGTCTTTTCTCGAACTGACCTGTTATATCTAGAGCCATTTCGAGTTTTCGAGCTTGTTTAGTATAACCAATATGATTTAGCATCATTGCACCAGCTCTAATCATACTTGATGGATCTGCATACTGAGCGCGTCCTTCTGTAACCATTCTTGGAGCAGAACCGTGAATTGCTTCAAACATAGAATATTTGTTTCCAATATTGGCAGAACCTGCAGTTCCAACTCCACCCTGAAATTCAGCAGCTTCGTCAGTCAAAATATCACCATACAAATTCGGCAAGGCCATAACTTTGAATTGTGTTCGTCGCTTTTTATCTACAAGTTTAGCTGTCATAATATCGATATACCAATCATCAACTTCTATTTCCGGATATTCTTTTGCAATATCTTGTCCAACTTTTAGAAATTTACCATCAGTCGTTTTAACAACATTCGCTTTTGTTACTAAAGTTAATTTATTGATTTTATTTCTTCTAGCATATTCAAAAGCTAAGCGAATTAATCTTTCTGAACCCTGTGAAGTTGTAACTGTAAAATCTACTGCTAAATCGTCTGTAACATCTGCACCATTACTTCCAAGAGCATACGCACCTTCAGTATTTTCTCTGAAGAAAGCCCAATCAATACCTTCTTGTGGAACTTTCACAGGTCGCATATTTGCAAACAGGTCAAGTTCTTTTCTTATTGCAACATTAGCACTTTCGATATTTGGCCACGGATCACCTTTTCTTGGTGTAGTTGTAGGACCTTTTAAAGTTACATGGCACTGCTTAATTTCTTCTAGAACATCGTCAGGTATTGGTTTGTTGACTTCTGCTCTTTTTTCGATTGTCAAACCTTCAATATCTCTGAATTCGACTTTTCCAGATTGTAATTCGTTCTCGAGAATTTCTTCCAAAACTCTTTTTGCTTCATCGGCAATAAATGGGCCAATTCCGTCACCACCAATAATTCCAACAATAATACTATTTAAAGCGTTATAATCGGTTTTCTGTTCTCCAGCTTTCATCCTCTCAATTCTTAAAAGCTGTTGCTCAAGAACCTCTCCAAAATGTTCTTTTGCTCTTTCTATTGACTTATTCATCTTTTTCTTTCCTTTTTATTACTTATCTATTACTTAGTTTCTTTCTTTGTAAGTTTTGTCTTATTTTTCGAAACATCTTTTTTTGGTTCAGATTTACTATTATTCTGCACAGTAGATTTTCTGGAATAATCTGTTAAATAGAATCCACTTCCTTTAAAAATGATTCCAGTATTTCCACTAATCAGTCTCCTAACCTCTCCACCACAACTTTCGCATAATTTTAGTGGTTCATCTTTTATACTCTGCTTTACGGAAAATACATCAGAGCACTGATTACATTTATAATTGTATGTCGGCATATTTATTAACCTCCATTGTCGTTAATGCAACAGTATTGATTATATTCTCCACCGAGCAAGCTCTTGAAACCATTCCAACAGAGTTATTTAACCCCTGTAGTAGTGGGCCTGCAGAAGTAAACTCTCCGAATAGTTCTGCAGATTTTACTGCCACATTTCCAGCATCCATATTTGGAAATATTAACACATTTGCATTTCCTTGGATTTCATTTTCTACAGATTTGTATTTTGCTGACAACGGATCAACTGCACTATCTAATTGCAATTCTCCTACAAAATTGATATCTTTAAATTTTCTTGCAAATATTTCCATAGCTTTACGAACTCTATCTATTCGATAATGTTCCATACTGGCTAATGTAGAAAATGAAATAAACGCTACTTCAGGAATTTCTCCAAAAATATATCTGTATATTTTTGCAGTTTCTCCAGCAATTACTGCTAACTGATCAGGATTTGGCTCAGGTAACACACTACAATCTGCATAAGTGTAAGATATATCATCATAACGATGCAACAGAAAAGTACTACTAAACACAAATTTTGAATTTTGTTTTATACCAATTGTACGAATTGCTGTTCGGATAATCTCATCTTTTGGTGTTACCGCACCCAAAATAATACAATCAGCATCTCCATTTGCAACTATCGTGGAACCAAAATGAATCGGATTATCCAAGTATTCTGTTAACATTTTTACAGACCAATTCTTCGCAAATTCCTTAGTTGATAAAAAATCAATATATTCAATTTTATTTCTTGCAAAATCTTCAGTTTCAACAATACTGAAACCCATACTAGATAGTTTCTTTTTGGTTGACTCTATTCTATCGTCTGCTTGTTCAGGAATTACAATATCAGCTTTTGTTGACATTCCTTCATCGAGAATTTTCTTAAGATATTTATTCAATTCCGAATTTTTCCTTTACAGCTTTCATAACATGAGATGGAACTAATTTTGATACATCTCCATTCAATTCGCCAACTTCTCTGACTAATGATGAACTCAAGTGAGTATATTTAGCATGTGGCATTAAAAATACAGTAGTTACTTCATCTTTCAAACTTCTATTCATTAAAGCCATTTTAAATTCAAACTCAAAATCCGATAACGCTCTTAACCCACGAATAATTGCTTTAGCATTATTTTCTGAAGCATAATTAACCAACAATCCTTGAAAAGAATCAACAACTACATTATCCAAATGTACTACTGATTTCTCAATCATTTCCAACCGTTCTCTTTCAGAAAATAATGGATTCTTTTCGAAATTCTTTGACACAGCCACAATAACCTTATCAAATAGACCTACAGCTCTTTCTATAATATCAATGTGTCCATTTGTAATTGGATCAAAAGATCCTGGATAAATTGCAATTTTCATTAGTTTGCTCTCCAAAATACTACTTGTGTATTACCATAATTTTTAATTCTAACATCATCATCAATAAATTTGGTTTTGGACATTTCCATACAAAATAATCCATCAGTTTTCAGCAATGGAATTATTTTAGCTCGTAAATCATAATATTCGCATAATCCATAAGGAGGATCAGCTATAATAATATCAAATTTATTCTCGCATATTTCCAAGAAACTAAAAACATCCGAATGTACTAATTTGTAATTATCGTTCTTGCAAATGTCATCAACATTTTGCGATAATGCTCTATAAGCTTGACTTGATTTTTCAACCATTGTAACTGATTTTGCACCACGACTAATAGCTTCAATTCCCAATGTCCCAATCCCTGCGAAAAGATCTAAGACACAAGAATCCTGAAACGGTTCCAAAATTTGAAGCATTGATTTACGAACTTTTGCTTGCGTGGGACGAACTTTCGGATTTTTATAATCGTAGAGTCTTCGTCCTCTATATTTCCCAGAAATAATAGTTGTCATTTATTCAGTTAATTGTTTATAAATCTTCATCGAATAATGATTAGTTGGCGTTTTCTTGATTTCTAACTGATGTGTAAATATATAACCTAATTCTATCAGCTCTAATAATTTTGATACAATTTCACTTTTAGAAATTTCTGAATTACTAAATGTTATATCTGAATTTTTCTTAGTTATTGACCAAGGGATTTCTATCTGCAAGTAGTATTTACTTTCTCGAGGACCAAATATTGTTGCCCATTTATTAAACTTATCAAAATACATTTTATTAATCGATTGTAATCTCTGTTGATCACTAATATTTATTTGTAAATTAATAAAATCGTTTGAAAACATTATAAAATCAATTTCAACTTGATCTGATATATTTACTAGAATACCTATTAGATTTTCTATAGTATCTTTTTGAGAAAATTCTGTTTCATTCTTTGAAAATATAGAAAATTTGTCAAATTTCATTAACAAAATGATTGAGATAATCAAAAGAGTACTAATTATCCAAACATACTTACTTTTAGATATTATTCTTTGTTCAATCTCAATTGATTTTGTTTTTGAACTATTTTTCGCTTTCAATCTTTCAATTGCTTGTTCTTCAGCTGATGATGAGATTTTACCTTTTAGATCATGTGGCTTTTTAAGTAAATTAATATCAAACATCAATACCTCTAAATGCAATTCCAGTTTCAGCTAAAGGGAGCGTTTTGAAATAGTTAATCTGATTATTGCTTTCAATTTCTAAAATTTTCAAAGGATTTAGTAATGAAACATTGGTTACTTGCGAATTATATAATTGTTTAACATCAGCAAATGAACCATCGCTCTGATAAACAAATACTCGTTCTGCAATTGAAAATTCTTGCACTTGATTCTCTATATACAATTTTATCAGATTTACAATTTTCTTTGCTGTTTTTTTGCATCCCCAGACATTGATCAACCTAGCCATAACATGTGTTCGTTTTACTACTATAAAAGAAACAAGTTCGTTATTCTTCACAAATAGAATTTGATCAGTATGATATTTACCCATTTTCCAAATCAAATATGAATCTAGTTGATCAGCTTTAAACCACCGCCGTGCACCTTCTTCTGCAGAAAAAATACCAATACCTAATACTCTTAAATCACGATTTAACTGAGAGATTGATTCTGTAATTGAAGTTTTGGTTTTTCTGCCTAAGTGAATAGTTAAGTTCTTACAAAGACTATCTGCGAATGGAAAATGATATGACTGAATTTTGTCATCAAAATGTTCATCTTGAATCTGAGTAGAATGCCAATTCATCAATTCTATATCGCTCGATAACTTATCAGTCTGAAGTTCAGAAAACAATATATGCTGTGAATCAATTGAATAAGTTATAGATGTTTCTGGATTTTTAATCTCGTTATTAATTTCTGCTAATATTTTCTTAAGTCCATCTAACGATTTTACATCAACAGTTTTATACGGTACTTTTCCATAGTGTGTAACAAGCGGACCATTCTCGGATGGAATCCAATTTAGATAATGAAAAGTATTCTGTGACTGAGCAATTGCTAGCAAATGAGTCTCCTAGTTATCCTCAGCCCAACTTTTCCTACCATCAATAATTTCACCATGCCAACCAGCTTCAAACTTGAAAATCCCATATCGAGGTTCTGTATAATCTTCTGGTACTGGACTTTTTACACTAAATATAGTGTTTTCAGAATCTGAACTATCAATTTCCAATAGATATGGTTCACCAATTAGAGGACATAATAGGCGATCTGGTGTAAGATGATATTTATCTCTCAAATAATCTGTATAATATTCTGAATATCTTGTTGTATCCGAAGAAAATATCGTGCTAAACAATTCATCTTTTTTAACATTTTCGATTTCTCTTGCATTTACAAAAATAGTATCAACAGATTTTTCTTCTTCGTTAATCATTCCAACAGCATAAATTGTGTCAAGAAAAGTTCGTTTAAGTTCCTGAGGAAAGCTAAATGTAGTATCAACTCTTGTGTGGAAACCTTTGCTCATATTTACTTCATAAACCTTATCATTTAGATAAATTTTCTGCTCACCTACAAATAATGAATCTGCAATCAAAGAATCCATCGCAGCTTCAACTAATGAAAATAATTCTTCACCGTTTGTTGTATAACTACCGATAAGTTCTTTGTAAAATTCTTCGGCTTCGGCTATATCTGTCATTTGTTGCCTGCTATTAGTTCTAAATTTAACTTCTTCTCGCCAAATAGAACTTGGTAAATAGACTATTGTAAGCATAATTATTATCACTATTAATATACCCCAGTCTAGCAAGCTAATTCTTTTTTCTATATCATTTATAATTTTCAATTTTCTCTCCTTTTAATTCATTGTAACAATCTTACAAAGCTAAATTTTACACTTAGTAATCAGTTATAGCACACTTTACGCCAAATAAACCAACAATAAATTTACAAAATTTCCCATAACGCTAGGCCAATGTTTTTATCAATTGTGCGATTGATTACAATTTTGCCTTTTTGAATTAAAAATTCACCTGCTGCAGAAATTTTTGCATCGTATAAATGACCACCAAAAACTTTGAAGTTTATGTCTCCAATAGTTGCGTGAGAGTGTATAAACACTTCACTATCTTTCAAACTGATATTTGCATTGTATCCAATCAACTCAAATTCTCCGTCAAATGACTTTTTGATGTATGATTTTGAATCAAAATCATAATAACCTAGTTCTATATTTTCTATCGCACCTATGCCAGAAATCCAACCTGAAGTAAGATTGTTATCTTCAGCAATTTTTGTTAGAGATTTGTTAATCCAATCACCTCGCACGAGTTTTACAAATATCTTATCATCGTCGATTTTGTATTTCATTTGGTCCATCTTAAATTGAGTTCACGATTTGCCTTAGTTTCATCCAATCGTTTAACTGGAGTTTTCTCCGGAGCTTCTATTAATGTATCAGATTCAGTATCAATCCGTTTATCAATTTCTAATAGTGTATTTGCGAAATTATCCAAAGTTTGTTTTGTTTCGGATTCAGTTGGCTCAATCATCATCGCCTCTGGAACATTTATCGGAAAATAAATTGTAGGGGCGTGATATCCATAATCCAAGAGAGATTTTGCAATGTCTAAAACTCTAATTCCTCTCTCTTTTTGTTTTGTCCCGGAAATAACAAATTCGTGTAAAGTACCTTCAGAAAATGGGATATGATATTTTTCTTCCAAAAGAGATTTTAGATAATTAGCATTTAAAACTGCTTGTTTAGTCATTGCTATTAATCCACTTTCGCCCATCGTTTTGATAAACGCCCACGCTCTAACCAAAATGCTAAAGTTACCATAAAATCCGTGAATTGGTCCGATACTTTGCGGATATTCGTAATCCCAGCAATATTTTTCATCTTCCTTTTTAACCATTGGAGTTGGCAAAAATGGAGTAAGTTCTTCCGCTACCGCAATCGGACCAGAACCGGGACCTCCACCTCCATGTGGAGTAGAAAATGTTTTATGCAGGTTAATATGAGTGATATCAAATCCCATATCAGCTGGTCGGACAATTCCAATCAGGGCATTTAAATTTGCACCATCCATATACATCAATCCGCCAACTTCGTGAACTAAAGTAGATATTTCTTCGATTCTATCTTCAAATAATCCGAGAGTATTTGGTTGAGTTAACATCATTCCTGCTACATCCGAATCCAATTTTGCTTTGAGATCATAGATATCTACTCTACCTCTTTCATCGGTAGCAACTTGCCGAGTTAGATATCCAGAGAACACTATACTCGCCGGGTTAGTTCCGTGAGCAGTCTCAGGTATTATGATGTATTTTCTATCTTCATTTTTAGATTCATGATACTTTTTCATCATCAAAATACCGACAAATTCCCCTTGAGCTCCGGCACTTGGTTGGAGTGTAACTCGTTCCATACCGGTAATATTGATGAGCATTTGTTCCAATTCCCAAATAATCTTCAACGCTCCCTGAGCAGATTCATCTGATTGAAGTGGATGCAAACCTGCAAATCCCGGCAATCCTGAAATTACATCGTTGATTTTTGGATTGTACTTCATTGTGCAAGAACCGAGTGGATAAAAATCTCTGTCCACATGATGATTTTTAACCGATAAATTAGTATAATGCCGAACTACTTCAGGTTCGGATACTTCCGGTAATTCTGCTGGTATTGCTCTCAATAAACTATCTGGAATAACCGAAGATAGAGCAAACTCAGGAACATCCAATTTTGGTAATGATGCTCCTATTTGCCCTTTTTTACTTTGTTCAAATATTAATGGTGTTTTCGAATACATATTTTACTTTCGATTATCTTGAAAAAAATCAATTTTTGCTTTGATGTAAGTTTCGCCAAAATCCAATGCACTTTGTAAGGAATCAGAATTTCTACCTCCGGCGGTTGCTAGATGAGGTTTACCTCCGCCACCTCCACCGATTTTTTCACCAACTTCTTTCACAACTTTTCCAGCTTGAATATTGTTGGTTAAGTCATCTGTTATTGCGCACATTACCATCGGTTTATCATTTTTAACTGTGCCAATTAGTGCAATTCCACTTTGTTTGAATTTCTGTCTAAACTCATCTCCGATAGCTTTTAAATCATCAATTTCATCAATTTTAGTAACAACCAATCTAACATCTCCAAATTGATGTGCTTTAGAAATTAAATCATCTACAACATCACTTTGAGTTAGTAGTTTTAATTCTTTATTTTCTTTTTCTAGTGATTTCTTTTGATCAAGAGTCTGTTGAATTTTCTCTGGAATATCAGTTTCACTACACTTGAATAAGTTCTTCGCCTGTTGAATAATTTCTTCATTCTGATGCAAGTATTTAATAACAGAATTTCCAGTTATGGCTTCAATACGACGAATTCCAGCTGCCAAAGCGGATTCAGAAATTATCTTAAACGCACCTATATCACCAGTTCTGTTAGCGTGGGTTCCGCCACATAATTCTTTAGAAAAATCGGAAATATTGACCATCCTAACTTTATCACCATATTTTTCTCCAAATAAGGCAACAGCACCTTCAGAACGGGCTGTTTCATAATCCTTAACATCTGTTGACACTTCAATATTTTCTCTGATTTTTGAATTTACAATGACTTCAATCTGCCGAATTTCATCTAAAGTAATTCGTTCATAATGAGTAACATCAAAACGAAATCTATCTGATCCAACTAAAGAACCTGATTGGTGTGCGTGGTCTCCCAATATTTGTTTAAGCCCTTGATGCAACAAATGAGTTGTTGTGTGATTTAAGCTAATCTTTTGACGATACTCATTATCAATTGTGGCAGTAACTTTTCCATCCTTAGGTAATTTCCCATACATTATTTTTCCAAAATGGACAATTTCATCGGAAGATTTTTGAGTATCAGTTACAATAAATTCAAAATCTGTATTTTTCAAAATCCCCACATCACCAACTTGTCCCCCCTGTTCAGGGTAGAATGGAGTTTTATCGAGAATAATACTCCCTTTTTTGTCATTTTCAAATTGAATTTTTCTAATTATTGAATCACACGCAGTTTGTTCATAACCGACAAATTCACTTGAAGTACCTTTTGAAATGTCAGTCCAGTCGAAATTATCTGTTTGATGTGTAAAACCTCCTGCTTCCCGTGAACTTTTTTTCTGCACATCCATACAGGATTCAAATCCATTTGTATCAACAGATAAACCAATTTCTCGAGCCATTAACTCGGTTAAGTCGCAAGGAAATCCATAAGTGTCGTAGAGTTTGAACGCATCTTCTCCAGAAATACTTTCACCCGTTTTCATTCCTTGACTTATTTTCTCAAAAATTTCAATTCCTTTATCCAGAGTTGAACCAAATGAAGTTTCTTCTGCTTTAATCACTTTTTCAATATGTGATTGTTTTTCAGCTAATTCAGAGAAAGCGTCACCCATAACTTCTACTAAGGTTTGTATCAATTTGTAAATAAACGGTTCGTGCATATCTAAAATTCGACCGTAGCGAGATGCCCTTCGTAAAACCCTACGCAAAACATATCCTCTGCCTTCATTACCCGGCATTGCTCCATCAGCAATGGAAAATGCTAACATTCTTAAGTGGTCAGCAATAACTCTATGTGGTACACCATCATCTATTGAATATTCAGTGTTTGATATTTGCGATATTTTCTCAATAATTGGCATAAACAGATCAGTATCGTAATTCGATGTTTTACCGTTTAGAATTGCAACAATTCGCTCCAGACCGGCACCTGTATCGACATGTTTAGCAGGGAGGTCGGTGAGTTTTCCATCTGCATCTCTATTATATTGGATGAACACTAAATTCCATATTTCTCTATAATTGTGGTCACGGTTTACTCCTTCTGGAATTTGCGCATCTGCATCTTCACCAGTATAATAGTGAATTTCGGAACACGGACCACAAGGACCAGTTTCTCCCATTTCCCAAAAATTGTCTTTATGACCAAATTTGAGTATTCGTTTTGGGTCAATGTCGGTTACTTCTTTCCACAATTCTCCAGCTTCATCATCGTCTTGGAAAATAGTAACCCATAACCTATTTTTGTCCATTTTCCAAACTTTAGTAAGCAATTCCCACGCCCATTGAATAGCTTCTTTTTTGTAGTAATCTCCAAACGACCAATTGCCTAGCATTTCAAAAAATGTGTGATGATAATCGTCCACTCCGACTTCTTCTAGGTCGTTATGTTTTCCACTTACTCGAATGCACTTTTGAGAATTTACAGCTCGTTTTGATTTTGGATTTTCTGTATCCAAAAATATAGGTTTAAACTGGTTCATCCCAGCGTTTGTGAATAAAAGAGTTGGATCATCATTCGGAACAACCGACGAAGAACGAATGATTGAATGTCCCTTATTCTTGAAAAATTCAATAAATTGCTGACGAATTGATTTTGAAGAAATTTTAGCCATTATAGTTTACTTTCTACTTTCTCTTAAAAAACAAACTGTGTTTCAAATTGAACGGAGTTTACTGGTTCAATTTCAAAATCAGAATTTCGAATGTAAGATGTTCTCCCTTTATAAACTAGCATCAGTCCGTCTGATATTTCTAAACCAACATCGTAACCCCAGATTGTATTAAGCAATGATTCTTCTGTAAATAAAGTAGAAATATTACTTTGTTTATAAAACAATTCTGCTTTTTTTAGTTTAGGGATTTGAGATGTATTTATGTTAAGATTTCCTAAAAGTGTTTTGTTTGCTTCTTCATCAACATTTTCACCCCTCATATCTTGATAACCAATTCCGATAGAACAGAAATTAAACATATTAGCTGACATTTCAGCATAGAAACCTTTCATTGCTTTAAAGTTGGAAAGTGTACTTTCTTTTGTTATAAGTTCTTCATTTTCTGAATCATATTTTATTCTATCAAAATCATAAGATTGGTCCCAATAATTGAAAATGAAATAATCGCTTGTTTGCCTGTATTCTGCTCTAAATTTCATCGGACCAAATCTAGCAGATACTCCTAGTGGGACAAAACCCATACCTAAAGATTTAATAGAATCATCATCATCAGTTATCTTACCAACTAATTGGGCAACTTGAGAGTATAATGAGATATTTTTGTTGATTTTGTAAGCAACATCAATACTTGTCCCACTGATAGAATTTGCATCACTTGTGGATGGATCATAGGGATTATGGTTTAAGGGTAAACTACTAAACCAGTCTTCAAATCCATCAGAATTACCATTCAATTCTTCATAGATATTTTGCCAAACATCTTTTTCTTCTTCGGCTTCATCCCATTTTTCGCCAATATCGGGATAGTGGTCAAACACATCCGGATAGCCATCTCCATCTCTGTCTTTCAAACCAGACATTTGGTCTGCATCTGTAACATACGATACGCCTACTTGTAAATTGGATAAAATATCGTAAGATGCTCTAAAACCTGAAACCCCTGGAATTCTTTTGAAATCGCTGTTAATAACTTCTAGTCCGAGTCCTGAATATTTAGCTTTTAAATCAAGTCCCATTCTTCTGACTTCTGGATAATCTATCGTATTGGAATAATTATTGACCAAAATACCTTGACCTAAAGTTGTATAAGGTAATGCTCCAAATTGGAAATAAAAATCATCATTAGGTCTTCCCCAACGGAGATAATAGATTTTATCGACTAATGTTCGATATGTAGCTTTACCATTTGAAAAATCCCAATTCTCCTTGTAAAGATTTCCATCTGCATCGATATACAGATAAATGTCCAATCCAACACCAAATTTCCCAACTGGGATTTCCGGACGAAGCGAGATTTGATTATAGATGGTTCCGTCAATTGTAACAGATCCTAAACTACCAGTCATTGAGTGGGTAGGTTCCTCTGTTTGGGCAGTTAAAATTACAAAAAAACCAACCAGACTTAAAATAGTAATAACTTTCTTCATTGATTTACTCCTTTTTTTGTTATAAATAGAAACTCAAATTTATTGGTTAACAAGCAATTTATCCAACGATTCTATTATCGAATCATACTATTTTGTGACTTTCCTTAAAAATAAAATACATTCAGTCATCAGAATGAAAAATATTATGTCTACAATTCCAAACAAATATGCAAAGATAGGATGAGGAATATTCCCTAGGATTAGATAAACAAACGCTACTGTTGCATAGGCAATTTTGTAAAAAGTACCGACTATTATCAAATCACGATTTTGTTGCAAATCTCCACGCCAAATTAGGTAGTATGCAATACCAATTACGAACAAGAATGCTCCGATTAACGAAATATATCCTCCAAATACTGGTAGTTTATCTGACATATCTATCAATTGAAAAGCTTGTTTGTAAAAAAAGGTGAAAATAATTCCCAGCGTTAAATCATAGATAGCTGCTATCAGAAATAATCCTTTGTAATATTTTTCTTTGGATGAAACCATATTAATCTCCTTAGATTTGTCTGATTTAACTACTTATAATTTAAAAAGAAATACTCTTCTCTACAATAAACAGTCTTGAATTGATTGTTAAGATTTTTAATTTGTACAAATCATATTGTCTTTTTTCCTTTGACATACTATCGTGATAGAGATAAATTTGAGGACTTGCCCGAACCATATTATGGGGATATAGCTCAGTTGGGAGAGCGCTTGAATGGCATTCAAGAGGTCAGCGGTTCGATCCCGCTTATCTCCACTGAGACAAAATATTTTATAAATAATTAAACAGTTATTAGGAGAATTATTAATGTTTAATATGACAGTTATTAGAGAAAGATCTCACATTATTTTGTGGGTATTGTTGTTTGTATTTATAGCCAGTATGACAATTGGTGGACTGGTTGGAGGAGCCAATATTTTAGATGTCATTTTTGGTAAGAGAAATACAGGCTCATTTGTAGGATTAGTTGATGGTGAGAACATTACACATCGTCAATTCAGAAATGAATGGGATATACAAATTAATCGTCAAAAACAACAAGGCAAAACAATTGACGGTCGAGCAAAGCAAACTGCACAAAACTCAGCTTGGAGTAACATAACAGATCAAGTTATTCAAAACCGTAAAATTGAGAGCTTACAACTTAATACATCTGATGATGAAGTATATGATTTTTTGTTATATAATCCACCTTTAGCATTTCAAAACAGTTTAACTCAAGCAGGATTATTTATAGATTCTACTACAAATAGTTTCAAACTTTTTGATTACCAAACTGCACTTATAAATGGTACTTATCCTGAAGAATTAAACCAATTCTTTGTTACTTGGGAAGTTTATCTAAAAGATTGGTTAACATCAAGAAAATTACGAGAGTTATATAATAGTGCTGCATCGATATCAGAGAATGAAGTAAAATATAATTTTATTGCAAGTAATACAAATACAACAATTCAGTATGCTTTCGTTAAATCTCGTTCTGTTGAAGATAGTTTAATAGAAATCAGCGAAATTGAAATTGAAGCTAGATATAACCAAGATAAGGACGAATTATATCAAATTTACCCTTCTCGAGTTGTAGAATATGCACTTTGGGATATAGATTACTCAACAATTGATTCTTCTCAATTTGCAACTTACCAAGATAGTATTTTAAGTGAAGCTCTTCTATTTGCTGGAGAAGCAGATTATTCATCATTTTCAGAAGCTCTCTTTTCGTTTGGCATAGTTGCTGATACTATTGATATCACACAAGAATACAAAAATAACTCTGGATTTCCTTTCAAAATGGGTCCAATGAGAGACGCTGTTCGCTTTGCATTTGATCGAGATATTGATTCAGTATCCGATCCTCTCTGGGCAACTACTGGATATGCGATTTTCCATATATTAGACGAAATATCAGGAGGATTCAAACCATTGGAAGAAGTTAAAGAGAGTATCACTAAAAAGTTAACTCGTGAAAAGAAAAAAACTTATGTAGCAGAAATCCTTGAAAAGGAATCAGAAACATATTTTGATCTTAAAACCTTAGCTGATAAGAGTGATTTAATTGAATTTATGCCTGATACAACTAAAGGTATTGGCGACAGTTTCCCTGAAATTGGCAGAAGTTCGAAAGTTCTAGGAACACTCTTAGCTATGCATCCTGGAGATACATCACCTGTTATTCCTACTTCTAACGGAGCTGTTATAATTAAAATGATAGCTAAAGATGAATTCGATGAAGCTCAATATTTAGAAGAATATGATAATTTATATAACCAACTACTATCTACAAAAAGAGCATCTGTCTTTTCTGATTGGCTAACTGGAGTTAAAGACAAAATAGATATTGAAGATTATAGGACTCTTCTATATTAAAATGAAATCCTAAATAAACAGAAGAATTTGAAACCCCGTTTAAAACGGGGTTTTTTTTGATATATTTTAAATAAGACTTGTCTAGTACTATATAACTGTTTTATATTTTGTTAGTAGGAATCATTACTATTTATGAGATACAGTAAACAAAGGGAAGAAATTTTAAATGCAGTAAGGGGAGTAACAACTCATCCTACAGCAGTTGATGTTCTAAATTTGGTTAAACCTAAAATTCCAAATATCAGTTTAGGTACTGTTTATAGAAACTTGGGTGTACTTACTAATGAAAATCAGCTTCTTTCACTTGATATTAATGGAATTCTTCACTACGATGGAAATGTAAACGACCATCAACATTTCTACTGTACTCAATGTAATGAACTTTATGATTTATTTTTTGGGATTAGTAATTACATATCATCCCATAAAAATGAAATCGAACACAAGGTCAATGGAGCATTTCTTCTGTTGACAGGAATATGTAATAAATGTAGCAATAAGGAGTAAAAATAATGTTAGTAACAAAACAAGCACCAGAATTCAAAGCAACTGCAATTATGCCTGATAATTCATTCAAAGATATAAGTCTAAATGATTACAAAGGAAAAAAAATAGTAATTTTCTTTTATCCGTTGGACTTCACTTTTGTATGTCCAACAGAATTATTAGCATTTAACCATCGATTGAGCGAATTTGAAAAACGAAATGTCCAAGTTATTGGATGTTCAGTCGATAGTCATTTCAGCCATTTAGCTTGGAAAAGTACACCAGTCAATAAAGGTGGTATTGGAAATGTTCAATATCCAATTATTGCTGATATTGACAAAAGTATCTCAAGAAAATATGATGTTTTAGTAGATGCTGAAAACGCAACTATTCTCACAGAAAATGGTGAGGAAGATTCAACTATTGGTGGATCAGTCGCACTACGAGGTTCATTCTTAATTGACGAAGATGGAATCGTTAGACATTCAGTAATCAACGATCTTCCACTTGGAAGAAATATCGACGAGATGCTACGAATGGTGGACGCACTTTCGTTTCACCAGAAGCATGGTGAAGTCTGCCCAGCAGGATGGATGGATGGTGATGCAGGAATGGAAGGTACTACAGATGGCGTAGCAGACTATCTTGACAAACACGCAGAAGAATTATAAATTTTTCAAAAAGGCGGAAAGGTTCTCCTCCTTTTCTTTTTCCTTTCCGCCAGCTTACTTATGAAAGGATAACAAAATCATGAAACATCAATTACCTAAATTATCATACACGATGGATGCTTTAGAACCTAATATCTCAAAAGAGACATTGGAATTCCACTATGGCAAACACCATCAAACATACATAAACAATTTGAATAATCTCATTCAAAATACTGAATTTGAAAATATGACTCTCGAAGAGATTATCAAAAATTCAACAGGTGGAATATTCAATAATGCTGCTCAGGTTTGGAATCACTCATTTTATTGGAACTGTTTGACTCCACAAAATAATAATGAACCAACTGGTAAATTATTGGATGCTATTCAGAAGGAATTTGGATCTATCCAAAAATTCATAGAACAGTTTTCTCAGAAGGCCATTACTACATTTGGATCTGGTTGGGTTTGGCTGGTAAAAAATACTGACAACTCACTTGAAATAATCAGTACTCAAAACGCTAGTACTCCATTAACTACTGATCGAAAACCACTTTTGACTTGTGATGTTTGGGAACACGCATATTACATCGATTACAGAAATGCTAGACCAAAATATGTCGAAAGTTTCTGGAATATCGTAAATTGGAATTTTGTTACAGTTAATTTCTTGAGTTAATGATATTTATATTAATAGGTGTCATCCATGGCACCTATTAATTTTTTAGAACCCTAATTTTTCTTTCCACTCTTTCTCAGATTCACCTGCTAACTTAGTTGAATATCTTCTTCCAGAAAAATAAAATGATTTACGCCCTTCTCCCCTGGCTCTTCTAAATGCTCTACGGAAATCGGTGCGAGTTAATGTGGAATAATATCGTCCTTTGTACTTAAACTTTGTGAAACCTTCATTTTTCGCCATTTTAAAAGCAGAACCAAATCGAGCTATATGTGAAAAATCGTTAGATTTAGCTTGTTCCTTTTTAGTAACAATTGGAGTTTTTTCAACAGTTTCTTTTATTTTCTCAACTACAACTGGTTTAGTAAATTCTTCTGAGGATTGTTTTGTTAGTGCAGATTTATCTCCGGTATATGGTTGAACAACTTCTTCTTTAATTTGTTCAATAACTGGTTCAATTTTAGCAGATTCTTCTATTACTTGGTGTTCCTCTATTTCAACTTTCTCAATTAATACAGGTTTAGTTTCTTCTACTACAGGTTCTCTGATTTCTTCTTTTGTAATTTCAGTTTTCTGCTCGAGTGCTTCTACGGGTAATGTGCCTGGAATTTCAATACAACCATCATATTCAGCCAAAATTTCTGTCCCTTTAGATCCAGCAAGTTTTAGGTTTGAAATGCAAAAATTAGTTTCTTTATCTGTTTCGTAGTGTATTTCAACTAATCTTCCATTCCCTGAAGGCAACGCTCCACCGCTCATGGAAAATCCAAGAATTTTACTTGAAGATAAATTGTTAGTGAACATTTCATTTATACAATCTTTAATCTTAATACCGGTATAATCAAATTGAAAACCGTGAATATTAGTTTCGCTAAAGTATAATATTTCTAAAGTTTGTGTATCGGTATTTAGTTTGCCAAAACTAAGTTTAGCTTTTGGGATTTCTACTTCGACAATTTTGTCTTGTTTCTCTTTTGCTTTTTCTGTTTTCTTATCGATTTGTTGTTTAGCAATTTTCTCTTGCTCTTTTATCTGTTCTTTTAGTTCGTTAATTCTTTGAACGAATATCTCCTTATTAGATTTATAATTCTTGTACAATTGTAGAAATTGCTTTCGTAGAATTTTTGCTTGTTTCTTATGAAGTTGTTTTTGGACATTCTTCATATTAATCTCAATAGGTTTATACTCATATTTGAAATCAGGAGTTTGAATTAGATGTAGGTCTAACTGTTTAATATTTAGCTGATTTGAATATTTTGTAACAATTTCTTGATAATTTTTGTATTTTTCTTCTGATTTTGAATTGAACTCTATTATCTCAAAATGCAAAACCTCAGAAACTGCTTGATAAAATTCAATCCTACTTTGATCATCCTCAATATTAACAGCAATATCCTCATAATTCAATAGAGATTTTACAGAACTACGAATTTCTTCTGTTAAATATAAGCTATTAAATTGGAAAGATTGTGCGAATACAAACGAAAGAAGAACAAAAACATACATAAATTTCTTCATTATTTTTCCTTTAATTTGATGGTTTAAACATAATTACTGAATATATAGTTAGCGAAATCTACGGTAATTATTTTTTATATCAAAGATTTCATTAACTGTTCCAAATTTTATCCATATCTGTCCAAAACAATTGTTAAAACAGACTAAATCACACACGCGTTTATGCGTTGGTAATGTTATTAAAATATACTGGGCTTTAGCACAAATATTAATACTTAATAGCAAGTTTGGGGATAAATCCCCTCAGATTATTTACTTTTTGTCAAGTTTTAATAAATTAGATAACCATTTTCATCCCAGCGGATTATCTCAGAATCTCTCTCTCCAAATTTATACTGAGCTTCAGATTTTATTTGTCCATTTGAGTAATACCAACGATCGTAACCGTGTTTTTGCCCGTAGAAATATTCAACTGAATGTTTAGGGATTTCTTCTGGATAATAATGAATAGTTGCACCGTGCAGCTCTCCATTTTCAAAGTTAGATTCTGAAATTAAAACTCCTTCAATATCCCAATGTTTACTAGCGCCATCTAATTTATTGTTAAAAAGTGATATTTCTGATTCTTTAACACCAGATTGATAGTAGAATGTTTCAATAACATATTGGGATTGTAGTTTTTGAGTTGTTTTTTTGATATTCCCATTATCCCATTTATCAATAACTTTGATTCTGTGAGTGCAACCAATTTGAACTAACACAGATAATACAATAATAATATATATTTTGTTCACCATAGTACTGAAAATTACTACGAAATCAGGAACTATTTTAACAAATTATTGCAAAACTTAGTCTTGTTCAACACAGTTTTATTGACCTAAATTTCGTGGTTGTTTTTTCAGCCGAGGTGGTGAAATTGGTAGACGCGCCGGATTCAAAATCCGGTTCTCTTAGGAGAGTGAGGGTTCGATTCCCTCCCTCGGTACATTTACAAAAAGTTACTTCCTATATTCTGTTAGTTTTAATATGTTTATCTTTAGTATCATATAAATCACCCCGACAATTACACCAATCTCAAACAAAAATATCTAATGGATAATAAAATTATGAATCCATTAGTTATATTTCGAATTTAGTACTGCTTCTTAACTAAATTTTCTAAATCGCAATAATCAATCCCAATTTTAGATACTTCATCTTCAAAGTACTTCTGCAATAGAGATGATAAGTTAGTTTTATTGTTGAAAATATCTTTCAAAAATTGAACAAGTAAAGATTGCCTTTGCTCTAATAATAAACCTCCAAAAATATTACTTATACTAATTTCATTGGAATACATCCTCTGAGCAATTTGCAACAGGAGATTAGAAGGATTAACTGTCTCACTTGCAACAAGGGTGTTAATATTGATTTCATTAAGCAGGTTTAAACATAGTTCAATCTTTACATTGATATTCGGAGAATATTGAATTGGAAGGATGTTCTTTCTAGTTTTTTGCACTAATTGCCAAATCGGTTCACTTGAACCTTTCCGATTGAAAAACAGTATTGAAGAAAGCAAATTATTTAGGAATTCTTCAGAATCATCATCACTTAATAGAGTCTTATAATAAAATATCCATCCAATATCACTATCATTTTTACTGTTCATAATCTCTTTTTTGGAATTAAGCTTTGTGATATTGGGTTTTTGAATGAAACACAAGTTCATTAGCTTATATCGTAAAGAATTTAGCTTTGATTCCTTTACTCTCTTTTTAAGAACTGTTTGCCATAGTTTTACTTGATCCCAATTTTTCAAATAAAATGCAGATTGTATAAGCATAACATCATTATCAGCTCCCATCTCTGCAAAATCGGAGTTATGAAATAGTATTTCGTATGCTCTGTTAAATGAATTATAAGCTTTTTCATAATCTGGCTTAGTTCTATGAAAATAGCAATTCCCTAAATGATAATACCCTTGTCCAGAGTTTAAATCAATTTCATATTTTTCAGCAATCTCGATACCATTATTTATTTTTTGAATTGCTCTGGAATAAAACCCACAAAATGTAAGAGTTTGACCAAATATTAGAAGAAATACTGAGTAAAAATATGGGTCCTTATACTTTATCAATATGCTATTATACTCCTTACAAATTGATAAGGCTTTATTGAACTTTCCACTTTTATTATATGCATCAATTAAATTGATAAGTGGTTTAGCTAGTTCTAAATGTTCACCAATTCTGTTCAAAATACGAACACTTTCCTCCAATTTTGGAATAGCTTCACTATTCCTACCTGAAAAAGTGAGTATTTGCCCAATCAATTCTTTTCCGTGAGCTATTTCTCTGAGTGCTCCTTTTTTCTGGTAACATTCTAACGCTTCTTCGGCTAACTCCATCGCTTTTGGATAATTAGAATGTACTAACTCATAATAGCTCAATTGTTCATAAGCACTTCCTTTTAAACTATGATAGAGGTACTTAAAAGGATGTTTTATACAAATATTAAGTGCATTTTCTGCATATTGTTTTGTTTTCTGCCAATCTCCTTCTTTTGAAGAATCTTCACTCATTTGATCATAGATTACAACTTGTACCCAATATAAGTCTTTGGATTTAGATGCAATAGCCATCAAATTATCCATCAATTCTTTCCGTTTGTTGAAATTGCCTATTACTTTTAAGTAATATGCGTAGTTTAGCATAAAACGACCAAACAACTGTGGATTGTTTATCCTCTTTACAATCTTTAAACCATTATTGATGAACTTTTCAAAATAGTTATTTTCTTTTATACCAAATAACCTATCAAAAAGTAGTATTGTAGCAGTTAGTTTTTGCTCATCATTTCCTTCATTAACACACTTTTCAAGAAGCGATATCGCTTCCTTTTTTTTAATCTGATTTATTAATTGAAGATTAGCTAAACGAATTTTAAAATCAACTTTTATTGATTCGTCAACTTCCAAATAAATAATTTGTTTAAGATACTCTATCAAATTGGAAATAAATCCAATATTATCTTTCATTTTAAACCAAGCTTTTAGAAATACTTCTTTTGCTTCTAATTTCTCTTTTTGATTTGACAGATTTATTTTTCGATAATATTCTGCTAAAATAACAGGTGTTGTTCTTTTTTTGTTTTTGAGATATTCTATAATTAACCGATTAACTTTTTCTTTTTCTCTTTTGGAGATATTTTCCAATACAAGCATCGATAACAATGGATGTGTAAATTTCAAATCCAGAGTAATTAATTTACTTTCAGATAAATCTGTTAAGATTTGTTTGAATTCTGCTTTAGTTATCATCAAAAGTTTTGTGAAATCTTCAAAACACAAATTATTTTCACTCAAAGAAATGTAGCAAAGCAAATCCCATGCTTTTGATTTCTTACTTAATGTATCAAGTCTGTTTTGGATTGAATCTGTTAATTGTGAAGGCCAGTTAAAATTCTCAAAATCATTTAAATACCAATTCTTATCTTTTTTATACTCTAGTATATTATTGAATTTAAATTGTTCAATAATTTGAAATATAAATAGTGGATTACCTCTAGAATTAGCGTATAATTTTTTAGTAAACTCTTGATTAAGTGTACTAAATGTATAACTAAATTCACAATTTAAGAAACTAATGAATTCCCCAAATGTAAATGGTTCCAATTCAATTCTTAAACTGGGTTTTGTTTGAGTAAGAAATGACTTATGTTGTTGTTCTAATTTTTGATTTTGGTTGCAAAATATGAAATGTAAATTCATTCCCCTCTCATTTACTTCTTTCATTAGATAGATTAAACATTCAACATCTAAAATGCTTGCTAAATGAAAATCATCAAACCAAAGAATAGCAGGTTTTTCTTTTCGTATAGAGGTTTCTAATAGAACTTTAATAGTTTCAAAAAGTACTATTTTACTTTCAAGTGGTTTTCTCTCAGGTAATTCTATAAATTTTTGTTCGGCTATTTTTCTTAACTTTGGATAATAACCATTTAGGCATACAATCATCAATGGTGAAAGATATTGTAATATTGTATTTACATCATATTTATTAAAAATAAATTCTACTATTGATTTAATTATACCTCCATTTGTCGAAGGGATTAAATGCCAATAGTCAATATTTTTGTTTAATCCAAAAAACTGATTTAGTAATGCAGTTTTACCTACGCCTGGTTCACCACAAACAATAACAGTTTCGGATTTCTTTTGTTTATATATTTCTTTGAAATGGTCATGAAGTTGACCTATTTCAATTTGGCGTCCACAAAATTTTATTGAGGTTTTATTTAACATATTGTTTCAATTATGTTTACCCGAAAATTATTCTAAATATCATCATAGTCAGCTATTATCTGTTAGTGTTTTTTCATTTGGTAAAATCTTTTAAAGTCAGTTTACTTTCTCCTTTTCTCACATTCCCCAATTCTCAACACATCACCTTACATTCCCAGCCCAACCCATTTTTGTTCGAAGTGTTTGGAAGTAATCGTTATGAACAAATTGAATCATATTTGCTGAATAATCAGCTTTTCGTATTGAGATTTTTGTTGAGTAATCAACTGGTAAACGGACTTGGCCATCAATTGTTACGGCCATACCTGCAGGTTCTTCTGCAAAACTAACGGATATCACTTCTTCTGAAGATAAAGCTATTGATCTCGCAGATAAACTATGAGGGCAAATTGGTGTAACTAATATTACATCTAATGAAGGTGTGATTATTGGTCCACCTGCCGATAGTGAATAAGCCGTTGAGCCGGTTGGTGTTGCAAATATCATTCCATCACTTTCAAAAGTGTTAAGATATTTATCAGAAACATAAACATGAGTTTTAAGAATTCTAGCTGATGTGCCGTGATCAATTACTATATCGTTTAAGGCAAAGAACTTTCTGCTTTTATTAGTATCAATTGTAGCTTCTATAAGCATTCGCTTTTCAACAAAGTAGTTACCATTTATGATTTCGTTAATGCTGTCGATGTAATCCTTCTGTGAACAAGCTGCTAAAAATCCGAGTCCACCAATATGAATTCCAAGAATTGGGGTAGTGCTTTTTCCAATTTGCCTGAGAGTTGCAAGAATAGTTCCATCTCCACCGATTGATAATATTACATCACATTCTTCAGCAATATCTTGAATATGTTTAACTTCGACCTCTTTAAGTTCAGGATGTTCTCCATTTGTCAAAGCTGATGATGATAAATAGTAATCGTGTTCAGTATTCTTTAAATGATAGTAAATTTCTGTAGCAATTTTGAAAAATTCGGGTTTTTGATAATTTCCTGTGCAACCAAACTTCATAATAAACCTCTCTTAAAACAATGGTGATTCTATGGTAATTCAGTAGTTATTCAATTGTTTACTGCCTACTGCTTGCTCTTTCCATAGCTCGTTCAAACTCCCGGGACTTCCTTGAATTCATCGTTTTCTTTCAACAAAGTTTTTACTCGTTCTTCGGATTCTTGCAACAAATCTTTACATTCTTGAATAAGTTGCATTCCCTCTTCAAATAAAGCCATACTATTTTCTAAAGAAACAGTGTCTGATTCTAAATTCTCAACGACTTCGTTGAGTCTGTTAATTGCAGTTTCAAAATCATTTTTATTCATTTTCGCTATCCTCTATATTTTGAACATTTGCAGAAATTAATCCTCTTGCAAATTTAACATTAATTGTATCACCTAAACTTACAGATTTTGTAGAATTTACCAAACTACAATTTTCATCGAATACTACTGAATACCCTCTTTCCAATATTTTCATTGGATTTAGATTTTCCAAATTCTTTTCAAAAGAATTTACTTTTTCATAAGATTGATTTAATTTTGTGGAAATTAGTTGTCTTATTTGATGATCTTTAATATTTATGTTTTCTGATAGTCGATTTAACAATATGTTTGGTTTATGCAATCCATATCTAGATAAATATTGATTAACTAAATCGTTACGATTTTCTATACTTTTCTTTACAGAATCAAATAATCTAGACGAGAAATAATCAATTGTTTGTATAAGTTCATTTTTAATTGGGACTGCCAGTTCTGCAGCAACTGATGGAGTGGGTGCCCTTAAATCTGCGACTAGATCAGTAATGGTGAAATCTGTCTCGTGTCCTACCGCAGAAATAACTGGGATTTCTGATTCATAAATTGCTCTAGCTACAATTTCTTCATTGAAACTCCACAAATCTTCCCAAGAACCACCACCTCGCCCAACGATAATTGCATCAACTCTTCCGTGTTCGTTTAACTCATTAATTCCATTTGATATATCTTGAGCAGAATTCTCGCCCTGTACTTGTGCAGATCGTAGCAAAATTCTGACTTGTGGAGAACGACGGTTGACCACATTGATAATATCTCTAAGCACAGCACCGCTACTTGAAGTTACAATTCCAATTTCTTTGGGATATTTTGGAATCGGTTTTTTATGCACTTCATCAAAAAGACCTTCATCGAAGAGTTTTTGTTTTAATTTTTCATAGGCCAACCATAACTCACCCTGACCTGAAGGATACATATTTTTAACAATGAATTGATATTGTCCCCTTGCTAAATATAATGAAATATCACCATTTGCTATTACTTTTGTCCCGGTGAGCAAATCAAAAGACAATTTTTTCGATTGTTGTGCAAACATTACGCATGACAATTCGCTATTGTCATCTTTCAAAGTAAAATAAATGTGGCCGGATGGATATTTCTTAGGAGATGATAATTCACCCTCAATCCAAACATGAGCAAATTTCTCTTCAAGAAAGTACTTTGCTTGATTGTTAAGTTGTGTAACCGTTAATATAGTTGATTCTTGTAAATTCAAAATCAATCAACTCTTTCTGTTAAAGTTAAGTAGAAAGGACTGTCAATCAATGATTGACGGTCCTTAGCACACTTTTTTTCAACACTCTTCGAGCTTAAGAATTAAAGTAAACTTTCCTAAGTTTTACTTTTTCTTATGTCTGTCTGCACGAAGACGCTTTTTACGCTTATGCGTGTTCATCTTTTTCTTTTTACGCTTTTTACCGCAGGGCATCGAACCTCCTTTTCTAAAATCCTCTTAAAATTGCTTTACTAACTTCTTCTCTCAATAATTTAGATACTTTAAAAATAGGGACATATCTCTCTTGTAATTTAATAATTTTCTGAGTTTTGGGATTTCTTGCTTCCCTTGCAACTCTTTGCTTAACGGAGAAATTACCAAAACCTCTTATATCGACTCGAGAACTATTTTTCAATGCTTTTGATATCGAATCAATAATTGCTGTAAATACAGCTTCTGTCTCTACTTTTGTAAATCCAGTTTTATTTGCAACTTCTTCGATAATATCTGCTTTTGTCATAGTAATTTCTCCTTTAATACAACCTATATTCAGGTTTAGGGTACGCCCAATTAATCTTGGAACTTATATCTATATATCCCGATAATAAATCAAACAAACCTATTCTTTCTTTAGGTGGATAAATTAGTAATGGGCGTTCTGTAAAACCTACTAATTTCCCAATTAAATAAATAGCATCTTCAAATGTACCTAAGATATCAATAAGCGAAAGCTGTAAAGCTTGTTTTCCAGAAAACACTTGTCCTGTTGCAACTTCATTTACTTGTTCAATAGATAAATTTCTCTGTTCCGTAACCGCTTTAACAAATTGTGAATTCAAATCGTCAATCATAGACTGAAAATATATTCTGTCTTCATCGGTTGGTTTACGAAATGGAGATCCAGAATCTTTTAAATCTGCACTTTTAATTGTTTCATATCCTACTCCAAAGTTTTCAAGTAATTCGCTAATTACAGGATAACTAATTATCACTCCAATCGAGCCGGTTGCAGTCCCTGGATTTGCAATAATCGTATCACATCCTAACGCGATATAATATCCACCAGACGCTGCAACTCCACCCATCGAAGCAATTATTGGTTTTAATTTTCTGTCGGAAACAAATTTGACTTTTTCGTATATTTCCTGACTTGCTGCAACTCCACCTCCAGGAGTATCCAACCTAATGATGATTGCATCAATATCGTTTCTATCTACAAAATAATTTATATCTTCTACAATTTCTTTCGACGAAGTTATTGTAGAACTGATTTCAATAACTCCAATTTTTGGTCCGCTATAAAATCTTTCTTTATCTGTAACATACGATAGAATCATAGCTACAATTATGATTCCAGCAACCCACAATATCCATTTTGGAAAACGAGGTTTTGTTATCATACTTTTTTCCAAATGATTAATTTTTGACCAGTTCTAATAAAGTCACCCCTAAGACCATTCCACTTTTTAATTTTTCTAACAGAAGTATAATGTTTTTTTGCAATATGACTCAGTGTATCACCATATCTAACTGTATAATAGATTTTTCTGGATTTAGAAGTTTCTGCAAATGTGGATTTCCTATGTTGTGCATATCCATTTGTTGGGATTTGTAATACCTGGCCGGGGCGAATATATCTTGCATTTTGAAGATTGTTAATTGAAACAATGTCTTTAATTCTTACTCCATATTTTCTAGCAAGAACCCATAGATTTTCACCTCTTCTAACTTTATGATCTGCTAATACAATTTCATCACCTCTTTCAACTTTAACCAATGCAAATAATGAATCAAAATTCAATTTAATCGAAGATGGCATTCTGAAACTGTAAACTTCACCTTCTTTAAGAGGAGGAATTGCACTTTGCCTTAATTCGGGGTTATACTCTTGCAAAGTAGAAGCATCTACTCCAGAACAATTTGAAAGCACTTCAAAACTTACCGATTTATCAATCTTTACAGTTTTCCATTCAAGATGACTTTCTGACTGAACAAGAAAACCATATTTTTTAGGATCGGTTGCAATAAAAATCGCTGCCATAATATTTGGAACATAATTCCTTGTTTGGCCAGGAAGTCGGGTAAGTTTCCAATAATCTTTAGTTCCTTGCCTTTTTATAGTTTTTCTAACTCTACCCTCACCACAATTATAAGCTGCAAAAGCTAAATACCAATCGTCAAACATTTTATATAAATCGCTTAAATACCTTGCAGCAGATCGTGTTGATTTTTCAAAGTCTCTTCTCTCGTCAACCCACCAAGTTTTTTTTAACCCATAATTTTTACCAGTAGAAGTAATAAACTGCCAAGGTCCTGAAGCTTTAGCATAGGAATAAGCCATAGGATTTAGACCACTCTCTATCATCGCAAGATAAAATAATTCAGGAGGAACTCCTTCTTCCTCCAATATTGGTAACATAATTGCTTTAAATCGATCCATTCTGTTCAACCAATTTTGAACACTATTCCGTCCTTTGTTTTGATAAAATTTTATAATTCTTGCTACTTTTTGATTGTAAGTTATTGGAATATGCCCAGGAATCACCTCAATACTCTCCTCAACATATTCTAATTCTTCAAGTGTTTGAGCATAAATATATTCGTTGAGTTTATCTCTAAGTAATGCGACAGACAAACCAGTTTCAACTTTATCTACAGTTACTGTATTTTCCTCATAATAATTGATAGATGCTGTAAGCATTCGATTGAATTCCAAATATTGAAATTCATCTTCGTGACTAATGTTTTCCAGTTCGGACAAAGCTTCAAATAATAACTCAAACTGATATGAAGCTTCAAGTGTATCTCCTGTGATATCGGCAATTATTGCTTCAGCATATAACGATTTAGCTTCTGAAAGTCGTATATCAAAAAGATTTGATTCCATATCAATTTTAGAAGTATCAATATCCTCAGAAATAATTTCTAGTTGGGTGCTATGCTCTGGAGCATCTGTTACTTTTTGAACTATCTGCGCAGAAACTGTATTTTCTTGACCTAACAATACAGATGAACTCGCCATTATTAGAATAATTGGTATTTTATAGTAAAATTTCATGTGCGAAATATACTGGTTTTTATATACACCAACCATTCAAAAAATACTCTATTCGCAAAATCAAGAAGAACAGTGCAATATTGGACAATAATCACAACCACATCCTTGGCAGTAATCCTTATCAATTTGTAAAATCCCTTGTTGAAGACCAAAATTTATCGGAATTTTAATTCCCCACAACTTTAGTTTACGATTAACAATTCCGTACGGTTGTGCAGGCAAACAAAACCACTCTGAAAAATAATCTTGTGACGATAATATTTGTTTTAAAGGATAAATTATATTTCCAAGGATTTCATTGACGAAGCTCTTACCCGGAGTTAAATAACCAAGGTATGATAGCTTTTCGATATCGCTTAACATATTTGATAAATAATAATTCCTTACAAATTGTGGTGTTTTCAATAATTTAATCGCAAGAAAAGTCAATATGGATATTTTATACTTTGGATGATTCATTGGTCGTCTTCTACCCATTATCCATTGATAATTATTTACAATTTGCACCATGGATTTTAGAATTTCATCTTCTGAATATCGATTGTGAAACATTGCCATAAACTTATTAGAATATTCTTGGACAAAAGAAGTCTCTTTATTGTAAACTAAACCAAATATCCGATTTATGCTCTCTAAAGTATTTTTGCAGAAAAACGACTGAAGATATTCCCATCGCTGATATGATTCACTTTCAACAAATGATCGAAAGATATCTGGATAACCAAAATCTCTGCACGGTTGATTTGTGGAAAATAGTTGATTTCCTAATGAAATGGTTTGAACATTTTTTTCATTATTAAGCCAAACTGGCATAGGATCACCTTTCCCAATTACATGCAAAATTACTTTCTGAAATGCAGGATTATTTCTGTGGTGATGTTTTTCCCAATCTGAATTATTTACATGAATTTCAACATCTCCACGCTTTATCTGACCATCACTAAATTGAATTACCGCTTGCTTGAAATCGGGTCCTGAATAGTTATTACGAAAACCGGGATGTATTACTTTTATCATACCTTGTGATGAAACAAATGAACAACCAGTTTGATTTTGCCATATTCCATAGTAATTTGCTTCATCACTAATGAAATTTAGAGGTTGATCGCAAATACAATTCAATTCCAGACGCATATTTTATTCCCTTAGCTACAAAGGAAAGTTAAGTAAAATTCAAATTGGAAAAAACTAAAATTATAACTCCTAATTTTCCTTATTTTTCTGAATACTGTTTCGAGTTTTTTCAAGTAAATAATCTCTGTCATCCTCGGACAATTCAGATGTAGTAATTGGTTTATCAATTATCAATTCCACTTTGCCTGGTGATAATCTAAAAGAATGCTTAGAAAGTATTGTGAACATTCCCTTTACAGTTATTGGAACTACTGGAAGTCCTGACTTTACGGCTAACAGAAAACTACCCTTCTTAAATGGTAACAAATCACCAGTTCGAGTTCGAGTTCCTTCCGGATAAATCATAATCGAAATATCAGTTTTACTGATTTGTTTTAGTGCACGATCAATAGATTTTTTGGCTTTTTCACGATTTTGTCTATTAACTCTTACCATACCCGCTGCGTGCATTGCCCAACCAAAAATAGGAATCTTAAACAATTCTTTCTTTGCCAAAAATACATTATTATATGGTAAACCTGCTACGCAAAGTGGAATATCCAAAGCACTCTCGTGATTTGAAACAAATATATATTGCTGATTCGGTTCCAAATTTTGAAGTCCTGTGATTGTATAATTTATTCCAGTTGACCATAAAACCCATCTACCCCACAACCGTCCAAAAATACCTGTTATATTCTTTTTATGATCAAAGTAACCAACTAATATTACGATAAATCCAATCAAAATTGTTGCAATTGTCATGTGGAAGACAATCCATAGTGTTCGAAAGATACTTTTCATGGTAATAAAATATCAGCTTTCAAGTATGGTTGAAGAACTTTTGGGATAATAACACTTCCGTCGTCTTGTTGATATGTCTCTAACAATGCAATCATTAGTCGTGGAGTTGCTACTCCGGAACCATTAAGAGTATGAACGAAATCTACTTTGTTATCAGATTTCCTGCGATATCTGATATTACCTCTTCGTGCTTGAAAATCTTGAAAATTACTGCAACTTGATACTTCCAAGTACTTTTGCATACCAGGTGCCCAAACTTCTATATCGAAACATTTTGCTGCTGCAAAAGACAAATCTCCAGAAGCCAATGCTCTAACTCTATAATGCAAATTCAAACTTTGTAAAACTTCTTCTGCATCCACAAGTAATTTTTCAAGCTCTTCGTAAGATTCTTCTGGTTTAACAAATTTCACCATTTCAACCTTGTTGAATTGATGTACTCTCAACAATCCTCTTGTTTCTTTCCCGTAACTTCCAGCTTCCCGACGGAAACATGCACTATACGCTGAATATTTCTTCGGGAGATCATCTTCTAAAAGTGTTTCATCTTTATGTATATTGGTTACAGGAACCTCAGCAGTTGAAATGCAAAATAAATCATCAGCTGGAATATGATACATATCCTCAGCAAATTTGGGTAATTGACCTGTTGTTTGAGTTGCATCGCGATTAGTCAAAAATGGTGGAAACAACTCAGTATATCCGTGCTTTTCTGTATGTAAATCCAACATATAATTTATTAGAGAACGCTCTAACTTTGCACCAATTCCAGTATATAGAGGAAATCCAGAACCTGATATTTTTGATGCTCGCTTGAAATCAAACAACTTTAGATTCTCACCAATTTCCAAATGATCTTGTAATCCAAAAGAATATTCAGGTAATTCTCCCCACTCTCTGATGGTAACATTATCAGATTCATCAAACCCTATCGGTACTGACGGATGAATAACATTCGGGACATAAAGTAAACAGGAATGAAGCTTTTCTTCAATAATTTTCAGATCTCCATCCAGTTCCTTAATTTTGTCAGAGACCATTCGCATATCAGATATTTCTTGATCTGAATTTTCTCCATTTCTCTTTTTTTGAGCAATTGCTTGAGAAACAACATTTCGCTTTGCCTTATGATCATCAGCTTCTTTAATTATTTCTCTACGATTTTCATCAAGTTTAACAATCTCATCAAGATTTACATCGGAGTTTTTATTTTTTGCTGATTCTTTTACTAAATCGATGTTTTCACGAATATATTTTATTGATAACATATTTTTGTCCCTCTTTCAATCGTGGAATTTATGAATATTAACTCGGTGCAGACAAAGAACTAAAATGGAATATTATAAAGTAATGCAAATTGAACATCAATAAATTTATTTTCTTTATAGAGTTTAGAAGTATCAAAATAACGCATTGAGACATATGTGTTGAAATTAACCGGAAGTTGTTTATTGAATTTTATACTATAAACTTCTCTCTGTTTAAAATCTCCTGATAAAAACAAAATATCCACTCCATATTCTTTGTTTCCAAAACGAGTTTTTTCGTAGGATATTTCTGCAGAATAATTATCATTCAAATAAAATAATCCAATCCACAAATCATCAGAATTTCCATCGCTCCAAAATCCAATTGGTTCTGAGTGATGTTCCGGTAAATTAATGTCAAATTTATGAGCATAGACTTGAGGGGTCATTTTTGTAAATTCAGTTTTTAATAGTAAATTGTTCAATAGTAATTGAGAAATACCTAATTGCCAAGCAAACCAATTGTGATTATTACCCTTATCAAATGTTGCATAAGGAGACCACTCATCCATATAAAAAGCTCCATAAATTCTAGAATTTGCAACAATCCAATCACAATCAAATCCCATTTGAACATTATCTAAATCTCCCAATTCATGTTGAGCAGACCAATATGGAGTTAAAGGATTCAAATAAGTCAATGGCATATTTCTTGCACCTACAATTATTTGTTCATAAAGACCAATTCTGAAATTCTGCGTTAGTGAGAAATCTAATCGATGGTTCACTACATATCTTGAAACACTTGGTGTTCTGTTAACTTCCCCTCCTGATTCGTAAAATTTCTCTAGAGATGTATCCGGAATGCCTGATTGCAAATATCCAACCAAATATGTAAACAATATTTTACTACCTATTTCCCAGTTTATACGAAATTGCTGTGAACTAGGTGTTTCGCGTGATACACTTAAATTTCCTCTATAAAACGGTCCCAAACTCGAATTGAATTTCCCAAAAGTTACATTGAAAGATGGTGACATTAATGTAATTCCGCCTTGTCCTTCATCAAAATCAATTCCGTTATCTGGTTCTTTTGTATGGACTAAATATTCTGCATTTGGAGTTGGTGAATATTGAAATATATCTTGCCCTGATTCAGGATGACCTCCATTAAATCCATAAGCAGAGTGTTTGTTAAATCTACCCCAAGCATAAATCCACACATTAGATAATGGATTGATGAGTGGAATATTTCCCGATACTTTGATTCCTGGAGTAATCCAGAATACCGATGACGGTGTATAAATTGAGTCCATTTCAAATCCTGCAGAGCTACCTCGAATTGCCATAACAGGCTCTACTATAACTTTTTTTGTGAATTTACTAAACAAATTCAAACACTGTTTCGAGGCTACCTTCTCACGAACAGGAAAAATATATAATTCTTCCAATACTTGTTTATTTTGAATTGACTTAATTTCCGCATTGATGAGATTAATCTTAGGTTTATCAACAGTTAATCCTTGAGAAAAAACTAATGACAAAAATATCATTCCAAATAACAACTTGCATCTTACACCATTAAAATGGTTCAAATCTACCAGTAATTGTAGTAACCCACGACTTACGTTGTGGGTCAAATAGACAAAAATTGTACTAACAGCTTCAACGGTTTTTAAACAAATACTAATCATTTTGAATCCATAAAATATGCTATCGTTTTCTGTAAACCTTCATCTAAAGTAATTGTCGGATTCCAATTGAGTATTCTCTTCGCCAAATCTATATTGGGTTGTCTTCTTACAGGATCATCTTCTGGTAATTTGTGATATGAAATTTTTGATGATGATTTACTGAATGTTACAATTTTCTCAGCAATTTCCTTAATCGATATTTCATTTGGATTTCCTAAATTTATCGGACCTATTTCATCGCTTTCCATAAGTTTGATAAGTCCTTCAACCATATCATCAATATAGCAAAATGAACGTGTCTGACTGCCATCCCCATAAATAGTAATGTTTTCATTTTTCAGTGCCTGAATAATGAAATTACTGACTACTCTCCCATCATCCGGTTGCATTCTTGCACCATAAGTATTGAATATTCTCGCCACTCTAATATCTACCTTATTCTGTCGATGATAATCGAAAAAAAGTGTTTCCGCGCATCGTTTACCTTCGTCATAACAAGAACGAACTCCGATAGGATTTACATTTCCCCAATATGATTCTGGCTGTGGATGGATTTCAGGATTGCCATAAACTTCGCTTGTTGAAGTTTGTAGGATTCTTGCTTTAACTCGCTTGGCCAATCCCAGCATATTTATTGCACCCATTATAGATGTTTTAACTGTTTTTACCGGATTGTATTGATAGTGAACCGGACTAGCCGGGCATGCTAAATTATAAATCTGATCAACTTCAAGCAAAATTGATTCCACAATATCGTGTCGGATAAATTCAAAATGATCGTTATTCAATAAGTGCCGAATGTTATCTTTTGAACCTGTAAATAAATTATCCAAACAAATTACATCGTGTTTGGATTTTAGTAATATTTCACATAGATGTGATCCTATAAAACCTGCTCCACCTGTAACTAATACTCTCAAAGTAATTTCCTTCCCAATTAATTCGGATTCAATAGAATCATTATACACAAAGTTAAAATATTCAAAATGTAGATTATATTATGTTTCCGAACCATTTCATCCTGCAAAAGAATCTTATAGACCAAAAACAAGATGACTAAATGTAAGGAGGTATAAGCCAATCCCACAATCGAAGTATTTAGCGATGCAAAAATTATAATTATAATCAATAAATACTCCGTTGGAGAATCAAAGAAATGTCTTTTTTTATACATCCCAATCGAAGATAGAATCACACCCAATACAAGATATATCCAAACGAAATTATCAAATTTAGTTAACGCCAAACCACTATTCGGATAACTTAACATCATAGTTAGTCCTGCCAAAATAATCATACCAATACTTACATTAGAAGAACGACCTGTGTTATGATCTACGATAAACAAAAATGCTGTAATCAAAGAAATGAAAATGATAATAATTTCCGATCCTGACAATTTATCAATAATGTGAATTTGCATTCCGGATAAAATCACAAGAAATGAAAGAAAATACAAGACATACGCTCGCTTAAAGAGTGGAATTTTATCGAATATCTTTGTAAACATCTGTTGATTATTAACTGTTATTTTCTTTACATCATCTCTTAAAATCAAAAATCCGTGTTGCAATGTCAATAATACAAGGATAGTTAACGCCCACCAATAGTACTTTGTGATGTCAAATATTATCGCCCAACCAATCATTGCTATCAGTGCTTGCAATGAATACAATAGAAATACTGCGTTCTTGTGAGAAACTCCCTTTTTGAGAAATCTATGATGGATGTGATTCTTGTCAGGAGAAAATATTGATCTCCTCTCAATGATTCGTTTAATAAATACTAGTGTCGTATCTAATATCGGGATGCCTAAAATCAATATCGGAAACCAAATTGGTATTAACAGATTTCCAACTGAAATCAAACTAAAAATAGCGAGAGAATAACCCAAAAAATAACTACCACCATCTCCCATAAAAATCATTGCAGGAAATGTATTTGCTCTTAAGAATCCGAATATTACACTTAGCATAATAAGGATAAATGGAAAATAAATCGTTCCCTTTAAGAAAAACGCGAGGAATCCAAGTGCAATGATACTTATACCTGCTGCTAAGCCATCCATTCCATCAATCAGATTTATTGAATTGGTAATTCCAACAATAAATAAAATGATGATAATAAACGAAACTATCGGATATTCACCTAAATAAGGAATTGTAAGATGGATTTTTGTCAAACTTGTAAATAAAAATGCCGCAAGCAATTGTGCAGAAAATTTATATGATGCTGATACAGGTTTAACATCATCAGCAATACCAATGATAACCAAAAAAGTAACACCAACAAAGTATGCTTTTAGTGTTAAATCAATTTCAATAGAGGATTGATAGATGAAAAAAAAGATTATAGTTAAAACAAACGAAATAAAGAAAATACCTCCACCAGTGCTTGGAATCGGTTGGTCGTGGACTTTGCGATGATCAGGTAAATCCATTACTTTTAGATGTGTCAATATTTTAATACCAATCGGCATCATAAGCATTGTAAGCAAAAATGGAACAAGTATAATTAACAAATAGTTCATAGTTTAAAATTATTCTGATGAATTTCAGACCATTTATCAATATCTATTGTATGTATTGTTTGTGTAATCCACATCTCAAGTTAGTTTTCTTCATATATAATATCAAAGTTTATTCAATTTTTTTATTCTATTGACTCATATAAATCAATTGTTCTGTTATTTACATTTTTCACATCAAACTTTCTTATGGCTAAGTCTCTACTATGTTTCCCAAATTCAATCCGTTTGTTCGTGTCATTTATCAAATTTTTCATTGAATTTACTAATTCATCAACATCGTTTGGCTTAACAAGATAACCATTACATCCATTTTCTACAACTTCCTTACACCCTGGTGTATCAGTTGTAATCAAAGGTAAGCTAAATGATGCTGATTCAATGAGTGATTTTGGAACGCCTTCGGGATAATAACTTGGCAAAACAAACACATCAATATCATCTAAAAATGGTCGAACATCTTCAGTATGTTCTATCCAAATAATATAGTCATATTTAGAATTGGTTTTTTCCAACCATTCAAGCGGAATAGAATCTTTACTTCCTAAATCTGGGCTGCCTAATATTATGAATTTTGCATGTGGAAATTCACTAACAATCCTATGTGATGCTTTTACAAACTCTCTAATTCCTTTGCTCCATAATAATCTTGCCATAACTCCAAATGTAACTGTAGTGTTATTGATTTTCTTCATTGTTTTTACAAAATACTCAGTATCTACACCAGAACTTAATATCAATGAACACTGTTTTTCATCGACAAGTTTCTCACTTAAAAATATTTTATAATCATCTGGATTCTGAAATATCACTTTATGTTTCTTACGAAAGGCAAACTTGTATAATGTTGTTACAATAAATTTTGTAAATTTATTTCCTTTAAATACAATCCCTAAACCTGGAATTGAATTTATCACTCTAATTTTGGAGAATAATCTTGAAGCAATACTTCCCCAAATAACCGGTTTAACAGTAAAGTGATGAATAATATCCGGTTTAACTTTGCGATATAGATTGAATAATGAGAACATTAATCTGGTATCTTTAACAGGAGATAGACCAGACCTAGAAATTTTGATATTATGAGTAGTAATGCCTAACTCATTAAGTTTTTCTGTATAGCCATCTACAGGAGAAATTGTATGGACTTCATAACCTTGAACAATGAGTTCCTTTAATAGTGGTCTCCTAAAATTATAGAGATACCAAGATGTATTTGCAATTAATATAATTTTCATTTTCTAAACTTTAATATTTTACCGGGAGAGCCAACTTCTCTCCCAAATCAAAATCAAATTCATCAGGAGTAAAACTAACATAGCCTGTCCAAGGATAGAAAGTTAACTCACCAAATATAATTTTGTTTTTAACTAAATATAAATCAACTCTAGCAAACGGAAAATCTTTAGATAGTTTTCTAGCCACCCGCAACATTTCATCAATTTTTTTTGGTTTTTCCAGACAATCACCAAAAGAACAAGCATCGTTGCCATAAACCTTAATATAGTTCCAATTAATATTATATAAATTTCTCCTATGAGCTATCTCTCTATTTACATCTACAGCAATGTATTCAATTCTGCCATTAAAACAAAAGAACTTATAATCATTTAGTCCTTCAAAACTACTCATACTATCTTCAAGGAATTCTTCAATTATTATTTGAGGTTTAATATTTTTATAACACCATTCTCTTCCAGATGCATAATTATTTCTTTTTAACCAAGTTTCAATCTTACTTTTTGCATCTTTAATATCGAATTTTGATTTATCTTTACAAATTATATTTGTCCCGCTACCATTTGTTGTTTTCATCACAAATCGATGAGGTAATGAAGTAAAATCAATTTCATCAAAATTTTCAAAAACTCCAATTAAGTGATTTAAGATACCATCTAATTTTTTGGATTTAATATACTCTCTTACTTTATATTTATCGGCACATAATGTCATCAATGGATTGCGATAATATAGTTTATACCACTGCAATTTTTCCGTAAATCTTACAGGATTATTAATATTTGGGATTCTTGATAACTTCAAATAATACTGTATAATAATTATTAATCTATCAGGAACATGTTTAATTAAAGAAAGAATCTTAAATCTAATATTTTGGTTTGGTATTATCCTAGTATAATTCACATCAATGCCTTTAAAATAAGTTTCAAGTTATAAGTTCCAATATAGTAGTTTATCATTTTCTTGCTTTCAACAACTTGCCAATTAATAGTCCTCCACCAAAGAATACTCTAAACATCCAACCAATGAGAATTGAAATAATTAATCCAACTAACCTGTTTTCACCAATAAGTGTCGTATTTTTCAGTAAAATATAAGTGAATACTATAATTACTGATGATATAATAATTAAAAATAAATACTGTATTACATGTTTGTTACTTCCTATTCCACCTATTGAAAATTGGATTAAATTATTATAATATTGCAAAACCGCTATAACTAAAGTCAATTGAAAAATTACTGGATAATTTGAATACTTATTTTTGTAAAACAAATCATTAAAAATTTCACCAAAATTAAAGAATAATAAATATAAAATAATTGGAACTATAAACACATAAAGTATAAACTCAGTCTTACTAATTATTTTATTTTTGCTTAAATGTGGCATTAGAACATATCCAACTGATGTTCCTAATAAATTAAATGAAGTTAGTGCAATAAGTGAAACTCCAGTATAAATGGCAACACTTTCATTAGAAAATAATTTCGCAATACTTAATTTATCAAACTGTGACATAAACAAACTTAATAGATTAACAAAGAAAAAAGATAGACCTGTCAAATAGATTTTTTTAACTGACAACTCTTTTGTTCCACACTTAAACTGTTTTTCTTTTCTAATTCCATAAAAATAAGATACAATAAATGAGAAAAATAAAACCACTAAAGCAGAGATTAAGCTAACTTTATCAAACAATACCAAAACAATTATCAAAAATAGTAAAATGAACTTCCATGCAAAAGGTAACAATTGTGCCGTTAAATACTGTTCATTTATTCTCAATAAAGAATTTGAAATCCACAGTCTTCCTAATATCCAAGATGAACCTAATAATACTAAAGAATCTAGCATATCTAGAGAATATAAATATTTTACGAAGCCTATAATAAACACAGCAAATATTACACTAAATATTGAAACTTTTTTAATCGGTTTAAAAATATTATATTGAGATATTACATTAAACTTTGAAAATCTTATTATGGAATTGCTAAAACCCAAAAATATAAGAACAGGAATCAACATTACCAGAGATCGAATCAATGAAAAATGACCAAAATCTTCTACTTCTAACTTTCTAGCAAGAACAATATTAGTTGCAAAGAAAGTTAGAGAAGCGAATCCAGTAACTAAAGAAACTTTACCGATATATTTAGTCAGATACATATTTATTTCCGTTTGGGACAATAATAGTTACTATATGACAAGCAATTATAAAAATGAATGGCATAAATACCATTCTATGTCTCATCGCAGTCCCATAGTTTGAATCAATTATAGCATTGGATAAAAGACCTA
>JACKQG010000739.1_pt1 | contig 46523 bp, 45 predicted proteins | sample 8237621 | NCBI WGS metagenome assembly JACKQG01 (sample SAMN15677084, study PRJNA649215) | marine metagenome | biome: marine; feature: Black Sea; material: saline water; isolation source: suspended particulate matter (SPM) from the Black Sea western gyre | collected 2013-06-09/2013-06-10 | depth... | reverse complement strand
GTTATACAAACATTATTTAAGAAAATTCAATCAAAATGGGTTTTTAGAGATGCCCTTAATTGATTAATTAGACTCTATAAATTATTTTTATTATTTAATCAACCAATTACTAAAAAAGGAGAAAACGGTGCAGCCATTGATTGTAATAATGAATTTCGGCTATGCTATTGGCGGAGGAGTGATCACTCTGGCTTTCATGTACTTTGGCTACAAGTGGCTGGATTATTTGACTCCCTTCGACACTGGTGAGGAACTGAAAAATGGCAACCGTGCAGTAGGTCAGGTGGTCGGCAGTATTTTCATCGGCATTGGAGTAGCCATTGGACTGGTCATTGGACTAGGGCTGAATTGAGGATGAGAAAGGCTGTTCTACTTGCTGCAGCACTTGTGATTCCTCTGTTGCTGCAGGCCGCTGAAATTCCAAAAGTAACAGATCGGCACTGGACGAGGAAGTACGATCAATATTTCCGCAAATACTCGAAACGGTTTTTTGGACCGGCCATAGACTGGCACTGGTTCAAGTCTCAGGGAATTGCTGAATCCGGATTACGCGGTGATGCCCGCAGTTGGGTTAACGCCAAGGGAATCATGCAGCTGATGCCGAGAACCTTTGCAGAGTTGAAAAAAAAGAATCCTCAGCTCAGCAATGTTATGGAACCGCGCTGGAACATTGCCGCAGGAATTTACTATGACTCAACATTATTTATTAAATGGAAGGAGGATCGTCCGTTTCTGGAACGGATGCGTTTCATGCTGGCAAGTTACAATGCAGGGTTTCGTACCATATTGAGAGCCCAGAAGGTCAGTAGAGAACACGGTTTTAACGGCAAAGACTGGGAAAGCATCAAATCTGTTGCCCCAAAAGTTACAAGGTGGCGTGAAAAAGAAACCCTTGGCTATGTACGAAAAATTGAAGAACTGATGCGTGTTTCCCGTTGATGATGCAAGTTAATTTAATAAATAATGCTGGTAAATATGCTGGTAAATTATATTCAATAAAGTTATATCTACAGCAGTCGTGATGGTCTAGTTAAAAAGTTGTCATTCACGCGAGAGCAGTAATCCATCTCATTTCGAGCGAAGTGAGATCGGATTGCTGTTATAGGTGCGGTTGGATTTCAGGCCTTTTAAGAGAAATTCAATATATCAAAAAACAATGACCTGAAATGGGTAAAATGAGCTCAGCAGCTAAAGTCGCCTTAGTTACAGGGGCCGGAAGCGGTATTGGCCGGAGTACAACTATTGCGTTGTTACGGGTAGGTTATTCTGTGGTCCTTGCAGGACGCCGTAAAGAGCCGTTGGAAACCACGGTCAAAGAAGCCGGTAAAGAGGGTATCCGGACACTGATCTGCACTACAGATGTGGGTGATCCGGATTCGGTACAATCTCTGTTCGCACAAACCAGGGAGACCTTTGGTCGGCTGGACCTGCTCTTCAACAACGCAGGAATCAGCGCTCCTGCTGTGTCGCTGGAAGAGCTAAGTTATGAGCAATGGAAAGCAGTTGTGGACGTAAATCTGACAGGAGCTTTTCTCTGTACAAAGGAAGCATTTAAGATTATGAAGAATCAAAATCCCAGAGGCGGACGCATCATCAATAACGGATCAATTTCCGCGCATACTCCACGTCCATTTTCGTCGCCTTACACTTCAACAAAACATGCAATAACTGGCTTGACCCGCTCGACGTCGCTTGACGGACGTGCCTATGACATCGCCTGCGGACAGATCGACATCGGTAATGCCGCAACTGAAATGACGGCTCGTATGCGGGACGGTATCATTCAGGCTAATGGTGAAACTGCGGTCGAACCGACAATGGATGTAGAGCACGCGGCGAATTCAGTTGTTCACATGGCTGGACTTCCACTCGACGCAAACGTGCTTTTCATGACAGTGATGGCAACCAAAATGCCTTTCGTAGGACGTGGATGAATTTAGTATCATTTCTCCAAATTTCTTTCTTGGTCTAGATGAATGAGCAGTTTGATTCAGGCTTTTTTGTCGTTTCCCCATGGTGCCTGCTTTTGTGGAAATGACATGTATCTGGGATGTCTTTATTATTGAATCCTAAAATGCTAATCTTATCCTGGGTGGCAGATCCTTTTAAATCGGCGGATTGATCTTTGACGATTTTAGTAATTCGGATATACCTCTTTTTATACTACTCCCCAAACACATACTCAATAACTCCAACTAAAAACATGAAAAACTCAATGCCTGAACTGGAACGTCCGGAGTTTTCAGTCAAAGACGCAAGTCTCCTTCTGGAAGAAAACTACGGACTTTGCTGTACACTTGAAGAACTTCCGGGAGAGAGGGACCGCAATTATCTGGTTCAAGAAATAAAGGGTGAAACTTACGTTTTGAAGATTTCAAATTCCTGCGAAACTCTCGAATTTTTGCAGGTTCAGCATGATGCACTTGAACGTTCCGCAAAGCTACTTGAACATGGAAGAATACCGAAAATATTTCCAGATAAAAATGGAGAGTCTCATTTACGCGTCAGTTCCGCAGATGGCAGTCAGCATTGGATGCGACTGGTTCGTTATGTTGACGGCTTGCCGATGGCGAAGTACCGCCCCCATACCGGAGAATTTCTACAGGAACTAGGCCGAATGTGCGGAACCGTAGCAAAGGCGCTTCACGAAATCCCCGCACCGCCACCTTCACACACACTGCTCTGGGAGATGCATAATGTGCAGGAAACTCTGCATGAATATATGCCGTGGATCAAGGATGAAAAACTGCTGGGCTGGGTCAAAAAGTCACTCGCTTTATACAGCCGGACAATCGAAGCTCTGGACTCAAAATTAAGGCGTGGCTGGATTCATAATGACTTCAACGATTACAATGTTCTGGCTGTACCAAAAATCAGCGGAAATCCGGATTTAGGATTGATCGATTTTGGCGACATGACACATTCCTACCTTGCGGCTGAACCTGCTGTAGCCTGTGCTTACGCGATGCTCAACAAGCCAGATCCGCTTGAGGCTGCGGCCCTGCTGATACGCGGATTTAATCAGCACTTTCCGCTTGAAGAAAAAGAGCTTGAAATATTGTTTCCGATGATAATGATGCGTCTTTGTCTGAGTCTGACTCTTGGCGCGTTTCAACAGCAGAACGATCCTGAAAATGAATATTTGGGAATCAGCCAGAAACCCGCCCGTGTATTGCTGGAGCGGTTACAGGTAATAAATCCGCGCTTTGCACATTATCTCTTCAGGGACGCCTGTAATTTAGAAGCATGTCCGGCCTCGTTTGAATTCCTGAACTGGTATAAAAAGGCGGACGCTTTGATTCACAACTTGCTGGGAGAAACACTTAATCCTGAAAAAACAGCTGTGCTTGATCTTAGCGTAAGCAGTTTTCTTTCTGCAAAAACCGAAGGTGTCTCACTGGAAAAACAACAGCACATTCTTGACGAATATTTAGGTGAAAATAATGCAGAGTTTGGAGTTGGAAAATATACTGAGGCCCGTTCATTCTATGCAGCGAAAGATTTCCGGAATAACTCAATTGATGGTGAAGAAAAGAGAACAATACATCTTGGTATTGACGTTTTTGCGTCTTCCGGAACTTCAATTTATGCGCCAATTGCTGGTGTTGTACATCAGCTTCAGGACAATCATAATGAACTTGATTACGGACCTACGGTGATTCTCTGCCATAAATTTAAGGACGGTCCTGAGTTTTACACGCTATATGGTCATCTGGGCCGTGAATGTCTTCAGCAACTGCAAATTGGACAAGTGATCAAAGGCGGAATGCCGCTGGCCAAAATCGGAAACTCAAACGTAAATGGAGGTTGGCTTCCGCACGTTCATTTTCAACTGATCCTCGACCTGTTTGATTTTGATGGTAATTATCCCGGAGTCGCACTGCCTTCCGTAAAAAATGTCTGGACGAGTATTTGCCCTGATCCGGGCTTGATGCTGGGACTTGACAGCGAAAGCAGCGCTGAGAAAATTGATTCCGGAAAACTGCTAAAACGCCGTAATAATGTTTTTGGGCCTTCGCTGAGTTTGTCTTATCAAGATCCGCTAATAATTGTTCGGGGTCAGGCTCAGTCTTTGATAGATTCAAAAGGTCAATTTTATCTGGACTGCGTCAACAATGTGGCGCATGTAGGACACTCTCATCCAGAGATTGCAAAGGCGCAGAGCAATCAGGCTTATGTTTTGAACACCAATACACGTTACCTGAATCCGCTCAATATTGAGTATGCGGAACGTCTTTGCGCGCTGTTTCCGGAACCGCTCGACACCTGTTTTCTGGTCTGTTCCGGAAGTGAAGCCAACGAACTGGCGATGCGGATTGCCGGCACAGTCAGCGGACAAAAAGATATGATTGTGCTTGAGCATGCATATCACGGTAATACAAAGGCGAATATTGATATCAGCCCCTACAAACACAACGGTCCAGGAGGAAAGGGCGCTCCGGAATGGGTGCATCAAATTCCAATGCCATATCTGTATCGAGGTCTGCACAGGGATCCTGAAACTGCGGGAAAACTTTATGCTGATGAAGTCGAAAAAATCTGTAAAATACTTTCCGCACAGGGAAGAAAACCATCCGCTTTTATCTGCGAGTCCATGCTGGGCTGTGGTGGGCAGATTCCTCTTCCAGAGGGTTTTCTAAAACAGTCCTACCAACATGTAAAACAGCACAGCGGGCTCTGCATTGCCGATGAAGTTCAGGTTGGTTTTGCTCGTGCGGGTAAGCATTTCTGGTCATTTGAACTTCAGGGTGTGGTGCCGGATATAGTTACTCTAGGAAAACCGATCGGTAATGGACACCCGCTCGGTGCTGTTATAACTTCACGTAAAATTGCGGAAGCCTTTGCTAACGGAATGGAATATTTCAATACATTCGGCGGAAATCATGTTTCCTGCTCTGTGGGTATGGCTGTGCTGGATATCATGGAAAAGGAAGGTCTCCAGCAGAATGCGCTGGAAACAGGAAGCTGGCTGAAAGAGAAACTTGAAGCACTGAAAGAATCTTTTCCTCTGATTGGAGATGTACGTGGTGAAGGATTATTTCTCGGAGTTGAGCTGGTTCTTGATGCTGAATCCAGAGAACCCGCACCGCTTCAGGCTGCCTACGTTGTAGAAAGAATGAAATCACGTAAGATCCTACTCAGTACCGAAGGCCCGGCACACAACGTACTCAAATTCAAACCACCCATGGTTTTCAATCTAGCTGACGCAAAGTATCTGCTAGCAGAACTGGAACAGGTGCTGGGTGAAAGCCCAATGCAGTAAAAACGTTGAGATTAAATTTTAACAAGAAAACACATTGCATTTTCTAAGCACGACCAATGCTGGTAAAATACTGGTAAAATAATTCAATCTGAAAAATTATGTTTTACTAGAAAAATTTCAACTCAAATAGTGTTTGTTGTCATTTAGCATTACTGGTAAATATGCTGGTATAATATTTGCTTTGATTATATTATTTAATTTACCAGCAATGAATATAATATGAAACAGGACAAACTCACAGAGGCAACGGTCAAAGGCGCAAAACCTTCTGCAAAGCAATTCAAGTTGTCAGATGGCGGAGGGCTGTATCTGCTCGTTCATTCAAATGGATCAAAATACTGGAGATTCGATTTTAGATTCGATGGCAAGCAGAAATCATCTTCTTTGGGCGTCTGGCCGGAAGTCTCTTTGGCTGAAGCCAGATCCAAACGAAATGAAGCCAAAAAGAAAATCAGTGCAGGCGTCAATCCAATTAAACAAAAAAAACGGAAAGCAGCTCAGCGGCAGCAATCGATTCAAAAAAAAGAAAAAGTTGTAGAGCACGAAGCCCCAATATACCAACAAGTAGTCACTGATTCTGAGCAAAAACAAGAGCCTTATGCAGATATAAAAAATACTCATGAAACAATAGCTTCACTTAAATCTCATGTTTATCCCGAGTTGGGAGAAAAACCGCTTTCAGAGTTTAATCCGCAGGACCTGACAACAATATTTAAGAATATCTATTGGAGCAGGAAAGAAATATTTCAAATTATATGGGATATTTATCCGGGAAAACCTGCAGTTCAACTGGTAGTGCTCTTTATACTGCTATTTGCATCAAGTGGGTTCTTTCAGGCACTGATTACAACCGGCATCTATTTCATACTCACTGTATTTGTGATGTTGGGCTTTAGTTTATGGAATGAGAAAATAATAACGGAGTGACTATAAGTGAAGATTTACTACTTGGATTTTATTTGAAAACGGTTAAACGATAACCTGCTCAGCTGGTCGTGTGATGGTGCTCAGCATAAATTGTTCAAATAACAGCCCTCTTCAAATTTACTGAAATACTCCTTGACCTGAGGATGCAGGATGGGCTCAGGTGAAGTTTCCTCTTCAAGGTTCTGTTCTGCCACATAAGTTGTGGTGTTGGATTGATCAACCAGTACATGATACCAGGGTTTGTCGCGTGGAGGTTTACTTTTTGCCATTACCAGATACCACTCTTCTGAGCCCTGAAAATCTGCGTCAACGTCGACGATAACCCCCCGATAATCAAAACGGAGGTGGTGGATGATTTGTCCAATACTGAATTTGCAGATAGTGTCCATTTGATTTGCTTTAAGGTATTATCTTCAATTTTAATAGATCATAAACGGGGCACACTGAAAAGTTATTTCCTACTGATTTGAATCACAGACAAGTCTTTGCTTCATTCAGATTGAATCAACTGCTCCAGCGCTTCAAACGGCTGTGCTCCCGCAAGTCCCTGGTTTCCGGAAACGAAAGTCGGTACTCCGGTGACTCCAAGCTTACGGGCACGTTTCCAATCAGCGTCCACCGCACTCCGGAAACTGCGTTCCTGAATCACCTCAGCAGCCGTTTCACGGGACAACCCTGCGGCTTCTGTGACGTCCAGTAGTACCTCCGTTTCGGCGAGGTTTTGCCCCTCAACGAAATACGCCTCAAATAGTTTCAGGTTCAACGTCTCTCCTTCCGGAAACGATTCACCCCACTTTGAAAGTTCCTGTGCGAGTCGGCTGTTGAAGGTATGGGTGCGGTTTCCGTAAGCCAAGTTTTCCTCGGCCATCAAACCGGACATGCGTTGCTTCATAGTCTCGATATCGTAACCACGCCCTCGGAACAGTTCTTCCAGCGAATTTCCGGTATCCGGAGTCTCCGGATGCAGCGGAAAGTGTGTCCAGCGCACTGCCAGTCCGTATTTCTTTTTCAATCGTTCGACACGCCCGGTGACGAGGTAGCACCAGGGTCAGACGAAATCACTGAAAATTTCCAGAATTTGAGTTGTTTCCATAGATATTTTTAGGATTTAAGAGGACACGATACTTTATACAGAAATAGTAGACACATCACTTCTCCTATGTTTTGTCATTCCGGACTTGCTCCGGGATCCAGACAAGGTTCTGTTTGCAAACATGTTTTAGGCAACACCCCTGGATTCCCGTTCCCATATCATGTCGAGGACAAGCTTCACGGGAATGACAACTTCTTAGCGAATTAAGTTGACACGAAACTTGTCAAGAAAGTTTACAGAATTAAGTTGACATAATCATTTATACTGAAAAACTACAAATAGCTGTTCCCATATCATGTCATCTCGGACTTGATCCGGAATCCAGTCAACGTTCTGTTTGCAAACATGTTTTAGGCAACACCCCTGGATTCCCGCGTATGCGGGAATGACAACTTTTTAGATACTAAGGGGACTCGAAACTTAATTCAAAAAAAAGACACACATCATGCACGATGTCTTGTCATCCCAGACTTGATCCGGGATCCAGTCAACGTTCTGGATGGTAGCAGGATTTCTCACTGCGTTTAAAATGACATTTTTTTAGGACTTTTTACTGTTTCATCAGGTTCATATTTTCAACAATAACGTTCAATTCCCACGATCTGCTCATCTGAGTAGCGGTCCCCATGCGCGAAGCCGACAGGCAGAATTCGTTCAATTTCTGCTCGGTCTTCGTCGCTGAAATTAATTTCAGTAGCTCCCACCCATTCTTTCAGATGCGCCGCACTCCGTGTTCCGGGAATGGGAATTAGGTGCTCTCCCTGCTCCAGAATCCAAGCCAGTGCTACTTCGGTTGTGCTCCAACCCCGTGAACGTGCAAAGTCACGGAAACGTGAAATCAATTTGCAGTTGGCAGAGAAATTCGGTTCCAGAAAACGAGGCATGTTTTTGCGGAAATCTGTATCAGGAAAAGCGGAAGGATCCGGAAAAGTATCCGTTAACATTGCTCGTGCCACCGGAGAGAAAGGTACGAAAGCAACCCCCAGTTCAGCACATGTTTGCAGCATTCCCAGTTCCGGATAACGGGTCCAGAGCGAATATTCATTTTGCACGGCTGTCACAGGATGCACCGCATGCGCGCGGCGTAGTGACGAAGGGGCAATTTCCGAAAAGCCGAAACCACCGATTTTACCTTCGTTCTCGAATTTTGCCAGAGTTTCAGCAACGTCTTCAATCTCGATCGACCAGTCACGGCGGTGAATGTAGTAAAGCTCAACATGCTCAACTTTGAGGCGTTTCAGCGAACCTTCGAGTGCCTTGCGTAATGCCGCTTCAGAATTGTCATTTTCGCCACGCTTCCCTCCAATCACGATTCCGCCTTTGGTTGCAATCTTAAAACTGTGACCCCGGGATTGCTGGTATTCGCCGATTAATTCTTCCGACAAACCCTGGCCATACAATTCGGCTGTATCCAGAAAAGTAATGCCATGCTCCTGTGCAGCATCCAAACACTCAAAGCTTTCTACTTTATCTGTGGGTCCGAAAAATCCTGCAAAGCTCATGCAGCCCAGGCCAATTGCTGAGACCTCCGGACCGTCAAAGCCGAGTTTTCGTGTTTTCATATACTTGTCCTTTTAATCAGGCCGATCAAAGCAGTTGATAATTATATCTGATAGTTCTCTTTCCACTCACTGTATGTCATACCATAGATAATCTCTTTAGCGGAATCAACAGTGATCTCTTCTCCGCGTTCCTCCGCCTCAGCAGAGTACCACTTGGCCAGACAGTTACGGCAAAAGCCGGAAAGGTTCATCAGCTCAATGTTCTGCACGTCCTTGCGTGAATCAAGATGACTCAGCAACCTGCGGAAAACGGCGGCTTCGATTTCAGTTTGTGTTTCTGTTTTCATTTATGCTCTCTGGTAAATGTGTACTAAATTTGGCTCATTGAAAATTTTCTAGTTGTCATTCAAGGCTTAATGCGGGATCCGGATTCCAGTTCAAGTTGAAAACATGAAACGTGACGGTTTCTCTGGATTCCCGCTTACGCAGGAATGACAATGCATGAAAATTCGATAGCTTTAACATTAGTATTGAATAATCACCTTTTCCGGATTTATTGAGCGAATCGCTTTTCCGCTTTTTCTTGACTGACATCACATGCTTCTCGGATAGTATCCAACTGGCTGTCATATTCAACAAGACAGAAAATAAACTCTGTTCCTTTTCGCAGTCGATATTTGACAACCTGAATTTCGCGTTTGAGGTTCTGATACGGTTTCAGTCCGGGGCGTGATTCGACTTCGCTCTGCTTTTCAAGAACTTCCCAGCTTTGATGCTTCAACTCTAACACACTCGGGAATTCGGCAGACTCGTTTGCATAACTGAGATTCGGCTCAGTCCAGTTAAAAATCAGCAAACAGAAGATTACTGTCGGTAGCAGTGTTTTCATTTTACCATTTTTCGATTGAGGTACGCAGGTCAAGTTCAAATGTCCAGGCCTGTGGTGATTGATGATAAAGATGAACGTAGCTGTCAACAACACCTTCGATTTTTATCATTCCATCTTCTCCGAGTTTTTCTGCAAGATCAGGCAGATGACGTTTAATTTTGTCTCCGGCTATGGCACCGTCAATTATAACGTGAGCTACATGAATTCCCTGTGGGCCATATTCCTTGGCCATCGCCTGAGCAAGAGTACGTAATCCTGCCTTTGCGGAATTGAAAGCGCCGAAATTGGCACGTCCCCGTAGTGAAGCACTTGCGCCGGTAAAGATCAGGCTCCCTTTACCGGACGGGACCATGCGTCGTACAGCTTCTCGGCCAAAAAGGAAACCTCCAAAACAGCATGATTGCCAGCTTTTAGTGAAATATTCTGCATCCATATCGATGATTTGACCTGGATAATTGTTGCCGGTATTATAGATTGCCAGGCTCAGACCGTTGCCTACTTTTTCAAAAAGCTTAATTACCTGATCTTCCTTGGTTGCGTCTACACAAACGGCTGTAGCTTTTCCGCCTGCTTGTTCAATTTCAACTGTCAAAGCGACAAGTCTGGACTGAGTTCGGCTGGCGACAAAAACATGCAGCCCTTCGGAGGCAAAACGTTTAGCCAGTTGAGATCCCAGTCCCTGTTCAGCGCCAACGCCTATGATGACTGCTTTTTTCAAATAACCTCCTTTAGTTTCTCTGACTCTGTTGCGAAATTTTAAATAATTTATTGATTATTTTCAAGTGGTCTTAGTCTAAAGATTCTTCCACTGTCAGTTGAAAAATAAAGCCATCCTTGAGGGCTTTCCAGCAGAGCGCGGATGCGTTCTCCAAGTCCTTCCAGCAGTCTTTCTTCTGCAACAGCCCTACCGGAATTGTCAATTTCTACACGATTCAGGTGAGTCAACTTTAAGGCACCCGCAAACAAATTCCCTTTCCAGTCAGGAAAGGCTTTTCCGGAATAGACAATCAAACTTCCAGGTGCAATTGAGGGGATATAGAACTTAACCGGTTGTTCCATGCCTTCTTTTTTAGTGCCTTCTCCAACTTGAACGGGACCCCAGTATTCCTTGCCGTAGGAAATAACGGGCCAGCCGTAGTTGCGTCCTGGCAGGATGAGATTGATTTCATCACCTCCGCGTGGACCATGCTCGATTGACCAGAGACGCCGCTTTTTTCTGTCATAGAAAATTCCCTGCGGATTGCGGTGTCCATAACTCCAGATTTCGGGCAAGGCGTTTTTCTGCTGCACAAAAGGATTATTTTCTGGCACACTACCGTCTACAGTTAAACGCAGAATCGAGCCTGCGTGTGTGGATAAATCCTGACCATTGGGACGTACTCCGCGATCACCAACAGAGAAAAAAAGATGTCCTGTTCCATCAAAGGTGATGCGGCTACCGAAATGTCTGCCGGTAGTACTGGCGGAACGTGTAATCAGCATATCCTGAAATGTAACAAGACGCTTACCTTTCAGTCTGGTACGAGCCAATGTGGTAACGCCCTTTCCCTGCAGTTCCTTGCTGTAGGTAAAATAAATCCAGTCTCCCTGAGAATAACCCGGAGGAACGGCAACATCCAGTAGACCGCCCTGTCCCGAATACATAACTTTCGGTCCACCTGTGATTCTGGTAATTACGCCGCTTACTGTATCCAGAATCCCGATCTTTCCGTTTCGTTCAGTGAACAATATTTGATCCGGACCGATAAAGACCATACCCCAAGGAACCCCGAGTCCATCAGCAACTTTATTTAACTGGAAAGGTACGCCCTTGCTGCTTTTCAGCAAAAGTGTTTCGGCCATTACTGACTGATTCAGCCAACAAAACGCTAAGAGCAGTCCCAGAAATTTTGCCAGTTGCCTGACAAAATTATTTTGTTTCACAGCGATTGTTCCGCAGGGTGACTGAAGCCTATTTTCTTGGAATACGACCCAGCAGGTAAAACTCATCATTTGGCCTCATACTTGTTATATTTGCCATACGATTGGATAACGCAAAGAAAGCGGAAATTGCCCCTGTGTCCCAGATTTCATCATCGGAAAATCCGTGCTTTCGCATTTTTTCAAAATCAGCATCATTGATTTCAGCAGAACTCAAAGTGACTTTGACGGCGAAATCAAGCATTGCTTTCTGTTTTGGGGTGATATCCGCCTTGCGATAATTTGTGGCAAGTTGATCTGCGAGATTCGGACTTTTTTCGCGAATACGCACGATTGCACCGTGGGCTACAACACAGTAGGTGCACTGATTGAGACCTGAAGTAGCGACCACAATCATTTCGCGTTCACCTTTTGTAAGACCGCCTTCTTTTTCCATCAAGGCATCATGATAGGCGAAAAACGCCCTGAACTCATCCGGACGTTGAGCCAGCACGAGGAAGACGTTTGGCACAAATCCGGATTTTTCCTGAACGGCGATGATTCTTTCATGGATGTCTTCCGGTAAATCTTTGAGTTCAGGAACCGGAAAACGGCTGATAGGTTTTGTTGACATTAGTTTTGCTTTTGTCTGGGGGTTTTTGAACAATGATTGCTGATCTTCGGGAACATGTGATTACTCCGGAAAATCACCGTTACCCCCTCAGCTTAAACGTAATTAATTCTGCATGAAAGCTAAAACAGCTTGTCTAATTTATGCTTTGTTACGGTTTCGTAACGCAGTCTGAATTGAAAGATAACCAGTGAGGATACCGTCTTCGTAGTTGAAAAGGGAGTCGGTGGAGAGTTGCGGAAAATCCTGAGGGTTACGGATGTCTTCCGGTGTTGCATCAGGAATGAGTTCACGGGCAACTTTGAGAACTTTTGCCTGCTGATGTGCAACCATTTCTTCGAGCAGCAGTGTTATTGAGGCTTCATCAAGCGGCATTCTGCATTTTGAATCGTGTTTACTCCATGCCGTCTTTGGTCATCAACCGCAGTTTTGCACGCAGTTTGAGAATGGTTTTGGTGCGGATTTGCGAAACTCTGGATTCGATTACGCCAAGGACCTCTCCAATCTCTTTCAGGTTCAACTCTTCCTGATAATACAAAGATAGAACCAGTTGCTCACGTTCGTCAAGTTCAGAAACTGCATCCGCAAGTTTGTTTTTCATCTGCTGCATCGAAAGCAAAACAAAGGGATCTTTTTCTCCGGGCTTGGCCAGTATTTCGAGCAAACTGACACTGTCTTCCTGATTTGAGTTTGCTTTGAATTCTTCAATCGAAATTAGAGGCGTCGGGCTGGCTTTACGGATGAAATCATGATACTCATCAAGATTCATCTCCAACTCTTCTGCCAGTTCAAGATCACTGGGTTCTCGGCCAAGTTCAATAGTCAGGTTACGCCAGGCGACACCGTGTTCATTAGTAGCAGCACGTACTGAACGCGGTACCCAGTCCATTGAACGCAATTCATCCAAAATTGCACCTCTGATGCGGAACTCTGCATATGTTTTAAACTTTACATCACGCGTAGGATCAAATTTGTCAACTGCATCCAGCAGACCGATCATTCCCACTTGATACAGTTCATCCTGGTCCACTCCTGGAGGAAAGCGTGCAGCCATTCTGGTCACCACACGTTTCACGAGAGGAGCATACTTAATCAGCTGATCTTCTCTACTCTGCTGCGTCTTAGCTGTGTATGGGTTTTTCGTGGTGGGCATGGTTTGGAATCATTGCTCAGGTTCCGGAAATGTTCAGCAGCAAATCTACTAAACGTTCCCTTGAGGCCACCTCAAGATCAGTTGGAACTTCTTGTCCTAAAGTTAAATAAGAAAGCGGTTTCTTGAAACGAATTGCATGATTAAAGAGTGAGCCGTAGGCAGCGCTTTCGTCAAGTTTGGTAAAAATAATACTGTCAAGCGGCATGCAGCCGAATTTACGCGTGACTTCAATCATGTCACTGTCTTTACTGGTTGCGCTCAAAACGAGTGTGTTGTGGATCCTTCCGCGTTCATCAAAAAGTTCACGCATTTCATAGAGCTGTGTGTCATTGCGCTGAGAAAAACCGTCTGTATCAATGATGATTGAGTCATAATCCTCATAGCTGACTATGATCCGGTTGAGCTCCGCTTTGTCTTTGACAATACTGAAAGGGGCAGAAATCTTTTTTGCAAAAGAACGTAATTGCTCGGCAGCCGAACTGCGGTTTGTGTCAACTGAAATCAGAGCAACTTTACGTTTATATTTCTGCATCTGCTCCGAAGCAATCTTGGCTGCAGTTGTTGTTTTACCAACTCCGGTTGGTCCGAGCAGGGCTACTATTCTCTGTTTCTGTTTGAGTCCTTCAAGTCCTCTGGTAATTTTGACAATTTTCATCAGCATCCGTGCAATGAATATTTTCACATATGGAAAATTTTCTGCATCTTCTGCACTCATATTACGCTCGGCTTCAAGTACCAGACGTCGGGCAAAGCGCTCTTCCAGACCGCCGAATTTCATTTGCTGATAAAGCAACAGCAAATTTTCAGGAAGATCCGGGTCTGTAAGGCTGCCGGAACGGCTTGCCATAATGTTGAGCATCTGCCGCATTTCTCCCAGTTCATTTTTCAATTCACCCATGATGTGTTCATCAAAACCGGCAGAATGTGTGCTTAAATCACCTAATGTCAGCCGGATTCCTTGGAGCTCTTTTTGGATTGGCTGCATCAACTTTCGAGTTTCATCTGTCAGCGAAAGTGCAGGACTGTTGCGGGGCGTCAGGAAGGTATTGGACAATGCGGATTCCCCAGTTTCTACAGTTCCACTATAAGCTTTAATGGCTTTAGCAGCGGGAACGGACAATCCGCTTTCTTTTTTCTTTTCTGCGGGAGCAGCAGTAACTTCTAGCATTGTTTTGCCGAACATTCCAAATGCGCCTGTGCTTTCTCTAACCTGACGGGTAGAAACGATCATCGCATCAGAACCCAGATCCTGCTTGATTTCTTTCAAAGCCTCTTTGATATTATTGACGCGGTAACGTTTCAGATTCATAGGACTACAGTTTGCTTATTTTGATTTTGAGTTTTGGACTATTATTAAAGCAGACTGAAAATCCAAGCCTTACTTTTTTTAACTAGCTGCTTAACTCTACTACTCCAAGTGCTTCAATACGTACATCCTGGGCCACCTCATTATGAGAAAGTACCACCAGGTTTGGAATAAAACGCTCCACAAGCTTCTTAACATGCGGGCGTATCAGAGGTGAACAAAGCAGCAGCGGTTGATAGTTGTTGATCGTAAACTGCTCAATCATACCATCGATACCATTTATAATCGCCTGTGCCATGTTAGGATTCAAGCCAAGATATGCACCTTGTCCGGAATCCTGAATTGCAGCGGCAATTTGATTCTCCAAATCCTGGTTCATTGTGATCAAAGGCAGCATTCCGTCCGGAGTTTGATACTGTCGGGTAATCTGCCGTGATAAATTCTGCCGAACGTGCTCTGTCAGTAAATCAGGATCCTTGGAAATTGGAGCGACATCTGCTAAAGTTTCAAGAATAGTGTGCAGGTCGCGGATTGAAACGAGTTCCTTGAGTAAATTCTGCAATACTTTTTGAACGACTCCTAATGATAACAGTGATGGGATCAATTCTTCAACTACTTTTGGCTCAGATTCGGCATGAGAGTCAATTAGTTTTTGAGTTTCCTGACGTCCAATAAATTCAAAAGCATGATTTTTCAGAATTTCAGTCAGGTGTGTAGCCAAAACAGTAGGCAGGTCAACAACTGTGTAACCGGCAAACTGCGCACGTTCTTCGTCTTCTTCAGCAATCCAGATTGCCGGCAGACCAAAAGCCGGTTCCACTGTATCAACTCCGGGAATCTCCTCGTCCACATCTCCGGTCTTCATTGCCAGATGGTGACCCATCATTAATTCGTTACGCGCAATCTCAATGCCTTTGATTGTAATTGAATATTCTCCAGGTGAAAGTTCAAGATTGTCCTTGATATGCAGCGGAGGCACAATGTAGCCGAAGTCGAGAGCAATTTGCCGGCGGATTGCTTTGATTCGTTTCAGCAGTTCTCCGTCCTGTTCTTCATCCACCAGTGGAATCATGCCGTAACCAAGTTCGAGGCCAAGAATATCGATCGGCAGCAGGGACTCAATATCTTCCGGTTCTTCACTGATTTCCTTCTGCAGGCGTGCCTGTTCATCCTGGTGTTTCACTTCAGCAAGCTGCACATTTGAGCGCTTGCTCATCTGGGCCAGCGTAAAAGTGGTAATTGCCAGAAACATGAAAGGAACAACAGGCAGTCCGGGGATTAATGAAAAAGTAATCAGTACTGCAGAAACAACATAAAGTGCCTGAACGTTGCTGAAAATCTGGTTCTGCAGATCGACAGAAATTTTGTTTTCACCGGAAGCCTTGGTCACTGCAATACCGGCAGCAACTGAAATGATCAGTGCAGGAATTTGTGAAACAAGTCCGTCACCAATGGTTAAAGTTGCATAAGAATTAAATGCGTCTCCAGGAGTCATGTCAAACTGGGTTACACCGACCAGCAGCCCGCCTAAAATATTGATTGAGGTGATGATCAAACCCGCGATTGTGTCACCGCGCACAAACTTGCTGGCACCGTCTAATGCACCAAAATAATCTGATTCACGCTGGATTGTTGAACGGCGTTTGCGGGCTTCATCTTCATCTATCAGACCTGCATTCAAATCTGCATCAATCGCCATCTGTTTGCCGGGCATGGCATCCAAGGTAAAACGTGCGGCAACTTCCGCGATACGTCCCGTACCTTTTGTGATCACAACAAAATTGATGATAACCAGAATCAGGAAGATGATGATGCCGACAATCTGATTTCCACCAACCACAAATTCGCCAAAAGAATTGATAATTGATCCGGCTGCCCCAGCACCCTGATGACCTTCCAGTAGAATTAGACGAGTGGAGGCAACGTTCAGTGAAAGCCGAAAAATTGTTGCGATCAACAGCACTGAGGGAAAAGAGGAAAATTCAAGAGAACTTTCTGTGAACAATGCAACAAAGAGAATCAGCACGCCGATGGCAATGCTTAAGGCAAGGAGTAGATCCAGGATTACCAGTGGTAAAGGAACCACCATGATTAAAAGCATGGACATCACGCCTGTGGCGAGAACGATGTCGGACTTTTTGACTATATTACTTAAAGGTATACTTGCTGCGGCCACTGGTCATCCATTACCATGAGGGTCGTTAATATTAGCTGCGTTTCAGAATAGCAACGCTCGGATGTGCCTGTTGCAAATACTGCTCCAAAAGCGGAAATAATATAATTATTTCCTTAGTCTGCAGGAAATGAAAAATGGAGTCTTTGAGGGGTGGGTGCTTTATCTCTTGCGGAGACGGTAAACGAAGGCCAGAATTTCGGCAATTGCTTTGTAAAAGCGTTCCGGAATATCTTCGCCAATTTCAACGTTGGCATACAAATCACGGGCCAGTTCCGGTCGCTCGAGAATAGGAACATTATTTTCAAGTGCAACTGTGCGCATTCGAAGTGCGAGGTGGTCTGCACCCTTTGCAGTCACTTCCGGAGCAGTCATCACCTCTCGGTCATAAAGAATTGCTACAGAAAAGTGGGTAGGATTTACTATCAGTGTGTCTGCTTTTGGCACCTCCTGCATCATCCTGGCATTGGACATTTCACGCTGAATTTGACGAATTCTGGCTTTAAGCTGTGGGTCACCCTCTGTTTGTTTAGTCTCTTCCTTGACTTCCTGTTTGGTCATCATCAACTGTTGTTCATGATGCCAGCGTTGATAAAAATAATCAAAAACGGCAATTGCAAAAAGCGCCAGCACAATCTTGCCTGCAACCTCTGCCACCACAGTAAAATTATACTCGAGAATTGCCAGAGGAGATGAAACTGAAAGTCCGTTTAATTCGGTTATTTTATCCATGTAGGTTAAATAACCAACAAATCCTACAATGACCAGTTTTGCCATACTCTTAAGAAAATCGGCCAGGGACTGTGAAGAAAAAAGGCGCTTGAGACCGGTTAAAGGACTTATTTTATTAAATTTTGGAGCAAGTGCTTTGAAGGTGATACGGACGCCTACCTGCAGAACTGAAGAGAATATTCCAATGAATATTATCATTGCTGCAAAAGGAGCAAATGCAGGAAGTATTGTAGAAAATATTTCTCCGGATAAGATATAAAGACTGTCAATGGTTAATTCTTCTGCCTGCGACATCTCCATGAAAATCTGGGACATCAGCTTGCGTAGTGCAGCAAGAATTGCAGGACTTGTTGCCACCAGTGTCAAGACGATTCCGGCCAGCAAAGCTGCAGAAGAGAGCTCCTTGCTGAAAGCTACCTGTCCCTCTTCTCGTGACTCCCTGCGTTTTTTCTCCGTTGGAGCCTCAGTTTTTTCCTGTCCCTGTTGTTCTGCCATCGGTCTTTAAGAAAGCGGCTTTGTTAAAGAGGTGTACGAAAAGCAGCAGCAGCTGCGGGGTTTGCTTGAAAATCAAGGTTCTGTTTTGCTGCCCTCAGCTGCCTAACAGATTTATTGCTTCAAATAATTGGGAATCCAGCATCTCAAACATCTGGTGTACTGCCTGTGAAAAAAACGGCATGCCGAAAAACAGAAACAGAAAACCCAGTAACAATGTCAGTGGAAAACCAACCACAAATACTTGAATTTGTGGTACTGAACGTGCCAATAATCCTACAACTGCATTTGCCAGAAAAAGAGCGACTATTAACGGAGCACCAATCTGCAGGCCGATAACAAAAACACTTGCAGACAGCTCTATCAGTTTTTCTGCCAGCGGCTGAGTTATTTTTGCTCCGCCCGGAGGAAGAACAGAGTAGCTGCGCACCAGAGCCTGAATAACCACGAGATGACCGTCCATGGCTAAAAAAATCAGTGTGGCAGTTGTACTTTCAAATCTGCCGATCAGAGAAACCTGTTCCTGTGACTGTGGATCAAAGACATTGGCCATGCCAAGTCCCATTTGAAAACCAATCACTGTACCTGCAAATTCAACTGCGCCAAACAAAAATCTACCAATCAAACCCAGCACTACTCCAATCAGCATTTCACTGGCAATCAGTACTACATAATGATCCGGACGGTCCGGAAAAACTGTGATTGACGGAATGAAGGGATAGAGTATCAGAGCCAGCATGAGACTCAGCACTACTTTGATTTGTGCTGGAGTGTTTGAACTGCCGAAGACCGGTGCAGTGGCGATAATTCCACTGACACGCACCAGGACCAGAATGAATGCCAGTAGCTGGCTGGCGTCGTAGTTCAGTAGATTGGCCATGCTGTTCTGGAATTAAATAAATCCGTCAGATTCGGCTTTTTGTGAAGGCTGATTTTATCAGTAAAAAAACTAAATCAAAGCTTTTATTTTGAAGTTTAATTTTAGAAATTCTCTGTTTTTAATTTGCAGCAGCAGCTACTCTTGCTGACGGAACAGATTGGTCTGCAACTTAATCGTCACTTAAAACCTGACTGGAGTAGTCGGCACGTGAAAATGCATTCTGTGCAAGTTTGCTGCGCTCTTCATTTGACTGACAGTTGATGCACATTCGAGCCAGTGGAATTGCCAGCAGACGCTTCTTGGAAATCGTTTCTCCGCATTCGTCACAGTAACCAAAGTCATCGGCTTCCATTCGTTTTAGAGCAAGCTCAATTCCTTTTAGCCGTGCCTGTTCACGATCCTGCAGCAGCAGGTCCAGTTCCCTTTCCTGTTCTTCTACAGAAGAATCAATGGCATCGCCAATATCTGAATTTGTTTTGCTATTTACTGCCTTTTCCTGAATGTTGGCGAGAAGCGCTGCCTTTTCTTTTAATAACAGGCTTTTGATTTCTTCCATGATTTCTTGATATCTTTAATTTTATTAGCGGTATTACAGTGTATATTTTTAATCTCACAGTCAAATTTAAGCAAATTCTTTTTGCAAAATCAAATCCAAAAATATTTTTTCTGCAAATTCTGCAAATTCTTTTTTCTGCAGTACGTTTAAACAAGTCAGAAAATGTGTCTCCAAGGACACTCTGTAGATCAAATTAACGGGGGCAAAAAGCTGTTTACGCAGCATTATTTGAGCTGAAATGGACAGAGCAGAAAAATTCTGTTGCATTCATTGTGCTTGCGCCCTAAAAAACATCTTGGCATACTAATGACTCAACCGGCTTAAGGAATTATGGAGACATGGAGTTTAATTGTTTTAGAATTAAATATTGTGTCAGCTCAATTCACTTTTGAAATCAACATCATATTTGCGTGGTTGCTTGAGCATGATTCCCAACAGGCTCTAAGTGATACAGCTTGAGGACTTTGGACTGCAGCAGCAAACAAAAATAAAAGAAGGGGTAACTGAAAAATATTATGAGAAGACTGGCAGAAAATTGTAATATTTGCGGAAAATCTGTGTCACGTTTCCAAGCCCACAATATGATTTGTCACCGCTGCAAAGAGGTTATCTGCCGCCAATGTACGGTAGATCCTGCAAAATTGAAAACTCTGAAAAAGACCTGCCGAAAATGCGAAGGAGCATATAACTGATGCAGTTGAAAAATAGATACAGTTTGTTACTGGCAGGACTGCTTCTGCCGGGATTCACAATAATGGCACAGGAAAGTTATCTTGCTGTGCTGCAGCCGGGCAGCAGCGCAATATTTCAGCATTTGAACTTGAAGAGTGCAGAAATTACAGGACAGAGCCGCTTCAGCTATCAAATTATGAGCAGAGATGGCAGCAGCTACATCGTTGAAAATAATGAAAACAGCAAACCGGACGGTGAAGTATTTACACGTAAAACACTGTGGTTTGAAGCAAATTCCGGTGTAGCAAAATGGTATGAGGAACAGGATCTGCGTAAGAATTTTCGGATCAGCAGCAGCTATTCCGGAGAAATCATGTACACCAGACTGGATCAGGATGGTGAAGTTCTGGAGTTTGAGACTAACTTGAACCGGGAGCAGGCTGTTCCGTTTGAGTTGGTGATTTTCTTTCTAAGAAAAAATTTGCAGCAGATTCTGCAGAACAAAGCTTATGCTTTTAACCTTTTTCTACCGTTGCTGGCAATTGAACTGGAAAAGAAGGGCCTGCTGCGTTCAATGAGCATGATCCGTATGAGGGTTGAAGCCCAGCCAGAAAGACAGTTAAAAACACCGTTGGGAGATCTTAAGGCACAAACAATCCTGCTTTCACCTCAATCCGGATTTTTGCGGGCTTTGCTGCCCAGAGAAAAAACTCATTTTGAATTTACTTTTTCTGCAGCTGCTCCATATCATCTTCTACAGTTTGAGGAGGGAACAACTAGGCACGTACTGACGGAACTGCAGCAACCGGAGTGAAACTGTGACCAGATTTTGTGGATTTGATTTTTGAGGATAAAGGCTCTGTATTCTGCAGAACTCAATCTGGCTGCTTAATCTGTATATTCTGCTTCAAGTGAGCTTCCTGCATCAATGAGGTGCTGCATTTTTCGTCTCAAGACAATTCCCTCACTGGCCCAGCGGATAACAACACGGACAAATTCGCGGCCAAAACCGAGCTTTCGTCCAATATACAACAGGTAATCGATTTCGTTTGCACCCAGTACGTTGTCTACAGAAATCACTGTGGCAATGTCGATGAAAATTTTGACTTCCATCTCTCTGGTTGCACCGGGCAGGCGTTCTAAATGCGGAAGTTTTTGAGTCTTCACGGCCTGCATCATATTATTTACAGCTGTTTGTGTAGGTAAAAATGAGAGGGCACGTTCGAGGTATTCAAGTTCTTCAGGTGCAATTGAGCCGTCTGCGGTAATCGCACCGCAGATTGCATTGGCCAGCCATTGTTTCTGGTCGTCTTCAAGCAGTTCCGGCTGTAAACCGGATGGTAATTGGTGTTCCATTTTTTACTTTGTAGAGCTAGAATGAGATGCGGAAATCATATCCGTCACTAATCTTGTACCTGAGTTTCTAAAAAAATGCAAGAATTTGAACTTTTATCTGCTGGTATTTTAGTTACAAAAACATGTGCTCTTAGATTGATGATCTGCCTAAGCTGGTTTATAATAGTATCTGCTGCATTCAGAATAATGTAGATTATATAAGTTGCTGACTGCAGTTGAAAACTGAATCCATCCTGAATTATAACTTCAGACACCCTGCTTAAAATGGGTAAGGAAAGCTGTTCGTGAAAACACCAAGTTTAATTTTAATGCCTTGGCAATTGAAGACTTTTTACATGCAATTTTACCAGCTTGAAAACAGATGAGCAGCACTGCAGTTTACGTTCTTGATCTTAGTGTGTTGCTTTATTCACCTGAGGCACTTTTTGATTATCCTGAGCAGGAAGTTGTACTGCCGTTCTGTATTCTGGAAGAGTTGGATAATCTCAAGCAGGATTTAGGAGAAAAGGGACGTTCTGCCCAGACAGTAAGCCAAATCTTGGATCAGTGTCGGCAGTATGGTAGTTTAGTAGATGGAATCTGCCTGCCGAATGGAGGAAAATTAAGAATTGAACTCTTGAATCCGGAGTCTGCGTCTTTTCCATACAGTTTTAATCTGCAGAGTATTTCTAACCGGATTCTTGCAGTTGCCTGGCTGCTGTTGCAAAAAAACAAAGCTGTTGTTTTTATTACACAAAATGAAAATTTAAGGACTAAGGCCAACACACTAAGTCTACCAACGTTGTCCTTTGCAGGCCGCAGGCCGGATGATTCGATTCTCTATTCTGGCATACGTCGTACAGAAGTTACTAAACAGCAGTTACGGAGTTTTAATAAGCAGTCTTTCATAAATCCGGAAGAGGTCTTTGCAGAGCAGCAGGAAAATGCAGATTTTTTTCCAAATGAAGGTCTGTTGCTGTGCAGCTCCGATGTTCCTGATGAAGAAGTGCTGGCAGCGTTTAATTCTGCCAGGAAAAAATTTGAAGTGCTTCCAAAAGAGCAGGGTGTCTGGGGCATCAGGCCGCGAAATCCGGAACAGCGCCTTGCACTGGCACTGCTGCTTAATCCAAAAATTCCGCTGGTCTCTCTCAGTGGAAAATCCGGAACCGGTAAAACATTACTGGCATTGGCAGTTGGTTTGCAGCAGATGATGGTCGAAAAAATTTATGCAAGAATGCTGGTCTCGCGCCCGATTTTTCCCATGGGACGGGATCTGGGTTATCTGCCGGGAGACACACAGGAAAAGCTGTCTCCATGGATGCAGCCGATTTTTGATAATTTGGAGTTATTGATAAACAACAACGGCGCAAAAAGCACTTCAAAACGTGACAGTTATCATGAATTGCTGGAGCGTGGAATGCTGGTGGTTGAACCACTAACCTATATTCGCGGACGGACGATTCCACAGCAGTACATGATTGTTGATGAAGCACAGAATTTGACAGCACATGAAATGAAAACGATTGTCACCCGGGTTGGAGAAGGTACAAAAATTGTTTTGACTGGAGACCCGAATCAGATTGATAATCAGAATATTAACCTTGCGTCAAACGGACTCAGCAGACTGGTGGAGCGCTTCAAAGATTCTCAGTTGGCAGGGCATGTACGTTTCAGCAGTTGTGAACGCTCTCTGCTGGCAGAGTTGGCAGCAACTGTGATGTGAGCTGACAGGAATCGGGGGTTAAGAATATTTTTAATTATTTCCGGCAAAGATTGCAGAACTTGTAAAATGAGAAATCTCAATCTTCAGCCAAAACGGGGCCTTAAATCAATAACCTGTAACTTTAATCATTAATGTCTTTAAACTGGAATTTAGAACCACCTCCACCTTCAGAATATGCTGACCGTGAAATCCATATTACTGGTAAGCATCTGTCTGGAAAACGCATCGCTTTGCTGATTACAGGAAGTATTGCAGCTTATCGGATGCCGGATTTGATTCGTGATTTTCGCAGGGAAGGTGCAGATGTAGTAGTTTATGCAACCACTGAAGGGTTGCGTTATGTTGCGAGAGAAGCACTTGAATGGTGTTCCCAAAATCCGGTCATTGACGGTTTCACCTCCGATGCAGAACATTTGAGTGACTCGACACCGTTTGATGTGTTTGTGGTTGCACCTGCATCTTACAACACCTTGAATAAAGCAGCTTCAGGAATTGCGGATTCTGTGGTCACTGCTGCAATTGCGGCAGCCCTGGGGCGCATGGAACGTCAGGGAATTCCGGTCCTGTTTGCACCGGCAATGCACGGAGCAATGCATAACAGCATCTTAACAAGTTCAATGCAGACTCTGCAGAAAATGGGTGTAACTCTGATTCCACCGCAGCAGACACACGGTAAAAATAATCTGGCTTCACTGGAACTGATAGTTGCAGCAACAATCAGGACACTCAGTAAATCCCCGTTACGCGGAAAATCAATGCTGATAACCGGAGGACCGACACCGGTTCCACTGGATAATATCCGCCGAATTACGACACGTTTCAGTGGTGCTCTTTCCATCCAGTTGGCCCGTGAGGCATGGCTGCGGGGTGCATCTGTTGAATTGATTCTTGGAAAAGGAAGCCGCTCTGCACCGGATTTTTTGCAGGCCAAAAAAGTTGCAACCTACGATGATTACTGTAAAATCGTGAACGAAGCACTAGAGGGAGCCTCTTTTGACTGGGGTGTTTTTACTGCTGCAGTGGCTGATTATCAGCCGGAATCTGTTTATGACGGAAAAATTGCCAGTAATCAGCAGTTAACATTGAAATTGCTGCCGACGCAAAAGCTGATTGATGAAGTTCGCAAGCAGTTTCCTGCACTTAAAATGGTCAGTTTCAAGTATGAAGAAAATGTTTCACATCAGGAATTGATCTCAATTGCAGAAAAAAGACTTTCAGAAAAAGACGGTTCACAACTGATTGTGGCCAACCGTGCAGAAGAATTTCAAGCAGACGGAACGCAGGTTGCCTGGTTACTGGATCCAAATCTGGAACCTCAAAAGTTTGTCGGCAAGGAAGGAATTGCCAATGCACTCCTTGATAGAATTGAACAAAACTAAGTGTTTTTATACTGTAAGATTTTGCTTTAGCCTACGTCACTACAAAAACAGCAGAGGCTTAATTTGATACAATTTGAACTAAACCCAACATCCTGTCTTAAAATTCTCATGGTTGACCACTGGGCAAACACGTATGTGCATCCGACAATGGATGATATCGCAAATTATGTCCCACGACATATTTCGGCCAACAGTATTACACTTACTGGTTTTGCTGTTGGTCTTTTTGCAGTTCCGTTGCTCTGGCTTGAACTTTATCCTGTTGCACTGATTCTAATTTTGGTGAACCGTTTTTTAGACGGACTGGATGGTGCAGTCGCACGCCGTAACGGTGTGACTAATTTAGGCGGTTACCTTGATATTACCTGTGATTTTATTTTTTATTCTGCAGTAATATTGGGTTTTGCACTGGCAGCACCGGATGCCAATGGGCTGGCGGCATCGTTTTTAATTTTTTCCTTTGTTGGCACAGGTTCGAGTTTTCTTGCTTTTGCAGTCATTGCAGAGAAGCACGGAATCTCTTCAGATGCACATGGACAGAAGGCTTTTTACTATTTGGGAGGTTTGACTGAAGGTACAGAAACGATTGTATTCTACATCGTCGTTTGTCTTTTTCCGGCATATTTTCCAATGTTGGCAGTCATGTTCGGGAGTCTCTGCTGGCTCACAGTTATCGGCCGTTTTGGTTCAGCATATTCATTGCTTCGGAATTAGTATTCAGTAGTCATTCAGCTAAAATATAATGCCCATAGAGTGTTTCTAAAGAAGACCTTAAACAATCTTCTTTCAACAGGTAGCTGATTACATTATTGCCGGCAGGAATTTTTTCAGTATCTGCAATCAAGATACTTTCTGCAGCAGCTTTATCAAAGACAACTGAAATCGTGGCCCAGCCGTTTTCTTGACGGAGTTTACCGAATTTCTTTTGTAGCTCCTTTATTCTGCTTTCCAGATACACATCATTCTTCAGTACAAATCGTCGCTCATCAACACGGATCAGCTCCGGAATTAATTCATCTGCATCTGCATTGGCTTCAAACACAAGTAGACACATTTCGTCACGATGTGCCAGGGCGGCCTGACTGGTTTCTTCATCAGCCGTACTGTGAAAAATGGTAGTTCCCTGGGCATTGCTGAAGGTGTTGCGCGCTACAATCGGGGTTTGTGTTTGCAGTGCTGCTTTGATTGCACGCGGATGAATAACCTTGCTGCCTTCGTTGGCCATGGAGAGAATTTGTGCAGCACTGATTTTATCCATAAAAACTGCCTCTGCAATTTGACGGGGATCGCAATTTGCGATTCCGTCTACATCTGAATAAATTTCAACTTTTTCTGCATTCAAGGCAGAAGCCAGTGCAACGGCACTGGTGTCACTGCCTCCGCGTCCAAGTGTGCGCACATCGCCTGCTGAGGTTGCACCCTGAAAACCTGCCACAACTGCAATCTTTCCTGCATTTAAGGCACTCCTGATTCGAGTCGGATTTATTTTCAGAATTTCAGCATTACCAGGATTATCATCGGTTAAAATACCTGCCTGCTGGCCGGTAAAGGCTTGTGCAGGTAAGTTGTTTTGACTGAGCAAATGTGAAAAAAATGCAGAACTCAGGGTTTCGCCAAGACTCATTACTGCATCAAGTTCTGCAGGATTGACGGGTTCTCCGAGATCTTTGAGTAAAGAAATCAAAGTATCTGTTGCATAAGGCTCACCCTTACGTCCCATTGCAGAAACGACTACCACTACCTGACTGCCGGATTCAGCATTCCTGCGGATATGCTCGACTGCACTAGCACGTGCCTCTTCACTTCTGACACTGGTTCCACCGAATTTCATTACAATGATTGAATTTTCAGGACTATTTTTTTTTCTCATTTTCTCTAAATAAATTTATAGTTTTTTTACGGAACCCGCACCAAATTCCTTTTGACGAGTTCCTCTGCAATTTGAACGGTGTTCAGTGCCGCACCTTTACGCAGATTATCTGAAACACACCACATGTTCAGTGCATTGTCTGTAGAAAAATCGCGGCGGATTCTTCCAACAAAAACTGCATCTTTTCCGGCAGCATTGAGCGCCATTGGATACACATTGTTTTCAGGATCATCTTCAAGTTCAATTCCGGGTGCGGACTCCAACAGTGCTTTGATGTCTGCAATTTCAAAGGGTTTTTCGGTCTCAATATTCAGACTTTCGCTGTGACTTGTTGTCACAGGTACACGGACAGTTGTAGAAGTCATTTTGATATTTGGATCAAGAATTTTTGCTGTTTCCAGAATCATTTTCATCTCTTCTTTGCTGTAACCATTCTCCAGAAAAATATCAATATGCGGTAAAATATTGAAGGCAATCTGATGCGGATAGACCTCAGCATGTATTTCATCTCCGGCAGAAAAAGCCCGGGCTTGATTCTGTAACTCCTCAACTGCAGCCTGTCCGGAGCCACTGACGGCCTGGTAGGTGCTGACAATTACACGTTTGATTTTGTAGTGATCATGGAGCGGTTTGAGGACAACCAGCATTTGAATTGTCGAGCAGTTTGGATTGGCAATTATTCCAACATGTTTTTCCAGAGCCTCCGCATTGACCTCCGGAATAACCAGTGGATGCTCCGGTGCCATTCTGAAGGCAGTAGAATTGTCGATTACCACGCAGCCTCGTTTGACTGCCTCAGGTGACAATTCAAGTGAAGCTCCTGCTCCGGCACTCATGATTGCAATATCGACTCCGGAAAAGGCTTTAGCGTTTGCTGTTTCGACTGTGTATACTTCTCCGCACCAGCTGATTTTTGTACCGGCATTTTGTGCAAGATCGAGCAGAACCAACTTTTCGATTGGCAGCTTACTTTTTTCCAGAATACTGCGCATTTCAGTACCGACATTTCCGAGGGCGCCGACCACCGCAATAGTATATTTTTTCATTATGTTTTTAGCTGACTGCTTGAAGAGTGTTTTTGTTGCTGAAGAGGAGGTTTCAAAGATCTCTTTCTGTCATAAGCAACTCCGCAATCGGATAGCCGCTTTGTTTGACCAACTTGGTGACAATGTGAGTATAGTAACGCTCAATGTTCAGGTCTGAACCAAGCAGGAATTCGATTTTCTGCTGGTAATGTTTGATATCGTTAACGATCATTTTGAGATAATAATCAACTCCGCCGCCTAAAGCATGGCACTCGATTACTTCAGGAGTCTGCAGGATTGCTTCATTAAATTTGATAAAATCCTCGGCACGGTGCTGTTTTAGATGTACCTGAACAAAGACCAGTGAGTTACGTACAATCCTGTCAATGTCAATTTTAGTCTGGTAGCCCTTAATGTAGCCGGCCTGCTCCAGTCGTTTTACCCGTTCGTGGCAGGGACTGACAGAAAGGTGAACTTTTTCTGCAAGTTTGGTTTTTGTAATTCGGCCATTGTCCTGCAGGGCAACTAAAATATTCAGATCGATTTCGTCCAGTTTCATCTGTTTCCTTAACTTGATTGTCAATCAGTACCAAGACTAATTGAAAAAAATCAAAATCACAGCTTCTTTTTTTAGCTACTGCTCCTGTTGAGTCTATTAAAACTGAAGTCAAGTGGCAAGCGGCTTATGTTTCATTTTGCAGGGATTTTCAAAGTTCAGAATCTTGCATAAAGCAGTTTTTTATCGTCGCCGATAAGTGTATAATTATTCCAGCAGAGCTTAGTAGAGAATTATCAATATCCAGTGGATGAGGCCTGCAAATATTATTTTAATTCACCAGAAAAGGGAAAATACATATGCTCAAGATGAAGCAGGCTGCAGAACATGTTTTGATGCTCGCAGCAAAAAAAGGACTAAAAGATGTTGATGTTGTAGTGGAACGCAGTGAATCACTGGATGTAGAAATACAGGAGGGCAAGGTGGAAAAAGTTGAACAGTCCACCAGTCTTGGTCTGGGAATCAGAGTGCTCGACGGAGGACGAACTGGACTTGCTTCAACTGAGCGGCTGAGTTCAGAGTCCGTAGAAAATGCTTTCAATAATGCCTGTGAAAACGCAAAATTGCAGGATCCAACAGACGTTGAAATGCTGGATGCACCTGCAGAAGTACCGGACTCTGCTGCATTTGGACTTTATAATCCGGAACTCGATCTACTGAATGCAGAGGATCTAAGTGAACTTGGATTGTCGATTGAGGATGCAGTCAAAGCTGCAGATAAGCGGGTGGTTTCAATTCCATATCTGGGTGCTTCACGTGCTAGTCATGAGTCTATGCTGCTTTCCAGCAGAGGTGTTTTCTACAGACAGCAGTCAAATGAAGTTGCTGCCTGGTGCGGACCGCTGTTACAGGAAGGTGATTCCAGAAAATCCGGTATGCAGATAATGCACAGACGTGAATGGAATCCTGATGCCGGCAAACGAATTGGTATCGAAGCTGTAGAAAAAGCTGCAGAACTACTGAAAGCTGCTTCCATTTCTGGCGGAAGTATGCCTGTGGTGCTGGATGAATATATGGCACCAAGATTTTTAGGCATGTTCTTTGGTGCCTTTTCCGCAGAAGCAGCACAGCGTGGAATGTCACGGCTGCAGGGAAAACTCGGCGAAAGCATTGCGGTACCGGAACTGACTCTGCTTGATGATCCGCATCGTGTTGGCGGAAACCGCTCCTGTTTTCTTGATGGAGAAGGATTCTTAACTAAACCGTTACCGCTGATTGAAAATGGTGTTTTCCGTAATTTTTTGTACCACGTTGAATCTGCACGCAAAGACAACAAAACTTCAACCGGACATGCAGCTCGCGGATCTTCCGGCGGTATAGGTACCCGTTCACACAATCTGGTATGGCCGACTGGTGATTACAGCCTGCAGCAGCTTTGTGAACTAAACAGCAAATGCCTGATGGTCACCCAGCTTGAAGGACATGCCGGCTGTAATCCAGTCAGTGGAGATATTTCGATTGGAGTACAGGGTTTTTTAATTGAAAATGGCAAGCGGATTCAGCCTGTTGACAGTATCACTGTTGCCGGAAATTTCTTCGATGTACTAAAGCAGATACAGGGCATGGGAAATACTTATCAACCTGAACTGACGCACTCCTTCATTCCTGCAATGTTGATTGAAGGTTTGACCGTCTCAGCCTGATGCTAAAATCCGTACGTGTACTGCTTTGGATTTTCCTTTGTTGCTCAGGCAGGATCTTCGGTGTGAATTTTCCTTTGATTCTGTACAAAAGACACAAAGAAAACCAGGAAAACGCCTAAAAACAAACCAACTACTGTACCAAGCGAAACAATCAGTCTGCGGTTTGGTTTGATGCGGTTTTTGGGCGGATAGGCAGCTTGATCAACTCTTACCGCATGTTGGTCTGTCTCTTCTATTTTGATTGAATGCAGCAGTGCAAGTTTCTCCTGCAGGTCACGGAGACCACCGATATAGGGATCGTCCGATTTTCGATTTTTCAGAATTATTATTTCAGCATTCAGTGCCCTGAATCCCCTGTAGTAAAGTGGAGTAGCGGATGATGTTGAGGAACTTTGCTGGTTATTTTGAACAACATTTGTTGCATCAATTCTGTCTCGCACACCAAGTTTATCGGCTATGGTGGCGGCCTCTTCAAAACGTAGTATTTGATCTTCACGCCGCTGCTTAGCCATTTCCCGTTTAGAGCCAATAGTGTATTCAATGTCTCTGATTTGTGCAGCAATAGAATTTCGGGCAGCAGCAGCCAGTCCGCGGATGGTCTCCAGGTCAAAAAAACTAATATAATCGTTGACTAATTTTGCAGCAAATTCCGGATCATCTGACTCCATCGAAACAGAAATATTCTCTCCATTTTGTATTGTTATCATCTCAGAGAAACTTTCCAGTATTTCAATATCCCTTGTCTCAGGAGTACGGTTTGGTGCCAGAATTTCCATCAGACCCTGTTCTTCAATAAACTGCTTTTGCAGAGTTCGCGAACTGATATTATTTTTGAAAGCAGCAAATACTCCTGCCGCAGTTACTCCCCGCACTCCCTGCACTCCCTGCACTCCCTGCACTCCCTGCACTCCCTGCACTCCCTGCACTCCCTGCACTCCCTGCACTCCCTGCACTCCCTGCACGTTCAATGATTGAACATCTTTTGCTTTGGGCGGCAGGAGTAGTGCTTCAGCTTTGTAAATTTGTGGTGCCAGCAGGGCATAAACCACGGATCCCAGCGCGGCAATTACAGTCACGGCAATAACAAGCCACTTTTTGTTCCACAAGGTGATCCAGAGTTCATACAAATCAATGGTGTCATCTTCAAACTGCTGAGGGTAGGGGACTCCATACTGGACATATTGCGGGGCTGTGGTCTGCTCATTTTCGGCAGCGGAATTGGATTCTGTTTTTGGCATAGTCTATTTTAAAGGGATATCAAATCTTTATAGAGAATGATAATTCTTGTAATCGAGGAAAGATAAATAGAAATTTTCAGTTTACAGTGATTATCCGGCAGAGTCTTTTTTCTCTGAGACTTGCTGAAAACTTGTTAGAGTTACATCAAACCCTACATGTAACACTAACTGAATTTCTTCTGTGAAGCAACAACTTCCTGAATTTCTGGAATGGAAACGTATTCAAGGTGGCGCAGAATTTGACCCAGCAGCAGCGGGAATCTTTTCTGCATTAGCAGAGCAATTTCCAACTGTTCTCCTGTGATTTTATGCGCACTGAGCAGTAGACCGCCCAACCTGCGTTTTGAGGACTTTGAGGAAAAAACTTTGTTTTTCAGTTTTGCCAGAGATGGAACAATGGTCTGCTGCCAGGAGATGTTTTCTTTGCGGAGGAGCCCAATTATCAGTGTGCGGTTTGAGGTATTGATACGCTCCAGAGCCTTGATTGCAGCAGTTGAAATTTCGATCGATGGATCCATTACATAAGCAGACAAATATTCATTTACACGCTGAAATCCGCATTGTCCAAGAGCCTGAATTACTTGAGTCCGTTTGGAAGGATCCGAATTCTGCAGCAGATGCAGTAGGTAATTAACTCCACCCTCGTCTTTTTTGGCCGCAATTGCTTCCAGAGCAACCTGATAGACGTACTGATTTCCGGCAAGTTCTACACAGTTTATCAGCTCTTCCAGGGAAAGATTTGTGGTTTGGCGGTTAACTTTAATTTTTTCTGCTCTTTTTTGAGCAAACTCAGTTTTTTCCCACCAGGCTGTTGATGTTTGGGTTTGTTGTTTTTTTTGATTAAAAAAAACTGAGGAAAATTTTTGTCTTAAATGAGAGGCTCTTTGTGCAGTATTTTTTCTGACAGTAGTATTTTCATAGGCAGTCATTTTTTGCAGCAGTTGATAGGCTTCTGTCACCTGCCTGAATTTTGCAGCATTTCTACTTCCTGAAGCCCTGTCCGGATGGTAGCGCATGACAGACTGTCGATAAGCCTGTTTCAACTGCTGAGGTGATACTCCGGGCTTTACGCCCAGCTCAGAATAGGGGTTTAGTAATTGTTGTTCCATCAATCCGGTCCTTTGTATTTGCAAAATAGATATTGTCTTTAATATAACAATTGCAAAACACAGTCCGTTTTAGTTTCAGTTATTTTAGAAACGTTATTCAGCATTCATCTTAAGTTCCGGAAAGCGTTTAAAAAATTTCCGTGAGATTTCTTCATGGTCCACCGCAAGGGCTTGCGGTGGTGCTCCTTTTGAGACTCTGATGAGGTTGTCCAGCGCATTTTTGACAGTCCTGATGTAGCACTCCCGGTCAGGAGAACTGTGTGGAGTCAGCACCACATTTTTCAAATTACGCAGTGCAGAGTTTTCAGGCAGAGGTTCAATTTCAAAAACATCGAGTCCGGCTCCGGAAATTTTTCCGGAACTCAGTGCTGCTACAAGGACATTTTCATCCTGAACATCACCGCGCGAAGTGTTGATCAAGAGTGAATCCGGACGCATTTTGTGAAGAGAATCCTGGTTAATTAAATGATGCGTGTAACTGGTTTTTGGCACATGGTAACTGATAATATCTGAACTGTAAAGCAGCTCATCCGGCATGAGATATTTCAGGTTCCATTTTTTTTCTGCCTGAGGCTGACGCAGAATATCAAAATACTGTACCTTGCAACCCAGAGCCGCAGCCCGCTGAGCAAGTGCTTTTCCTACATGCCCCAGACCATAGATTCCCAGCGCTTTTCCTGTCAGTTCTCTGTTTGTATGTTTTAAATTTTTCCAGGGACCACAAGCTACAGACTGATGGTGAAAAAGCAGCTGCCGGTAGAGCGCAAAGATCATCATCAAAACATGTTCAGCAACAGAGCTTGCGTTGGCACCGTTATTGTTGGCAACCGGGACTTGATACTGCCGGGCTTTTTTGAGGTCAATGCGGTCAAAACCGGCACTTAGAGTTTGAATTATTTTTAGATTTGCAGCAGCTTCGTACTGGGAATCGCTGAGATTTACCTGTCCAATAATCGCATCCGTTTTTTTCAGCAGTTGATTCAGCTTTTGATCCGGCTGTGTAAAATCTGCCAGGGTCAAGGAAAAAGATTCAGGAGCCTCAGCCAGCAGGTTTTCGAATAATTGCTCATATTCGGTGTTGACTAAAATATTAAACATAGCAGTGCACTAAAAAGTATAACCGAAACCAAGACCGTATTCTGTAGAATTCAAAGCCACATCCTGGCGTTTGCCGTTCCGTAAAACTGTCAGGTCATCAAAACTTAAATTTCTGCGCTGATAAAACAACAAAATTTCTGCATTGCCGTATGTGATGCCGGGTCCAAAAAAATAACCCATGCCGCTGATCGAGGCTGCCTCTGAAGAATCCTGACTGCTTTTCACTTCAGCCTGTCCGCTGATTGGAATCCTGACTGAAAGATCAAAAACGAGTGATGTATTGCTCGTTAGTTCAAAGCCGGTATAACCTGCACCTAGTTCCAGTAAGTGGGCCCGAAAAACACCTGTATATGCTTCAGATACACTGGCAGGATCTTCAATGCGGGCATTGAAATATGAGTAACCAAGATCCAACTGAGTGTTTCTGGAAACAGGCAGCAAAAAGGCCAGTACGAATTCAGATGTCTTGAGCTCTGCATCATCAAAGCCGTCAGTAACGCTTGTTGAACTGACTGGAAAGAGAAAGCGGATTTTTGCTTTAACGGCCCAGGCCTGGGTTGCCAGACTGAGCAGGCAAAGTGCAAGGATAGATTTTTTTAAGACTTTCGACATAAATCCTCTTGAGTTGATCCTGATAGTTTTGAAAATAATTTATATTTTCACTTGACACAAAACCTGTCTGGTCTTGTGAATTTTTTCAATTTTCTTAGAATGACTGCACGTGAAATTTTAATAACAACTAAAATAATCTACATGAAAAATACTGCAGAAACAGATCACCGTCCCTGGGGCTATTATACCGTACTTTCAGATGAACCGGACCATAAAGTTAAACGAATCGTGGTTTATCCCGGTAAACGTCTCAGTCTGCAAAAACATCAAAAAAGGGCGGAACACTGGTATGTGGTGTCCGGAGAAGGAATCGTAACACTTGACGAACAACGACTCAACAAAAAAGGTGGCGAGTCAGTAGATATTCCGTGTGGCTCCACCCATCGGATTGAAAATACAGCGCAAGTTGATTTGTGTTTCATAGAGGTGCAGACCGGTGATTATTTTGGTGAAGATGATATTGAGCGTCTGGAAGATGATTTTGGAAGAAATTGAAAGCTATTCCAAAATGACCGGCAAAGGCAGCATATTTCAGGACTGCAGACCATTCACTTTTTTTGAAAACAGAACTGAAATCAGCAGTAAGTTTCTTTAATCGAGGCAGGCAATATGTGGAATTTCCCGATATTTTTCCGCAAAATCAAGTCCGTAGCCAACCACAAAACGATCCTCTATTTCGAAGCCGATATATTTAACTTCCACTGCTTCCTTATCCGGAATCTGCTTGCTCAACAAAGCACAGGCTTCCAGTGATTTTGGTTTTTGCTGCTGAAGATCTTCAAAGATGTATTTCAGGGTCAGTCCGGTATCAAAAATATCTTCCACCACGAGGACTTCTTTTCCACTTAAATCCAGGTTGTGCATCAAGGTCACTTCACCCGAACTTAGCTTTTGATCTTTATAACTTGAGGCCTGCAAAAAACAGATCTGGCAGGGAATGTCAATTTGGCGCACCAGATCTGCCAAAAAAATGAAGGCACCATTGAGTACACCAACCAGGTGCAGTTCCCGGTCCCGATAATCTGCAGAAATCTGTCGGCCTAATTCTTCCACACGCAGTTTAATTTCGCTGCTGGAAAGTAAAATCTCATGTTTAGAAAAGTCTATTTGTTCGTTGGCCATAGTATCTAGTTGTCATTTAAATTTTATTATTATTGTAGCTGGATATAATCATCTAAAATAGCCATGCCTTCATTCAGGTATTCATCACGCTGAATTTCGGTTTTTTCTGCTTCAAATTCTTTTTCGGAAGAATCATCATCTGCCGCTTTTTCGTCGGCACTTGCCAGTTCCTGGTCGCGCTGCGTTTTGCGGCGTAAATCATCTTCCTGCATTTTGAGGATAGAGGTATATTTCAGGGGTTTAATCTTGGTCAGAAATTCTTCAACATCAGTATTAACTTTTTGGAAAAATTCAGAATTGACAACTCTCTGCTGAGAAAGTTGTTGCAGTTCCGGCAGTACTTTTTTCAGGTTTCCACTTACCCGATAAGAGACTGGATCGATTGAGCGCCAGGGCAGAGCATTGTCCAAAGTTGATTCACCAACATCTCTGACATTACTGATGGAGGGTAAAATCAAACTGGTTTCGACACCGCGATTTTGTGTGGACCAGCCGGAAACACGGTAGAATTGTGCAATGGTAACTTTTAAAGCACCATATCCTTCCGGTAGTTGAAAAATATTCTGCACAGTTCCTTTGCCAAAAGTGGTCCTGTCTCCAACTAATAATGCACGTTGAAAATCGTGCATTGCACCGGCCAGGATTTCGGATGCAGAAGCACTGTAGCGATTGAGCATGATCAACAGCGGTCCATCGTAAACCGCACGTTCACGGCTGCGGTGAACAGTAACCCGGCGTCCTCCGGACTGCCGTACGATAACTACCGGATTGTGTCCAATAAAGAGACCGGCCATGTTGATTGCTTCATCCAGTCCGCCGCCGCCGTTGCTGCGTAAATCAAGGATCACACCATCAACATTTTCTGCCACGAATTTCTGCAGCAGCTCTTTTACATCTCTGGAGGAGCTTTTGTAATTATTAGGGTTATTACGACGGTCATTAAAATCCACATAAAATGACGGCAGTTTTATTACACCAATCCGTTTTGCTGCAGCAGAGGTTTCGTTGCTCTCTGTAGGAGGAGGATACTCAAAAATTTGAGACTGTGCCTCGCCGTCTTTGAGTACAATTTTTTCACGGACAATGACAAATTTCAGTGTGTCAAAGCCCTTTTTAGTTTTTCGCAGAATTTGCAGTCCCACCTTGGTACCGCGTTTACCACGAATTAGCTTTACCACGTTATTGAGCCGCATGTCGATCACGCTTTCAAAAGCCTCATCGCCCTGTGCAACTGCAATTATCCGGTCGTCTGCAGTCAGCTTGCCGTGTCGTGCAGCAGCACCTCCCGGGACAATTGAGTTGACAACCGTATAACCGTCTTCCCAGCGTAAAACGGCACCGATGCCTTCCAGAGAAAGTTTGATCGAGATATCAAAATTTTTCAAATCCTGGGCTGCCAGATAAGATGAGTGGGGATCATAAGCTGCTGCCATGGAGTTGATGAAGATTGAAACAACATCATCATTTTCGTACTGAGAAAAATCTTTCCAGAGACCACGCACCCTTTTCATTAAGCGCTCCTTACCGTCTTCCAGACTGGTATCGGTTAACTTGAGGGTCAACAAATCAAACTTGATTTTGGTTCGCCAAATTTCCCGGGCCTCTTCAGTTGTTGCAGGATAAGGTTCTTCATCTCGTTCCAAAGTCCACTGTGCATCAAGGCTGAAATCAAAATCCTCACTCATGAACTCTTCCATCATTGCCAGCCGTTCAGACAGACGTTTTTTGAAGCGCTCAAAAATATCCAGAGCCAATTTAGTGTTTCCTCGAAGCAGCATATCATCAAGACGTGTTTCGTATTTACGAAATTCTGCTACATCTGTGGCAAGAAAATAGTAGTGGGCAGGATCCAGACGGTTCATGAAAAGCGAAAAAATCTTTGCAGACATTTCATCATCCAGTGGTTTTTGAGCATAGTGCATTGCAACAAACTGCTCAACGATCCCTTTTACAACAGGGCCGGAGAGTTTTTGCTTTTCATCTTGTGCTGCAGAAAAGGATGGAAAAAATAGAAAAAGGAGGGCCAGGCAGAGTAAAAGGTAATTGGAAACCTTCATGAGTTTTTTGATTATTTGAAGTTTAGATTTTCGAACGAACTACTTTTATTTCATGAAATCCAAAAAATATCAATCAATTTGCTGATTTTCTTCCAGATTTCAAGTTTCTTTGCAGATTTTTTGAATTAAAATAATCCCGGCAGACAAAATATCTAATTTCGCAGGAAACGGCACAGTTTCTTGACTTTTCAGAGTTGCATCTTGTTTTTGAAATTATTTGGCAGAATGCTGAAATTTAGTGGAAGGGAGTGAGTGTTCTTCCAATGAAACGAGGCTGAAAATCATCTTATCTGCTAGCTCCCTTCCTTAGAGGTCAGTTCAGGATTTGTCCTGCAGAGGAGTTAATTTCGGTACCTGCAACCCACTGTCCTTGAAATTTAAATTCTTTTTCCTGCATCTGCTCGAAGAACCACTTTGGATCATCGCTTTCAAGATGGATATTGTGGGCATCCTGATCTGTAAATACCTGAGTATAGAGAAACACATTTTGCTGCTCCACACTGCGGCAGACAAAAAATTGTTCCATTCCAAGTTGGTTTTCCAGACATTTGTAACGGTAATCATTGATCAGGATTTCAATCTGTTCTAGATCTCCCTCAACCACTGCCGTCACATGAACCACATAACTCATTTGTAATAATTTTAAAAAGGTTTCAAAGCTGGATATATTTTATTCAAATTGTAATGGGGATACAATACATATTTTTTTCAGGACTTGCCGAAAAAAATATTTCACAATAATATCAATATGCAATTAAATTTTAGCTTCAAACTGAAGATTCCGTAAATACTCTGACAGCGATAATTTATTATTTCAAGCGCAGAGAGAAAGCTTAATGAAAATAGTGCTTAACATAAAATATATCTCTCGCTTCGCTCAATGACACGTTAAGAGGGCATATTACAAGTATACCAAGACTCACCAGGAATTAAATTATAATGACATTAAAATCAAAATACCAACCAAGCTGCTGGCTGCCGGGGCCGCACACACAAACTATTTGGGCTTCTCTTTTTAGAACTGTTCCTGTACCAAACATCAAAAAGGAACAGTTGGAACTTGCTGACGGAGATTTTCTTAATCTGTACTGGTTGACAGAAGGAAGTGGACCGCTGGTGATAATAGTTCACGGCTTGGAAGGTGATACCTCTTCTAATAATGTCAAAGCCATGTTTGATGTAATCAGTAAAATCGGCTGGAATGGAGTTCTCTTACTGAACCGCAACTGCGGAGGGTTTTCAAACAGGCTTCAGCGGACTTATCATGCCGGTGAAACAGGTGATCTTGATTTTGTCGTTAAACTGGCAAAAAAACGATTTCCTCATGTACCGTTGCTGGTTTACGGATACTCACTGGGTGGAAACACTCTGCTGAAGTGGCTGGGAGAAAAAGGTGGTAATGCCGGCATAACTGCCGCTGCCGCAGTATCAACACCTTTTGATCTGGCATCTTCAACTGCAGCAATGGAAAAAGGATTTTCAAGGATTTACCAGAAACACTTTGTTGATCTGTTGAGAGAATCTGCAAAACGAAAATTTCGCAAACTTCCACCGCTGTTCGAGACTGGTGATTTGGATAATATAAAAACTTTAAGAGAATTCGATGAAAAAGTAACGGCACCTTTGCATGGATTTGTTGGTGCAGACCACTATTATGCAGCATCATCGTGCAGACAATTCCTCAAGAAGATCCGGGTTCCAACTCTCATTATGAACTCACTGGACGACCCTTTCTTTGACACAAAAACTTTTCCCGGCCCAAACGAAGTTTCTGAAATGGTTGAACTTGAATTCCATCAAAAGGGGGGTCATGCCGGATTCATTACCGGTTATCCCTGGAAAAAACATAGTTGGACAGAAACCAGAATTCCTGAGTTTTTTCAAAAAATAATTAGACTTTTAAAGGACTAAAATATAATTTAAGATATCCGCATTATAAAAGATCTCGCACTCCGTTCGAAATGACGTGGTTTTAGGTATATTTTCAACATCATTAACCTTCATCAGGAAGAAAAATGACAAAGAAATTGCTGGCCATAATTGTTTTGTTTTTATCCACAATAATTCATTCCTCTATCTCAACAGCAGGCAGTACCGGTTATTCAACAGAACACGGAGAATTATCACCTTACAATTTTAAACCTCCAAAAGCCGGTCAGGGAAGGAAGTTACTGGCTGTGTATATGGTAGGTAGCGATCTTGAAGATAACAATCAGGAAGGTACATCCGACCTTAAAGAGCTGATTGAAGGCTATCGTTCTCTCTCCAAAAAAGAAAGTTTGGAAGTAGTTGTTGCTTTTGGCGGTTCTGCCAAAAAGGGATGGAAAGGGATGAAAATCGCCAATATGAGTCAAATAATCAAGGATAACAAGGATAATAATTTTGGAAATGAAAGCTCCGCATCTTATTTATATCATGCCCCTAAAGCCCACATGGGTGACGAAAGCTCTTTGAGTTTTTTCCTGAAATATCTTCAGCAGGAATACGGTACATTCGATCAAAATATGCTGGTGTTCTGGGATCACGGTTTTACTTATAAGGGGTTTGGAAATGATGAAAATTTTGACGGAGACCCGCTCACCATGCTTGAATTCAGTCAGGCATTTCAAAAATCAAAATTATCAAGGTTTGATCTGATTGGGTTTGATGCATGTCACATGGCAACCATGGAAGTGGCAAAAGTGATTGAGCCGTTTGCAGATTACATGCTTGCTTCAGAAGAAGCAGAACCCGGACATGGTTGGAACTGGACCAATCTCATCAAACAGTATTCAAGAAATCAGGATATAACGAAAACTGCAAAAAGAATTATTGATAACTTTGTTAAAAATGAATCACACGGTTATGATTCTGAAGGAAAAACACTAGCCTTATTGGATTTGAGCCAATATTCTCAGACTGTTGAAAAAATTAATCCTGTGACTTCATTTTTCACCAACAATCTGTTGCTGAGAGATGATATTTCAGCCAGTATCATTTCCGGTTCAGCCAGAGTTCAGGAGTTTGGAAAATCGCCAAGAGAAAAAACCAGGGTTTCGATTGACTTGAAGAACTGGGCTCAGAAAATAAAAAATGATTCCAATGACAATGTTTTACGCGGACACTTGACTGAACTCATTCAAGCAGTTAATAAGTTTGTTATTTATAACAGAACCGATGGTACAAATCCGCAAGCGCACGGCATTGCCATTGATGCTCCGGAAAACAAGAGAAAGGAATTTGATCAATATAAACTGAATCAGAACTGGTTATCATTTGAATCGGTTTATCAGCAATTTTTATTCAGTGACAAGGACCCCCCTCAAATTGAAGGGCTTGAACTGGAGTCTGCTTCAGAAGATCTTTGCTGGAGTCCTGAACGGGCAGATACTGGAGCAATGGAGTTGAAATATAATCAACTCAGAGACAATCTGGACAAAGTACTTGATAAATTAGATCTTCTTGAAGACGGTGACGAATCAGGTGAAATTCTAAATCAGGAAGCCAACTCACTTGAGGAGCAGCTTAAGATACTGGATGTTAAATTTAATCAGCTCGAACTCGGCTCTTCAGAATCTTTAAAAACAGAAGCAGAATGTGATCTGGCTGCAGAGTCATTATTTGATGTTCCTAAGGAAAGGCTGGCTTTTATTGAGCTTGGAGACAATGGAAAAATTACTGGAGTAAAATCTGTTTTTAAAGATAACAACATTGCAAAAGTAACAACTTTATTTGGTTTTGAAGAAATTGTAACCGGATTTGAAGGAGAAAACGAAAATTATTTTATGGTTGTTGCAGAACTTGAAGCATATCAGACTGGTAATGCAGGAGAGTATTTTACTCCTCACTGGAACAAAATGTGGTACTCGGTGGTCTTCGACACAGAAAAAGAGGCGACGTGGCTTCCACTGATGTTTGATAAAAGGTATAAAAAAGAGAATCGAGTTTATACATCTTATGTAGCGGAAATAAACTACTTCCGTACTGGTAAAATATATAGCGACGATGCACCGGATACAGCACTGCTCACAATTACATTTGATGAAAAAAACCAGGCCGTTAATCACTCGATAAAAACCTTTAGAACAATATTTTCCGGACCGGATGATGAACTCGGCAGCACACTTTTTAATAAGGAGAGTTTAAAGATTCAGGTTGGTGATAAAATACAGTTTCTAAATTACGGTTTTCATCTGGACAATCCTGACAAGGATGATTGGTTTGACACTGGTGAAAACATCGGTGAATATTTCACTTTTACCCAGGATCCGGTTTTTGATATTGAATTTATGGAGTTTGAAGATGAAAACGGAAAATTGATTGAGTATAAGTATGCGATGTGGGCAGAAGACATTAGTCAGAATGGCGTCATGACAAAAATACTTAAAGTAAAGGAAAAAGGAAATATTCAGCCAAAATTGACTTTAGCAACGGGTAGATTCACTCTTGGAGATGGAGCCGAGTATGAGGGAGAACATAAGGAGGAAATCCCATACGGTCAGGGAGTAATGACTTATACTGATGCTTCAGAGTATGTTGGAGAGTTCAAAGATGGAAAAAAACAAGGAAATGGAACGATGACTTGGTCAAATGGCGACAGCTATGATGGAGCATGGAAAATGGGGGAAATGCATGGGCAGGGAACATTCACTTTTGGAGCAGGAGAATGGAAAGGACAAACGTATCGTGGAGCATGGAAAATTGGAAAAATGCATGGACAGGGAACAATGACCTGGCCAAGTGGTGACAGTTATATTGGAGAATGGAAGGACAATCTGCAGCATGGGCAGGGAAAGTGGGTTTTACCTGATGGTTCAAAATGGGTTGGTGAGATGAGGGACGGTAAAGACTGGAATACTACCGGATATGACAAAGACGGAAACATTCTTGGAAAAACTGTGAATGGTGTTGAACAGTGAAAATCTGAAGTGGCCCCCAAGTCAAGGACAGTTATTGTTATGAGTTAAGGTGTGATTATTTCTGTCCATTGGGTATCTCCATTTGATTGAAAATACACCTTACACATTGTCTCATTTTTGGGGTCCACTATAGAGAGATTGATCCTCCAAGTAACCCCCACTAATTCTTCACATAGTCAGAGAACCTCCAAGCAACTCCCCACTTCCTTGTAAAGCAAACCGATTGATGGTTATTTGTTGTTTGACAAACCTTTAATAACTCTGTAGTATCTCATTTTCATTAATACGAACATAAATCTGGGGACTTACTTAGACTCAATGTTTCATATTGTTTTAGGAACTGTTTGGAAGATTAATATTTAGTTTTTGTGAGTACATCAATTTGAATGAATAGTTTGAATTTGAGACTTTTTAATCCTACTTCTTCAACATTTTATATTTAAGTAATAATATGAAAAGTATATTATCTTGGTTTGTCCTAATAGTCAGCATTGCAGTAATAGTTTCTTCATGTTCTGAAAAAGAAGAGTCTACTACTGCAACTGCCACCCCCATCACATCTTCAGACGATTCCTCAGATAATTCCACAAGTACTTCAGATAATTCCTCTTCTTCAAATCCTGAAATATTTGTGGCAGTTGGTTACGGAGGAATTGTGAGGTCAACGGATAATGGAACCACTTGGGATAATGCGACTTCTCCAAATGCAAATACTCTCTATGACGTCACCTTCGGAAACAATACCTTCGTTGGAGTTGGTCTACATGGAACCATAATTAGATCAACGGATAATGGAACCACTTGGGATAATGCAACTGGCGATATTTCTTCTTGGGATAATGCGACTAATAAGCATCTCTTTAATGTTGTATTCGGAAACAACACTTTTGTTGCAGTTAGTTATTCAGGATTCATAATGAGATCAACTGACAATGGGTCTTCTTGGGATAATGCAACAACTGATAATTCAACTACTGCTAATCTATGGGGAGTTGGATTCGGAAACAATACATTTGTAGCAGTTGGTGATAATGGAAACGTTGTTAGATCAACGGACAATGGTGCATCGTGGGATAATGCGACAACTGATAATACAACTACACAACGTCTCAGGAGAGTCTTCTTCGGGAACAATACATTCGTGGCAGTTGGTGGATTAGGGCACATTATTAGATCAACTGACAATGGTTCTACTTGGGATAATGCGACTATTTCAAATGCAAATTATCTCAATGGACTCGCCTTTGGAAACAATACTTTCATGGCAGTTGGTGATTATGGAAACATAGTAAAATCAACTGACAATGGGTCTACTTGGGATAATGCAACCCGTCCAACTACAAATGATGATACTTCCAGGGTCGCCTTTGGAAACAATACTTTCGTAGTGACTGGAAGGAATGGAACCATCCTAACTTCATCAGACAATGGTACCACTTGGGACAATAGAACATCAGCAGCAGCAACAGGGAGTCTCGCTGGAATCACCTTCTCAGAATAACCACTAACCTCCAAGAAGTTTGAATTGGATCACAGAATTATCCATTCAAAACAAAAACAAGAAAGGTCAGTCACACTCTCAGTAGTGTGATTGACCTCCCCCACTTAATTCTTCACAGTCAGACATCATCCAAGTAAAATCCCAACATTCTCGTAAAACACTCCACACACTGGTATAAATTGGGTTTACATTGGACTCCATAAATGAAGCCGTGTGCTAAGGTGTTTTTTTAATTATTAATGGAGGTACAGAATGTGGGGATTCTACTTGGGAGGATATATTTTTTACCAAAACTACCATATTGGAAATGTATTGTTCTTACGCTTTTTCTGCAAGTTGAGACAAAATATAACTCTATCATCTAATAATCTTCTTCCAATCCGGTTATAGAGATGGGTAATCAATACCTCTTTTGTGTGAGGTTTCAAATCTCCCAGTCCTTACAGACCTTCTGTAAGGAGTAAGTATAGTCATTTCATTCAATGATCTTCTAAAAGTTTTCTTAGACGTTGTACTTCTCTATATTTTTCCAGGTGTCCGTCTGAAATCCAAATTCTTAAAAATGATATACCAAGTTATGTACCTTCTTCTGCAAAACCATCTTCATGAAGTTTTATAAATTCTGCCCATTCATCATCTGTTAGTTTGTTGGTCGGGTCTAAATCTTTCTTCTCTAACCACTGATACAAACAATTATTAATCCTGCTCATCTCCACATTATTTCTCCTCTGATGGTTCTTAAAGAACGTCTAAAGAGTCTTTTGAAATAGAGGTTATCTTTCTCAATTTTAAATCCTTCTTTTAATAAGATTTTCTCTACCTCAGAATCATAATCAGATTTGTTCCTGTTGTTTAATTTCTCTTCTTCATTGTCCAACGTCTTTAAACCTTCACCTATAGATGTATTATCTCTTCTATTAACTCCAAGATAGGAAAAATAGTTTGAATGAGTCTGTGAACGTTTAATCTCCTTCCTGAGTATATCTTTCACATCTTCAATAGTGAGGGAGGACTTCATATCTTTTCTAATCTCATCATAGATTCTTTCCATCACAATTCTAAGAGACTGTGACAGTCGTTGGGATTCTGAGAATATAACAGATTTTAGGGAAACTCTGAATTTAATTTTACCACCCAAGTGATTACTTAAATCTTTGGGAATATAAGATACAAATAGGTAAGAATACTGTGACTTGATTAGAGACTTCATATAACCTGTTTTGTCTATAGATAGACACCTAAAACAGACACTTAAGTCTCTAAAATATACTTTATAAACCCCTGACTTAAAATTTTATTGTGTAATTACAAGGGCTTATGGAAGAAAACTCTGGAGACGAGGGGGAACGAATCTCTTTCATTTACATCTACACCTTTTCCTACCTCTCAATCCGTTGGTATTACTGACGATGTGATACCGAAGGACTAAAGTAAAATATATCTGGTGGAAGTTTGACTATCACAAAACTATCACAAATAGTCAAATAATAACTATCACAAATAATACCTCCAAGTAAAATCCCCCTACCTTCTTGTAAAATACCCCAAGTTTTGATATATGTAAGGTTCTCCTAAAGTAACCAATTAGGAAATCTATGAGACATATACTCATCATCCTCTCAATACTTCTTCTTTTTAGTTCCATCTTCATTTCTTGTAAAAGTACTGACAGTACAACGAGTACTGACAATACGACGACTACTGACACTACACCCACTTCACCTTGGACTAAACAACTGGGTTCTATTTCTCGTGATTCTGGACTAGGTGTTACAACTGATTCGTCAGGTAATATCTATGTGACTGGTGAAACCTATGGAGGATTAGATGGAAATACAAATTCAGGTAGTAATGACATATTCCTAGTCAAATACAATTCATCTGGAACAAAACAATGGACTGAACAACTGGGTTCTATTTCTCGTGATTATGGACAAGGTGTTACAACTGATTCTTCAGGTAATATCTATGTGACTGGACTTACTAATGGAGGATTAGATGGAAATTCTAATTCTGGTAATACGGACATATTCCTAGTTAAATACAATTCATCTGGAACAAAACAATGGACTGAACAACTGGGTACTGTTTATAACGATCATGGAGAAGGTGTTACAACTGATTCTTCAGGTAATATCTATGTGACTGGTTCTACTGATGGAGGATTAGTAGATGGAAATACAAATTCAAGTAACTCGAATACTTTCATAGTCAAATACAATTCATCCGGTATAAGACAATGGACAAAACAATTTGGGAGTTATAGTATTGGACACGGTATTACAACTGATTCTTCCGGTAATATCTATGTGACTGGTCGTACTAATAGAGGATTACATGGAAATACAGATTTAGGTAGTTCTGACATATTCCTAGTCAAATACGATTCATCCGGTATAAGACAATGGACCAAACAACTGGGTACCTCTTCTGATGAATGGGGAAAAGATGTTACAACTGATTCTTCAGGTAATATCTATGTGACTGGTTTTACTAGTGGAGGATTACATGGAAATACAAATTCAGGTAGTTCTGACATTTTCCTAGTCAAATACAATTCATCCGGTATGAGACAATGGACTAAACAACTGGGTACTTCTTCTAGTGATTCTGGTCTAGGTGTTACAACTGATTCTTCAGGTAATATCTATGTGACTGGTACCACTGAAGGAGGATTAGATGGAAATACAGATTCAGGTAGTTCTGACATTTTCCTAGTCAAATACAATTCATCTGTAACAAAACAATGGACTGAACAACTGGGGGAAGAATATTTAGATGATGTGGGAAGTGGTGTTACAACTGATTCTTCCGGTAATATCTATGTGACTGGTTATACTTATGGAGGATTAGATGGAAATACAAATTCAGGTAGTTCTGACATTTTCCTAGTCAAATACAATTCATCCGGTATAAACCAATAACCCCCCCTCTAAAACAAACACCCCCCAAAAATACCACCAAGTAAAATCCCCACATCCTTGAGAATTACCCCCAAATCGTGGTATATGTAAGGTTCTCCTAAACTAACCAATTAGGAAACTTATGAAACACCTACTCATCATCCTCTCCACATTTCTTTTTAGTCTCACCATCATTTCTTGTAAAAGTAGTGATGATGGTTCTAAGAGTAGTGACAATACGACGACTACTGACACTACACCCACTTCACCTTGGACTAAACAACTG
>JACKQG010000738.1_pt1 | contig 46528 bp, 43 predicted proteins | sample 8237621 | NCBI WGS metagenome assembly JACKQG01 (sample SAMN15677084, study PRJNA649215) | marine metagenome | biome: marine; feature: Black Sea; material: saline water; isolation source: suspended particulate matter (SPM) from the Black Sea western gyre | collected 2013-06-09/2013-06-10 | depth... | reverse complement strand
ACCGGTGAACGAAATGGCTGGCGGTCACAACAGATTCGGTTGACCTGGGGGGCCTCCGCCATACCCGACACCCAGCCGCAGGCCCGTTTCTTGTGAACCGGTGAACGAAATGGCTGGCGGTCACAACAGATTCGGTTGACCTGGGGGGCCTTCGGTTCTGCTGGCCTTTTGGGCGTAGAGAGGGTCCCGGGGATTCAGGACCCTCCGGGGGAGCGGTGACAGGCGAGGGCAGGAGTGTCGGTATGTCCGTAGCCGAACGTCTGGTGAGGCGAAGGACGTGCCGGCGATCCGGGCCGGATAGGTGTGACGGTAGGTAGAGCGGGGGGTCAGCGTTGGCCGGAGAGAGCCCGGTTCTTGACCTTGGCCTTCACGTAGTCACGGTTCAAGAGAGCGATGAAGTCGAGGCTGATCTCTTTGGGGCAGGCTTCGTGACATTCGCCGTGGTTGGTGCAGGATCCGAAGTAGGACTCCATGACCTCGACCATGGCCTCGGTGCGGCTCCACCGCTCTGGTTGGCCCTGAGGTAGAAGAGCCATGTGGCCGACCTTGGCCGATGTGAACAGCTGTGCCGCCGAGTTGGGGCAGGCGGCCACACATGCGCCGCAACCGATGCAGGCGGCAGCGTCGAAGGCCTCGTCGGCGGCTTCCTTCGGTACCGGTATGAGGTTTGCGTCGGGTGCGGCTCCGGACCCCACGGATATGAAGCCGCCGCTCTCGACGATGTGGTCCAGGGGTGACCGGTCGACGGCCAGATCGCGTATGACCGGAAAGCCGGTTGCGCGGAACGGCTCGATAACGATCTCGTCGCCGTCGGCGAACTCACGCATGTGGAGTTGGCATGTGGCGGTGGCCTTCTGGGGTCCGTGGGCGCGGCCGTTGATCATCACGCCACAGGTTCCGCAGATGCCTTCGCGGCAGTCGGACTCGAAGACGATGGGTTCGTCTCCCCGGTCGTTCAGCTGCTCGTTGAGCAGGTCCAGCATCTCAAGGAACGAGGCATCGGTGCTGACGTCTTGCGCATGGGTCTCGAAACGTCCGGGCGAGTCGGGACCGTTCTGGCGCCACACCTTGATTGTGACGGAGATCGTGTTCGTCACGGTTGCCTCCTACTTGTAGGAGCGCTGGGAGAGCGCAACGTTGTCGAAGGTGAGCTCTTCTGTATGGCGGGTCTGGGGGGCGTCGGGACCGTTCCACTCCCAGGCGGCAACGTGGGCAAAGTTGTCGTCGTCCCGCTGTGCTTCGCCCTCAGGGGTCTGGTGTTCCTCCCTGAAGTGTCCACCGCAGGATTCCTCACGCAACAGGGCATCGTGCGCCATCAGCTCGGCAAGTTCGAAGAAGTCGTCGACCCGGCCGGCCTTTTCCAGGGACTGGTTCAGGGTGTCGGCGCTTCCCAGCACACGGACGTCGTTGTTGAACTCCTCGCGGAGAGCGGGAATGTCTGAGAGTGCCCGCTTGAGGCCGCTCTCGTTCCTGGCCATGCCGATGTTGTCCCACACGATGCGGCCCAGCTCGCGGTGGAAGTGGTCAACGGATCTGGTGCCCTTGATGCTCAGCCACCTGTGTGCCTCGTCCTCGACTCCCCGGATGGCGTCTGTGAAGACGGGGTCGTCTGTGGGTACGACAGGTTCGCCCAGGAGACCGGCCAGGTCGTCGCCGATCGTGTAGGGCAACACGAAGTAGCCGTCGGCCAGACCCTGCATGAGGGCACTGGCTCCCAGTCGGTTGGCACCGTGGTCGCTGAAGTTGGCTTCGCCAATGGCGTAGAGGCCCGGGATGTTGGTCATCAGGTGGTAGTCGACCCAGAGCCCGCCCATGGTGTAGTGGCTGGCGGGGTAGATGCGCATCGGGGTCTCGTACGGGTTCTCTCCGGTGATGCGCTGGTACATGTCGAAGAGGTTTCCGTATCGGGCGGCGATGGCCTCGCGGCCCTCGCGTTCGGTGGCGGCGGCAAAGTCCAGGTAGACGCCGTTCTTGAGAGGGCCTACCCCGTGGCCGGCGTCGACGACGGTCTTGGCATTGCGCGATGCGACGTCCCTGGGGACGAGGTTTCCGAAGGCCGGGTACTTGCGCTCGAGGAAGTAGTCGCGTTCGGCCTCGGGGATGGAGCCGGCGGAGCGGTTCTCGTCGGCGGCTGATGGCACCCAAATTCGACCGTCGTTGCGGAGCGATTCGGACATGAGCGTCAGCTTGGACTGGAAGTCGTCGCCGGCGGGGATGCAGGTCGGGTGGATCTGCGTGTAGCAGGGGTTGGCGAAGAAGGCGCCACGACGGTGGGCCCGCCAGGCTGCGGTCACGTTGCACATCATGGCGTTGGTGGACAGGAAGTAGACGTTGCCGTATCCGCCGGTCGCCAGGACCACCGCGTGTGCCGAGTGGGCTGTGACATCGCCGGAGAGAAGGTCGCGGGTGACGATGCCGCATGCCCGGCCGTCCTTTGCGACAACGTCGAGCAGTTCTGATCTGTTGTGGAGTTCGACGGTTCCGGCTGCCACCTGACGCATGAGCGAGGAGTAGGCACCCAGGAGGAGTTGCTGGCCGGTCTGTCCACGGGCGTAGAAGGTGCGTGAAACCTGGGCTCCGCCGAAGGACCTGTTGTCGAGGAGGCCGCCGTAGTCGCGGGCGAAGGGCACGCCCTGGGCGGTGGCCTGGTCGATGATGTTGACCGACACCTCAGCGAGGCGGTGGACGTTGGCCTCTCTGGACCGGTAGTCGCCACCCTTGACGGTGTCGTAGAAGAGACGGTGGACCGAGTCACCGTCGTTTGGGTAGTTCTTTGCGGCGTTGATTCCGCCCTGGGCGGCGATGCTGTGGGCCCTGCGCGGGCTGTCGTGGAATGTGAAGGCCTTTACCTTGTAGCCGAGCTCGCCGAGGGTCGCGGCGGCTGATGCGCCGGCGAGGCCGGTACCGACGACGATGACCTCGAACTTGCGTTTGTTGGAAGGGTTGACCAGGTTCATGGAGAACTTGTGGTTTTCCCACAGGTCGGCGACGGGTCCGTCGGGGACCTTGGAGTCGAGCACCGGGTTGGACGGGATTGGGGAATCCATCAGTGGCCCTCGGCCTCTTCAGCCAGGCAGGTCAGGCCCGTGCTGTCGTTGATTGGGCATGCCCGGTCGTCCTCGTTGATTATCCCCGTCTGGGCGAGTATCGGGAACGAAAGGTTGCCGATGAGGATCAGCCCTGCAACGCCGGTTGCGAGGCCACGGCGCAGGTGGTTGTAGCGGGGGTTGTTTACGCCGAGGCTCTGGAAGATCGACCAGGCGCCGTGGAAGATGTGGAGGGCCAGAGCGATGTTGGCGACGACGTAGAGGATCGCCACCGGGAGGCTTGCCAGCGATGTTGCCACGTTGTGGTAGGGGTCGCCTCTTACGAAGTCGGGCCCCAGCCACCAGCCCCATGTCAGGTCGGCCAGATGGAAGAGCAGGTAGAGGGCAATTATCGGGCCGGTCCAGCGCATTGTGCGGCTGGCGTAGGTGGCGGCGATGTGGTCACGTCCACCGGCGTACTTCTTGGCGCCGCTCACTAGTCCGGCGTCCTCGCTGGAGTGGCGGCTCATGTCTTTGAGGGTTATAGCTGAGTGCAGATGGAGTGCGAACATTCCGGTGAGGCCGAGGCGCATGAGCCACAGGATGAGGCTCTTGGGGACGAGACCTCCGCCGAGGGTGCGGAGGGTTTCGGCGTATTCGTACATTCGGGCAGGGCCCTCATAGACGTGCAGGTTGCCGATCATGTGGATGAGAACGAAGCCGACGAGGCCGATGCCGGTGAGCGCCATGACCCATTTGCGGCCGATGGCACTCTGGTAGATGTTCAGCGGGAACGGCCAACTGCGCCTGCGGGAACGTACCGGTTCCACCCGGTACCGCTCGCGGGTGCTCTGCGCCATTTCGTTCTCCGGGTTCTCGGACGGTCGGGCAGCTACCCGACCTGCCTCAGAAGGTAGCGGGGAGATCTGGTGTCCGCGCGCTCCGGGAGGGGCTGAGGAGGTCAGGCTGGCCTGGAACGGTTGGTCAACTCCGGGTCATGGTGCCGTTGTCGAACACCACCCTGTCTCCGACCCTTGTCTGGAACGACACGTCGTTGCCATCGGTCCAGATGTGGACGTCGAGGGTCTCGCCCGGCATGACGGGCGACTTGAAGCGTCCGCCCATGCTCATGAATCGACTCGGGTCGGAGTCGCAGGCACCGTGCAGCAGAGCGCGACCGGTGAAGCCGTAGGTGCACAGGCCATGGAGTATCGGCTTGTCGAATCCGGCCATCGCCGCAAAGGTGGGATCTGAGTGGAGTGGGTTCCGGTCACCGTTGAGGCGGTAGAGGAGGGCCTGGTCGGTACGGGTCCCGTAGGAGATGACCTGGTCTGCGGGGCGGTCAGGTAGTTCCCAGGTGTTGGATGGCCCGCGGTCGCCTCCCCAGCCCCCTTCTCCGCCTATGAACAGACCTGACCTGACCGACCAGAGTGGGTTTCCGTCGGTGTCGGCAACGTCGGCTTCGATGTATACGAGCGCAGCCTTGCCCTTGTCGTAGATTTCGGCGACCTTTCCCGTCGAGACGGCAGTTCCCTCCGCTGGGAGGGGTTGGTGAAGGGTGATGTGTTGTTCGGCGTGCAATAGGGCGGCCAGGTTGAAGTCGCCGAAGCCGGGCCTGTTGCCCCCACCCATTACGACGACCTGGGTAGGTAGGGCCGTCTGGGTCACCTCGCTGCTGTTTTCGGTGGTGAACTCCAACTCGAAGCCGGTGGGGTCGGTTATTCCGGCTCCGACCCCGAGCGAGTAGAGGAGGCTGTCCATGGAGGTCCAGGAGAACTCGGCTGGCTCACCTGTGGTTCCTGCTGCATCCGGGTTGATCGGCATGTCACGCTCCTGTTTCGGTGTCGGCGGTGACGCTATTTGACCCGGTGTGTCGGAGCCAACAGCGGGTCGATGTCCGTTGCTGACTACGGTTCCGCCATGACGTGTTCCGGCACGCGGTGGCTGAGGTGAGCAGCGATGATCTGGCCGATCCGTATCCTGGCCTGCTCCGTGTGGGACCTCTCCGGGAGTGGTTCGACGGTGTCGGTCTGGGCCCGGGTGGTGGCATCAGCTTCGAGCGGGTGGCGGCGGGTGAGTCCAACGAGGTGTTCATTGTGCGGCGTGGCGGGTCCACGTGGGTGTTGCGGCGGCCGTCGGCTGTACCGCTCTCAGTCGAAGGCGCGAACCGGACAATGGTCCGTGAGTACCGGTTTCAGGGTGCGTTGGCCGGTTCGGGTGTTCCACATGCGAGACCGCTCGCCATCTGCTCTGACACCGAGGTGACCGGTGCGTTCTTCTACGTGATGGAGTTTGTGGATGGTGTGGTCGTTGGGGATCCGCCGCCTGACGAGGTGGGTGGTCCTCCCGCCGGTCGTCGTGTGGCCGAGCAGATGGTTGACGCCCTTGCAGCGTTGGCCATGGTTGATGCGGACGCTGTCGGTGTGTCCGACCTGGGTAGGCCCGAGGGATTCCTCGAGCGTCAGGTGGGCCGTTGGAGGAGTCAACTCGAGGGTTACCGGAGGCGTGATCTTCCCGGCATAGACGGTGTTGCGGGCTGGCTGGAGGTGAACCGGCCGACCGGCACGCAGTCCGGGATCATGCACGGTGACTTCAACCGTCACAACATGTTGTTCACGAGAGAGCAGCCGACGCGTCTGGCGGCGGTTCTGGACTGGGAGAACGCCACGGTCGGCGATCCGCTAATGGACCTCGGTTATCTGCTGAGTGGGTGGCGACCCGACGACCCCGGTCTCCCCGGTCGTGAGGAACTGGTGGCCCGTTGGTCGGGTGGGACGGGTCGGCGGCCCGAGTCGCTCGGTTGGTACGCCGTGATGAGCACCTTCAAGTTGGCGTGCATGCTCGAGGGGGTTCGTGTCCGTCAGGTTGATGATCCGACCCGCGAGGAGACGCCGTTTCTGGCCGATGCGGTAGTTGATCTGGTTGGCCGTGCAGAACAGTTGATCGGAGAGGCCGCCGGCTGGTGAGGTTGCCTAAGGCGGGAAACCAAGGGTTTTCTGCCAAACCCCTTGCTTTTTGGGGAATGACAGTGTTGTAATTACACCTCTGGCACCGCTCTCGGTTGCCAGGCCCACATACAGGGGTTCAGGCAACCGTCCGAACGACCGGGCGACGGAAGGCAGAACAAGATGGGCATATTCGCCAAACCAGACCTTGACATCGATTGGCAGGAGTATTCCAACTGCCTTGGTGTTGATCCGGATCTCTTCTTCCCCGAGCGTGGTGCGAGCACCCGCGAGGCCAAGGACGTCTGTCGTGCGTGCGTGGTTCGAACAGATTGCCTCGAGTTCGCTCTGCAAAATGGTGAGAAGTTCGGTATCTGGGGTGGGATGAGCGAGCGGGAGCGTCGTCGCATTCGTCGCCAGCGTGCCCTCGAGCGCGCAGCCGCGGCTGCTCAGGCCGTCTGACCGACCTCCGTCTGAGGCGGTTAGAGTGCCGTCATGAACGTCTTCGCATTTCTGAGTACCAACGAACTCCTGATCGTCCTGATTGTCGGTGTGGTGCTTTTTGGTGGCAGCCAACTTCCGAAGTTGGCGCGCAACCTTGGTCGCGCCCAGAAGGAACTCCAGAAGGGTCTGGCAGAGGGAGCCAAAGAGGTCGATGCAGCCTCCGATGGCGATTCTGAGGCCAGCTCCGACTCATGACCGACGCCGCCGTCGATCTTGAGCCCCAGCCACCTGTTGGCGATGTCACCGTCGTCTACCTGGGACCAGTCGCCCCCCACTGGGAGGTCAGGTCCACCTTCGGCGATCGTGTCCTGATCGAGTCGTTCCGTGATCGCATCAACGCCCGGCTGATGTTGCTGCCTCCACACGATCCCCAGTTCCGCAGGAACCGCGAGCGCATTAACAGAGATGCCGAGCGTGAGAATGTGCTGGTTGCCTGGGACCTTGGCTACGAGGAGGACTCGGAGGCCTGAGCCTTCGGTTCCACTGTCGCCCCGGCGCGACAGCAGCCCCGACAACGTCGGGGCCACTGCCGAAATGGGGGCGTTGAGGGGATCGCCCCCGGTTTGTGGTTCAGGCTGCTGTGGCTGCGATCTCCCGCCGTTGTCTACGGATTCGACGCCGCTGCCGCTCGGAGCAGCCGCCCCAGACGCCGTGCTCAACCCGGTGGGTGAGCGCGTACTCGAGGCACGGTTCGGCCACCGGGCAGTCGGCACAGGTTTGTTTGGCCAGGGCGACCCCTACGCCGTCGCTGGGGAAGAAGTGCGACGGATCGGTGTCTGCACATCTGGCGCTGGTCATCCAGTTGTCGTGAAGTCTGATCGTGTCCATCTCGGCCCCGAATCTGTTGGTTCCCGCTCTTGGTGCGCTATTTCTCTCACAGATCACCGAAAAGTGCTGTAAAGCCCGTACCGGAGCTTCAGGTTCCTGCTCTGTTCACCTCGCGTTAAGGGTTTGGCCACATGGGGTGTCTAGGTTGCCGGCGATGTCACAGATGAGTGAGATTCCAGCGTCAGGGGTCCGTGCTGATGGGAGGCTTCAGGGTGGTATCCCGACGGCGGTCCGTGCCGTCGTGGTTCTGCTCCTCCTCTACCTCTTCCTGACCGGGGTGAGCCTGCTGGGTGGCGGCTTCAAGGACCTCGGTCGCGACTTCGTTGATGGTCTGTTCGAGGGTGTCTCAAACCCACTTGGTGGCCTCTTCGTCGGCCTTCTGGCGACGGTTCTGGTCCAGTCCTCGTCTGTGTCGACATCGGTGATCGTCGGGCTGGTAGCCAGCGGAGTTGTGGGGATCGACGACGCCGTTCCCATGGTCATGGGAGCCAACCTGGGCACGACGGTCACCAACACCTTCGCCTCACTGGGTCACCTGCGTCGCGACCATGAGTTTCGTCGGGCGTTCGCCGCCGCAACCGTGCACGATTTCTTCAACATTCTGGCTGTAGCCGTCTTCCTGCCCATCGAGTTGCTTACCGGCTTCCTGTCCGGGTCGGCCGGCTGGATAACAGACAGGATGATTGGCAGTTCGGGTGCATCGTTCAAGAGCCCGCTCAAGACAGCGGTCAAGATGCCGGCGGGTTGGGTCAAGGGTTGGTTGTCGGATCTCGGCGCCCACGGTGACCTGAAGGGTGCGTTGATGATCGTCGTCGGCCTGGCCTTCATCTTCCTGGCGTTGGCCTACATCACGAGGAACATGCGCCTGCTCGTGGCGGACCGTGTCGAGGTGGCCATAAACAGGGCTCTGGGAGCCGGCTCAGGCTTCGTGGCGATCATGATCGGAATGGTCATCACCGTCTCGGTCCAGTCGTCCTCGATCACGACCTCTGTTCTCGTGCCGCTGGCGGCATCAGGTGTCCTAACCCTGCCGAACATCTATCCGGTCACCCTCGGTGCCAACGTTGGTACGACCGTCACGGCCCTGTTGGCCTCACTCGCCACCGGTAGCCCCGCTGCGGTCACGGTGGCAGTGGTGCACACCCTGTTCAACATCAGCGGGATCCTGCTCTTCTACCCTGTGTCGGCACTGCGGAACATTCCGATTCGCCTGGCAATAGCCCTGGCCGAAGCGGCGTCCGAACGACGCAGTGCGGCCCTTCTCTATACGATCGGCATGTTCGTGGTGTTGCCACTCGTGGTCGTAATGGTCCTCCGATGAACCCAACACCCAACCTTCCGGGAAGGAACACACAACTATGGTCATGAGCTTCTTTCGTGGCTCCGGCGAGTCCGGCTTCGATGTCATTGACGCCCAGGTGCAGCGAATGGTTACCGATGCCCGCCACACCTTCGATCTGGCTATGAACGCCCTGACCGGCGGCGCCGTTGAGACCGTCGCCGAGGATGTGCGGCGAACCGATCGTCAGATCAACATCACCGAGATGGAGATCAGGCGCGCCCTGGTCGTTCACGCATCGGTCCACGGTGGTGGCGACACGCCTGAGGTCCTGGTCGTCATGAACATGATCAAGGACCTCGAGAGGATCGGCGACTACAACAAGAACATCTTCGACATGGCCGAGGAGGGCGTGTCGTTTGCCGGGTCCGATGACGTTGACCGGATACTCGCCTACCGTGACGAGGTATCGACACGAATTGCCCTCTTGGGCGAAATTCTCTCGGTCCGAGACGAGGACCGCACCCGCGCATACATCCAGCGTGGCGACGAGTTGCGACGCGAGTTCGATGGCCGCATCAGGGATCTGATCCACTCCTCCGAACCCGCTCTGACCTCCGTACCCCGGGCCCTGCTCTACCGGTTCCTGAAGCGGGTCACGGCCCATTCGCTGAACGTGGCGTCGGCCGTGATCATGCCCGTGGACCGACTCGACTACTTCGACGAGGACGACGACACTCGGGTCTGAGTCGCGCGGAGTCCACATGAGGGTGCTTGTCACAAACGACGACGGCATTGCTTCGCCTGGTCTTGCAGCTCTGGCGTCAATGGTCGCCGATGCCGGTATGACCCCGGTGGTGGCGGCGCCCGCCCTTGATCACAGTGGTGCCGCGGCGGCCCTGGGCCCACTGGCCGACCCTTCCAGGGTGAGCGTCGATGAGGTGATGCTCGGTGATCTGAGTGCCCATTCGGTTCACGCGCCGACTGCCCTCATCGTGATGCTGTCGATGTTGGGAGGCTTCGGGGACCCACCCGATCTCGTGCTGTCAGGGGTGAACAACGGACCCAACACGGGTCGTTCGACGCTTCATTCTGCGACCGTGGCTGCTGTGTTGGTGGGCGGGTACTTCGGCCGGTCGGGTCTGGCTGTCAGCCAGGTCGTCGGCGGACCCCAACTCTGGTCCACGGCCACGAGGGCTGCGGAGCCGCTGCTGGAATGGCTGGGCAACGCGCCGACGCCGACGCTGTTGAACCTAAATGTCCCTAACACCGAGCATGGTGAAGTCCTTGGACTGAGGCAGGCCGGCCTTGCCGGTGTCGGCGGGGTGCAGACGGTGATCGTGGGTCGCGATGCGGCTGGCATCGACATCGACCTGGTGACCACGACCGATGTGCTTCCTCCCGGTGTCGACTCTGCTCTGCTTCGAGAGGGCTATGCGACCGTGAGCGCCATGGCGCCGCCGACCGCCCTTGATGTGGACCTGCCTACCGACAACTGGTGGGGATCCTCCTCAGAGGGGCGTTGACGACTGTGCTGACGGCAGCGGCCGTGCTGGTGGCCCTCGTTCTCGGGGTTCTCCTGGGGCGACGCGTTGTTTCGAGGGGTCTGGTTGGCGGAGGGGGCGACGTCTCGGTCGGGTCTACGTTGGGGGTGACCGAGTCGGTGCTCGACGTAATCCCCCTTGGGATCGTCGTCGCCGATGACACGGGTAGAACCGTGTTTCGCAACACCTCGGCCGACGCCCTGGTGGATTCCTGGGAGGACGGGGTTGTGGGTCGGCTTGTGGTGGAGCGCCTGTCGGCAGCAGCTGCCGGCGGGTCGTCTTCGGAACAGGTACGTACGCCGGGTGCGGCCACCAAGATCCTTGAGGTGGTGGCGAGACCCCTGCGGTCGGAGGAAGGCAGTGTGGGCGCCGTCGTGATCCTGGAGGACATAACCGAGAGGAGCCGGCAGGAGTCGGTTCGCCGTGACTTCGTAGCCAACGTCAGCCATGAGCTCAAGACCCCGATCGGGGCGCTCAGCCTCCTGGCTGAGACCCTTGTGGCTGAAACCGATCCGGCGGTTGTGGGGCGTCTCTCAACTCGGATAGAGACCGAGTCGCAGCGGGTCGGCTCGATCATCGAGGACCTCCTGGACCTCAGCCGGATTGAGGGAGAGTCTCGTGAGCAGATGGAACTCCTTGACCTCACGGTCCTGGCCGCTGACGTCGTTGAACGGGTTCTCCCGATGGCTTTCCAGCGGGGCGTGGGGATCGACACCGAGGCGAAGTCCGGAGTTCACTTAGAGGCGATTCGTAACCAGATGGTGAGCATGATGCGGAACCTGGTCGAGAATGCCGTCAAGTACTCCGACGACGGGGGTCGGGTCACTGTTCGGGTGGCGGCCGACAGGGGCGGTGTCGTCTTTGAGGTGGTCGATGAGGGGATAGGCGTTCCCCCAGGCGACATGGAGCGGGTGTTTGAGCGCTTCTACCGGGTTGATCGTGCCCGGACCCGCGAGACCGGTGGAACGGGCCTGGGTCTGTCCATCGTCCGCAATGTCGTACATGCCCACGGTGGTCAGGTTGATCTCGTCTCGACCGAGGGCAGTGGCACAACGGTCACGGTCAGGTTGCCGACCGAGTCGCGGGTGGTGGCATGACGTCTGCCATCCGGGTTCTGGTGGTCGAGGACGAGGAGTCCTTCGCCGACGCCCTTGATGTGGGGTTGCGTCGGGAGGGATTCGAAGTTGAGGTGGTGTCGGACGGGGTGGCGGCGCTTGAGGCGTTCGCGCGGCAGCCACCTGACCTGATCCTCCTCGACCTTATGTTGCCGAGGATTTCTGGGGTCGACGTGTGCCGTGAGATTCGTACCCGCTCCGACGTCCCGATAATCATGGTCACGGCCAAGGGCGCCGAGATAGACACGGTCGTCGGCCTCGAGATCGGCGCCGATGACTATGTGACCAAGCCGTACCGGCTGCGGGAACTGGTTGCCCGGATGCGGGCGGTTCTACGGCGAAGCAGCCTCAAGGGTCCGACATCCTTGCCGCAACCGATCGACCTTCCAGCGGTCGTTGTCGGTGATGTGAGCGTCGACACCGACCGTCATGAGGTGATTGTCCGCGGTGAGGTTGTAACCATGCCGCTACGGGAGTTCGAGTTGTTGGCCCTGCTGATCGAGAATGCCGGTCGTGTGCTGACCCGCGACATGCTCATCGACAGCATCTGGGGCGACGACTACGTGGGAGACACCAAGACGCTTGACGTCCACGTGAAGAGGGTACGGAGCCGGATCGAGCCGGATCCCAGGAAGCCTGAACGCATTGTCACCATCAGGGGTCTGGGTTACAAGTACGAACTTGGGCGGCCCTGACAGCAGGCCCCGTAGCCTTGGGCCGTGGACTCAGCGGATCTCCCCGCATCTCGCCCGGTAGCCAGCCCGTTCACGAGGCTGGCCCGGGCCCATGCGCTGGGTGCCATGTCCGATGCCATGATCGCTGTCGCTCTGGCCGGTTCGATCTTCTTTTCCATCGATCCCGATGCAGCACGGTGGCGTGTGGGCCTCTATCTGGTGCTCACAATCGCACCGTTCGCCGTTGTGACACCGCTGCTCGGTCCGCTCGTGGACCGTATTCGTGGGGGTCGCAGGGGGATGATTCTGTTCACGGTGTTGGGCCGTGCCGTTTTGGCCTACCTAATGGCGCGGCACATTGACGGCCTGTTGTTGTTTCCCGAGGCGTTTGGGTTCCTGATTCTTCAGAAGGGCTATTCGGTGGCGAAGAGCGCCGTCGTTCCCAAGTTGGTGAGGTCCGATCTGGAGTTGGTGGAGGCCAACTCCAAGCTGGCCCTGTTGAGCGCTGTCAGCGGCATGGTCGGCGCCGGGATCGGTGGTCTGGCAATGCTTGGTGCTTCCTCGTGGGCTGCCAACGCTGCGATGGTGGGTTTTGTGACGACGGCCCTCTTCGCCGTTCAACTTCCGCGCGTGACTGTTGCAGCAGAGCCGGCATCGGCCGACGAGAGGGCCGAGCTTCGCCAGGCGGGGATCCTCATGGCCTCGTCCGCAATGGCGATGTTGCGGGCGTCGGTCGGCTTCATGACGTTCCTGCTGGCATTTGAGTTCAGGGGCGGTGACGAGGGCCTCAGCCTGGAAGGTCCGGGCAGGGCGGTCGGAGCGGCCGTGGGAGTGGCGCGTGGGCAAGACATTTTGGGAAGCCCCGGGGCGCCCGTCTGGCATTTCGGAGCTGTTCTGGTGTGTGCCGGCACAGGCGCCCTTTTTGGGGCATGGTTCGCGCCGCGTCTCCGCCGTACAACTGGCGAGGAACGCATCATCACCGGTGTCCTGGTTGCGGCAATGTTGGGCGGGGTGGTGGCGAGTTGGTTGGGATCACTCAGGGGGGCGCTGGTCCTGGCGGTGGTGGTGGCCGGTGCTTCGGCAGCGGCCAAGTTGGCGTTCGATTCGCTCGTCCAGCGCGATGCCCCCGACGCGAACCACGGTCGTACGTTCAGTCGGTTCGAGGGTCGCTTTCAGCTGAGTTGGGCGGTTGGGGCGTTCGTCGCGGTGGTGGTGCCCCTTCCCCTCGAGATCGGTTACGCGATGATCGCGCTTGGAACGGGTCTTGCCCTCGTCTGGTACCTGGCAGGGTCGAGGGCAGCCAACAGGTTGGATACTCCCGTGGACCCCGACGGACCTGATGGTCAGCTCGGCTTTTGGAACCGGGATGGTGGCGACAGGCCTCCCGGGGGCGGCTAGGCCTAGGGCTCGTCCACCTCGGGAGCGGTGGTATCCAGATCGATTCGGGCAAGCCAGAGGCCCGGCGCATCTACCTCGCTGGGGGTGGGTATGTGTGTCTCGTCTGACCAGAGTCGGTTGGGGGCGTCCGGTCCGGCCCGCTCTACAACCCCTGCAACAAAGGCGCTTCCTCGGTCGACCTGTGCCTGGGTGAGGTTCAGTCCCAGGATGCGTTCGACGAAGCGATCTGCGCTGCTTGCCTCTAGCCGGCGTCGCCTCAATGCTTCGGTGACCATCGGGTAGGTGGCAATGAGGCGGCCTCCGATTTCGTCCATTACGTGGTCGACGTAGCCGATTATGACGGCGACAAGTGATTCGATCCTGGGTATCAGAGCCTCCTGGGCCGGTGACCTGACAGCACCGAGGACCATCTCAGGGTCGAGCATCTGTTGGAGTTGGGCTATTGCATCGGGCCCTGCCAGGGGGTCGATTCCCCCGAGTTGTTCTTCGAGTTCGGAGGGGTCGTTGCGGAAGGCGCCTGCATGGTTCGTGAGCAGGTTCGTTAGGGAGTCGCCAACGTGGGGAATGGTCAGCACGGTGTGGTGGGTGACCTCGTGAAGGCAGACCCAGAGCCGTAGGTCGGCGGCGGGGATGCTCCAGTCGGCGGCGAAGGCCTCGATGTTGGGAACTATCAGCATCAGCTGGTCGGAGCCTGGAGCCATCGGGTTGCTTGGTATCGGGAGGTCGTAGGTGCCGAGGCTGCGGGCGGCGAGGCGACCTACCATCGTGCCGGTCGTCAGGTTCGACAGCAGCGGGGCCATTGCGTCCATCAGCCCTGAGAGCCAGGCCGTGCTGGGGTCTTCGCCAAGGCCGGATTGGTCCCGAGAGTTTGGATCAGATCGGAGTGATCCTGAGACCCGCCCGAGCAGTGGCGCAAGCGCGTCGACCCTCCGGGCTGCCCAGACGGCTCTGGTAACGGGTTCGACCCTTACCGGCCCGGTTCGGCTGGGTGGGAGCCCGGTCTGGTCGGCGACGTGCAGTTCGGCGACCCGTGCCAGAGCTTCGTACTCCATGCGGACCGTGGGGTCTACGTTTGGCTCGCTCTCCCCGCCGGTTGCGATGGTCATAGCCAGTTGTCGTGCGGCGGATCCGTCTGCACCCTGCTTTTTCATCGCCTCAAGTGCACCTCCGAACATGTCGCCGAAGGAGCCACCGAACACGCTGCCCATCAGGTCCTCTATAGAGGGATCCTCATCATCGGGTTCTGGCGTCTCGGGAAGGTCCACGGAGGCATCGTAGAGGCAGGCTCGTCGGCGCTCGCATCGGTGCGGTGGGCCAGTTGAATTCACAGGACGTGCTGCCGTGGGTCAACCGGGCAGTGGTCGTACCATGACGGCGATGTCATCTACGGCTCCAGTCGACGGCGAGACATGGCTCGGTCTCATCGAGGAACCCCTCCCGGTGGAGGAGGCCCTCCGTTGGGCGGGTCGACCCGATTGTGGTGCCGTGGTCCTCTTCAGCGGGAACGCACGTGACCACGCTGAAGGTCGAGCAGACGTGACCGGCCTTGTCTACGAGGCCTATGACGAGGCTGCTCAACCGAGGCTGCTGCGTGTCGCAGACGAGGCCCGACGCAGATGGCCGGCTGTCAGAAGGGTCGTGATGTTGCACCGCGTGGGCCCTGTACCGATCGGCGAGGCAGCGGTGGTGGTGGTCGTCTCGTCACCGCACCGCAGCGAGGCTTTCTCGGCTGGCAGGTTTTGCATCGATGCGTTGAAGGCCACGGTGCCCATCTGGAAGTTGGAGACATGGGATGGCGGCGAGCACTGGGGGACTGGTGCCCAGCATCTGGTCGACCTGGATGATCTGGAGTGGCCCTCTGGTACCGCCCCGTCGGTTTCTGCCGATGCCACGGGTGGGACGGCATGAACTCAAGCCTCGTGTTCCTGTTTGGCGCTGTGATCATGGCGGGGTTGGGATCGGCCCTCGTCTGGCTGATGAGCCGTCCGAGGAAGCACACCACTGGTCCTGACGAGTTCCGAAAGACCCTTCGTCACCTGAATCGCGATCAACATCCAGGTCCCCACAGTTCGAGTGCTGTCCGAATAATGGGCGAAGACGAGGCCGGCGCTGCCGAGGGGCCTTCCTGAGATGGCCCGCGACCTCGCCATAGATCTGGGGACAGCCAACACCCTCGTCTACATTCGTGGAGAGGGGGTGGTTCTGGCTGAGCCTTCGGTGATTGCCATGAACCAGCGTTCTGGAGAGGTCCTTGCCATGGGGCGCGAGGCCTGGAAGATGATTGGCCGGACGCCGGCTCACATTGTGGCTGTGAGGCCTCTCCGGAAGGGTGCCATCACGGACTTCGATGTGACCCAGCGGATGGTCAGGCTGTTGCTTGAGCGGGTCGGGGTCAGCCGGGTGAACCGTCCCAAGGTTCTTGTCTGCGTGCCTTCAGCCATCACCGCTGTGGAGAGGCGTGCGGTGACCGAGGCGGCCAAGAGTGCAGGTGCAGCCGATGCACAGTTGATAGAGCAGCCGCTTGCGGCGGCGATCGGCGCCAACCTGCCTATCAGCGAACCGGTCGGCAACATGGTCGTCGACATCGGCGGAGGCACATCCGAGTCGGCTCTTCTTTCGCTGGGAGGGGTCGTTGCGCTCGAGGCCCTGCGGGTCGGGTCGTTTGACATTGATGCGGCGATCCAGGCACATGTACGCAGGGAGTACGGCGTGGCCATTGGTGAGGTAACCGCCGAGGAAATCAAGTTGGTGTGCGGGTCCGCTTCCGAGACCCCGGGCGAGATGCGTGCCGAGGTGCGTGGCCGTGAGCTTGTAAGCGGTCTGCCCAAGACCATCGTTCTCACACCGACCGAGATCCGCGGGGCTATCGATGAGCCGGTTTCGGCGATCATCGACTCCGTGGTCTCGTGCCTGGCGCAGGCACCGGCCGAACTTGCCCAGGATCTTCTCGTCCAGGGCCTTCACCTGGTCGGCGGAGGCAGCCTGTTGAGTGGTTTTGACAAGCGCCTCTCCGATGAGACCGGTATCCCGGTAACCCACGTAGAGGCTCCGATGGAATGTGTGGTCATGGGTGCCGGTCAGTGCATCGAGTCCTTTGATGCCATGCGCGCAATGTTTCTGGATACTCGGCGCTAGCCGGCGGGAGCTAGGGGGCCGATTCCGCGAGCAGGTCCTCGGCTGCCTGGCTGACCTGCCAGTCCCGGTCGTCCAGTGCCTGTGTGAGGGCTCTTTCCACCTCGGGTCCTTCAAAGGCTGCGAGTGCCAGCACCGCCCGCCGTCTGACGGTCGGCTTGTCGGTGAGGCAGTCCAGCACCGCGGCCAGCCCGGCCTTGTGGCCGAGGGACCCGAGGGATGCCACGGCTGCCTCACGACACAGGGAGTCCTCGTGTGTACCGGCGATGCCGCAGAGAAGGGCAACGGTCCGGTCTGCCAGGTCGCTTCGCTCGCCGGCGGCCCAGCATGCGACCTCGGCGACGCCTGAGTTGTCATCTGACAACAGGGACACGAGGCCGTTCTCCCCGACAGGGTGGGTGCCCGTGGCGACCAGCTCGAGGGCCCGTTGGCGGACCTGGGGTGCCTGGTCCTGGAGGGCTGCGCCAAGCTCGTCGTCTGTCATGAGGCCAAGACGGTCCAGGGCACCGATTGCAGCTGATCGGACCGACGGGTCGTGGTCGTCCAGGAACCTGCGTGCCTCGGGCTCGTTGCCCGAGTGCCCGGCAAGAATCGCCTGGCGCCTACGGTGCGCAGTCTCAGGGGTCGGCGGTGGTTCAGTGTGTTCGTGGCGGCCCGTCACCGGTCAGCCGATGGCCTGTTCGAGGAGGAAGCCGGCTCCGATGATCATCAGGCCGATGAGCGTGGCCAGGGCGATCCCTCCGACTACTACGAACGCCGTGAGCAAGATGACGGATCTGAGCCTGTGCCACCAACGAATTTTCGCCCGGTTCCCGGTTGCCACCTTGTGGGGCGGATGGAACCAGAGGCCTGAAAGGGCTGCCGGCCCCCATGGTCGGTCGACGGCGTATTCGTGGTCCTGCTGCATGTTCATGGTTGGCTGCACCATGACCGGTCTGTCGTCGTGGCAGGCTGGACCGGACCCGTCGGTTGCGTGGCTCCGGCCCGCAAGGTCGACCTGTCGACCATCTGGGCGCGCAGAACCGCTACGGCAACGAGGACTAGACCCGGGAGCAGGGTGGCTACCAACAGCGTGAACACGGCAACTGACACACTACCGCCGGTCGTTGAGCCGCCCGGTGGCGCCCGCCTGCGGCGTCATCCCATGGTTGTTCTTGGGTTGCTGGTGCTGGGCGTTGCGGTTCTGGCCGCAACGTTCGTCCGGCTTCCGTACTTCGTGTTCCGGCCGGGAACGGTGAACTCGCTGTCTGACCGGATAGTGGTGCTTCGGGGCGAGAGCTTCCAGGCGGTCGGCGAAATCTATTTCACGACGGTTCGTCAGGACTCCACGGTGAACGGGTGGGAGTACCTGTGGGCACATGTCGACGATTCGAACCTGCTCATCGACCAGGAATCCGTGCTCGGTGACCGGACCAGGGACGAAAACCGCCAGTTCAACATCGACTTGATGCGGGTCTCAAAGTCCACTGCAGAGGCTGTTGCCTTGAGACGCCTCGGCCTGGATCCGTTTGTGGCGACCGGTGTCGGAATGGCCAGCGTCCGTGAACCGGCTGCGGCACATCTCACCACCGATGACGTCATCGTTGCCATCGACGGTGTCGCCACCATGCGTGTCGGGGAACTGGTCGCTCTGGTGCAGGGGCGATCTCCCGGTGATGTCATCGAGTTGCGGGTTGAGGACGTTGATGGCGACAACCCGAGGACCGTGTCGCTGGAACTGGCTGCCCGGGACGATGACCCGACGGTGGGATTCCTCGGCATCGGACCTCAGACCCGTTGGGAGGATGTCGACGATCTGCCGGTGGATGTGGGAGTGCGGACCGACAAGGTGGGTGGCAATTCGGCGGGCTTGGCCTTGACCCTTGCAATTCTCGAGATGCTGACACCGGGTGAGTTGACGGCCGGGCTTCGGGTGGCGACCACGGGCACGATCGACATCGATGGCGTGGTCGGCCCGATCGGCGGTATCCGACAGAAGGTGGTTGCCGCTCGCCGGGCCGGAATGGACCTCTTCATCGTCCCCCAAAATGAGTTGTCCGACGCACGAGACGTGGCAGGTGGCCTCCGTGTAGAGGGGGTCGTGGATCTTGATGGCGCCCTGGCCGTGTTGGCCGACCTGGGTGGGAATGCCAACACCATGGCACTTCCGTCTGGAACCTCGTAGGCGCCTATTCACCTGTCTGACAGTCGCAGGGCTGTCGGGAACCGCCGTTAGGCTGCCGCGATGCCCCTCGAGGATGGACCACAGCGGCCCCGACCGATGCCCCGAAGAGGGCAACCGGTTCGAACAGGACGGTTCCGTGCGATCGCCCTCGGCGGGGTGGCGGTGTTCTTTATCGGCACGGTCTCGTTGCGGGGGCTGGCCAGCTTCTACACAGACTTTCTGTGGTTCGATTCTCTTGGTCACCGCGATGTGTTCACGTCGGTTCTGGGTGCCCAGGTTGTCCTGATTGTTCTCTTCACCCTGGTGTTCTTCGGGATCCTCTTCGGAAACCTGGTAATCGCGGAGCGCCTTGCCCCACCCATTCGGCCGCCTGGCCCCGAAGAGGATCTTCTGGTCCACTACCACCTGATCGTGGGAAGCCGGGGCCGTCTGCTCCGGTTGGTGGTTTCGGGCCTGTTTGCCCTGATAGCCGGTCTCGGCGTGTCGGGCAGGTGGCAGGAGTGGCTGCTGTTCACAAACAGTGTTGACTTCGGCATCCAGGACGCCTTGTTCGGTCGCGACCTCGGGTTCTTCGTATTCCAGCTGCCTCTCCTCTCCTTTGTTGTCGGTTGGCTCTTTTCAACCCTGGTTGTGACCCTCGTCGTAACGTCCATCTCCCACTACCTGAACGGCGGCATAAGGTTCCAGACTGTCGGCGAGAGGGTCAAGCCGCAGGTCAAGGCCCATCTTTCGGTGCTTCTGGGTGCCATTGCCCTGGTAAAGGCGGCCGACTACTGGCTGGCCCGATTCGAGTTGACCACCTCCACCCGGGGCGTGGTCGACGGCGCCTCCTACACCGATGTCAACGCTGAACTGCCTGCTACCAACCTGTTGATCCTCATCTCGCTGCTGGCGGTCGTGTTGCTGCTGGTCAACATCCGCCGAAGGGGTTGGGTGCTGCCGACGCTCGCCGTCGGTCTGTGGTCGTTCGTGGCGCTCGTAATGGGAGGCATCTACCCGGCAGTGATTCAGAGCCTCCGGGTGCAGCCGGCTGAGTCCGAAAAGGAGGCGCTCTACATAGAGCGCAACATCGAGGCGACCCGGCAGGCCTTTGGGCTGGACAGGATCAGGGAGGTGACGATCGACGACTTCGATACGGAGATCACCGCTGCCGACCTGCGGGCGAACGTCACAACGGTTCGAAACATCCGCATCCTGGATCCGCTCATCGTCCAGGCCACGTTTGATCGCCTTCAGGGCGAACGCGAGTTCTACCAGTTCAGCGGGGTGCTCGACGACGGCCGGTACCAGATCGATGGTGACACCACCCAGGTGATTCTGGGCGCCCGTGAACTTGACCTCAACACGACCCGTTCCTGGGAGGCCCAGCACGTGGCGTTCACCCACGGCTACGGCGTAGCGATGGCACCGGTAGCCAAGGTGAAGGGTTCCGGCGATCCCGACTTTGTGATCGGTGATCTGCCTGTCTCGATCGATGAAGGTGTCGAGGTCGTCCTGGATGTTCCCCAGATCTACGTGGGCGAGGGCCTCGATGGCTACGCGGTGGTCGGCGCCAGCCGTGACGAGGTCGACTTCACCGACGAGAATCAGGTAACTAGGCCCGTCAGGTACTCAGACATCGGTGGCGAGGGCGGCGTCCAGATGGGATCGATGCTGCGCAAGGCGGCCTTTGCCCTCAGGTTCGGTCAGTTAGAGCCTCTCATCTCCAATTTCATTACCGATGACTCCAGGGTTCTGTACGTGCGCGACGTTCGTGAGCGGGTCGAGAAGCTGGCTCCCTTCCTGCACTTCGATGCAGACCCGTATCCGGTTCTGCTCGACGGCGGCATCGTCTACGTGGTCGATGGCTACACGACCACCGATCGCTACCCGTATTCACAGCGGGCGCCGGTCGAGGGTCTTTCGGCTGGTGCCGATCTTCCTCGTCGGTTCAACTACATGCGCAATTCGGTGAAGGCGGTGGTCGATGCCTTCAGCGGCGAGGTCACCTTCTATGTCTCTGAGTCGGATGATCCGCTTGTCAGGGCCTATCAGGGTGCCTTCTCAGGTCTGTTCACCCCGATCTCGGAGATGCCCGACTCGCTGGTGGAACACCTTCGCTACGCCGAGGACTACTTCCGGATCCAGACGGAGCTCTGGGGCGCCTACCACGTGGACGACACCGAGAACTTCTATCAGCGCGCAGCCGAGTGGGCGGTCTCCCAGGACCCGGGGAGAACCGGCCAGGGTGCCGCAAACCTGACTGTCAGGGATGCCCAGGGCATTCCGCTGGGAACCCGCGATGCACGGATGCCTCCGTACCGGACGATGGTCAACCTTCCCGACGATCTCGACAACGTCGACGACGATGCCGAGTTCGTCATCATGCGGGCGTTTGTGCCGTTGGACGAAGACGATGCCCGTAAGGAACTGGCGGCCTACATGGTGGGCCGCAGCGAGGGCGCAAACTACGGAGAGCCGGTTGTGTTCCGTCCCCCGACATCCGACTTCGACGGTCCGGCCCTTGCCGAGGAACGGATCCGCAATGACGAAGAGGTAGCGAGCCTCCAGACACTGCTCAGCCAGCGTGGGTCATCGGTGCTCTTTGGTGAGCTGCTGCTTGTGCCGATCAACAACTCTATTCTCTACGTGCGGCCTCTCTATGTGCAGGCCGAGGGCGACAGGACCGTGCCTGAGTTGGAGCGGGTCATTGCGTCTGTCGGTGAGAGGGTGGTCATGGCCAACTCGCTTCAGGAGGCCCTCGAGGAGTTGACCGGGGCAGATCTAAACGACGTGTTCGGCACCGTGCTGGTGTCGTCACAGACTGAAGGCAGCGATGACTACGTATCCACGTCTGCTCAGCCGGCGGTCGAGCCGGTCGATGTTTCCTCTGTGGCCGGGGGTGGTGTGGCTGAAATCGTCGCCGAGATCGAACGTCTTCAGGTTGGCGCTGCCGGGGCGTTGTCCGAGGATCCGGCCGACTGGCTGGAGTTTGGGCGAATCCAGGCCCGAATCCAGGAACTTGTGACCGCCCTTGCCGATCAGGCGGGCTGACTAGCCCGGTCGACGGGCTTTCTACTTGGCTGGTTGCCAGCCGCTGGTTCGGTTGCTGGCTGGTGCCCGTACCGGCGAGTCGGCGCTGAGGTCCTCGAAGACCTCGTCGTCTGCGAGGGCGGGGGTGGCTGGTTCGTCATCGAATGTGAGGCCGGCCTGGTTTCCCAGTTCGGCGATTCGGCCGCGTAGTTCGACGGTAACCCTCGACAACTCGGCTGAAAGCCGGGCGGCGTGGAGGCGTAGTTCCATGACGGCGTCCTCGTCGCTGCCGATGGCGCTGTCTCCCAGCGAGTCAAAGCGGCTTTCCAGAGCAGAGACACGGTCTTCGAGATCGCGCATGCCGTTCACCAGGTCCAGCAGCGTCTGGTCGGCGCCGGGTCCCGATGTCGTCTTGTCTCTCTTCTTACGCACATTGTGATGGTACTAAGCACCCATTGCGGGTTGGTGGCGCGGCTGAGGGGAACCGGGGATCGTCGTCGGGGATCGAGCCGACCCCCTTGGAGATGGACCGGTGGGTACCCTGCGGCCGTGTGCAGCCACCGTTGTAGGTCGATTCTGACAGTGTTCGTCGTAGGGCTGGTGTTCACGGTCGCCGGCTGTGCGACCGATGGCGGCCGTGGTCTCTCTGATCCTCAGCCGGTCCTGCCGGATGGCACCGAGACCACCGTGCAACCGGATCCGGAGCCCACGGTCCCGCTCGTCCCGCCGGCAGTCTCACCGTTTGGCTCGTGGGTTGTTCTCCCGGAGGTTCCGACTGTTTCAACTGAACGCATTACCGGGGCGATCGCATCTGACGGCACTTTTGACATGGACTTTCCCCGCGTCGAGGGGGCGGGGCTGGCCCTGGAGGTCAATGCCCAGTTGCGTGCCCCCGTCGAGCATGCTCGTGCCCTGTTTGCGGCTGATCTTCTCGAGGATGAGTCGTCTGGGCTGGAGCCCAGCCACCTGTTCGGAGGCGGCGCCGTGTCCTTGCTTGATACCCGGGTGGTCAGCGTCGAATACGACCTGAGCGTCGAGTGGGGCGGTGCAGCCAGCGGCGACCAGTGGGTTGACGCGGTCGTCGTGGATCTTGCCGACGGGAGCCTGCTTGGTCCACTGGACCTGTTCTACGACGACAGCCCGTGGCTGGAGACACTCGCAGCGATGGCCACGGCCGATCTGGAGGGACGGTTTGGTGCGAACGTGGTCTGGCCCGATGGTCTGGCGGTCGAGGTCGCCAACTTCGAGAACCTGGCGCTCAGCGAGGATGGTGTCATCTTGCTGTTTGATCGGTATCAGGTTGGCCCTGGTGTCCTGGGTGCACCGAGGGTGGTGGTCCCGTGGTCGGAGATTGGCGTGTTCATCGATCCGAACGGCCCCGTGGGGCATCTCGTAGCCGGCTGATTCCGGTGTCCTCAGCTGAGGCCAAGCCTCGCGAACTGTTCTTCGGGGGCCTCGACCTCTGCGAGGGCGTGGTGGAGCAGGTCCACGTAGTGGTCCTCGCGGGCTGATCCGACAAGGTCGTCTGATTCGTCGGTGTCAGAGACGTCATACAACTCGGACCTGGCACCCACCGATCGTCCGGCCATGAACACGGCGCCTCCGGCGAGGTCGTCGGCAGTGAACGGTTGGCGGATGACCGGCACGTCGCTCCCAGGCATCCGGTCCAGCACGGCCCTGTCGTCGGGCCTGGCCAGGCCGAGGCGTGGGTAGGCGTGCACGGGCATCGTCGACCAGCGGTTGGACCAGACGCTCACGTCGGTCCGTTCTCCCTGGACGCCCCGTATGTACTTTCCGGCGGAGTCGATGACGTTGACCTCGCGTCCGAAGTAGCCCTGAAGGAGGTGGTCTCGGGCAGCATCGGCTCTTCCCTCGATCACCTCGCGTAGGGACACGCCGTGGGTGCGGTGCTCGATGTCAAGGTTGAACAGGTCGGTGAGGGTCGCGTGTACGTCAACGCTGGTTGAGAGGGCACTTCTTGTGCCTGCCTCAACCCCTGGCCACGCCACGAGCATCGGGATGGCTCCGAGCAGGTCGTATATGGGAGACATCGGTTTGCCGAACATGTCGTCGCGTTCACCCAGATAGTGGCCATGGTCCGTGACCAGGAACAGGGCCGTGTCATCCCACAGGTTGTTGTCGTCCATTGAGTCGAGGACCTTCCCGAGCCAGTGGTCGATCATGGACAACTTGGATCCGTAGTTGGCTCTCAGCTGTTCTGCCTGACGGGGTGTGATGACCCCCTTTTTGATCACGTCGCGCCCGTAGGGGGGCCATATCTCGAGCGGCTCGTCATGCTGGTCGTGGTAGCGGTACGCCCAGCGTTCAGGGGTGTCGAAGGGCTCGTGGGGGTCGAACTCGTCCACGAACAGGAAGAACCTGTCGTGGTGCCCGGCGTTGCGGTCCAGCCAGTCGGCTGTTGCTTGCATGGTCCGCGGTCCGGGAAAGTCGGCCTCGTCGCGGAACCATGTACGGGAGGTGTCGTAGCCGCGGTGGACCCAGCCCTCGGTTGCCGGCAGCGCTGGTGTGCCAACCCAGGAGGGGTCCTCTCGTAGTCGCCACGGGTCGTCTTCGTGGCCTCGCACGTAGTCCCACATCCCGAAGTCTGTGTGGTAGTTCTCACCGCCGGTCTCGAACAGGTGGGGGTGGTCGGTGATGATGCCGGTGGCCACGCCGCTCATCTTCATCTCACGGGCGATGTTGGATTCCCACACCTCGATGGAGCCCCATGGCCTCCACAGAAAGTCCCACGCACCACAGAGGATGTCGTGGCGTGCCGGCATGCACGGCAGCGAGGCCGAGTAGTGGCGGTCGAAGCGGAGTGAGCGGGCCGCCAGACGGTCAAGGTTTGGTGTTTCGAACTCGGTACCCCCGTAGCAGCCGAGCATGTGCCGGTTGAGGCTGTCCAAGAGGATGACCACGACGTTGCGTGGCCCAGAGCCGTTGATGAACGGCTTCGGTTTCGGGGTCTCGTACAGGTCGGCCACCGGGTTTAGTTGGCTGGCGGCGGCGGGTTTATCTGGACGTCGTCATCGCAGTCGATCAGGTTGCGCAGCACGCCATCCAGTTCAGCTTTGGCGATCCCCCAGACGACCACACTGGTGTGTCGCATGTCGCCATCGTCGCCTGTCTCAATGACGCTCAGTCGGCCGCCGACACCACCTACGGCTGCGACGAGGGCGTCCAGCGTGTTGTTGGCTGGCAGGTGGCTGATGTCGAGGCGCCTTCGTGAGCGTGGGGACAGCATGTAGGGCTTCATCGGCCCGAAGGCCAGGACTATGAAGAGCGCCATGGCCCCAGATGCCACGGACACGATGTACATGCCCATGGCTGCGGCCACGCCGAATGCTGCCGCCATCCAGAGGGTGGCGGCCGTTGTGATGCCTGTGATGGTGAGGCCGCTGCGGATCATGGCTCCGGCGCCGATGAAGCCGATTCCGGTCACCACCTGCGCTGCTACCCGGGAGGGGTCGGCCTGGATGCCGACGACAGCGAACGCTCCGGCGATGGTGAACAGGGCAGATCCCAGGGCAACGAGGCTGTGGGTGCGAAGGCCGGCCGTCTTGTGTCGAGTTTCGCGCTCGAGTCCGAGAACCGCCCCGAGGGCGAGGGCCAGGGCGAGGCGCGCCACCAGTTCAAGTTCGGTGGGAGATGTCATGGCTCCAAGCATGGCACCAAGTCCGGTGGGCGACTACCAGCGACTGTTGGTGGTCAACTCCTCTACGGGAAGGAGTATGTCGAATCGTTCCCGGATGGACGTGTCGATATCGGGGCCGATGTGGGACGGGAAGTGGGTGGAGAGCACCTTCTTTACGTGTTCCCGGGCCCGTTCGTCAGCTGAGGTGGCGCCTGCGTCGAACCAGTCCTCGGGGCTGAGGCGGTCACCAATTTCGGGGTACACGTACTCGGTCTGCATTATCGAGAGGGTCTGTTCCTGGCCCAGGAAGTGGCCTGCTCCGTGGACCACTTCGCGGATTACCTCCGTGGAGAGCGTCTCCGGGGTTATCTCGATGCCGCGGACGGTCCGGTTGACTGCCCCCAACATGTCGTTGTCGATCACCAGGCCCTCGAACGAGCAGGCAAGAAGGCTGGCTAGCATCCCGGCCGATTCGTAGACCAGGTTTGCGCCGGCGTTACCTGCCAGGGCAACGGTCATGCCTTTCTCATGCCCGGCCTGGTTGTCGGGCATCTTTGAGTCGGCCATGCCTGCTGGTACTCCCGATGGGAGGTCCAACCAGTTGGCCATCTGTGCCGCTGCCGCAGTCAGCACAGCTTCGGCACCCGACCCGCCGGTCATGGCTCCGGTTCGGAGGTCCGACACGAACGGCCAGAGTCCCATCACACACGGATGGCCGGGCTTCATGAGGTTGACGAACGTGAGCGCTGAGAGGCACTCGGCCAGGGCCTGGGCCAGTGACCCTGCGAGGGCAGCTGGTGAGGTGGCGCCCGCCTGTCCTGCAGACAGGAGGTTGATGGGCATGCCGGATCGAACCTGAGCGACCATCGAGTGGGCAGCGTCTTCGGCATAGCGGAGTGGCGGCACGACGAACGTGTTGTTCGCTACGCAGAACGGTCGTTCGGCAAACGATCCGGGGCGGCCTCCGAGCATCTGGTCGAACATCTCCACGGTCTCGAGCACGTGTTCCGGTTGGAAGAACGATGTGCCGATCGGCATGGTTGTTCCCATGGCCACGGCGTAGGCGGTGTTCAAGTCAAGGTCGCGGGCGTCGACCATGTCACGGGGAACGAGAGTGCGAACGTGAAAGTGGATGTGTTCAAGCGTGTCGACGAGGCGGGCCACGTCGTAGACATCGAGCAGGTTGGATGGTCGGTGTCGGCGGGTCTCGTGGTCCCAGACCGATACGGCTGCGCCGGCTGTACCGAAGTGGACCCTGTCGCCACCCACGTCGATTGATCGGTTGTCGTCGAATCCGTACCACGTGAACGACCTGGCGGCTGTGGAGATGGCGTCTTCGACGAGCGAGCGGGGGAAGTGGAGTCGGTCACCGTTGACGTGGCCGCCTGCAGCGGTGATGACGTTGATGAACTCCTGAATAGGGCTGCCCATTCCGATTTCCTCGAGGAGGACGAGGGCAGCCTCGTAGACCTGTTCGCAGTCGGATTCGCTGAGCGGTGCGTATCTCCCGCCGGGCATTCCGGGTCGTACTGGACGTGCGTCGCCGGTTGGTCGGGTTGCCCGGGCCGCTATACGTGCGGCGCGTCCACCTGGCCGGCGCTGTGGTGAACCTTCGGTGGTTGCGGTGTCGCTCATTGTCCCCCTGGAGGTCTGATCGTGGTTCAGGCTTTGAGCCGTTCGTTGGTCGGGTCGTGGGCCGGCTGGTCCAGCACCGTGGCTGTGTGTCGCTCACCGAACAGGCCGATCTCAAAGGTGGTTCCCGGTGCTGCGAATGCAGGTTCCACGTAGGCAAAGGCCAGGGATTGCTTGACGGTGTGGCCCCAGGCTCCCCCGGTGGTGATGCCGATGATGTTGCCTGTTCCGGCCTGGTACACGGGCTCGTTGCCTCGGCAGTCCGAGTCGGTGGTATCGACTTCGCAGTACGCGAGGAGCATGTCGAGCCCTGAGCGGTTGGTTCCGGCGGTGTCACGGCGGGCGATGGTTGCGCCTCGGCCCATGAAGTCGCGGCCGGGTGTGTCCAGGTCGACGAACCGGTCGAGACCGGCCTCGATGGGGGTGATCTCGGTGGTGAGCTCTCCGCCCCAGGCCTTGTAGGCCTTCTCCATGCGCATGGAGTTCATGGCGATTGCGCCAAAGTGGACCATGCCGTGGGGTTCTCCGGCGTCGATCAGAGCTTCGTACAACTGGGGCATCTGTTCGATGGGATGGTGGAGCTCCCAGCCCAGCTCGCCCACGTAGCTGACCCGGAGCGCAATGCAGCCCACACCCCCGATTTCGACCTGGCCACAGGTCAGCCACGGGAATGCCTCGTTGGAGAGGTCAGCGTCACTGCACGAGGCGAGCACGTCGCGGGCCAGCGGGCCGGTTACGGCGAGAATGCCCATCTGGTCGGTCCAGTTTTCGACCGTGACGTCCTCGTTGGGCAGCACGTGCTGTGTGAGCCAGTCGATGTCGTGGGTGGTTCCGGCAATGGCGGAGTTCAGGTAGAACCGCTCGTCGTTCATGCGGGTGACCGTCATCTCGCACTCGATGCCACCCATGTCGGTGAGCATGTGTACGAGCCGGATGCCACCTGGCCTGGCGGGGAGCCGGTTGGCTGAGAGTCGGCCGAGCAGGGCAGCCGCATCGCGGCCTACCACGCCGAACTTGGCAAAGGCGCTGAGGTCGGAGATACCGACCCGTTCCCGTACGCCGCGGCATTCATCGCCTACGGCGTCAAAGGCGTTTGAGCGGCGCCACGAGTACTCCTCGGGCGGGCCGTAGTAGCGAGCCCGCTCCCATCCCCAGACGTCCTGCCATTGTGCCCCGAGGGCATCGAGTCGCTCCGCGATCGGTGTGCGCCTGAGCGGGCGCCCGGCAGACCGGTACTCGCCGGGCATTCGCACCTGGTACATCTCGTGGTATTCGTCGACTGACTTGGCGATGGTGTAGTCGAGGTCGGACCAGGGGCCGAACCGGCGGGGATCCATCTCGCGGACGTTGATCTCGGTCTGGCCGTGGACCATCCACTGGGCCAGAAACTTTCCGGCTCCGGGGCCCTGGGTGATGCCGATTGAGGCTCCGGCGCACATCCAGTAGTTGCGCACCCCCGGTGCCGGCCCCATCAGGTAGCCGCCGTCTGGTGTGTGTGTAATGGGGCCGCTGACAACCTGTTTGATACCTGCCTCTGCAAACAGCGGGAATCGTTCAGCGGATATTTCAAGCCACGGTGCGAGTTGATCGAGGTCTGGCGGTGTGAGGTGGAAGTGGAGGTTCCAGTCGATGCCGTCCACCCCGTAGGTGATGGAGTTGCGGGTCTCGTAGGGGCCGATGAGGAGGCTGTCGATCTCGCGGCGGTAGTAGCAGGAGGATCGGGGGTCCCGGATTACGGGCATCTCGACTTCCTGGGCGGCAATTTCGGGGAGTGACTCTGTGATCAGGTACTGGTGGATCATCGAGACGATTGGTACGTCGATGCCGGACATGGCGCCGAGTTGGGGGGCGTAGTGGCCGGCGGCGTTCACTACGTGGTCGCAGGTGACCTCACCTTTGTCTGTGGTTACCTTCCAGCGTCCGTCGGGGAGTTGGTCCACGGCGGTGACGAGCGTGTGGCGGGCGATCTCGGCACCGAGTTGGCGGGCACCTACGGCCATGGCGTTGGTGGAGCCGGTGGGGTCGGACCAGCCATCGTTGGGTGTCCAAAAGCCGAGGATGATGTCGTCGGTGGATTCCATTAGCGGCACCCGCTGGCGGACGTCGTCGGGGCTGATGAGGTGCGACTCGACTCCCAGGGAGCCGAGGATGCCCTGGACGTAGCGGTACCAGTCGGCCTGTTCTTCGGTGACGGCGAGGCGGATCGCTCCGCAGCCGTGCCAACCGGTGGACATGCCGGTCTCGGCCTCGAGGGCCTTGTAGAGGTCTATGCCGTAGGCGTGGACCTTGGCCATGTTGAGGCTGCCGATGAAGTTGGGTACGAGGCCGGCTGCGTGCCAGGTCGAGCCTGAGGTGAGCTCGCCCTTCTCGACGAGGAGGGTGTCGGTCCAGCCCTCGTGGGCCAGGTGGTAGAGGAGCCCGACGCCCATGGCGCCGCCGCCGACGATTACACACTGTGCCTCGCTGCGCATGGGTCACCTCCACGTGTTTCGCTGGGCGAGAAGGTACACCTTGGCAGACCTTGGAAGTTGCTGTTCCCGGCAGTCTACGGTTGTCGTCCATGACGATCAGTGACTATGAATCGGCCCTCGTGACGGGTGCATCGGCGGGCATCGGGGCCGCCGTGGTTTCCGACCTGTGTGCCCGGGGTCTGACCGTGCACGCTGTCGCCCGGAGGCAAGACAGGCTGGTTGACCTAGCCGCGGCTACCGGTTGCACCACCCACGTGCTTGACGTTCGGGACACGGTCGCCATGGAGGAACTGTTCGGTTCGCTGGGGGTCGACATTCTGGTCAACAACGCCGGGGTTGGTAGGGCCATCCAGTCGCTCACCGACGCCGACCCCGCCGATGTTGACCAGACGATTGGGACCAACGTGACCGCCGCCCTCCACGCCGTTCGCACCGTGCTGCCGTCGATGATCGAGAGGGGACGCGGGCACATCGTCAACGTGGGTTCCGTGGCTGGGCTCTACCCCCTCACGTCGGGTGTGTACGGGGCATCCAAGGGCGCAATCCACCTGTTGTCACTGAACCTCCGCCTCGAGTTGGCCGGAACCGGTGTTCGGGTGACCGAGATCTGTCCGGGGCGCGTTGCCACAGAGTTCTATGACGCAGCCATCGACGACCCGGATCTTCGGCACAGGTTCAAAGAGACCGGTATCACCGAGATAACCAGCGAGGACGTTGCCGCCTCGATCTCGTATGCCCTGGATGCACCCTGGTATGTGAACGTGGCCAGGGTGGAGTTGCAGCCGACCGAGCAGACCTACGGGAGCGTCAACTTCCATCCCGTGGAGGGACCCGAGCAGTGAACGACGGCTTGCTTGCCGGGAAGGTCGCCGTGGTAACAGGGGGCGCATCCGGCATGGGTGCCGCAACCGTACGGGCGTTCACTGAGGCGGGTGCGGTGGTCACGCTGGTCGACCGGGACGAGGCAGGTGCACGCCGAGTGGCTCATGAGACGGGGGTGGCGGCCCTGGTTGGTGATGTCAGCGATCCGGAGTTCTGCGATGGCACGGTCGATGCCGTGGTGGCTACACACGGTTGCGTTGACGTGTTGGTAAACGCAGCGGGGGTGATCCACAGGGCGGCTGCTTCCGGCACAGATGATGACGACTGGCGACGGGTCATGTCGGTGAACGTGGACGGCGTCTTCTATATGTCACGCGCTGCGGTCCGGTCGATGGCCGAGAGGGGGTCTGGTTCGATAGTCAACTTCGGGTCCATCTGGGGTGGGGTAGGAGCAAGTGGGGTGCTCGCTTACTGCGCGTCCAAGGGCGCTGTTCACCAGCTGACACGTGCGATGGCCCTCGACCATGCCGACGATGGAATCCGAGTCAACGCCGTTGCCCCCGGCGAGGTGGACACACCGATGCTTGCTTCGGGGCGCGACACGCCACCGACCCCGGCCGCCCTGGTGCTGCTGGCCGAGGAGACCATCCCGGTGAAGCGTCTGGCACAACCTGAGGAGATTGCACGGGTTGTGCTCTTCCTTGCGTCCGACGAGGCCAGCTACATGACCGGCGCGATCGTGCCGGTTGACGGTGGGTTTACCGCCCGCTGACAGCCCCTACTGCTGCTGTTGCTGGGACTGGAACATCTGGTGTTCCATGTCTGCGTGGGTCAGCGGTGGCTGGACCACGGTTGCCTGATGTGAGGGATCCATCCGTCGGATCTCGACGCTGGTCTCGACCTCGGTTCCGGCTTCGCCTGACACCGATCCCCGTAGTGGTGGTACGTCGTCGTAGTCGCGGCCGTGGCCGATCTTGACGTGTCGCGGGCCGACGGCATGGCCGTTGGTGGGGTCCATCGCCATCCAGCCCTGCCCGGGTATGGCGGCCTCGAACCAAGCGTGCGTCTCTACGTCAACAACGTCTCCGTCCACGTCGTCGCCGGTGTCGTCGCTTGCCGTGAAGAGGTAGCCGGACACGTAGCGTGCCGGTATCTCGAGGCTCCGGCAGATGGAGACCGAGAGGTGCGCGAAGTCCTGGCATACCCCGTGTCCGTCTGACAGCACCTTGTCGACGTTGATGCCTATGTGGGTCGAGCCGGTCTCGTACTTCATGCGTTCACGGACCAGGTCGTGGACGCCGACAACCGTGGCAACCAGATCGTCTCCCACCCGTGCCTCCATGCCGGCTTCGGCCACACGATCTCCCCAGTCGGCGTGGGGTGTCCTCTCCAGGTACTCGAGGTGGAGTTCCCGAAAGCCCGGCTCGTCGAGTCCATCCCATGGGCTCGGTGCAGGCCGGGGCTCAGCTTCGCTGGTCTCCACGGCGGCTTCGGCGACGATCTCCATGGAGATGTGCGGTTCGCGGATCCCGAAGGCATCGACGCGGGTCCCCCAGTAGTCGTAGAAGGCCAGCGCCCGGCAGGACGGGGCAAGGCTTAACCGGTAGGCGATGAGGTGTTGGCGGCTGTCGCTGGTGGGACAGGTACGGACCTCGTTTTGCGACTCGCGGACCACGTCGTCGAAGCGGTAGAGGGTTCGGTTGGAGATGTCGAGCCTCACCGTCTCCCTCCCACCGACACCACGGTGACCTGTGGCCTGATGTTGACCTGGTCCACGTTGCGAAAATACTGCCGGGCCATGACATCGGCGACCTGACGGATTCCGTCGTCCAGCTCGGCGCAGAAGGCCGGGATATCGACGGCGCCCTCGTCGAGTTCGGCGAACTCGAGGCTGGATCTGACACGCCCGAGAACGGTCTCGGTCCGACCGCGACCGGGAACGCGGTCCACCAGGTTGTCGAGCAGCAGTTCGGCTCTGGACAGGCAGTAGAGGGTGCTCCTTGGGAACAGGGCGTCACGGAGCAGGAATGACGAGATGGCCACCGGATCCGTCGTGGACTGATGGCGACGTCGGAACGCCTCGACCGCTGAAACCGAGGAGAGGGTGAGCATGGCATCCTCGAAGGCTCCCGATGCCATGTGTCCCCATCGGATGCTGAGCAGCCTCGAGGTCATCAACGCCCGCTCGATGAGGACGCCGATGGTGAGGAACCGGTAGCCGTCGCTTCTGGGCATGTTCTGCTCGATGGCACCTGAAACCGTCTGGCAGTGGGTCTTGATCAGGTCGAACAGGGTGTAGGGCTCACCGTCGAGGTCGGCGGCCAGGTCATGTGACGACAACTCCAGGTGGAATCGGTTGGCTGTTTCCCACACCTCGCTCGGCAACTGTTCCCTGACGCTTCGAAGGTTTTCTCGGGCGGTCTGGACTGCCGAGGCGATGGATCCGGGGTTCTCGGGATCTGCGACCAGGAAGTTGCCGACCCCGCGCCAGTCGACCTCGTTGCCGGTGGCCTCGAACTCCTTGTTGATGCGCAGGACGGTGAGAAGGTCTTCCCACTGTGTTGCGGCGTCGGGCCTGATGATGGTGGCGTGCTGGGTGGCGTCCAAAATTCTGGCGGTGTCCTCGGCCCTTTCCAGGTAGCGGCCTGCCCAGAAGAGGCTCTCGGCGTGTCTGGCCAGCATCAGCCTGTGGCCCCGGTGGGCTCGTCGTCGAGAACCCATGTGTCCTTGGAACCGCCACCCTGGGAGGAGTTCACGATCAGCGAGCCCTTTCGCATGGCGACCCGGGTGAGACCACCTGGCAGCACCTCGATGGACTCACCGGTCAGGATGAAGGGGCGTAGATCCACGTGGCGGCCTTCGAGGCCACCGTCGACACAGCTGGGGACACGGCTCAGCTGCACTACCTCCTGGGCTATCCACCCACGGGGGTCGGCCTCAACCGTTGTCCGGATGCCGGCCAACTCCTCGTCTGTGGCCGAGGGGCCGATGACGATGCCGTAGCCACCTGATTCTGCGACCGGTTTCCAGACCAACTCGTCGGCCCGGTCAAGGGCTGCAGCCCGTTGGTCTTCATCCCAGAGCACGTAGGTGGTGGCGTTGGGCAGGATCGCCTCTTCGCCCAGGTAGTACTCGATCATGGCTGGAACGTACGGGTACACGGCCTTGTCGTCGGCGACGCCGTTGCCGACGGCGTTGGACACGGTGACCGTGCCGGCCCGTACGGCTGCCATGAGACCCGGAACGCCGAGCGTGGAACCCGTGTCGAACACGGCCGGGTCAAGGAAGTGGTCGTCGATGCGCCTGTAGATGACATCGACCTTGCGTAAACCTCCAGTAGTTCGCATAGCCACGACGTGGTCGTCAACGACCAGGTCTCGGCCCTCGACCAACTCGACCCCCATCTGGCGGGCCAGAAAGGCGTGTTCGAAGTAGGCGGAGTTGTAGATCCCTGGGGTGAGCACGCAGACAACCGGGTCGTCACCGGCTGCTGGTGGAGCCGCATGCTTGAGCGCTGCTACCAGGGATCGGCCGTAGTGGTCGACCGAGCGGATCGCCATCTCATCGAATGCACCGGTCAGCACCCGGGCCATGGTCGCCCGGTTCTCCAGTACATAGCTGACACCTGACGGGTTGCGCAGGTTGTCCTCGAGGACGATGAACTGGCCGTCGCCTCCACGCACGATGTCGATTCCCGAGACGAGGCAGCGCGCACCGTTGGGTACGGCCACGTTGAACGCCTCGCGCTCGAAGCCTGCTGATGACATGACCAGCCAGCGTGGGACGACGCCGTCCTCGAGGATTGCCTGTTCGCCCACGTAGAGGTCCTCGAGGAAGCGGTTTAGGGCGTTCACTCTCTGGGCGAGACCCTGTTCGAGTACCGCCCACTCGTCGGACGCGATTACCCGTGGGAAGAGGTCCATGGGCCAGGTTCTCTCGATGCCCTGGGACTCCCCGTAGACGGTGAAGGTGATGCCACGGCTCAAGAGGAGGTCGTCGCGGAGCGTCGAGTGGTAGCGCAGGTCGTCAGCGGTCAGGGCATCGAACCAGGAGACGAGGTTTTCCTGGCCTTCCCTTGCGGCGCCGTCTTCGCCTATGGCCTCGTCAAAGAACCCGCCCCTGTCGTAGTCCCCGAAGAGTCCGCCTGTCACAGGGTGAACGTAGCCCAGATGCAGGTGACGGGCTTCGGGCCGGATCTGTTTAGGCAGGCGTGAAGCGGACTCCGAGAGATTTGGGGCTGTTCAAAAAGGTCGAGTGGGCCCGCCGAGCGGGCACCACGACGTCAATGTCGGGTATGCGCGTGAGCATCTCGCGCAGCATCACCTCGACCTGTAGGCGCCCAACCCTTGCGCCAAGGCAGAAGTGGGTGCCAAAGCCAAAGGAGACGTGCAGGTTCGGTGACCTGGTGGGGTCGAACCGGTCGGGTTTGTCGAACACCGCTTCATCCCTGTTTGCCGATGGATACCACAGGATGACCTTGTCGCCAGCGCTGATAGGGGCGCCGTTCAACTCCACGTCGCTGGTGGCGGTGCGCCGAAAGTGCAGTACGGGGTTGGTGAATCGCAGCGATTCCTCGATGAAGCCCGGCAGCTTTGCGTCGAGGTCCTCCATCAGCACGGAGCGTTGTTCGGGGAAGGCGGCGAGCATCTCCATTGCACCGGTAAGCGATGATCTGGTCGTCTCGTTGCCGGCGATCAGCAGCAGGAACCAGAGCAGGATGATTCGCTCGTCGTCCAGGGGTACACCGTCGACCTTGCTCTGCACGAAGGTGCTGACCAGGCCGTCGTCGGGGTTCTGGCGCTTGTCGGCGATGACGCTGCGACCGTATGCGAAGAGGGCATCCTTTGCCTCGAGGAAGTCCCCGACCGTTCCGCCGTAGTCGGGGTCGTGGTTGCCGATGATGCGGTTGGACCAGTCGTAGAAAAGCCTTCGGTCCCGGGCAGGTACCCCCAACAGGTGGGAGAGGGTCAGCAGCGGCAGCTCGGATGCGATGGCCTCCACGAAGTCGACCTCTCCGAGGGGTTCGACCTCGTCCATGATTCCGCTGGCGAACTCGCCGACCACCCGGCCCAGGTCGCTGGTGACCCTTGGTCCGAACGGGGCTCTGATGGAACGTCGAAACGCCGTGTGGTCGGGTGGGTCCATGCCCATGAGGTTGAGGCGTGTCTCGTCGAGGACTGCACCGCCGATGTCGGCTCCCGTGAAGCCACCCAGCCACGACGAGAACACTTCGGGCTGGCTCGATACGGTCTGGATGTCTGCGTGGGTCGTAATGCACCAGAAGCCCGGGCCAGACCTTCCGCCCTCGCGTCGGGGGTGCTCTTCGTGCCATGCGACCGGCGCTTCGGCCCGGAGGACGGCAAAGTCGTCGTAGGGGATGCCTGCGGCGAAGGTTGCCGGGTCCCATAGGTCGACGTCCACGTGGTCGCGGACGAGGGGCCTCTTGTCCATCAAAGGAGCGTAGGCGAGCCTTGTGATGGCTGACCGGTTCGGACCCCGCTACTCAGGCCAGTGGGCCCGTCTCCATCTCGACGGTGGCCGTCAGCCCCTCGGAGACGAGGAGTTTCTCTGCTCTGGCCAACTCGGGAGCAAGGAACCGATCGGGTCCAGGACCGGCGACCTCGCTCCGGAGTGTTGCGAGTGCTGCACCTGTTCCCGCTGCCGGTAGGAGCGGCTGACGCAGGTCTATTGCCCTGGCGCTGACCGTCATCTCCACCGCCAGTATCCGGCGCAGGTTGTCGACAACGCGTCGTAGCTTCCTGACCGCACCCCAGGCCATGGAAACGTGGTCCTCCTGCATGCCTGACGTGGGCAGTGAGTCGACGCTGGCGGGGGCGGCCAGGCGGCGGTTCTCGGCACACATTGCAGCAGCCGTGTACTGGCCGATCATCATTCCGCTGTCGACGCCGGGGTCGTCTGCGAGGAACGGTGGCAGGCCGTGTGACCTGGTGTGGTCAAGCAGCCTGTCGATGCGTCGCTCGGCAACGGCACCCACCTCGGCGAGGGCGATTGTCAGGAAGTCGGCAGCGAACCCGAGGGGTGCTCCATGGAAGTTGCCACAGGATTCAACCCGTCCGTCCGGGAGGACCATCGGGTTGTCAATGGCAGACGCCAACTCCGTTGTGGCGGTGGTCGTTGCGAAGGCCAGGGTGTCGCGTGCGGCCCCGTTGACCTGGGGAGTGCAGCGGATCGAGTAGGCGTCCTGGACCCTCAGGTCGTCGTCGCGGTGGCTGGCGACTATCGGGGAGCCGGCCAGGAGGGAACGCAGGTTGGCTGCGCTTGCCGTCTGCCCGGGGTGGGGACGTAGTGCGATCAGGTCGGCGGCGAAGGCTCGGTCGGTAGCCAGCAGGCCTTCGACCGTCATGGCGGCGGTTATGTCGGCCTGGGTGAGCAGGCGGCCGGCGTCGTGGCATGCAAGACAGAGCATTCCGAGGATGCCGTCGGTTCCGTTGGTCAGGGCGAGGCCCTCCTTGTCGGCCAGCGTGACCGGCGACAGGCCGGCGGTCGCCAGTGCCTCTGAGGCGTGGACAACTGCTCCGTTGACCTCGACCTCGCCTTCGCCCATCAGCGCCAGGGCTGCATGGGCTAGGGGTGCCAGGTCGCCGCTGGCCCCGAGGGAGCCGTGTTCGGGGACGATCGGTGTGATTCCGGCGTTGATCAGGTTTAGGAGACCTTCGGCAACGATTGGTCGGGCGCCGCTGTTGCCCAGCGCCAGGGTTCGTGCCCGCAGGAAGACCATTGCCCTTACGGCCTCTTGTTCGATGGTCGGGCCCATACCTGCCGCATGTGAGCGAACTAGGGAGGCCTGCAGGTCGGCCCGTCGCTCTGGTGCGATGGTGATCGTTGCCAGGGCGCCGAAGCCGGTTGACACCCCGTAGGTGGGGTCGCCTTCTGCGAGCGTCTCGACGATGTCGCGTGCCACCGTCATGCGTGCGGTGGCGCCGTCGGTGAGGGTTGCCGGTTCGTGGTTGCGGGCCACCGCCACCACGTCGGCGATGGTGACGCCGGGGCCGTCGAGGCTGATGGTCATTTGGGGCCTCGGAGGTCGTGGCTGAGGGACTCGGCTGCGGCCAGCACAGCGGTGGTCACGGTGTCGGTTGAGGAGTCGTCGAGCCGGGAGGAGGGGCCGAGCACCGAGATTGCTGCGATGACCGTTCCGTCGGGGCCGATGACCGGTGCGACGGCTGCTGCCACGTCTGGTTCGACGCTCCCGGTGTTGCGTAGGACGGCTGGTTCTCCGTCACCTGTGAGGGTGGCGCCAACGGCTGTGCCCTTGAGTGGAACGGTTCTTCCGACCCAGCCGACGTGGCGGATGGCCCGGGTGCTCTCGGCGGTTGCGATGTACACGGCCCTGGACCGTTCACGTACCGCCAGGTAGGCGGATTCGCCGGTTGCCTCGGCCAGCCGGTCCAGATGCGGCCTTGCGGCAGTTGTGAGGTGTGCCGCTGGACCTTCCCGGAGCGAGGTAAGGGCCAGTCGCAGAAAGGTGGGCCCGACGCTGAACATGCCGTGGGTGTCGCGGTCCAGGTAACCGTCGTGTTCAAGCGCCTTGAGGTGACGTAGGGCGGTGCTGGTGGGAAGGTCGAGCGACTTCGCGGCGTCGCCGAGGCTGATGCTTCCGGCTGTGACCACGGCGTCGAGAAGGTGCAGCGCCCGTTCGGCCGATCTGGACTTGTGGAGTGTCGATGAGGTCATAGTGATTTCACTAGGTGAAAGAGAATATCGTCTGTTGACAACTTAGGTTCGATCAGGCAGCATTGCAACCGATAACCGCCCAGGCCGAGGAACACCGATGACCAGCCCCACCAGCCAGATCCGTGCGCCCCGCGGAACCGACCTGACCTGTCGCGGCTGGGGCCAGGAGGCTGCCTTTCGGATGCTCCAGAACAACCTGGACCCCGAGGTCGCCGAACGCCCCGACGACCTAGTCGTCTACGGCGGTACCGGCAGGGCGGCCCGTTCGTGGCCCGCCTACCACGCCATGTTGGCCACCCTCACGACGCTTGCCGACGACGAGACCATGCTCGTGCAGTCGGGTAAGCCGGTCGGCGTGTTCCGGACACACGAGTGGGCTCCAAGGGTGCTCCTCGCCAACTCGAACCTGGTTCCCGACTGGGCCGACTGGGACGAGTTCAGGCGCCTAGAGGATGCAGGCCTGATGATGTATGGCCAGATGACCGCAGGGTCATGGATCTACATAGGCACACAGGGGATCCTCCAGGGGACCTATGAGTGCTTTGCTGAGATTGCCCGCCTCCGTTTTGGCGGCACCCTTGCCGGCACGCTCACCGTGACCGCAGGGCTCGGCGGTATGGGCGGGGCCCAACCGCTGGCGGTGACGATGAACGACGGTGTGGCGCTCTGTATCGAGGTTGACCCCGAGCGAGCACAACGTCGGGTTGAGCACCGCTACCTAGACGAGGTTGCCGACGACTACGACGATGCTGTCAAGCGCTGCCTCGAGGCCAAGGCGGCCCGCCGGCCGCTGTCGATCGGCCTTGTCGGCAATGCCGCCGACCTCCTGCCCCGCATGCTTGCTGACGGGCTCGAGGCCGACATAGTCACCGACCAGACCTCTGCCCACGACCCCCTCAGCTACCTGCCCATCGACCTCACCGAGGCGGCAGCAGACGAACTTCGCCGCAACGACCCGGCCGAGTTCACACGCCGGGCCAGGGCATCCATGGCCACCCACGTCGAGGCCATGGTCGGCTTCATGGACGCCGGTGCCGAGGTGTTCGACTACGGGAACAGCCTGCGTGCCGAAGCCGAGCTGGGTGGATACGACCGGGCCTTCGCCTACCCGGGGTTCCTCCCCGCCTACATCAGGCCACTGTTCTGTGAGGGGAAGGGACCGTTTCGCTGGGTGGCGCTCTCAGGCGACCCGGCCGACATAGCCGCAACCGACCGGGCGGTGCTCGAGGAGTTCCCCGACGACGAGGGCCTAGCCCGGTGGATCCGACTGGCCGGTGAGCGCGTTGCGTTCCAGGGACTGCCGGCCCGCATCTGCTGGTTGGGTTACGGCGAGCGTCACCGCCTGGGCCTACGCTTCAACGAGATGGTTCGTAGTGGCGAGTTGAAGGCACCGATTGTCATCGGTCGGGACCATCTGGACTCGGGGTCGGTTGCCTCCCCCTACCGCGAAACCGAGGACATGCTCGACGGCTCGGACGCCGTAGCCGACTGGCCGCTTCTGAACGCCATGCTCAACACCTCGTCGGGTGCCACCTGGGTGAGCATCCACCACGGTGGTGGTGTGGGCATCGGACGGTCTATCCACGCCGGCCAGGTCAGCGTTGCCGATGGAACGGATCTGGCCGCCGCCAAGTTGGAGAGTGTTCTCACGAACGACCCTGGTACGGGCGTGATCCGCCACGTTGACGCCGGCTACGAGGAGGCGATCAACGTGGCCGACGAGCGAGGTGTCAGGGTTCCGATGCGGGAAGGAACCTGACCGGTGGCGGTGCGTCCGATCCTTCAGATCGGCCACCCGGTACTTCGCAGTGTGGCACGTCCGTTGACCGATGATGAGATCGCATCCCCCGAGGTGCAGCGACTGATCGACGACATGGTCGAGACGATGCGCTACGCCAACGGGGCCGGCATCGCCGCCAACCAGGTAGGTGAGGCCGTCAGGGTCATCGTCATGGAGGTGACCGACAACCCCCGCTACCCCTACAAGCCTCAGATCCCTCTGACCGTCGCGGTCAACCCCGTGGTCGAGTCGCTTGACGACGAGGTGTTCGTGAACAACGAGGGCTGCCTGTCGGTACCGCTACGTGGCGAGGTGGAGCGGCACGTCAACGTCCGGGTTCACTATCGGGATCCCAACGGCGACCACCACGACGAGGTGGCCCGGGGCTTGACGGCTGCGACATGGCAGCACGAGTGCGACCACCTCGACGGGGTGCTCTTTGTGGACCGGGTGGCCGACCCGACGACCCTCTCCACCTGGGAAGAGTTCGAGGCCAACCAGAGCGACGCCTTTGTGGAACGCATCACAGCTCTTGTGGACCGGGTCGGTTCGTGAACAGCTACTGGTGCGAGGCGGCATGGCTGGGCCGGGGGCAGGTGGAACCCGGCATCCTCATAGATACAACGGATGGCTTCGTGTCCGCCGTTGTTGCCGGGGTGGCAGCGCCACCACCGGGCGCAAAACGGCTCACGGGCCTCACCCTTCCAGGCTTTGCCAATGCCCACAGCCACGCCTTCCACCGGGCTCTGCGGGGGCGGACCCAGGCAGGGGCCGGCACCTTTTGGACCTGGCGGGAGCAGATGTATGAGGTGGCCCGCCGTTTGGATCCCGACACCTGTTACGCCCTTGCGAGGGCCACCTACGGCGAGATGGCACTGTCCGGGGTGTCGGCCGTTGGGGAGTTCCACTACCTCCACCACCAGCCCGACGGCACGCCGTATGCGAATCCGAACGCCATGGGCGAGGCGATCCTGGCGGCGGCAGCCGATGTGGGCATCAGGATCACCCTGCTGGATTGTTGCTACCTGCACGGTGGCCTGTCGGCACACGGATACCTTCCGCTCGGAGATGACCAGAGGCGTTTTGGGGACGAGTCGGCTGATGGCTGGGCCCAGCGGGTCGATGCGCTGCAGTCGGGGACACGGTCGCGGATAGGAGCGGCCGTGCACTCGGTCCGCGCCGTTGATCCGGCGGCGATTGCCGAGGTGGCGGCATGGGCGCAAGGCCGCGAGGCACCCCTGCACGTGCACCTCTCGGAGCAGCCAGAGGAGAACGAGCAGTGTGCTGCCGGCCACGGCTGCAGCCCCACCGGTCTGCTGGCCGGGCTGGGTGTGTTGACAGAGGGGCTCACGGCCGTGCATGGCACCCACCTGACACCGGCCGACGTGGGCCTGCTGGGCACCGCCGGGGCCGGTGTGTGCATGTGTCCGACCACGGAGCGCGACCTGGCTGACGGCATCGGCCCTTCGGGGGCGTTGGTTGCCGCCGGATCTCCACTCAGCCTGGGGTCCGACAGCCATGCCATCGTCGACATGTTCGAGGAGGCGAGGGCGGTCGAGTTGGACGAGCGGTTGGCGAGCCTGGAGCGTGGCAACCATGGGGTCGACGACCTCTTGGCCATGGCTACCGTCAACGGTTACCGGTCGCTGGGCTGGAGCGGTGGCGGGGTGCTGGAGCCGGGTGCACTGGCCGACATGGTGACCGTGGCACTGGATTCGGTGCGGTTGGCGGGTGCCGAGGCAGAGACCGCAATGGCGTCGATCGTGTTTGCCGCCTCAGCGGCCGATGTCACGCATCTGGTTGTTGCTGGTGAGGTGGTGGTGCACGACAGGGCCCACGTGTCGGTGGATGTCGCCAACGAGTTGGCGGAGGCGGTCAGGCTGGTCACCTCGTGACCCTGGTGGTCGACCGGATCGGTCTGCTTGTCACCAACGATCCGGCTCTGGGTGAGGGTCCACTTGGGATCGTGCGTGACGCCTCGGTGGTTGTCGCCGGTGGCCAGGTGGTGTCCGTCGGGCCGGCGGGGCAGGTGGCCGACCAGCGAGTAGATGCAGATGGTGCCTGTGTGCTGCCTGGTTTCGTTGATTCCCACACCCACCTTGTCTTTGCCGGCGACAGGGCCGAGGAGTTCACGGCACGCATGGCCGGTCGGCCCTATGACGGTGGCGGGATCAGGGTGACCACAGGGGCAACGAGGACAGCATCCGACGAGGCACTGCGGTCGCTGACGGCGGACCGAATTGCCGAGGTCCGGTCGGCTGGTACGACCACCGTCGAGGTCAAGTCCGGCTACGGCCTGAACGTCGACGACGAGGCCCGCTGCCTGCGTCTGGCCTCTGAGGTCACCGATGAGACCACGTTTCTCGGGGCACACCTGCTGCCCAAAGAGTACGAGGGTAGGGCCGATGACTACATCGACCTGGTGTGTGGCCCGATGCTCGAGGCGTGCGCCCCGCACTCCCGCTGGATCGACGCCTTCTGCGAGGAGGGAGCCTTCGACGAGGACCAGTGCCGGACCGTGCTTGACGCCGGACGGGCTGCAGGCCTGGGTCTGCGCCTGCACGGAAACCAGTTGGGGCACGGTCCGGGCGTGCAGTTGGCGGTCGAGTCCGGGTGCGCCTCGGTGGACCACTGCACGTACCTGACCGACGCCGACGTCGAGGCACTCGCCGGCAGCGAAACCGTTGCCACCTTTCTCCCGGCCACGGATTTTTCAACCCGCCAGCCGTATCCGGACGCCCGCCGGGTCGTTGACGCCGGTGCAACCGTGGCCCTGGCCACGAACTGCAACCCGGGGTCCAGCTACACCACCTCCATGTCGTTCTGTATCGCCCTGGCGGTACGCGACATGGGGATGACCATCGACGAGGCCGTACAGGCAGCAACCCTCGGCGGTGCAGCTGCATTGCGGCGAACCGATGTGGGGCGCATCACCCCGGGCTCGGCGGGCCACCTTGTCATTCTGGACGCCCCCAGCCACCACCACCTGGCGTACCGTCCGGGGGTGCCGCTCATCCGACAGACGATCTGTTGATCCGTTCCGCTGCCCCGGTTGGCGGCTGGGTTGCCGGGCTGCCCATGTACGACTGGCCCGAGGTGCGCGAGGAGGTCGATGCCCTGTGGTCGGCGATCGCCGGAGGACTCCGGGAGGCCGGGGTGGATGCACCCACCGGGCTCTGGCGGCCGGAGCGAGTGGAGAACCTCTGGGACACCCCGGACCTTCTGGTCGGGCAGACGTGTGGCATGAACGTCGTCGGGGACCTGCGCGGTCGGGTGGAGGTTCTCGGAGCGCTTGACTACGCCGTCGAGGGATGTACCCCGGGTGACTACCGATCTGTGCTCGTGTGCAGGCCAGATGAGGGTGGTCGGGATCTGAGTGGATTTCGCGACCGGCGTGTAGCGGTCAACGAGCGGACATCGCAGTCCGGACATGCGGCTCTCGTGGACCTGGTTACACCGCTTGCCACCGGTGGAAGGTTCTTCGGGGACGTGGTCGAGACAGGATCCCATCGTGAGTCGATTCGTGCTGTGGCCGAGGGCCTTGCCGACCTGGCATCGATTGATGCCGTCGTCTGGAGCCTTGCCGTCAGCCACGAACCGGCAGTCGATGACCTGAGGGTCATGGCCTGGACGGACCCCAGGCCGGCGCCGCCCCTTGTCGTGGGCTGGGCCCACGCCGGGCTGAGGGACACCATCAACTCGGCGGTGTCTGATGCGGTGGCGGCACTGGGCCCGGAGGTGCGCCGACCTCTTGACCTGTACGGCTACCGGGTGGGGTCGACAGCCGACTACGAGGTGCTGGCTGACCGTATGGCCGAGGCCGCGGTAGCCGGATACCCGGTAGTGGCCTGAGAAGTCGGGAGCGTGGACAACCTGAAACTATGTAGTCACTAGATGTTGCTATTGTGACTACATGAACGTCGGAATCCGTGAGTTGAAGGCCAAGTTGTCCGAGTACCTAGGGCTCGTTGCCGATGGTGAGGCTGTCGTGGTAACCGACCGAGGTCGGCCGGTGGCGCGCCTCGTGCCGTATGACCATGGTTCGGCTGTTGAGCGGGGAATCGCCGAGGGCTGGATCCGGCCCCCCCTGCGGGTCGGGCTGCTCCCATCCGTGCGGGTGCATTCCTCAATGACCACTGAAGAGGCGCTTGACGAGGACCGTGGTCGGTGACCCTCTACGTTGATTCGAGCGCTCTCATCAAGCGCTACATCAAGGAGGATGGTGCCGAGGAGGCGGTCGCCCACATGGCCTCCGATCCGGTGTTGGTGACATCGGCCCTGACGGCGATTGAGGTGCGTCGTAACCTGAAGAGAATCCTGACCGACGATCTTGAGGTGATGAGGGGCCGCTTCAGCGTTGACCTCGATGCCTTTGCCGTGATCTCTCTGGACGCACAGGTTTGCGATGACGCCGCCAAGGTTGCAGAGCAGACCTTGTGCCGGTCGCTCGACGCCATCCACCTGGCTGCCGCACGCCGTGCCGGGTCGGCCACGACGGTTTTGACGTTCGACAGGCGGCAGGCTCAGGCGGCACGCTCAATCGGCCTCTCGGTCATCGGCTGCTGAAGGGGGCGTCGTCCTGATGTTCACCGAGCGAATGAACGTGTTTCGCAGCCGACTGGCTGACGAAGAGGTCGACGTGGCGCTCATTACCGACGATGACACCGTCTACTACCTGACCGGTTTCTACGACTACCTGCACATGGAGTTCGGTCGACCGACCGTCCTGGTCGTGCTGCAGCAGGGTGAGAGCCTGCTCATCACGCCCAGCATGGAGGCCGACATGGCAGAGGCGGCGGCCCGAGTCGACAGGATTGCTGTGTGGAACGACGGCCTCGGCAACGAGTGGCGTCAGGAACTTCGGGGGGCGATCGGCGGTGCCTGTCGGGTGGCGATCGAGCCGGACCTCATGCCTCCTCTGGTACGGAACTATGTGGAGACGCTGGTCGATGGAGACCGGTTGGCCGATGTGACTCCGGTGGTTTGCGCCATGCGGATGGTCAAGTCGCCCGAAGAACTGCAGTTGGCACGCCATGCCGGCCAGGTGGCCGACGCAATGATGAATACGGGCCGCGCCGCTATCGGAGCAGGTGTGCCCGAGTTCGAGGTGGCGCTCGCTACATCCGAGGCCGGCACCCGTAGGGCGGCCGAACTCCTCGACGCCCACTACGACGACACCTGCATGTCGCCCAACGTGCACTTCCTCCAGATCATGGCTTCGGGCAGCGAGATCACCAAGCCGCACCACCGGGCCTCAACCCGGGTGATGCAGTGGGGCGAGCCGGTGTTTCTCTGCTTCTGCGGAATGACCAACTTCCACCGCTTCAAGCTGGGCTTCGACCGGACGTTCTGGATCGGAGAGATCACAGATCCAGAGCAGGCCAATGTCTACGAGGTGGCCCTCGCCAGCCAGGCTGCCGCCCTCGCCGCCCTCCGTCCCGGGGTGACTGCAGAGTCTGTCCATGCGGCCTACGCAGAGGTGATCAGCGAGGCGGGATTCGACTATCCGTTCCGCTGCGGCCGGGCCACCGGGCACAGCTACCTGGAGAGGCCAGAGTTGGTGTTCGGCGACACCACCGTTCTGGAGCCGGGAATGGTGCTGGCAGTCGACGGCTCGGTCAGCGTCTCAGGGACCTTCCGTGCACAGGTGGGTGACAGCTTCATCGTCACCGAGGACGGCTACGAGCAGATCACCAACCACCCGAGGGGCCTGAGCGACGTCGTTATCGGGTAGGAGCCGACCGCACCGACCGTTAGCCTCCTCGCTGCGGGGTGGAGCAGTCTGGTAGCTCGTCGGGCTCATAACCCGAAGGTCGCAGGTTCAAATCCTGCCCCCGCCACCATCAGAAAACCCCGGAAACTCAACGGTTTCCGGGGTTTTTCCGTTTTCGTCCACAGGCCAAAAAGGCCGTTCTTCTAACGGATCTTCTAACGGATGATCTGGCATGGTGTGGCGATTGCCGCTGCTGGGCGGTCGATTCCAGCTCAGCGTTGGAGCTTGCCGATCTCCTGAACCAGGCCAGCCATCTGGCTGATGGTGGTCGGCGCATCGCCAGCGTCTTGGTCTCTCCCACCATTGCGACGGGGTTGACCGAAGATCTTTTTGGCGATGTCCGTGAGGAGTTCGTCGCGGCCGTCAGGGCCCACGAGGTCATTGAGGTACGGCCCGAGCGCCGCAAGCTGAAGCGCCATGTGTTCGCCCTCTCGCTGAACATGGCGATGCTCACCTGACTGCTTCCCGGCGTAAGTCGCTGCCGCAGCGATCGGCAGTGCCAACAGGGTCTTCGCTGCGAGCTGATCCCAGTCGGTCCCGTCGTTGGCCGCTGACCCTACAATCCAAACGCCGATGGCCACCGAGCCAAGCACCAGGGCGATGGCGATCCATCGCCATCGATCTGCTTGCTCTTTTTCTTCGGCTGCGTTCTTCGAGTACGCGCCGACGAGAGCTTCCTCGCTGACGATTCCGAGTATGTCCTCTACGCGTTCTTTGGCGGCCTCCGCTGCCTCGACATGATCCTGCTGGATTTTCGCAATCTGGGACGCAGCGTCTGAGGTGTCAGCTTCGATGGTCTCAATGGCTGTCACGGCATCGGTTCTCTTGTCCTCCAGCAGTTTGCTGAAGGCCTCGTTCCGCTGGTCCTGAGCTGCCGAGAAGGTGGTCTGCTGCTGGTTGGCTTGATCACGCGCAGCGTTCAGCACCTGGTTGAGTTCTTCACGGAGCCGGTTCACCTCAGCTTCGAGTTCGGCGACACGAGTGGTTGCAAGGCTGGACTGTTCGGCGAAGGTTTCTTGGGCGGATGTCGAGGTCTTGCGCAGATCCTCGATTTCACGATCGACTTGACCACGATGTTGCCCTACGGATCGCCGCAG
>JACKQG010000593.1_pt1 | contig 46541 bp, 51 predicted proteins | sample 8237621 | NCBI WGS metagenome assembly JACKQG01 (sample SAMN15677084, study PRJNA649215) | marine metagenome | biome: marine; feature: Black Sea; material: saline water; isolation source: suspended particulate matter (SPM) from the Black Sea western gyre | collected 2013-06-09/2013-06-10 | depth... | reverse complement strand
CTGAGCTTGGATTTAATCTGATGAGATCGGAGACACCGATTCAGCCGCTGCTGGCCGGCAGTACAGAGGATGCGCTGCGACTCTCAACCAAATTGCAGCAGCAGGGAGTTGTGGTAACAGCCATTCGTCCACCAACAGTACCTGAGGGGTCGTCTCGTCTGCGTATTACTCTCTCTGCAGAACATACAGAGGAGCATGTCGACAGGCTTCTGGAGGCACTTGACAGATGCAGCCATTAATTCTTCTCCATGGCTGGGGGTTTAATGGGTCGGTATGGGACTCTCTGCTTCCAGAACTGCAAAACAATTTTGCCGTTACCGTGATAGATCTGCCTGGGTATCGCTCACGTCCCAAGGTTGGGGGTATGACTCTTGGCGAGATGGCAGAGGATGTGGCAGAACAGGTGCCGGAGAGTGCAGTATGGCTGGGGTGGTCACTTGGTGGACAGGTGGCGCTGCAGGCGGCGCTGAATTGGCCGGATAAGGTATCAAAGCTTATTCTGGTTGGGTCAACTCCACGTTTTGTGCAGGGAGGGGGGTGGAGAGAGGCCATCAAGCAGAAGGTGCTTGATGATTTTGGCAAGGCCCTTATCCGCTCAAGGGAGACCACCATTGGCCGTTTTCTCACCCTGCAGATGTTGGGGGCCAAGATGTCTGGTGAGAGCAGAGAGTTAATAAAAAAGCTCAAGCTGTCACTCTCCGAGCCACCTCTGAACGGAACTCTGGAGGCGGGTCTGCAGGTTCTCAATGAGACTGACTTGCGCCCATATCTTGGCTCTATAAAACAACCGGCACACTGGATAATGGGAGAGCGGGATCAACTGGTTCCATATTCGGCAGGTGAGATTGCTGCAGGGCAGATGGAATCAGGTACTTTTACGGTGATAGAGGGGGCTGCACATGCCCCATTTCTTAGCCACAGAGAGCAGTTTATGGAAGAGGTTATACGTTTTGGCAGATGAGCAAATGGGTATTCATGCCCAGAACCATAACCTGAAGAGGAGCCTGGTCCGTGCAAACTTCGAAAGGGCATCCTCAAGTTATGATGAGGTGGCTCTGTTGCAGCGAGAGGTTGCCGAGCGGATGCTGGAACAGTTTGAGTATACAAACATCACTCCTCAGGCCATTCTTGATATCGGTACAGGTACCGGATATTGCGCCAGGGCTCTGGAGAAAAGGTTTGGCAAGAGCACTGTTGTTGCCCTTGATATTGCCCATAACATGTTGCTTGAGGCTCGCAGGCAGTCGCGACAGAGCAAGAGTCTGTTGAGTCGTTTTGCAGGCGGATCAAGGCAGCAGTTTCTCTGTGCGGATACTATCCAGCTCCCCCTGGTTGACCGTAGCATGGATCTTATATTCTCCAATTTTACCCTGCAGTGGTGCCAGGATCTGCCTGCACTATTTAAGGAGTTTCGCAGGGTGTTGCGCCCGGGAGGGCTGTTGATGTTCTCTACCCTTGGTACGGATACACTGACTGAGTTGCGTCAGAGTTGGACAGGGGTGGATGACATGGTTCACGTAAACCATTTTGTGGATCTTCATGATATTGGTGACCTGTTGTTAAACACCGGGTTTGTTGAGCCGGTCACCAGCGTCGACCGTTTTGAGCTCACCTATCCAGATGTAATGACACTTATGGGTGACCTCAAGGGGTTGGGTGCAACCAATGTAAATGAGGGGAGGCCACGTGGTCTTACCGGTAGAGCGAAAATAAGTCAGCTGGATCAAATATATAGAGAGATGCAGGGCGGAAGAGAGAGGATCTCTGCAACCTGGGAGGTGGTCTATGGGCATGCATGGGGTACCGAGGAATTTTCTCTCCCTCTAAATAGATTTAATACTTGACCCTTTTACTAGGTCTTGACAGGCGGGTTATTTGAGTTATGATTCACCCACCAGAAATATGATTTTTATCTTTTTTAACGCTATAGGTATAAAACTACAAGGAGTTCCATATGAGCGTACTAGTCGGACGTGAAGCACCAGATTTTACAGCCCCATCCATATTAGGTAGTGGTGAGGTTAAGGCAGATTTCAATCTACATGAGGCAAAGGCGGGTAAATATGCCGTTGTTTTCTTCTATCCCCTTGATTTTACTTTTGTATGTCCGTCAGAGTTGTTGGCGTTTGACCACCGTCTGGCCGAATTTGCCAAGCGCAATGTTGAGGTAATTGGCGTCTCTATCGATTCTCACTGGACCCACAACGCCTGGAGAAATACCCCAGTCAATGATGGTGGCATCGGTGCAGTTGGTTACACCATGGTTGGGGATATGAAACAGGATATCACCAAGGCCTACGGTGTGCAGGTACCTGGTGGTGCCCCTGCTCTGCGTGCCTCATTCCTTATCGACAAGGAAAACGTGGTTCAGCATCAGGTTGTAAACAACCTCTCTCTCGGTAGAAATATTGATGAGATGTTGCGTATGGTAGATGCACTACAGTTTACCGAAGAGCATGGTGAGGTCTGTCCTGCAGGCTGGCAGGATGGAGAGGAGGGTATGAAGCCAACTCCAGATGGTGTCGCCTCCTATCTGGCAGCACATGAGGGTGACCTCTAGGATCGGTCAGCCGTTATCATAACTACTCTCCCCACAATAGAGGTCTTTCTCTCCTCAAAAGTATCTATTGTGGGGCGAGTAGTTACTGCGTATAGCCGTTAGTCACACCACCACCGCTCGCAACCCAGGTCATTGGAGAGGCAGCGGTGGGGGTAAGAACATAGGTGTCTGTTGCCAAAATGCCGTTGGCAGCATCGGGGGTAACAGTTATCACCCCGTTGATTGTGCCGATTGTATTCACGGCACCTGAGATACCAGATACATTGGCCGGTACCCCATAACTGCCAGCATCACAGTCAGCCAGGGCGCCACGTACCTGATAACACTGTTCAACTCCCATTTTGACTGGTTGCGCGGCGAGCACCACCTCAGAGTAGCGAGCCTTGGTTGTGTATTGAGTATATGACGGGATGGCAATTGCTGCCAGAATGGCAATGATTGCGATAGCTATAATTAGTTCGATCAGGGTAAACCCGGACTGCTCACTTCTCTCTGACATGACTCTATCCTCCTAGTTGGTGGCTTCATAGTAACCCGTACAGATAGTCAGTGAAAGGGGTGTCTGTTTTCTAATATGAACGTTTAAGAGTGAACTCAGCAAGCGAGATTAGTGCATCACGGTATGGAGATTCAGGTAGTTTCATCGCAGCAGCTGTTGCCTTGTTGACAGCAGCTGTTGCCGCATCGAGAGTATATTCAATTGCATTGGTATTATGGATTGTCTCCATGATGGTATCAAATTGTCTCTCTCCACCATTTTCAATCGCACCACGAATCAACTCTCTCTCCGCTGCTGTTCCACTCTCCATGGCGTGGATTAGTGGGAGGGTTGGTTTCCCTTCAGCAAGATCATCCCCCGCATTTTTCCCCATATCCTCTGCTGATGAGCTGTAATCAAGTGCGTCATCAACCAGCTGGAAGGTGTTGCCAAGATGTCTTCCGTACTCCATCAAGGCACTCTCAATATCTGGGCTCTGGTTTGCAACCACAGCCCCCAACTGACCGCCAGCCTCAAACAGTTTGGCTGTCTTGCGATATATCACCTCGTAGTAACGCTCTTCTGTGGTGTCTGGATCGTTACAGTTAAGTAGCTGCAGTACCTCGCCCTCTGCTATTACATTGGTGGTATCTGCGAGTATATCCATCACCCGCATCTGCTGTACCTCGACCATCATCTGGAAGGCACGAGAGTAGAGGAAATCACCTGTCAAAACAGCGGCCTGGTTACCAAAAACTGCATTGGCTGTCTCTTTTCCACGTCGTAGTTCAGAGGTATCAACCACATCATCATGGAGCAGGGTTGCAGTGTGGATGAATTCAATAACCGCAGCTAGCTGGACAGCATCACTGCTTGTTGAGCCGCATGCACGTGCCGCAAGCAGCATAACCATGGGGCGTACCCGTTTTCCACCACCACCAACAATATAGTGCCCCAACTGGTTGATAAGCACTACATCGGATTTAAGGCGTTGAATAATCAGGGTATCAACAGCCTTGAGGTCATCCTGGATGAGCTCCTGAATCTCTTTAAAGGTAGAAAGTTTAGCCACAGCTTCTGGTCAAGTATTGGTTGTAATAGTTTGTTATATGGAAAAACCTGCAAATCGTATGGTCTAGGGTTTGATGGGTCAAGTTTTTAGCAGATGTTTCTGTAGAAATGCGTTTGACCATTTTCAGACATAAGTGTAAAATCGCGCCTCTTTTATGGATAGGTGGACTTCTGCTGTTGTATCGGGGTCAGCCGTCTTGTACCAAACATGTGGAGTTTCAGGATGTACGCAGTAATCAAAACTGGCGGAAAGCAGTATCGTGTAAGTGAGGGTGAGACCCTTAAGGTAGAGAAGCTGGGCACTGAAGAGGGTGGTAGTGTTGAGTTTGATCAGGTCTTGATGGTTGCTGATGGTGACGATATCAAGGTTGGCGCACCTCTGGTTGATGGTGGCAAGGTTACTGCAACGGTTCTATCTAATGGTCGTGGCAAGAAGGTCAAGATCATCAAGTTCCGTCGTCGTAAACATCACCGTAAGCAGATGGGACATCGTCAGTCCTATACCGAGATCAAGATTGATAGCATAAGCGCATAAGTTGGCGCATTAATTTAGAGGCTAAGGAAGTAATATGGCACATAAAAAGGCAGGCGGTAGTACCAGAAACGGCCGCGATTCGGAGTCCAAGCGGTTAGGTGTGAAGCGTTTTGGTGGTGAGGATGTGATCTCTGGAAACATTCTGGTTCGCCAGCGTGGTACCCATTTTCATCCTGGAGTAAATGTTGGACGTGGTAAAGATGACACCCTGTTTGCTAAGGCGGATGGTGTGGTTACCTTTGAGGTCAAGGGTCCGAGAAGCCGCAAGTTTGTGAGCGTATATCCCGCATAACAGCTTAAATCTGTTGGTGGTAGAAAAGGCTCCGTAGTACGGGGCCTTTTTTGTTTGAAGAGAGAGCTGAGTAGAGACGATGAAATTTGTAGATGAGGCAACAATCCGGGTAGAGGCAGGCGATGGAGGCAATGGCTGCGTCAGTTTTCGTCGTGAAAAATATATCCCCCGTGGCGGACCTGATGGTGGCGATGGTGGTGACGGAGGTACCGTTTATCTGCAGGGTGATGAGGGGCTGAACACCCTGGCTGATTTTCGTTTCAAGCGCATGCACCGTGCCGAGCGTGGGCAGAACGGCATGAGTCGAGACAAGACTGGTCGCAAAGGAGATAATCGGGTTGTGCGGGTGCCTATCGGGACTCTCGCCTATGATGATGATACTGATGAACTGATTGGTGAGGTTGTAAAGGATGGAGAGACCTTGCTGGTTGCCCAGGGAGGCTTTCATGGGCTGGGTAATGTGCGTTTCAAGAGTAGTACCAATCGTGCTCCTCGACGCTCAACAAATGGTTCGCTCGGAGAGAGGCGGTTTCTGAGGTTGGAGCTAAAGGTGTTGGCAGATGTTGGGTTGTTGGGCATGCCCAATGCAGGAAAATCATCACTTATTCGTGCCATCTCTGCAGCTCGCCCACGGGTGGCGGATTATCCATTCACCACCCTCCACCCTAATCTTGGTGTGGTGAGGGTAGATGCCTCGCGCAGTTTTGTGATGGCAGATATCCCCGGGGTAATTGAGGGGGCCGCAGAGGGTGCAGGATTGGGGATTCAGTTCCTCAAGCATCTGTCACGTAACCGTGTTCTGCTTCACCTGCTTGATGTTGCCCCAGCAGAGGGGACTGTAGACCCTGTTGATGAGTTTAAAAAGGTGGAGCTGGAGCTGGAAAAATTCAGTACAGAGTTGGCGGCCCTACCTCGCTGGCTGGTGATGAACAAGATTGATCTGTTGCCAGACGACAAGCGAGAAGAGATTTGTGATGATATCCTTCAACAACTCTCCTGGAGCGGCCCGGTGTTCCGTATATCGGCACTACATAAAAAGGGGACTAGTGAGCTGGTCTATGCGATTATGGACTCGTTGGAAAAGCAGACGGAATAATTTAGATAATGGATGAGAGCAGAGAGAGGCTGTCCAGGGTAAAGCTCTGTGTTGTAAAACTGGGGAGCGCAATTCTGACCAATAATGGTCAGGGGCTGGATAGTGCAGCAATCAGGCGGTGGGTTGAGCAGATTGTTGTACTGAGGCAGTCTGGAGTGCAGGTTGTGCTGGTCTCATCCGGTGCTGTTGCCGAGGGGATGAAGAGGCTGGGAATGTCACAACGTCCTCATGCCATACATGAACAGCAGGCTGCAGCAGCTGTTGGACAGATGGGGTTAGTGCAGGCGTATGAGTCATGTTTTTCAAAACACGAAATTCATACTGCACAGATTCTTCTGACTCATGATGATCTCTCCAACCGTAGCCGCTACCTGAATGCCAGAAGTTCAATCCGTACCCTGCTTGAGATGGGGGTGGTTCCAATTGTTAATGAGAACGATACGGTGGCAATTGACGAGATCAGGTTGGGGGATAACGATACTCTTGCTGCACTGGTTGCCAACCTGATTGAGGCTGATTTACTGGTGATTTTGACGGATCAACAGGGCATGTACGATAGTGATCCACGGCTTAATCCAGAGGCAAAACTGCTGGATGTGGTTGCTGCGGATGACTCTGTTCTGGATGAGATGGCAGGAGATTCAGCCGGTAGTCTGGGCCGGGGAGGGATGGCGACCAAGGTTGGGGCAGCACGTCTTGCCGCACGCTCCGGCACTACAACAGTAGTTGCTCCTGGTCGTGAGGACCAGGTTTTGGTAAGGCTGTTCAACAATGAGCAGATTGGTACCATGTTTCTTGCTGGAGCCAGGCAGCTGGATGCCCGTAAACGTTGGTTAATGGGCCATTTGCAGAGATGTGGATCATTAATTCTGGATGATGGGGCGGTCCGTGTATTGCGAGACTCGGGAAGAAGTCTGCTGGCTGTAGGTGTAACTGAGGTTGAGGGAGAGTTTCAGCGTGGCGATCTGGTTTCGATCAAGAGCAGTTCAGGAGATGGGATTGCCCGCGGTCTGGTGAACTACTCGGCAGAGGACATTCGTAAAATTATGGGCCAGTCGAGTGATAAGATTGAGGCTATGCTGGGTTACGTAGATGAGGAGGAGATTGTCCACCGGGACAATATGGTGTTGGTATGACTCCTTGCAAAAGTAATCGCAACCTCACCCATGCAGCACGCTCAAGCACATCCCTGTGTCGCTCGACTGTGGCCGTCCAGGCCACAGACGGCTGCTCGTGTGAGGTTGCGATTACTTTTTCAAGGATTCACCCGAATCATAAAAAAACCGGCTAAGATGCCGGTTTTTTATGATTCGGATGAATCGTCTCCATTACATGGCACGAATATGTGCATTCAGACGACTCTTGTGACGGGCAGCCTTGTTGCGATGAATCAGGCCATTCTTCGCAGCAATATCAAGTGCAGAAGATGCGCTCTTGTAAAGTGTCTCAGCCTCTTCACGATTGCCAGACTCAATGGCAGCTATTGCCCTTTTAAGTGAGGTGCGCATCATGGAACGGCGTCCCTGATTGTGGTTACGCTTTTTGTCAGCCTGACGAGCACGTTTGCGAGCTTGAGGGGAATTTGCCAAGGTATCTCTCCTGAGAATATATAACTGTGTAATTTGCTGCTTTTCTACAGCAATTCAAAAAATGAGCCGCGTATTTTCTTCGTTTTCTCTTGAACTGTCAATTGTTATCACTGGTATGATTCAATTTTTTCAAAGAAAATCGCATTTTGAGCCATAAACTACTGAAATCCACCATGGTTGTGGGGCTGATGACCACGATTTCCCGTATTTTGGGGTTGGTGCGCGATATTGTCTTTGCCCGCTACTTTGGTGCTGGTGGGATGATGGATGCCTTTGTGGTCGCATTCAAGATCCCCAATTTCCTGCGCAGGCTTTTTGCCGAGGGTGCCTTCTCCCAGGCTTTTGTTCCGGTTCTCTCGGAGAAGCGGTCAACGGGGGAGCAGCATGAGGTTCGCCAGCTTACTGATGCGGTGGCTGGGACCCTGGGAGGCGTTCTGCTGCTGGTGACCGCTATCGGTGTGGTTGCTGCGCCACTGTTTATCATGCTGTTTGCGCCAGGATTTGTTGAGGAGACAGACCGTTTTGAGCTCGCCTCTGGAATGTTGCGAATCACCTTTCCCTATCTGTTGCTGATCTCACTGACTGCCTTTGCGGGCGGAATTCTCAATACCTACGGACGTTTTGCCATCCCTGCATTCACCCCGGTCTTTCTCAATCTCTCACTGATCGGTGCAGCAATCTGGCTCTCTCCGCTTATGGATGTGCCGGTTACCGCTCTGGCCTGGGGGGTGCTGATTGGTGGTGTGGTTCAGCTACTGTTCCAGATTCCACCACTGCTGAAGCTGGGCATGCTGCCTCGCCCTCGCTTTCGTTGGGGTGATTCCGGAGTTAGAAAGATCCTCAGGCTGATGTTGCCAACCCTGTTTGGGGCCTCGGTTGCGCAGATAAATCTGCTGCTGGATCTGGTGATAGCCTCCCTGATTACTGCCGGCAGCATGTCATGGCTCTACTACTCCGATCGCCTGATGGAATTTCCACTCGGGGTCTTCGGGATTGCGCTCTCAACAGTTATTCTGCCAAAACTTTCCGGGCAGTATGCAGCAAGGGATCATGACTCTTTCAACCAGACACTGGACTGGGCACTCCGGCTGGTTTTGTTGATTGCGGTTCCAGCCAGTGCGGGCCTCTTTATTCTGGCAGAGCCAATGCTCTCTCTGCTATTTCAGCGCGGTGAATTCACCCTGTTTGATGTGGAGATGGCCTCGGTCAGTCTGATGGCCTATGCGCTTGGGCTGGTTGGCTTTATTCTGGTCAAGGTACTGGTTAGCGGCTACTTCTCTCAGCAGAACACCAGAACTCCGGTCAAGTTCGGGGTGATTGCGATGGTTGCCAACATGGGGATGAACCTGATTTTTGTTGGTGCAATGGTAATGGGTGGTTACCATGCGCCACATGCGGGGCTTGCTCTGGCCACTGCCATCTCCTCCCTGCTGAATGGATGGCTACTCTATCGGGGGCTGCGTCAACGTGGAGTCTATAACCCGCTCAGCGGTTGGAGACGATTGATCATGCAGATTACCGTAGCGCTCTCGATTATGGTTCTCTTTCTCTACATGGTCGCCCCTCATGGTGGATTCTGGCAGGATGCACCACTGTGGACCAGGATTGGGGTGCTGGGGGGGGAGGTTGTGGGGGCGGCACTGCTCTACTTCTCCACACTTTTTCTTCTCGGTATCAGACCAACCCAGTTCCAGAAACGGTAGAATGTGGCAATGGAATTGATACGTGGAATACATAATCTGAAGCCAGAGCATCACGGCTCTGTTGCTACCATTGGGAATTTTGATGGCGTACATCTTGGTCACCACCATGTTCTGGGGGAGTTGGCAGATAAGGCGGATGAGATGGGTCTGCCAGCAGTAGTCATAACATTTGAGCCACAACCGCAGGAGTTTTTCTCTCCAGCCAACTGTCCGGGAAGGCTGACCCGCTTCCGTGAGAAGATGAAGGCTTTGCGGCGGTTGGCCATAGATCGTATCTTTACCATCCATTTCACCAGAGAGCTGGCGGAGATGGAGCCAGAGGAGTTTATCAAGAGAATCCTGGTGGAGGGGCTTGGAATTCGGTATCTGGTGGTGGGGGATGACTTCTGTTTTGGCAAGGCACGCAGAGGAAATTTCACAATGTTGCAGGAGGCCGGTCATAAACATGGCTTCCAGGTGGTCAATATGCACACCTTCCAGCTTGACGGTGAGAGAGTCAGTAGCACACGGGTGCGCAAGGCTCTTTGCGATGGGGATCTGAATGAGGCAGAGAAACTGTTGGGTCGCCCCTACAGAATGTGCGGCAGAGTGGCGCATGGCCATAAGCGTGGGCGCCTGATCGGTTTCCCAACCGCAAATATTCATCTTCATCGCAAGATATCTCCTGTTGATGGGGTATTTGCGGTAGAGATGTTCGGGATTGAGGGCGAGCCAGTTGCGGGGGTTGCCAATGTTGGGACTCGCCCCACAGTTAACGGCACAAGAACCATTCTTGAGGTTCATCTATTCGATTTTGAAGACGATATCTACGGTCGTCATGTATCGGTAGATTTCCTGGAGAAGATCCGGGATGAGCAGAAGTTCGACTCTTTTGATCTGTTGAAGGAGCAGATTCTGAGAGATGCGGACCAAGCAAGAAACTATTTCAAAGAGCGCTATTCACTGTAGAATTAGCACAATTGTAAATATGGTTCTGGATTGTACTTCTCCTTCAGCAGTTGTCTCTATCCTGATATTTTTCTATTAATCCAGCGTGTCCGAAAACTCGCTGCGCTCAGACACTCGGACACTTAACAGTCTGGATTAATAGAAAACTATCAGGGACAACTGGATTCAGTCGATGAACAAACCAAAACCAGAACTACTCATTCACAGTATTGTTTTTAAAAAATAGTTACGGATAACAAAGTGGCAAACAATTACAAAGAGACCCTCAATCTTCCCAAGACCGGATTCCCGATGAAGGCTAATCTGGCCAATCGTGAACCCAACTATCTGAAAAATTGGGAGAAGATTGATCTGTACGGCAAGATGCGGGAGCAGAATAGTGGGAAACCCACATTCATTCTCCATGATGGCCCCCCATATGCAAATGGTGATATCCATATTGGCCATGCGGTAAACAAGATTCTGAAAGATATGATCCTCAAGTCCCGTGCCCAGATGGGGTTTGATACCCCATATATCCCAGGGTGGGACTGCCATGGGCTACCAATCGAACTCAATGTAGAGAAGAAGTGGGGCAAGCCCGGACGCAAGCTGGATGCCGAGGCTTTTCGGCAGAAGGCTCGAGAGTATGCGGCTCGTCAGGTAGAGGGGCAGAAAAATGATTTCCAGCGCCTCGGTGTGTTGGGTGACTGGGATAATCCATATCTGACCATGGACTTCCAGTTTGAGGCGGATATTATTCGTGCGCTTGGAAAGATTGTCGAGAAGGGTCATCTTCACAAGGGGGAGAAGCCGGTCCACTGGTGTACCGATTGCGGCTCTGCCCTCGCAGAGGCTGAGGTGGAGCATGAGGACAAGACATCCCCAGCTATTGATGTCCGTTTCAATGTGGTTGATGAGGCCGGTTTTCTTGGACGCTGCAATCTGGAGTCAGATGGTAGCGGCACAATCTCGGTAGTTATCTGGACCACAACCCCATGGACCCTGCCAGCTAACCAGGCGGTCTCGCTCCATCCAGACTTTGAATACCTGTTGATTCAGACCGGTGAGACTCGTCTGCTGTTGGCAGAGGCACTTCATACTGCTGTGTTGGAGCGTGCAGAAATCGGCGACTACACCATTCTTGGACGTTGCCACGGTTCTGACCTGGAGGGGCTAGAGCTTAACCACCCATTCTATGATCGTCAGGTGCCAATAATTGTTGGTGACCACGTCACTCTGGATGCGGGTACTGGTGCAGTCCATACTGCCCCTGGCCACGGTCAGGAGGACTACGTGGTGGGGATGAAATATAACCTGCCGGTTCATAATCCGGTTGGCGGGAATGGTTGTTTTCTTGATGGCACAGAGATATTTGCAGGGGAGCATGTATTCAAGGCAAATGATCATGTGCTGGAGGTGCTTGAGGAGCGTGGGGCGCTTCTCTGTATGGAGAAGATTCGTCACAGTTACCCTCACTGTTGGCGTCACAAGACCCCAATCATATTCCGCGCAACCCCACAGTGGTTCATCAGTATGGATCAGGCGAATCTACGTAGCGATGCAATGGATGCTATCAAGGGTGTGCGCTGGATGCCGGACTGGGGTCAGGCGCGTATTGAGGGGATGGTCGAGAATCGTCCAGACTGGTGTATCTCCCGTCAGCGTACCTGGGGTGTTCCAATTGCCCTATTTATCGACAGGGAGACAGGTGATCCACATCCGGAGACCGTACGCCTGATCGAGGAGGTGGCGCAGCGGGTTGAGAAGTCAGGTATTGACGGCTGGTTTGGCCTTGATTCCGCTGAACTTCTTGGGGACGATGCAGAGAGATACCAGAAGGTCACGGATACCCTGGATGTCTGGTTTGACTCCGGGGTTACTCACCATGCTGTGCTGGATCGCAGGGATAGCCTCTCACGTCCGGCGGACCTCTATCTTGAGGGGTCGGATCAGCACCGGGGCTGGTTCCAGTCATCACTGCTGACATCTGTGGCGATGCATGGAGAGGCGCCATACAGGGAGGTGCTGACACACGGCTTTACCGTCGACAAGGATGGCAAGAAGATGTCCAAGTCACTCGGTAACGTGATTGCTCCACAGAAGGTGATCAATGAGTTGGGTGCCGATATTATTAGACTATGGGTCTCATCCACCGACTACCGTGGGGAGATGACAGTCTCTGACGAGATTCTGCGCCGGATGGCAGATGCATATCGCCGTATCCGCAATACTGCCCGTTTTCTGCTATCCAACCTGCATGGATTTGATCCTGCGGCTGATCTGCTTAAGCCAGAGGAGATGTTGTCACTGGATCGCTGGGCAGTTGACCATGCGGCACGTCTGCAGGAGGAGATTATTGAGGCTTATGAGGAGTATAACTTCCACCAGGTCTTCCAGAAGATTCATAATTTCTGCTCGGTTGAGATGGGTGGTTTCTATCTCGATATAATCAAGGATCGTCAATACACCACACAGAGCGAGAGTCAGGCCAGACGCTCCACCCAGACAGCGATGTACCATATCGTCGAGGCGATGGTCCGTTGGCTTGCCCCAATCACCAGCTTTACCGCTGACGAGATCTGGAGCTTCCTGCCGGGAGAGCGTAGTGAGAGTGTCTTCCTGGAGGAGTTCTACCAGGGGCTATTCCAGATGGACGGCGACTCCTCCGGGGCCGCCCTGACGGCTGCCGATTGGGGGCAGATTATGGCTGTTCGCACCGAGGTGGCACGTGCCCTGGAGGCGCTGCGTAACAGCAAGACTATTGGGTCTGGCCTCGATGCAGAGGTTGATCTCTACTGTGATGAGTCGCTTATCTCACTGCTTGAGAAGCTTGAGGATGAGCTCCGTTTTGTACTTATTACCTCGTATGCCCGAATTCATCCGCTGGATGGGGCGCCAGTTGATGCAGAGGCTACAGAGCTGGAGGGGTTAAGAGTGCAGGTAGGTGCCTCAAATCATGAGAAGTGTGTCCGTTGCTGGCACCACCGAGAGGACGTGGGCAGCAACAGCGACCATCCAGAGCTTTGTGGACGCTGTGTGGATAATGTAACCGGTTCTGGTGAGCAGCGCCTCTATGCCTGACCCCATTGAGCCATTGAAATTATGACCTCAGAGCTGAAGACTCCATCTCTTATCTGGCTACGCCTCTCCGCACTGATCCTTTTTCTGGATCAGGGGACCAAGATTCTTGCTGAGTACTATCTTGAGCTCTATCGGCAGGGAGAGATCCTCCCCTTCATGAATCTGACGCTGATGCAGAATGAGGGGGCTGCCTTCAGTTTTCTGGCAGATGCAGGTGGGTGGCAGCGCTGGTTCTTTGTGGTGCTGACTGTGGTAATTACGGTATTTCTGTTGCGTTGGCTGCGTTCACTGAGTGAAGATGAGCGCTGGTTGGCGATTGCAATTGCGCTAATTATTGGCGGGGCAATTGGGAATCTGATTGATCGGGTTCAGTATGGGGATGTAATAGATTTTCTCGATTTTCATGCCATGGGTTGGCACTGGCCAGCATTCAATATTGCGGATAGCGCCATCTCCATTGGCGCCATCATTGTGGTTTGGGATGCGGTTTTTGGGAGTGAGGAGAAGTAGTGCTTCACTGAATATTATAATATTGTATGATTAAACCATTATATTGCCGAGAACCAGAAGAACCATATAGAGACTGCCTTCATGACCGATTCAACCCTCTCTAAACGTATCGATGACCACCGCCTGATTCTTGGTGACAAGGAGTTTGTTCCGCTGATGTTGGGTGGAATGGGGGTCGATATCTCGACCCGTGACCTGGCACTGGTATTCGCAGAGCAGGGTGGTATTGGCCACCTCTCAGACGCGATGATTCCCACGGTTATCGATAAGGATTTCAAGACCAGATACGTTGGTGACCGACTGAAACAGTACAAGTTTAATGTCGACAATCCGGACAAGTCGATTGCCCAGTTTGATCTGGGTGAGTTGCATGAGGCGCAGACCCGTCACGTTGATGAGGCGATGTCGGCCAAGCGTGGGGATGGTGGAGTTTTCATCAACTGTATGGAAAAACTCACCATGAACAACCCCAAGGAGACCCTGCGGGTTCGCCTCAACGCTGCACTCGATGCGGGGATTGACGGCATCACCCTTAGTGCAGGCCTCCATCTTGGGTCGCTTGAGCTTATCAAGGAAAACCCCCGTTTTCGGGATGCCCATATCGGGATTATCGTCTCCTCAGTACGTGCCCTTAAGCTCTTTCTGAAGCGGGCGGCGCGCCTGGATAGACTGCCCGATTTTATCGTGGTTGAGGGACCACTGGCGGGTGGCCATCTCGGTTTTGGTATGGATTGGGCCGAGTTTGATCTGGCTACCATCACCCAGGAGGTGCTCGATTATCTAAGGGAGTCAGACCTTACCATTCCGGTAATTCCGGCAGGTGGCATCTTTACCGGTACGGATGGGGCTAAATTTCTGGAGCAGGGGGCGTCGGCGATCCAGGTCTCCACCCGTTTTACCATTGCCCAGGAGTGTGGACTGCCGGCAGCTGCAAAACAGGCATACTTTGAGGCCAATGAGGAGGATATCGAGGTCAACACCCTATCCCCAACCGGCTACCCCATGCGGATACTGAAAAGCACCCCGGCAATCGGCTCCGGTATCCGCCCCAACTGCGAATCCTACGGTTATGTGCTGGACGCCAAGGGCCACTGCAGCTATGTTGATGCCTACAATGAGGCCGTGGCAGCTCATCCGGATGAGAAGAAAATCTCGGTTGAGGAGAAGATCTGCCTCTGTACCCATATGCGTAAGTACAAGGTCTGGACCTGTGGCCACTACACCTACCGCCTGAAAGATACCGCCAACCAGAATGAGGATGGCAGCTACCAGGAGCCAACTGCGGAGCACCTTTTCAAGGACTACCAGTTCAGTACCCACGACGAGATCAAGAAGCCTGGATAGTTTTAGTCGCCATCCTCGCGCAGGTCAACCGTCATCCCGGCGAAAGCGGGGATCCAGGATATAAGGATTCATAACAAGGACATGTTCCCTTACATGTGCGGTCATCCAGCGATATACCCAACATGAGTGTCTCAATAGCAATCACATCTCATGACTCATCACAGCAACACAGGGCAGAGGAGCTGGCTCAGCGGCTGGCTCTTCCTGCTGTAACAGATGGTGCAGATTTCGATTTTCTCCTCACCTACACGGAAGCTCGCCTCGAGCTCCGTAAAACCAACTCCAAAACCGGTGGGGTCTATGCTGATTTTGTCTCAGGCAAGGTAGCCCACCGCTTTCGCTATGGTGGCGGCAGGGGACAGTTGATCGCCAAGGCGGTCGGTCTCAAAAGCGGCAACACCCCATCGGTACTGGATCTGACAGCAGGACTTGGAAGAGATGGTTTCGTGTTGGCATCACTAGGGTGTGAGGTCACCATGGTGGAGCGCTCCCCAATAGTGGCCGCATTGCTACGGGATGGTCTGGAGCGGGCGGCTACTGTTTCGGAGATCGCTGAGGTTATGGGGAGGATATCACTGCTAGAACAGGAGGGAGCCAACTACATGCAATCCCTCTCCGAGGAGGAGCGGCCAGATATCTGCTATCTCGATCCGATGTACCCTCATTCGAAAAAGAGTGCGCTGCCGGGAAAAGAGATGATGCTATTTCGAGAGGTGGTTGGAGAGGATCAGGATACGGAAGAGCTACTGGAAGCGGCCATGGTGGCAGCCAGGAGACGGGTGGTTGTGAAGCGCCCCCGCAAGGCCCTACCTCTTGGCCACCAAGAGCCAGATTTTCAGATCACAGGCAAGAGTACACGCTATGATATCTATCTATCGGCGCAGGACACGTAGCCACTTCCAGAAGTTGAGCAGACTGCTAAGAGAGCTGGCAACATAGGTGAGAGCCGCGGCTTTTAACAGCTTTCTGGCAGCGCCCTCATCGCCGTCATGGAGATGGCCTCCAGCCTTTAGTAGTGGAAGTGCCCGGTTAAAACTGGCATCAAACTCTACCGGCAGGGTGGCGAGGTGGACCAGTGCCGGCATCCCCATGCTGGCCAGTCCAGCCAGAAAGAGGATCAGTGCGGGCAGAGGCCTTCTGGAGATAACGGCAAACAGTGGTGAGGCCATCAGAATCATTGCCCCCAGCTTCTCGGCGCCACGGGTCTTGCCTACCAGTCTCGAGCGTAGCGCCATCGGCCTGTAATCGGTGTCGTGCTGGATGGCATGGCCAACCTCATGGGCAGCAATGGTTATCGCCGCAAGAGAGCGTCCGGAGAAATAGGGCTCGCTCAGACGAACAGTTCTATCTTCAGGGTCATAGTGATCCCCCTCCTTGGTTGTCTCAACCCCTACATGGTTAAGTCCATAGCGGTTGAGGATGATTCGGGCTAGCTCACCACCACTGAGCTCATATCGATCATCCGGGGTGCTGTACTGTCTCATCACCCGTTTGACCCACATTTGGGGGAGGGTGATGGCAGCCAGTAGCAGGATTCCAAGGATTGCCAATATCATATCAACTCTCCCTCAAGGTCATGTTCATCAGCAGCCACAATCCTGACATTCACCAGGTCGCCGCAACTCAGCCCGGTAATGTCTGGTAGGTGAACCTCTCCATCAATCTCCGGTGCATCCCCTCGACTGCGACCAACAGCCCCCTCATCAGTAACGCTATCGATAATAATGGTTTCGGTTTTGCTGACCCTGTGCTGCAATTTTCTGGCACTAATCTCACTCTGTACCCGCATAAACTGCTCCAGCCGCTCCTGCTGGATATCAGGATCAACCTGGTTTGGCAGTTGGTTGGCGGCGGCCCCTTCCACTGGTGAGTAGGCGAAGGCCCCTGCACGATCCAGATCTGCATCTTCCAGGAAATTGAGCAGCTCCTCGAATTCAGCCTCACCCTCACCCGGAAAGCCGACAATAAAGGTGCTGCGAATGGTGATATCCGGGCAGATCTCACGCCACTTCTCTATTCGTCGCAGCGCATTCTCACTATCTGCTGGACGTCTCATTGTCTTTAGAATAGAGGGGGAGGCGTGTTGTAGCGGCACATCAAGGTAGGGGAGGATCTTCCCCTCTGCCATCATTGGAATCAACTGATCAATGACAGGGTATGGATAGAGATAGTGGAGACGGATCCATATCCCCAACTTGCCAAGTTCCTCTGCCAGGGTTGTGATACGGGTGGAGAGGACCCCATTGCCAGTGATCTCACTGCGATAGCGCAGGTCGGCACCGTAGGCAGCACTATCCTGAGACACCACCATCAGCTCCTTTACCCCACTCTCCACCAGTCGTTCCGCCTCACCCAAAATCTCACCAATGGGTCGACTCACCAGTTTTCCACGCAGAGATGGAATAATGCAAAAACTGCAGTGCTGATTGCACCCCTCGGAGATCTTAAGGTAGGCGTAGTGGTCCGGGGTCAACCGCACCTCCCGATCCGGCAGCAGTTTGGTCAGCGGATCTTGAGGTGGGGGCACTGTGGCGTGGATGGACTCCATAACCTCTTTAGTTGAATTTGGCCCTGTTACCGCTAGCACGTTGGGGTAGTTGGAGAGAATTTTATCCCGGTCCCCCCCCAGACAGCCGGTCACAATAACCTGTCCATTCTGCTCCATCGCCTCACCAATGGTATCAAGTGACTCCTCAATGGCGGCATCAATAAAGCCGCAGGTGTTGACCACCACAAGATCCGATTTGCTGTAGCTGTTTGCAAGCCTGTACCCCTCGGCACGAATCTGGCTAAGGATTCGTTCGGAATCAACAGTTGCCTTGGGGCAACCAAGGCTGACAAAACCGATGGTGGGGGTTGAATTCATCGCGAGATTATACCGTTTCAACATCATTGGTTAAGTATCAATCTTTACGAAAGTAATGACACGTTCGCCCATGTGGCACACTCAAGCACATCCCTGTATCGCTCGGCTGTAGCCTTCTTGGCTATAGACGGCCACCCGTACGAGCGTGTCATTACTTTCGCAAAGCTTGATAGATATTGAAAAGTGAAAAAATGCCCCCATTAAAGGGGGAGATCAAACATTATTGGAGCAACATACCCATGAGAATGGACAAACTAACAACGAAATTTCAGGCTGCGCTATCAGATGCACAGTCACTGGCTGTAGGCAGAGATCACCAGTTTATTGAGCCGATTCACCTTATGCTGGCACTACTGGATCAGGAGGGTGGAACAGTTCGTCACCTTCTCACCCTGGCGGGAGTCCAGGTAAATCCGCTACGCTCCCAGTTAGGTGAGGCGCTGGATCGTCTTGCCTCGGTGGAGGGTGTGGGAGGGGATGTTCAGCTATCCAATGACCTTGGCAAGTTGTTGAATCTAACCGATAAGCTGGCTCAGAAACGGGGTGATCAGTATATCTCCTCGGAGCTCTTTGTATTGGCTGCGGCGGATGACAAGGGGACGCTTGGTGAGCTATTGAGAAAAGCTGGGGCCGCCAAGGGCTCCCTGGAGCAGGCGGTGGAGCAGCTGCGTGGTGGCGAGAGTGTAGATGATCCAAATGCAGAGGAGCAGAGGCAAGCACTTGAAAAATATACTATTGATCTAACTGAAAGAGCCGAACAGGGAAAGCTTGATCCAGTAATTGGGCGTGATGATGAGATCCGCCGTGCCATTCAGGTGCTACAGCGCCGTACCAAGAATAATCCGGTGCTGATCGGTGAGCCGGGGGTTGGAAAGACTGCAATTGTCGAGGGGCTGGCACAGCGTATTGTAAATGGTGAGGTTCCAGAGGGGATAAAGGGAAAACGACTGCTCTCGCTCGATATGGGCGCACTGATTGCCGGGGCAAAATTCCGCGGTGAGTTTGAGGAGCGTCTCAAGGGGGTGCTCAATGATCTCAGCAAACAGGAGGGTCAGGTGATTCTCTTTATTGACGAGATCCATACCATGGTGGGAGCTGGCAAGGCTGAAGGCTCCATGGATGCTGGAAATATGTTGAAACCAGCGCTGGCGCGCGGTGAACTTCACTGTGTGGGTGCCACCACCCTGGATGAGTATCGCAAGTACGTGGAGAAGGATGCAGCACTGGAGAGAAGGTTCCAGAAGGTATTGGTGGATGAGCCCTCGGTAGAGGACACCATCGCCATTTTGCGTGGTCTCAAGGAGCGTTATGAGGTCCACCATGGCATCGATATTACCGACCCTGCGATTGTTGCGGCTGCAACTTTGTCACACCGCTATATTACCGATCGCCAGCTACCGGATAAGGCGATTGATCTGATGGATGAGGCGGGATCCCGGATCCGGATGGAGATTGACTCCATGCCGGAGGAGATGGACAGGCTTGATCGGCGGGTGATTCAGCTCAAAATCGAGCGTGAGGCCCTGAAGAAGGAGAGTGATGAGGCCTCGAAGAAGAGGCTGGATGATCTGCAGGGAGAGCTGGATCGTCTGGAGCGTGAATACTCCGATCTTGATGAGATCTGGAAGGCGGAGAAGTCTGCGGTACAGGGTACGACCCATATCAAGGAGTCACTGGAGCAGGCAAGAATTGAGCTGGAGACTGCACGCCGTGCCGGTGATCTGGCGCGGATGTCGGAGCTTCAGTATGGCAAGATTCCGGAGCTGGAGCAGCAGTTGGCTGCCGCTGCAGAGGCGGAGTCAGAGCAGAAGGAGAACCAGCTGCTACGCAACAAGGTGACCGATGAGGAGATCGCCGAGGTGGTCTCCAAGTGGACTGGAATTCCTGTCTCCAAGATGCTGGAGGGGGAGCGTGACAAACTGCTACGGATGGAGGAGGCGATCAAGCAGCGGGTAATTGGCCAGAGTGAGGCGGTGGAGGCGGTCTCCAATGCGATTCGTCGCTCCCGAGCGGGGCTCTCTGATCCCAACCGGCCTAATGGATCTTTCCTCTTTCTTGGCCCCACTGGGGTCGGCAAGACCGAGTTGACCAAGGCGTTGGCACAGTTCCTCTTCGATACCGAGGAGGCGATGGTACGCATTGATATGTCAGAGTTTATGGAGAAGCACTCGGTGGCGCGTCTGATTGGTGCCCCTCCCGGATATGTTGGCTATGAGGAGGGTGGATACCTGACCGAGGCGGTACGGAGAAAGCCATATTCCGTTATTTTGATGGATGAGGTGGAGAAGGCGCACCCCGATGTCTTCAATGTGCTGCTGCAGGTGCTGGATGATGGACGCCTTACTGATGGTCAGGGGCGTACGGTTGATTTCCGTAACACTGTTATTGTGATGACCTCAAATCTGGGATCACAGCAGATTCAGCAGCTATCTGGGGAGGGGAATTATGCTGCAATGAAGGATGCAGTGATGGAGATTGTCGGTTCCCACTTCCGCCCCGAGTTTATCAACCGGGTTGATGAGTCAGTGGTCTTCCACCCTCTGGGTCAGGAGGAGATCAGGGCGATTGCCAAGATTCAGGTGGAGTATCTCCATCAGCGCCTGGCTGACCGTGAGATTGGTCTGGAGATAAGTGATGAGGCACTTGATCGACTTGGTGAGGCTGGGTTTGATCCGGTCTATGGGGCGCGTCCGCTCAAACGGGCAATCCAGAACCGGATCGAGAACCCACTGGCGCAGAAAATTCTGGCAGGGGAGTATCTGCCGGGAGATGTAGTGAAAGTGGCTCTGAGTGGAGAGGAGCTGGTATTTAGCTAGGAGGCTGTCCGAGAATAGAAGCCGTAGCGAAAATCACAAAAAGACCATAAGGTGAGATTATTGGGCGAGGCGAATAGCACCGCTATTTAACGAGTTCAATAAGCTCAGATTATGGTCTTTATGGGGTTTGCAGTAGGCTCTCTATTCTCGGACAACCTCCTATCTACTTCTGCTGTTTCGAGCCTCGAGCAATCATATTCAGAAGGTTCCCAACTATAACCTTCTGCTTCTCATCGCAATTTCTCTGCATCTCCTGCAGACTACCAGTCAGCTCGCTGATTAGGCGTAGTTGTGCCATCCTCTCCTCACGCGCCATCCGCAGCTCCATCCGTAGCCGTTGGACCTGACCCATAAGAGTGTATGAGTCAGGAATATGTGCTGTCTGAACCCGATTTAGATAGGCGTTGTCTTTTATGAAGTTTATCTTCTCAAGGATTGAGGATGTCTCCATCTTCTCCGCTGCGGGGAAGACTGATCGCAGCTGAGCCATGGTTACCCTGCCCTCAAAGGTCTCCAGCTCCCCCGACTGGATCTTCTGCTGGATCTCTCTGCGACTGATTCCCAGCTCCTTCGCGGCTCTGGTGACCGGCAGTGCATCTTCACTCATCTGATTCTCTCCCCCGTGGATAATTTGGCAGCAACTCCTTGTGATTAGTATATTAAATAAATAGATTATTAAAATCAATTAACCCAAGTTTTTATCAGTAGTTACTCAGCGGGCTCCATCACCAGATGCCCTGATGAGCATATAGTCTAGCCAGCGGTCAGGGAGAATGCGCCTTAGGAGTGCAAATAGATGGGTTGGAAAGGTGACCGGATAGCGTGTCTTGGGCTGGCGACTCTCCAGCGCATGGATCAATTTATCTGCCACCGCATCTGCAGGCAGGGTGAATGGTGCGGCAGGTCCCGGTTTTTTTAGGCGTCTCTCCATCGCCTCGTAATTGGCCTTGTGATAGCTGTTTTCAGGATTGATGTTCTGTTTGAAGGCCAGGTATGCATTCTTGCGAAAACTGGATTCGATGGGACCGGGCTGAATTAGTGATATAAAAATACCACTATCTTTAAGCTCCAGGCGCATTGTATCGGCAAGCCCCTCCAGGGCGAATTTGCTGGCATTGTAGGCGCCACGGTAGGGCATAACCACAAATCCGAGAACCGAGCTGTTGAAGACAATTCGTCCATGCCCCTGTTTGCGCATTACTGGAATGATGGCATTGGTCAGTTCGGCGGTTCCAAAGAGGTTGGTCTCGAACTGTTTTCGTAGATTGTCTCTGCTGAGATCCTCAACAGCACCAGGTTGTCCATAGGCTCCGTTGTTGAAGAGACCATCCAGAGTCCCGCCTGTCCGTTGCAGTACAAAGTCGAGGGCTGAGTGGATGCTCTCCGATCTATCCAGATCAAGCTGAACCGACTCGAATCCATGCTCTATGAGGATGGTGACATCCTCGACCCTGCGGGCAGTTGCAAAGACCCGCCATCCCCGCTCCTGCATAATCTCGGCACAACGCAGGCCGATACCGCTGGAGCAGCCGGTGATCAGAATAGTTTTTTTCTGTTCTGCCATGAACTGCAGTATAGCGCATCACTTATGGCGCAATTGATACCTTTTGTCAGTGACAGCAGGGGGCCAGTTGGCCACTCTCGATAACGATATGTTGTTGTTTGCCAAGCATCTCTATAAGCACCATAGCGCGGTGGAGCCCATCATCCATCATGAATACTCCCTCAATCTCGGCAAATGGTCCGCTGGTGATGCGTACACAATCCCCTTCACAGAACCAATCGGCACGCTCCAGTTGATGGATTCCAAACTCATCCTCATGACTTTTCAGCAGATCAACGACCTGTTCAGGTATAGGTATGTAGTTGGTATGGGTTGCTCCAAAGCCAACCAGTCCGGAGACCCCGAAGGTGGAGCGTATGGGTGCCCAGTTGTCGTTCTCACGATCCAGCTTGATAAACATGTAACGGGGAAAGAGGGGCTCGGTATTAACAGCAGTCTTGCCGCGACGGCGCCGCTCTCGCTTCACCATTGGCAGATAGGTGGTGTAGCCCTGCTGCTCCAGATTGAGTCGGGCCCGCTCCTCATCTCGCGGTTTACTGGCAAGAAGATACCAACGAGGTGACTCGTTGTGGTCTGCTTTCGTGCTCGTGCTCGTGCTCGTGCTCATCCCTGTATCCTCTAGGCTCTCTCCTACTGTGCTAATTGTCTCATAATTCGTGCTGCTTTTGTATTACGTATTATTACCTGTTTTTCAGGTTTTCTGCCTCTCCCGCTGCTCCTGTTGCAATATCCACATATCTGCATAAACACCATGTATATCAATCAGTTCTTTGTGTGTTCCACGTTCGATAATATATCCGGAATCCATCACCAGAATCTCATCGGCATCAGCGATGGTGGAGAGGCGGTGGGCAATTACCAGGGGGGTGTGGTGGCTGCTGATCTCTTTTAGTGAACTGTTGATCACCTTCTCGGCGGCGGAGTCGAGCGATGAGGTAGCCTCGTCAAAGACCATAATGGGTGGGTTCTTGAGGATGGCGCGGGCGATGGCAATACGTTGCTTCTCACCACCGGAGAGTTTCAGGCCGCGCTCACCAACGGTAGATTCATACCCTTGTGGCAGGGCGGTAATGAAGTCGTGAATGTTGGCCACTCTTGCAGCATCTTCAATCTCTCCATGGGTTGCCCCCGGCCTGGCATACTCGATATTGTAGTGAATGGTATGGTTAAAGAGGACCGTATCCTGGGGGACAATACCGATCGCCTCTCGCAGGCTCTTCTGGGTCACAGTTTTGATATCAACTCCATTGATGGTGATCTGGCCTCTATCAATTTCGTAGAAACGGAACAGCAGCCTTGCCAGGGTTGATTTTCCTGATCCGCTCTTGCCCACTACGGCAACCTTTTTCCCAGCAGGTATCTTGAAACTGACGTTGTGCAGGATCTTTCTGTCACTGTTATACCCAAACTCAACATTTCTGAACTCAATCTCGCCCTCTCCAGGGTTGAGTGCAGTTGCAGTTGGCAGGTCCTCGATTTCAGGTTTTTTCTCCAGCAGTTGAAACATCATGTCGATATCGGAGAGTGCATGTTTGATCTGGGTATATACCATCCCCAGAAAACCGAGAGGGATGAAGAGCTGTAACAGGAAGGTATTGACCAGCACCAGATCTCCCAGAGTCATCTCACCATCCACAACTCCCTGGCCAGCCATGACCATGGTGATAGTGACCCCAATGGCGATGATGAAGGCCTGGATAAAGTTAAGCGCCGACATTGAGGTCTGGCTCTTGACCGCAGCCACCTCCCAGCTTCTCATCTGTTCATCGTATTGGTCCAGCTCATACTGCTCATTGCCAAAATATTTTACGGTCTCGTAGTTGATGAGGCTATCGACTGCTTGAGTGCTGGCATCAGAATCACGCTTGTTCATCGCTACTCTATATTTCATGCGCCAGTTGGTGATAACAAAGGTGGTGGCGATATAGATTGCTACGGTGGTGAAGGTGATGATGGCAAACCAAGGGTTGTAGTTGGCGAATAGAATTACGGCTATCAGGGTTACCTCAATCATGGTTGGGATGATGTTGAAGAGCAGCATATTGAAGAGGGAGCTGATCGATCTGGTGCCACGTTCCATATCTCTGGTTATCCCGCCGGTTTTGCGGTCCAGATGGAAACGTAGCGAGAGGTTGTGGAGATGAGACATAAAACGGATTGAGATCTCCCTTACAATTCCGTGTCGAACCTTGGCAAAGATGGCATCACGTAGCTCATTAAAGAAGGCGCTACCTGCACGCATTAACCCATATCCGACAAGCAGAGCCAACGGCAGCACCAGGGCGGCCTCATGGTTCTGATCCAGGGTATCTACAATCTCCTTGAGCAGGAGTGGAACAGTGACGTTTGCCAATTTTGCCAGAATAAGAGACCCAATAGCCAGACCAGCACGGTAACGATATCCCCACAGGTATGGAAGTAGTGATCTGATAGTGCGCCAATCCTCTCTGGAGGAGGAGGGCATCTTGGTAAAGGCATTATGCATTATTGGATTGTCTAGGTTGTATACTCTATCTGTCAGATTTTGGATTCGGTATAATAGCCCGATTGTCTGTTAAGGATTAGATAAATGCCAATTTATGAGTATGTTTGTGGCGGTTGTGGCCACCATATAGAGAAACTCCAGAAGATGAGTGATGACCCATTGATGGAGTGCCCAGCGTGTGGAAAACCAACACTGAAAAAACAGGTCTCTGCAGCCGGTTTCCGTCTCTCTGGAGGTGGCTGGTATGAGAGTGACTTCAAGACCGGTGAGAAGAAGAATATGGCTGACTCGGGCAAGAGTGAGCCATCTTCGGCACCATCCTGTGGAGGTGGTGGCTGTTGTTGTGGTGATTGATTAGGAATACTGGGTATAACAAGTCCATCTATCTCTATTCTGAGACACGCTGTGAATACATCCATGTACGCTCAGCGGTATCCATCCCTGGCTACCGATGGTCTCAGAAAAGAGATAGATGAATTTGTCAGAGCTTTTGGTAGCATCGATTCTGATTGTATCAAGAATTATTGAATATAGAGTAACAAGGAAAAAATATGCGAAGCCACTATTGTGGAGAGTTGAATGAGTCCCTGATTGGTCAGGAGATCCAGCTGGCTGGATGGGTTAACCGTCGCCGTGATCATGGTGGCGTTATCTTTATCGATCTGCGTGATCGAGAGGGGCTGGCGCAGATTGTGTTTGACCCTGACCGTGCTGAGCCGTTCGAGATTGCAGAGCATGTACGTTCTGAATACGTGTTGGGTATCAAGGGGTTGGTCAGGGAGCGCCCGGAGGGGACAATCAACGAGGATATGCCAACTGGTAAAGTTGAGGTGCTGATCTCCGAGGTTGAGGTTCTGAACCGTGCCAAGACTCCTCCATTCATGATTGATGATGATGGCATGGGTGAGGACATTCGTCTGCGCTACCGTTATGTCGATCTACGTCGTCCGGTTATGCAGCAACGGATGAAGCTGAGAGCGGCGGTAACTCGGCACATTCGTAACTATCTGGACAGTAATGGGTTTCTTGATATAGAGACTCCAATGTTGACTCGTGCAACTCCTGAGGGGGCACGTGACTATCTGGTTCCAAGTCGTACCCATCCGGGAGAATTTTTTGCACTGCCGCAGTCACCACAGCTCTTCAAGCAGCTGTTGATGGTCTCTGGTATGGACCGCTACTATCAGGTGGTTCGCTGTTTCCGTGACGAGGATCTGCGTGCCGACCGTCAGCCTGAATTTACCCAACTCGATATCGAGACCGCCTTCCTCAATGAGGAGCAGATTATGGGGTTGATGGAGGATATGGTTAGGGGACTTTTCAAAGAGGTTTTGGGGACAGAGCTTCCAGATCAATTTCAGCAGATGAGTTATGACGAGGCCATGCGTCGTTACGGCTCTGATCGCCCTGATCTGCGTGTCTCGCTGGAACTGATTGATGTGGCTGACTTGATGACCGAGGTTGATTTCAAGGTCTTCTCTGGTCCGGCCAATGATCCAAATGGCAGGGTGGCGGCACTCTGTCTGCCAGGTGGTAATAGCCTGAGCCGCAAGGATATTGATGGCTACACCAAATTTGTCAGTATCTATGGTGCTCGTGGTCTCGCCTATATCAAGGTCAATGATGTCGAGGGTGGACGTGATGGATTGCAGTCCCCAATCGTAAAATTCCTCCCTGACGACACCATTGCCGGCATTCTGGAGCGTACCGGTGCCAACAGTGGTGATCTTATATTCTTTGGTGCGGACAAGGCCAAGGTAGTTAATGAGGCGCTGGGTGCGTTGCGAGTTAAGGTGGGAGAGGATCGTGGCCTTATGTCTGCTGAGTGGAAGCCGCTCTGGGTTGTAGACTTCCCGATGTTTGATTGGGATGAGAAATCTGATCGCTGGAATGCGATCCACCACCCCTTTACAGCCCCAAATAGTGATCAACTGGGGATGATGGATAGTGAGCCTGGCAAGGTATATTCACGTGCCTACGACATGATCCTCAACGGTAGTGAGATTGGCGGTGGTTCCATCCGTATTCACGATCCGGAAACGCAAGAGAGTGTACTGAAGGTGCTGGGGATCGGTGATGAGGAGGCTCAGGACAAGTTTGGCTTCCTGCTCGATGCCCTCAAGTATGGCTGTCCTCCGCATGGTGGTATGGCCTTCGGTCTCGATCGCCTGGTAATGCTGATGGCGGGCGCGGACTCTATTCGTGATGTGATGGCATTTCCCAAGACCCAGTCGGCCAACTGTCTGCTAACTGGTGCGCCAGATCGTGTAAGTGATCATCAGCTGCGGGAGCTCAATATACGTCTGCGCAAGGTACAGAAGGCTGAATAAGATATGGGGTTAGCAGTTCATAAGCTGGAAGATCCATTCTCAATACAGGATGACGAGGAGTGCCAGCAGCGCATCCTTGCGGCCAAAGAGGAGCTTGGTGAGCGTCTGGTTATCCTGGGTCACCACTACCAGCGGGAGGAGGTGTTCCAACATGCCGATTTTTCTGGTGACTCTCTGAAACTCTCTCGTCAGGCAGCCAACTCACAGGCAGAGTACATTGTCTTCTGTGGGGTCCACTTTATGGCGGAGGTGGCTGATATCCTCTCCCGTCCAGATCAGATCTCGGTTATTCCCGACATGAACGCAGGCTGCTCCATGGCTGATATGGCCGATCTTCCAAAAGTGGAAAAGGCGTGGCAGGAGCTATCCACCATATTAAACCCTGACGAGACCATAACCCCGGTCACCTATATCAACTCTGCAGCAGACCTGAAAGGGTTCTGCGGGCGCCATGGCGGCATTGTCTGTACCTCTACCAACGCACGTCATGTGCTTGAGTGGTCATTCAGTCAGAGAGAGAAGGTGCTCTTCTTCCCCGACCAGCATCTCGGCAGAAATACCGGAGCCACCATGGGGATCCCACTCGATCAGATGGTGGTGTGGGATTATGATCTGCCAATGGGTGGTCTGACCGCAGAGGAGATCCACAATGCGAAAATCATTCTCTGGAAGGGGTTCTGTTCAGTACACCAGATGTTCAGGCCGGAGCAAATTGACCGCTTCAAGGAGATGCATCCTGAGACAAAAATCATCTCCCATCCGGAATCCTCCTATGAGGTCTGTCAGAAGTCAGACTATGTCGGTTCGACTGAATACATCATCAAGACGATTGCAGAAGCGGAACCCAATACACGCTGGCTGGTGGGTACGGAGCTGAATCTGGTAAACCGTCTCCATGAGCAGTTCAAGGGAGAGGGAAAATCTGTCCACTTCATGTCCCCAACAGTCTGTATGTGTTCTACAATGTTCAGGATTGATCCACCACATCTGCTCTGGACACTGGAGAATTTGTTGGAGGGGAATGTGGTTAACCAGATTAAAGTGGATGAGAGTGTGGCAGAGCAGGCAAGATTGGCACTGGAGAGGATGCTGGAGGTATAGAGAGATGGCAGGACATAGTAAATGGCACAACATCCAGCATCGCAAGGGTGCGCAGGATGCAAAGCGTGGCAAGATCTTCACCAAGTTGATCCGTGAGATCACCGTGGCAGCAAAGATGGGTGGCGGCAATGTGGCAGACAATCCGCGTCTGCGTGCTGCTGTGGACAAGGCACTGGGTGCCAATATGACCCGTGACACCATTGAGCGTGCAGTAAAGCGTGGTAGTGGTGATGTTGATGGTGAAAACTTTGACGAAATTCGCTACGAGGGATATGGTCCCAATGGGGTGGCGGTGATGGTTGACTGTCTGACCGATAATCGCAATCGCACAGTATCTGAGGTGCGTCACGCCTTTACCAAGCATGGAAGTAATCTGGGAACTGACGGTTCAGTCTCCTATCTCTTTACCAAGACCGGCGTACTGCTTTATCCTCCAGAAAGTGATGAGGATGCCATTATGGACGCGGCCCTGGAGGCCGGGGCTGAGGATGTGGTGACAGAGGATGATGGCTCAATTGAGGTGCTGACTGATGAGGCCAGTTACCTGGATGTAAAACAGGTGATGGTTGATGCAGGGCTAGAGCCCGCCTCGGCAGATCTGACCCAGCGTGCCTCAACCATGACTGAGCTGGACCAGGATGGTGCCGAGAAGCTACTCAAACTGGTGGATCGTCTGGAGGATCTGGATGACGTCCAAAATGTCTACAGTAATGCGGATATCCCGGAAGAGGTGATGGCTGCACTCAGTCAGTAATCTAATGACAAGAATTCTCGGTATCGACCCAGGATCTCGAACTACCGGTTACGGGGTGATCGAGATGGAGAAGGGGGGGTATCGCCATATTGAGAGTGGTGCGTTGAGAATCAGGGGAGATACTCTTCCAGAGAGATTGCACGCTATATTTGAGGCGGTAAGTGAAGTTCTTGATCGTTGTCATCCCGATGAGTTTGCAATCGAGAACGTATTCATGCACCGTAATGCCGATTCTGCACTTAAGTTAGGGCAGGCACGTGGAGCCGCAATCTGTACAGCTGCAAATCGTGATCTAACAGTGTATGAATATACCCCTGCAGAGATAAAACAGGCAGTGGTAGGGCGCGGAAATGCTGCCAAAATCCAGGTGCAGATGATGGTGCGTGCACTACTGAATCTGCAGACCAATCCGCAGGCGGATGAGGCTGATGCACTGGCCTGTGCGATATGTCATGCTAACCGTTCGCAAAGTCTGAATCGAATGGGGCTTTCAACGGAGTGGAAGGGGGGAAGATTGCGTTGATAGGATGGCTGAGGGGGGTACTTTTAGAGCGTAAACCGCCAGAGTTGCTGGTTGATGTGGGTGGGGTTGGTTATGAGCTTGAGGCCTCCATGTCGACCTTCTATGCACTACCTGAAACCGGTACAGAGGTAACACTTCATACCCATCTGGTGGTGCGTGAGGATGCCCAGCTTCTCTATGGATTTGCCACCGAGAGTGAGCGTCGGATGTTCCGTGCTCTGATCCGGGTCCGTGGGGTGGGGGCCAAACTGGCGTTGGCGATTCTCTCCGGGATGAGTGCAGAGGATTTTGTCTGCTGTATCAATGAGGAGAACACCACAGCCCTTGTTAGACTTCCTGGGGTGGGTAAAAAGACCGCAGAGCGGTTGATTGTGGAGATGCGAGATCGACTCAGTGAGTGGGATAGTTTTGGCGCCAATATTGGGAATGTAGTTGATGGCGCCTCTGGTGGTCGTTCTGAGGTGGTGGCGGACCCACATAGCGAGGCAGTTCATGCGCTGATTTCACTTGGATACAAGCCACAGCAGGCCTCAAAACTGGTTAGTGCGGTAGAGGAAGAGGGGCTCAGTAGTGAGGAGACTATTCGCCGCGCACTCAGGCAGAGCGTGAAGCCATGAGTGATCATATTCGTACCATATCTTCAGTTGCTACCCCAGATGAGGAGCGTCTGGATCGTGCAATTCGCCCCAGACTTCTTAGTGATTATGAGGGGCAGCCGGTTGTGCGTGAGCAGATGGATATCTTTATCCCTGCGGCGCGCGGGCGTGGAGAGCCGCTGGATCACACCCTGATATTTGGGCCTCCAGGTCTCGGCAAGACCACCCTGGCCCATATTATCGCCAATGAGATGGGGGTTGGTATGCGCCACACCTCCGGCCCCGTACTGGAAAAGCCTGGTGATCTGGCTGCACTACTCACAAATCTGGAACCCCATGATGTCCTCTTTGTTGATGAGATTCACAGGCTCAGTCCGGTAGTAGAGGAGGTGCTCTATCCTGCGATGGAGGATTTCCAGCTCGATATCATGATCGGGGAGGGGCCTGCAGCCCGCTCCATCAAGCTTGATCTACCTCCATTCACCCTGGTGGGGGCTACCACCCGTGCCGGGCTACTCACCTCTCCACTGCGTGACCGTTTTGGCATTGTGCAGCGGCTGGAGTTCTACAACGAGACCGATCTCACCTCCATCGTAATGCGGGCCGCCTCCATTCAGTCGGTTCCAACAGAGAAGGGCGGTGCAGTAGAGATTGCAAAACGCTCTCGTGGTACCCCGAGAATTGCCAATAGGCTACTGCGCCGGGTGCGTGATTACTCCGAGGTCAAGGCAGACGGTAACATTACCCGGGAGGTTGCGGAGCGTGCGCTCGATCTGCTGGATGTGGATATGAAGGGGTTTGACAATATGGACCGCAAACTTCTGTTGAGCATGATAGAAAAATTTGATGGTGGTCCGGTCGGGATCGACAGCATTGCAGCTGCCATAGGGGAGGAGCGGGGAACCATTGAGGACGTAATTGAGCCCTATCTTATCCAGCAGGGTTACATGATGCGCACCCCAAGAGGGCGGGTAGTGACCAAAAATGGCTATCTCCACTTTGGGCTGACGCCGCGCCGAGAGGAGCGAAATGGTGATCTCTTCTGATAATGGCTCTCTCGCAAGCGGCGGCACTCTCCTCCATGCAGTGCGCTCAAGTACATCCCCGTATCGCTCGGCTGTGACCATCCCTGGCCACAGACGACTGCCTGTAGAAGAGTGCCGCCACTTGCGAGACGACTAATCCCAAGATGAATATGAGACCTTTCCGTTTTCCAGTGCGAATTTACTATGAGGATACCGATTCCGGTGGCGTGGTCTACTATGCCAACTATCTGAAATATATGGAGCGTGCCAGAACAGAGTGGTTGCGATTCTTAGGGTTTGAGCAAGACCAAATGATAGAGGATGAAGGGGTGATTTTTGCGGTCCGTTCGGTCACAGTTGATTACAATTCACCAGCACGTTTCAATGATGAGCTTGAGGTTGTAACCTCGTCTCAAAAAGTTGGTAAAGCGAGTATATCCCTTAGGCAGGATATCTATCGTAGCGGTGAGAAGAGACCTTTGTGTAGTGGAGCTGTTAAAATTGCCAGTCTGAACAGTGAGACATTCAAGCCTGTACCACTGCCTGAGAAACTTTATAAAAAGATACAGAAATCATGAACCATGAACTCTCAATTACAGCGCTAATTCTGGATGCTAGCCCGGTAGTACAGTTAATTCTGCTTTTACTGGTGGCTGCATCTATCTGGTCATGGAATATCATATTTCGCAAACTGCATGACTTCAGGGGGGCCATTGAGGCGGCTGACCGTTTTGAGGATCTGTTCTGGAGCGGCAAAAGTCTGAGTGATCTGTTTCGTCAGTTTGAGGGGAAAAAACCAAATGGTATGGCCGGTATTTTTGTCTCCGGTTTCCGTGAATTTATCAGGCTGCGCAAACGTTCAGGGATGAGATCCTCTGATGTGGTTGATGGTTCCGGGCGTGCCATGCGAGTGGCACTTAATCGTGATCTCGATCAACTGGAGGAGAGCCTGTCGTTTCTGGCTACGGTTGGATCTACCAGCCCATATGTTGGTCTGTTTGGAACGGTTTGGGGGATCATGAACGCATTCAGTGCTATCGGCGCCACCAGTAATGCAACTCTCGCCATGGTTGCTCCGGGCATCTCTGAGGCGCTGGTGGCAACAGCCATCGGGCTGTTTGCTGCGATCCCGGGAGTAATCTTTTATAACCGTTTCTCCACCGAGATTGAGCGACTACATAATCGTTATGATATTTTTCTGGAGGAGTTCTCCAGTATTCTCAGGCATCAGTCGCATAGTGATGAAGCTGATGATGAAGAGCTGGAATGAGTCGTCAGCGTGCTCGTAAACGGCCCATGGCCTCAATAAATGTAGTCCCATACATTGATGTAATGCTGGTTTTGCTGATTATCTTTATGGTAACTGCACCTCTACTTACCCAAGGGGTGAAGGTTGAGTTGCCAAAGGTGGATGCAGAGCTGGTGGAGAATAGCAAGCAGGAGCCGGTGGTTGTTACTGTACGTGAGGATGGATCATTCTATATGAATATTGGGGATCATCCCGAGGAGCCGGTTGAGCAGCATATTTTACAGAAACGGGTATCGGTACTGATGAATCGGAAGCCGGGTACAGAGGTGCTGGTGCGTGGTGATCACAAGGTGGATTACGGTACTGTAGTCTCGATAATGGCGTTGTTGCAACAGTCCGGTGTTCCCAGTGTGGGGCTAGTGACCGATCAGCCATAAGTCAGGCCGGCATAATACATAATATACTGGCCTGATCACGACTCTACTCCACGGTGATTATGTCACGGTTCGCCTCAAAGGCCTTTTTGCCGATCCCGGTGATGTTCATAATCTCACTGATGGTTGCAAATGGGGAGAGTTCACGATGATCGATTATCATCTGCGCTCTCTTCTTGCCTATATGCTCCAGTTTGATCAATGTTTTTAACCCTGCTTCGTTTATATTGATCTTGTCTTGAGCAAAAACAGTCAATGAAAACATAAACATAACTAAACCTATAAAATATTTCATACCATCCTCCATTAAAAAATAACGATTTAAAATGCAACTTTACTCTTGTTAAATAGTTCTGTACCGTAGATGCAAAACACCTCTCTTGTAGTGACTATTTCCATTCAGTCTACACGGCAACACTCAAAAGTCAATGATTTGTTCTATACATGTTCTCTATTACACCTAAATCCTGCAAGTGATAGTGTTTGATATGTGCAAGACATCGGTTCGTAGAGCGAATTTCGACCGCGTGATGTACTTATTGCTACACCCAAGGGAGAAAATATCGTTATACGGATCAAGAGCTTGCGCAGAGCAGGTGCGAGTACTTGCAGGATTTAGGTTACACATAAAGAGATATTAGGTTTTTTTGTCATGAATTCTATAACCATTCGTAATTGGCGGTATTCATGCCTCTTGATTGATGTGATAGAGAGCTGACCGTGGATCTCCCCCCTTTAAGATCATCTCTGATTCTTCATCTTGTGCTGGTGTCGGCTGTGTTGCTGGTTGACGTAGAGCTGTTTGATAGTGATAAACCCTTGTCCCATGCCCCGGTGATTCGTGCCTATGCAGTTGATGGTGAGGTGCTCAAGAGGATAGAAGAGAAAAAAATTACGGACAAGCGTGCGGCAGAGCAAAAGATCAAGAACAGAGAGCGTAAGAGAAAAGAGAAGTTAAAAAGAGAAAAAGAGAACAAACTGAAGCAGCAGAGGCTGAAAAAGAAGAGAGAGAAAGAAAAGAAGGCTGCAGCGAAAAAGGCGAAAGAGAAGAGAAAGAGAGAGCTGGAGCGTAAGAAAAAAGCCAAAGAGAAAAAAGCCAAAGAGAAAAAAGCCAAAGAGAAAAAGGCGAGAGCAAAGAGGCTTAAGCAGCAGCAGCTGAAAAAGAGGAGAGAGCTGGAAAAAAAGGAAAAAGAGAGGCGTAGAGAGAAGAGGTTACGAGAGGAGATGATGCTTGAGGCTGAACTGGAGAGTGAACAGATTATTAATTCCAGAAGAGAGTCTGGAGCTGGCCCACAGAAGCTGGCACAATTGCGAGCAACCATTCGTCAGCAGATTGAGCGGGTCTGGAATAGGCCAAAAAGTGCGCCAAAAGATAGTTCATGCCGAGTAAAGGTAACCCTTGTTCCTGGTGGTCATGTTGGTAAGGTCACAGTAGTTAGCAGAAGTGGTAATGAGGCATTTGATTTGTCGGTTGTACAGGCAGTTAACCGGGCAGCTCCTTTTCCTGTACCGGGGTCTGCAGCACTGAGAAGAGAGTTAAGAGAGTTGGAGATGACATTTGAAAATTAGGCTTATCCTGTTATTGAGTATGGTTGCTACGGCTACTCAAGCCCTGGAGATAACAATTACCAGAGGTAACGAGACAGCCCTCCCTATTGCTATCGCCCCATTTCCTGGATCGGCAATTGTGGCTAATGATTTTCGTCTTAGTGGTGAGTTTGCGCCACTGCCAGAAGAGCAGATGATCTCAAAACCAACTCATATTGATAATGTCAATTTTACTGACTGGCGCATGTTGGAGGTTCCAACCCTGCTGACGGGAAGGGTGATCAATATTGGTGGTAAACCAAAACTTGAGATTCAATTAATTAATGTATATCAACAAAAATTGTTAATGAAGCCTTACCGTTTCTCATTGGGAGATGGTGGTGACAAAAAGATTCGACAGACAGCCCATGCAGTAAGTGATCTGGTATACAAAAAGTTGACCGGGGTGCGTGGAGTTTTCAGTACCCATATTGCTTACATATCAGTAAAAAACAGGGGTGATGGAGATCGAATTTATACCCTTGAGCTTGCTGATGCAGATGGGGAGAATGCGCAGGTGATGTTGACCTCATCTGCTCCTCTGCTCTCCCCAAGTTGGTCGCCAGACGGCAGGAAACTTGCCTATGTCTCTTTTGAAAACAGGAGATCAGAAGTTTGGATTCAGGGGGTATACACTGGAGAACGTACAAAAATAGCCAGTTTTGAGGGCAAGAATAGTGCTCCTGCATGGTCGCCAGATGGAGGCAAACTGGCTCTCTCCCTCTCTCGTGATGGTAATTCAGAGATATACACTCTTGATATTGGTAGTTCGACGCTTAAACGGATAACAAAAAATCGGGCTGTGGATACAGAGCCAGTCTGGTCAGCAAGTGGGGACAGGATAGTTTTTCTATCTGATCGGAGTGGGCGACCACAAATTTATCAGATAGGTAAAGAAGGTGGTCGAGCTCAACGTCTTACTTACAAAGGCCATTACAATACTAGCCCTGATTTATCAGCAGATGGTAGGTATCTTGTGATGCTTGGTGGTGATTCCGGAAATTACAGAATTGCTGTGCAGGATCTGAATAGTGGAGTTGTCAGAATTTTATCTGATAACAGGCAGGATGAATCGCCCAGTTTTGCCCCAAATGACCGCCTGATCGTGTATGCTACTCAAAATGATGGGGAGGGTGTTTTGGAGGTGACATCTGTTGATGGTGGAGGTGTTCAGCAGCTTAGCCTGGAAGGAAAAGATGTACGGGAACCATCCTGGTCCCCGTTTTTGAGATAGGGGTAGATGGATGAAGCGTGTAGGTATTATTCTGTTAATTGGGCTGTTTTTAAATGGGTGTAGTAGTCTTAACAATCCATTGGATGGAGAGGTTGTTGGCGCTATAGAAGTTATTGAGGTTGGTCAGAATGATCCGGTTACTGCAGGTAGTGCAGCGACTCAACGCCTAACTGTCGAGGGTGAGGCGGTTGATTATCAGGGTGATATAGCCCCTGTTGAAGGTGGGGTAATGGTAGGTCTGGAGCCTCCAGCACAGAGACTATTTTTCTTTGATTACGACAGTAGTAGCGTCAGTGGTGAAGATCTAACCGTAGTCAAGGCACATGCATCTTACCTCGTCAGTAACCCCGTCATGCTGGTCAGATTGGAGGGTCATGCGGATGAGCGCGGTTCCCGTGAATATAATCTGGCTCTGGGAGAGAGTAGAGCGCAGACCATGAGTGATCTGTTGATAGCCGAAGGTGTTAAAAGTGGTCAGATTGAGATCATCAGCTACGGCGAAGAGACCCCGCTGGAACAGGGGTCTGAAGAGGGGTTCTGGGCGCAGAACAGACGTGTTGAACTGATATATCCTCAGTAAGAGAGATGAATCGTCATCTCCTGATTCTGGTAGCAGGATTAGCATCTTTTGCGGTATCTGCAGCGGGTTCAGTTGAGCAACGGATTGACAGACTGGAACGTCAGATGAGTCGCCTGACTGTACTAACCATGGAGATGCGGGATCTAAGAAAAGATCTGCAGGAGAACTATGGTGCGGTTGAGGAGATGGTGCACCAGATGGAACTGCTGAAGAGACAGCAGAGCAACAGTTATATCGATCTCGATCAGCGCATAAAAAAGATTGAAGATGGCAAGAGCAGAGTTGTTGAGGCCAACCCATCTATAACAGGGTCATCTGACAGCAAAGAGATTGATGCATACAACAGTGCTTTTGCCCTGGTTAGATCAATCCAGTACCAAAAGGCATTGAGTGCCTTCAACCGACTGATCAAGAAATTTCCCAAGGGGGAATACACAGGTGATTCCTGGTACTGGATTGGCCGTCTCCACACCATCAATGGCAACAAGAGTGAGGCCAGCAAGGCGTATGCTCAGGCCAAATCAATTCTGCAGAGTATTGTAAAAAAATCCCCTGGTTCAGCCCAGGCCAAACGTGCTGCGGATAAGCTGAAAAAAATCAACAGATGAGCGGTAGTGCTGTAGACCTCAGAGTGACGGAAATCTTTCTCTCACTTCAGGGAGAGGGCCGTACTATTGGCTGGCCGACCACATTTGTTCGTCTGACCGGATGTCCACTGCGCTGTAGTTATTGTGATACCGAATATGCTTTTCATGGTGGGGAGCGTATGACTGTTCCTGCCATTATGGGCCAGATAAGAGGCAACAATGTAGATCACGTCACAGTTACTGGGGGTGAGCCACTGGCGCAAAAGGGGGTGTATCCGCTTCTGGAACAGCTCTGTGATGCTGGATACAAGGTCTCTCTGGAGACAGGCGGCATGCTGGATATCTCTGAGGTAGACCATCGGGTTAACAGGGTGGTAGATCTCAAAACCCCAGGTTCCGGCGAGGAAGAGAAAAACCTCTGGAGTAATCTTGATCAGCTTACCCATCATGATCAGCTGAAAATAGTTATGGTTGATCGTGCTGACTACGACTGGTTTTTGCCGATTCTGCGTGAGCATAAACTGGAGCAGCAATGTGAGGTGATTTTTTCACCAGCAGCCGGAAAACTTGCCCCCTCCGAGTTGGCATCATGGATACTGGATGATAGCCTACATGTACGTTTCCAGATCCAACTGCATAAAGTTCTTTGGGGTGATGAGCCAGGTCGATGATTAAGAGAGATGAGAAGAGAGCTGTTGTGCTTGTCTCTGGTGGCCTTGACTCTGCTACAGTGTTGGCGCTTGCAAAATCTCAGGGATACAGTTGCTATGCCATAAGTTTTGATTACGGGCAGAGACACCATTCAGAGCTGGATGCTGCAAGAGTGGTGGCAGAGAGTGGCGGTGCAGTGGAGCACAAAGTCATCAATATTGGATTGGGAGAGGTTGGCGGCTCTGCTCTGACTGATGATTCCATTGCTATTCCAACAAGTCAGAAGAGCGGTATCCCTGTTACCTATGTTCCAGCACGAAACCTCCTTTTTCTCTCTTTTGCGCTCGGCTGGGCAGAGGTGTTGGAGGCCAGAGATATCTTTATTGGAGTCAATGCTGTGGATTACTCCGGATACCCTGATTGCCGTCCAGCCTTTATTGAGTCATTTCAGCAGACAGCCAACCTCGCAACCAAAGCAGGTGATGATGGATATCCGGTAACTGTTCATGCCCCACTGATAGAGTTGACCAAGGCTAAAATAATCAGAGTTGGAATTGAGTTAGGTGTAGATTATTCGAAGACGGTATCCTGTTATCAGGCAGATGAGCGGGGCATGGCTTGTGGAGAGTGTGACTCCTGCAGGTTGCGTCGTGCGGGTTTTATGGAGGCAGGGATAGATGATCCAACCAGATATGGAGAGTGATATTTCAGATGATTTTTTTTCCTGAAATGTGTATGATGCGCCCCTTCAAACTGAGGGTCGTTAGCTCAGTTGGTAGAGCACCGGCCTTTTAAGCCGATGGTCGAGCGTTCGAATCGCTCACGACCCACCATATAAAACAAGGAGTTATCGAGAGATCGATAACTCTTTTTCTTTGCGAATCCATAACGATAACTTTTTATTGTTGCCCCTTTTCTCTATCCTCTTTCTCTTCATAAATAAGGCGATGTGCATCAATTGCGGAGAAGAGGATGAAGTTCCCCCTCCCTTTTCGGGCGGCACGCTCTGCGTAATCCAATTGACTTAGTGCGTTTTTTGTCTCCCCCAGAAAGAAGTGGTATTGAGCCTGTGCAATATGTGACTTTACCGGTTGATCTGCCGATCCGTATGCTATGGCAAGTTTTTGATAGAGCTGTGGAATAGTGCTAGTGATGCTAATGCGCTGTTCCAGGACTCTGATTGCCTGATTGTACTCTCCAGAAGATATCAGCAAGTCAGTGAATAGATAGGTTAAAGGCAGGTGTGACGGATAGAGTTGATGCGTAGTTTTTACTGTTTTCAGTGCGTCACTTATGTTGCCACTCTCTATATAAGCTTGGGCGATGGCAGTTATAAGGATTGGGTGATCAGGGTTCTGTTCAAGCAGGGGGAGTAGCTGCTTAATCGCCTTGGCAGATTGTCCGGCTTTAAGTAGTGCCATGCCATATCCGAACTGCTGATATTGAGTTGTATGTGGGTCGGTTGTCTGCTGTAGCCCGGTTTTATAGTGGCGAATGGCATGCTGTGGGTTATTGAAGTCATTAACCAGCAAAATCTGGCGAATAAGATTGAACTCAAGAGAATCAATTTTTTTCTGTTGTGAAAATTGTGCAGCACGACTCTCTGCATCAGCAATTCTTGAGAGTGTCAAAGGGTGGGTCTGTAGATATTCAGGCAGGCTCTCTCCGCTATAACGGTTGGCCTGTTGCAGTCTTTCAAAGAATGATGGCATGTTGGATGGAGAGTACCCGGCACTGTGTAAAATCTGCATCCCAACTCGGTCTGCTTCTTGTTCATTACTGCGGGTAAAATTAATCTGCCTCTGGATTGAGAGGCCAGTTGCGGTGGCAGCAACAGCCTCTCCTGCCTGGGGATCTGCAGATGCAGCTATAACTGTTGCAAGAACTGTAGCTACGGTTGGCAGAGACATGTCCTGTTGGCTCTCAAGTCTCCGCATCAGATGGCGCTGGGTAACGTGAGCAATCTCATGGGCCAATACTGCTGCCAGTTCACCCTCGTTCTCTGCCTTTTTAATAAGCCCTGTATGTATGCCTATTTTTCCATCAGGGCCGGCAAACGCATTAATAGTTGGATTATCGATAACAAAAAACTCAAATTTCTTTGATGGGTTCTCTGATTGTGCTGCAAGCTGTTCTCCAAGTGTCTGGGTGTAGTGTTGAATGAGAGGTTCGCTGGAGAAGGTGATCTGTTCACGTAGAGAGCGCATGAAGGATTCCCCCAGAAGATGCTCCTCTTCCGGGGAGAGAATTGATGCCGAGTAGTCTCCTCCAAGCGATGGTAGCCTGATCTCCCCCGCACTCAGGGGGTGAGTTAATGTGATGTAGATCAACAGGCAGGAGCGAAGAGTTGTCCTTATCCTTGCCATTCTTCCATCAATGTAATATAAGTATCGTCTCATATTTTTTAGTTATGGTTATGTATCTCAACGCTGTTTTGGTGCATAATCGGTTTTTTTATTTTAGCTTAACAGACGAATGGAGAGAAAGAATGGCTGATTTCGATCAAGAACTGGACGCATCAGGACTGAACTGCCCACTACCAATTTTGCGCACCAAGAAGACTATCAACACAATGGATGCTGGACAGGTTCTGCGTGTCGTTGCAACTGATCCGGGTTCAGTAAAAGATATCGAGGCATTCTGTAATCAGACAGGTAACGAGCTTATGTCGTCTGGTGAAGAGGGTGGCAAGTTTGTGTTTATGATCAAGAAGTCTTGATCTGGTTTTGTAAGTGAAAAAGCGGCTGGAGAGTTCTCTGGCTGCTGTTGTATATAGATAGCGAGAGGAATGAACAATGGCTGGAACTGAAAAAGTTGCAATGATCTGTACCAAGGGGACCCTGGATTGGGCCTACCCACCGTTTATTTTGGGTAGCACAGCGGTTGCACTGGGCAAAGAGGTCTCCATGTTTTTCACCTTCTACGGCCTTAACCTGCTGTTGAAAGATACCAGCAAGCTGCGGGTCTCTCCTGCAGGCAATCCCTCAATGCCGATGAAGATGCCCTTTGGACCAGATTGGCTGCGTAAAATTGATTGGGCACCAAAGCTACCTAATGTTTTTATGAATAATATGCCTGGTTTTGAGTGGGCTGCATCGAAGATGATGCTCCAGAGCACCAAGAACCATGGGGTTGCCTCCATTGAGGAGTTGCGCGAAATCTGTCAGGAGTTTGAGGTTAAATTCCTCGCCTGCCAGATGACAGTTGAGCTGTTTGGCTATGAACACAGTGACTTCATCGATGGTGTCGAGTTTGTAGGTGCATCTACCTTCTTCGACGAGGCTGGTGATGCATCAAATACAATGACGCTTTATTTATAAAGTAATCTCTGCTTACATCCAACCCTCGTCATTCCCGCGCAAGCTGGAATCCAGATAGAATGGCGTCCAGTAGGGCGCCTTTTTTAATGCAGTTATCAAATCAATATGAATAAGCTACCTCCGCTAAAGTTAAAAAAGGGTGAAGAGCGCCGTCTGCGCGGTGGGCATGTCTGGGTCTACAGTAATGAGATTGACGTTAAAGCTACCCCTCTAAGTGGTTTTGAGGCTGGTGATCAGGTAGAGATTCAGGCCTCCAATGGGAAGGTATTGGGTAATGGTTACATAAACCCAAACACCCTGATTAGTGCCAGACTGATCAGTAGAAATCCATCATACAGGCTGGATCAGTCGCTGATTACCCATCGCCTTAAAATTGCCCTATCCATCAGGGAGAGGCTATTCTCCGATTCATGCTACCGTCTGGTGCATGGTGATTCGGATGGGCTGCCAGGCCTTGTTGTTGACCGTTTTGGTGATCTGCTCTCGGTGCAGATCACCACAGCAGGAATGGAGCTAGTCAAGACCCAATTGATAGCAGCACTGGAGAAGGTTGTTGCTCCTACCGTTATTCTACTGAAGAATGACACCTCGGCTCGTGATGTTGAGGGGTTGGAGCGTGGTGTCGAGTGCGTGGTTGGGGATGCTCCGGAGTTGGTGATGCTGAAGGAGAATGGGGTACAGTTTGAGGCACCACTGATCTCTGGACAGAAAACAGGCTGGTACTATGACCACCGCATGAATCGTCAACGGATGAAATCTTATGTGAAAGGCCAGCGGGTGCTCGATCTCTTCAGCTATATCGGTGGATGGGGAGTGCAGGCCGCAGTTGCTGGAGCCAGTGAGGTTATCTGTGTAGATAGTTCAGAGAGCTCTCTTGAGCATGTCCATGGTAATGCTGCTCTTAACGATGTTACTGATAAAATGGCAACACTGCATGGTGATGTGTTTGCTGCGCTTAAAGAGTTGCGTGCCGCCAGAGAGCAGTTTGATCTGGTGGTTGTTGATCCGCCGGCTTTTATTAAACGCAGAAAGGATCAGAAAAATGGTCTTCAGGCGTACCGTCGAGTTAACGAGTTGGCAATGCGCCTGCTGAGTCGTGATGGAATTCTGGTCAGTGCCTCATGCTCGCACCATCTGCAACGCTCACAGCTGAAAAGTATATTGTTGCAGTCCAGTCGCCATATTGATCGAAACCTCACAATTCTGGAAGAGGGACACCAGGGGCCGGACCACCCTGTCCATCCGGCCATTCCAGAGACTGAGTACATCAAGTGTTTTACCGGCAGGGTGCTCCCAGCAGGGTAGAGTGATGATTGCACCTGAGATACAGCCATACTTCGATCTTGGCCCATTAAGAGTCCACTGGTACGGAGTTATGTACATGGTGGGTTTTCTTGCGGCCTGGGGGCTAGGGACCTATAGAGCGCAACAGCCGGGTTCCTTATGGACCAGGAAGCAGGTGGATGATCTAATTTTCTATGCAGCACTTGGGGTGATTCTCGGGGGGAGATTTGGCTATATTCTTTTCTATGATCTGGCCTCATATACACGAGATCCTCTGAATATATTAAAGATTTGGCAGGGCGGAATGTCGTTTCATGGTGGTCTGATCGGGGTGTTGATTGCGGTCTGGTTGTATGGCCGCAAGATTGGGCAAACATTTTTTCAGGTCACCGATTTTGTGGCCCCACTGGTACCAATTGGGCTGGGGGCGGGGCGTATTGGCAACTTTATCAATGGCGAGCTCTGGGGGCGAGAGACCGACCTGCCGTGGGGGATGATCTTCCCCTACACCGATCAACTGCTACTGGTGCGTCACCCATCACAACTATATGAGGCCCTTCTGGAAGGGGTGTTGCTGTTTGCCATTTTATGGGGTTATTCACGAAGATCGCGACCATTGATGTCTGTTTCGGCGATGTTCCTCATTTTTTACGGAAGTTTCAGAATTCTGGTGGAGTTCGCCAGAGAGCCTGATGCACATCTGGGTTATCTTGCATTTGATTGGTTGACGATGGGGCAGCTGTTATCCCTGCCGATGGTTGTCTTGGGGGTAGTGCTACTAAAACGCAGCTACAGTAACTCCTAAATAGTGCCCGTCCAGAAATGGCTATTTTGCCCAATCTCTGCGTTGCGGCAAAATGAAAAATGCTCACATATGCTCATATATGCTGCGCTTTTTAATTTTGCCGCGTCTTGACCTTGAACAAAATGTCTCATTTATGGACGGACACTAAATATGGTAAATTACCTTTTCAAATTATTTTAGTGGGGGTGAGATGAAGCAGTATCTGGATCTAATGCGCCATGTTCGAGACCATGGCGCTATCAAGGAGGATCGTACCGGAACCGGTACCAAGAGCGTGTTTGGCTACCAGATGCGTTTTGATCTGTCAGAGGGGTTTCCTCTGGTAACTACCAAGAAACTACACCTGAAATCAATAATCCATGAGCTCCTCTGGTTTCTGACAGGTGAGACCAACATTCACTACCTGCAGGAGAATGGGGTGCGGATCTGGAATGAGTGGGCCGATGAGGATGGAAATCTGGGGCCAGTCTACGGCTCCCAGTGGCGCTCCTGGCCAGCCGCCAGTGGGGAGCATATTGACCAGATTAGCCAGGTTGTGGAGCAGATCAAGAACAGTCCGGACTCTCGCAGAATTATCGTCTCTGCCTGGAATGTTGGAGAGATTGAGAATATGGCCCTCCCACCCTGCCATGCCTTCTTCCAGTTCTATGTAGCTGATGGCAAACTCTCCTGCCAGCTCTACCAGCGTAGTGCAGATATCTTTCTTGGAGTGCCATTCAATATCGCCTCCTATGCCCTGCTCACCATGATGATGGCACAGGTGTGTAATCTGCAGCTGGGCGATTTTGTCCACACCCTGGGGGACGCACATCTATATTCCAACCATCTGGAGCAGACCGACCTGCAGCTGAGCAGAAATCCATATCACCTGCCAACCATGAAGATAAATCCTGATGTGAGCTCAATTTTTGACTTCAAGTTTGAGGACTTTGAATTGGTCGATTATGAGGCGCATCCTCATATCAAGGGGGCAGTCGCTATTTAAGTGGGGGTCAGGTCTGCGTTTTTAGTGTTATTGAACCATTTACTGAGTAATGAAATATGATCAACCACAATAACAGTAAAAACGCAGACCTGACCCCAAAGGTGCCTGTGGTTACGCTGATTGCTGCAATGGCCCACAACCGGGTCATCGGCATCAATAACACTCTGCCGTGGGATCTTCCTGCGGATATGAGACACTTTCGTGAGCAGACCATGGGCAAGCCAATCCTGATGGGGCGCAAGACCCATGACTCTATTGGCAGGCCTCTCCCGGGCAGACAGAATATTGTGGTGACCAGAGATGGCTCAGCAACCATTGATGGTTGTGATGTGGTCAACTCCATAGATGAGGCACTTGAGGTGGCTGGTGATGCCTCAGAGGTGATGGTGATGGGTGGTGAATCCTTCTATCGGCAGATGTTGCCCAGGGCTCACCGTCTGGTATTGACCATGATAGATCTGGAGATAGATGGGGATGCCTGGTTTCCAGAGTGGGATGAGTCGGAGTGGTGCAAGGTGGGGCGTGAAGATCACCCGGTAGACGAGAAGAATCGCTGGCCCTACAGTTTTGTCACCCTGGAGCGTATTACCACGGAGCAAGACTCTCCCCGCAGTTGATCTGGTGCCATCTGGGTGGGTTGCAATCAATCTGCAGGGCACTCATTTTTCCTCCCCACAGGCATCCTGTATCCAGGGCATAGACGCTCTCTTCACTGCGGATATCCAGGGTAGACCAGTGACCAAACAAGATGCATTCTGAGCGGCTCGCTCTCTCGGCTACCCGAAACCAGGGGATAAACCCCTCAGGCTGTGACCCTGGTTTGCCCTTGCTCTTTAGATTAAGAACGCCATCGTCTGAACAGAAACGGAGACGGCTAAAGCAGTTGGTGATAAAACGCAGACGCTCAATCCCCTCAAGATTATCGTCCCACTTGGCAGGTTCATTGCCATACATCTGGCTTAGGAAAGTCTGGTAATCACTGCTCTGTAGCATCGACTCCAGTTCATGGGCATGCTGTTGCGCCTCTTTCAGACTCCACTGCGGAGGGAGCCCTGCATGTATCAATGTATATCCAAGCTCTTCATCATGGTGAAGCATGGGGCGGTGCCTAAGCCAGTGTAGTAGCTCAGCCCTCTCAGCAGACTCAAGGATAGGGAGCAAGGTATCGAACCGGTTTGTATAGCGCTTATCACCCTCTGCCAGGGCCATCAGGTGGAGATCGTGGTTCCCCAAAACAGTGACTGCAGAATCCCCGAGTGAACGAACAAACTGCAGGGTCTCAAGTGATTTCGGTCCACGGTTAACCAGGTCACCGGTAAACCATAGTTGGTCTACCTCAGGATCAAACTCGATCTTCTCAAGCAGTTGCAGCAACTCATCAAGACATCCCTGAATGTCACCTATTGCGTAGACAGACATTACTTACTCTGGAACACGTACAGCCAGCACATCGCAAGGCGCATGGTGTAAAACGCCATTGGCAGTAGAGCCCATCAGTAATCCAAGGCCATGACGACCATGACTTCCTACAATAATAAGATCACACTCCTGTTCGGTAGCAACACGCACAATCTCGCTTTTTGGGGAACCGGTCTCAAGCCACTTTTTGGTACCAGGAATACCCATATCTTCAGCAACCTTGTGCAGTTTGTCTCTGGCTTGTTGCAGCAATTCATTCTCGATATTCAGATCGGGCAGATAGACATCAACATTGAACTCATGCTGGTAGTACTCCACCACATGAACAAGATCAACAGTTGCATCACACTCCTCGGCAAGCTCGGATGCCTTACCGATAACATGATTTGAGGCATCAGAAAAATCAACAGCGAGAAGTATCTTTTTGTAGTGGCTCATACTCTTTCTCCTCAATTTATGGCGGTTGTAGCATTTGCAAGTTTAGCAAACTCTTCCAGAGACAGGGTCTGGGCACGACGTACTGGATCAACCCCTGCAGACTCGAACTGCTCTGTAGTCACAAGTGATCTGAGGCTGTTTCTCAGGGTTTTTCTGCGCTGTGAGAATGCGGCTTTAACTACATCCTGAAAACGCCCCTCATCATCAATATTGACTGGCGGACTCTTCCACGGAGTGAGGCGGACAACCGATGAGTCAACCTTGGGAGGGGGGTTGAATGCCCCTGGTCCAATGGTAAGGATACGCTCTACTCTGCAGTAGCGTTGCACCATTACCGAGAGGCGGCCATAGGCGCTGCTACCTGGGGCAGCAGCCATCCTCTCTACCACCTCCTTCTGCAGCATAAAGTGCATATCCAGGATGATCCCAACATTTTTCAGTAGGTAGAAGATAAGAGGGGTAGAGATGTTGTAGGGGAGGTTGCCGATAATGCGTAGTGGTCGCCCCCCCTCATGGAGTGATGAGAAATCAAACTTGAGTACATCACTGCTATGAATGGTTAGCTCTCCTATTGGGCCACACTCACTCTCCAGCAGAGGAATAAGATCACGATCCAGCTCTACAGCATCCATCTCCCCGACCAGAGGCAGTAGTTGACAGGTGAGCGCCCCCCGGCCGGGGCCGATCTCCACCAGGTGCTCCCCCGGCTGGGGATTGAT
>JACKQG010000737.1_pt1 | contig 46612 bp, 42 predicted proteins | sample 8237621 | NCBI WGS metagenome assembly JACKQG01 (sample SAMN15677084, study PRJNA649215) | marine metagenome | biome: marine; feature: Black Sea; material: saline water; isolation source: suspended particulate matter (SPM) from the Black Sea western gyre | collected 2013-06-09/2013-06-10 | depth... | reverse complement strand
CACAGGCCGTTTGCAGTACCCCAATGGACTCAGCAGCGGTCAGGTCGAGGGCTAAACATTCTATTTCGACTTTATGCTTGGCGCATAACTCGGCAGCCAATGATTCAAGCCGCTCTAAGCGTCGCGCCACAATCAGCACATTCAGTCCGCGCTGGGCCAGTTGTCGCGCGTAGTGCTCGCCCAGCCCCGCAGAGGCGCCAGTGACGATGGCCCATGGGCCGTAGGTGTGTTCGAATGACATTGGCGTAGAATAGCACATAGGCTAGGCCACAAAAAAAGCCCGCGAGCAATTGCTCGCGGGCTAAATTGGGCTTCAGACCGGTTTACCTAAAAGTAGGCATACCCAGTGTCAAGCTAACCTCTACAGTAGCCATATTTGAAGTACCACCATTGACGTCATTCACTGTGTAAGTAAATGTATCAGTAGTATTCAAAGCAAACTGATGAGAGGCTGCTGGCACATAAGTGATCGTGCCATCAGCATTTGCTGTAGCAGTACCTCTACGACCTAGGTTGTGAATGGTCACTGTATTTACATCAAGCGCATCGCCATCAGCATCAGTGTCATTCGCTAGCACATCGATTATCACGTCGACGCCAAGAACAGTCGCCGCGCTATCAGAGTTAGCAGTAGGGATAGTATTCGCAGTACCACTTACCATGATGCCAATAGTCGCGTTGTTTGAAACGAGACCACCGCTGTCAGATATGTTGTAGACGATAGTGTCGCCACCGTACCACCCAGCATCTGGAGTATAAGTCACAGTGCCGTCGCCATTATTTACTACAGTACCGTGAGCAGCTGACTGCACGATTGCTACAGAGCTGACAACCATGTTGCCGTCAAGGTCGCTATCGTTTGCCGCTACATCTACAGTAATTGCTGTTTCCATTGGAGTTTCAGCAGCATCGTAGATGGCCGCCGGTGCGTAGAAGTTTTCTGATGTGAATTCAACCAAAGGCAGTCCTGCATAATCAAGCTGGTGGACGATTACGCTTTCAGGATCTGTTGTGCCGAAGTCGTTACCGTATGCAGCTATGTCGGGCATCCATGATTTGTCTATCCATGTACGCATGCCGATACCAGACGCATCTTGGTAGATCGATCCGCTTGTGGTTGACCACGTATTAAATGACGAGCCAGTCATGTTTGAGTGAATGACGTTGCTGCCATTGTCTGCCATGGTGCCGAAATCTAGGTTGACTGTCACATTGCCAGATGAAGTGCTGCTTGAGCTTGAAGTAGCCCCACCAGTGAGCTCAATGAAAGTTCCACTGTATTTGTTTCCGGTAATTGTGTTGTTGTCAATACGGATATTCCATTCTTGACCTGGCAAGTTGCCGCCATCATCGTCTATTTCAAGCTCAATGCCGTCACTGTCATTGTCAGTGAGGGTGTTATTAGTGATAGAGACATCGGCATTTAGTGCTGCGGAAGTTGAGCTGTCAAGGTACAGTTCAAACTCGATTCCATCGTCGGCGTTGCCGGTGCAGGTGTTGTTGTCTACTACACAAACAAGATCTAAAGAACTTGAAGAGTCACTTACTTCAAAATCAATACGCATGCCGTCGTCATCACAGTTCGTGATAGTGTTGCCACTGATGTTTACATCTGCAGAAGCGATGTTGGTGTCTGATTCTACCTCGAAACTAAAGTCTAGGCCTTCGTAATCAGATCCAGTGATAGTATTGTTAGTAATATCAATGTTGAAATGAATGTTACTGTTGTCGCTATCATCAAAAGAGACGTTGAAGTCGATGCCTTCGTAATTCGCATTAGTAACTGTGTTGTTGTCAACAATAATATTGGCCTCACAGTTGATGGCGTCTTCGCTTACAGAACAAGTGAAGTAGATGCCATCACCATCATTGTCGCTAACGGTGTTACCCGAGATGTTAATGTTGGCAACGCCAGAGATTTGGTCACTGAACTCTACATCGACACGGAGTGTTCCTGTGTCTGTTATGGTGTTATTGGTAGCCGTGATACCGCCTACGAATTGTATTTCGTCTATGTAGAGATTAATATCTTCAGTTGCAGTGACATCATCAACATTGATTTGCGCATAATCATAGTTGTTAAGGTTAATATGCAATCGTGAGTCTAGGTTTAGATCACTGACGTTAAATGTTGCGGTTGCTGAATTCACCCAATCAGAGGCATATACTGCGTCCCCATATGTAGTTGTCATGGTAAAACCAGAAAGGTTGTTTACACCATGCACGCCACCGATGCCACTGCCGTCGTACTCAAGTACTCCTAGAGCACCGCCATCAATAGTAGTAAGGCCAGAAGTGCCGAGCAACGAAATCGCAGGCGGAACCATAATCGGAAACGCTTCGCCAAGCGCAGCATCGTAAGTACCCGCAGCCACATTAACAGTGTCGCCATCGGTAGCTACAGCCATAGCTTCAGTGATCGTTGTCCAGGGGTTAGCTAGAGAACCGTCGCCGGTACCAGCTGGGGTGGATGCGTCTACGTAATAAGTGTCACCAACGCCTAATGCCATTGCGACATTTTAAATATAGCATATTCTGGGGGGGGGGCTGAATTTTGGGATTATTATTCACGAAAACGTGAGGAAACAAAAAAGAGTTACGACCGAAATCGTAACTCTTTACCCATAACTCAGGAATACATCGAGCTGGTGGCTAACTGTCATCCCCCCGAACGACAGGCAGCTTGCTAATAAATACGCACAAGGGTGGAAGAAGTTACATCTTTTTATTAAATTATTTAGATGAAGTCTCAACAGTCGTCGGTGCCAGAATTGCAGCGAAATCTAACGATTTTGCCTGGAATAGGCTCTGTTAGAGCTACAAAATACCAAGTCGCATTTGGCGTGAGCGATGTTGAGGGCTTGCTAAGACTTCTTCCAAAACGTTATCAGCCGGCACCGCTGTTAGTGAATGGGCAAGATTTTTGCGATATCGACGGCGAATTTGTGCAGATTTGCGGTGAGATCTACTCAGTGAGCATCTTTCGCATGGGGTATAAACGCAATATATTGAATGTTCGTATAAAGGTAGGAGAACAAAAGTTATGTGTAGCGTTTTTTAATCAGGCATTTCGTAAAAACCAGTTTGTTGAAGGTGAAAAAATGGCGTTTGAGGGGGTTATTGTCGAAAAAAATGGTTGGCAATTAACTTCTGCTGCTGTGATTGACGAGGCTGATATGTCACAGAGCCAGGCTCCACGACCGATTTACCCTAAGGGCGAGGGCTTGCCGTCCAAATTTGTGGGGGCGTCGGTGGCGCAGGCGGTGAAATATGCAGCGCAATTGGTTGAATGCTTGCCAGACGATTTGCTCGATGCGGCGCAGGTGCCGATGCTGGCCGAGGCGGTGCGCATGGTGCATTTGCCCGACTCTTTAGATGAAGCCGAGTTGGGGCGACGGCGCTTGGCGCTCGGCGAACTTTACTCTTTGAATTCGCAGCGCGCAGATTTGCAGGTTAAAACTACTGCGCTTGAATGTGATGACGAGGTGCTGCAACGCATTTTTGATTTGCTGCCGTTCGAATTAAATACAGAGCAGCTGCATGTGATCGAAGAGTTGCGCGCAGATTTGCAAAGCGGGGTGTGCATGCAGCGTTTGTTGCATGGCGAAGTCGGCAGCGGAAAAACTGCGGTGGCTTTCGTAGTGGCGTTGATGGTCGTAGCGAGTGGTGGGCAAGTGGCGGTACTGGCGCCGACCGAAATTTTGGCACATCAGCATTATTTGACTTTTAGCAAGTGGTTGGCGAAAACGGAGACTACGGTGGGGCATAATCAAACTGATGCGCATATCGTTTTGGGTACGCATGCTTTGCTGGGCGCTAAAATTGTTTTTGATAATTTGCGGTTGGTCGTGTTCGACGAGCAGCAACGATTCGGAGTTGAGCAAAAGGCCTCTTTGGTCGCAAAAGGGGTGGAACCACATGTTTTGACGATGACCGCCACGCCGATCCCGCGCACTTTGGCATGGTCATATTATGGTTCGCTGCGGCCCTGTGTGTTAGAAAAACGGGCCGGCGCTAATGCCGAAATTGTCACAAAAGTTTTTAGTGATGCTCAAATCGAAGAGCAATGCGCCAAGTTGATTTCTTTTCTAGAAAAAGGGCAGCAGGTGATAATTGTGGTGCCGCGTATTGACGGCGAAGATGGATTGTTGTCATGGCACGAATATTTAATGGGCGGCATTTTCAAAAAGTTTAGTGCGGCATTAGTGCATGGTCGGCTCGATGCGGATGTCGTCCAAACTGCGGTTGATGATTTTCGCAATAAGCAAGCGCAGTTACTGTTCGGCTCTACCATCATTGAAGTCGGTATCGATATACCTAATGTGCAACATTTATTGGTGTTCGACGCGCAACGCTTAGGCCTTTCCTCCCTCCACCAACTTCGCGGACGCCTGGCGCGCGGTGAAAACGCGGTTACGGGCTACTGTCAATTGTTTAGCGATAGCGACGAATCGCAGCAGCGGCTTGCTGTGCTTGAAACTTGCGATAATGGCTTCGAGGTAGCTGCTGCCGATCTTAAACAGCGAGGACCAGGCGCGTTGCTCGGCACTAAGCAATCGGGGCGTGGTGGGTTTCAATCCTTTGACCCAGTAAAAGATAGCGATTTGGTGCAGTTGATAGCTGATTTTAGCGGTAACCAAGCTGCGAAATAACGCTAAAATAGCCCTCCCGCAATGAGCGGGTGCGTCCCTAATGTTTTTACGATCAATCCTAACCGTCACCGCGTTGTGCAGCTTGTCTTCAGTGGCTAGTGCGCAGCTCGATTTGCCGCCTGCGCCTAATGTTAAGCCGGTCGAGCCAACAGAAGTTGTTTCAGCCATCGACAATAGCGAAGAAGATACTAGTAGCGTCACTCTCTATTTCGCCGACCCAAAAAATAAAATCGAAGAGCTGTTTAACGCCTTCGAGACCGAAGAAAAAATAGGTGACAAGCTCTATCAAAGATACCTCGAAGACCTACGTGGATTTGGTTTAAGCTCGCGTCCCACAGCACTCAGCGCACTCTTTTCCGGCCATTCAAAATCAGTTGAGTTGGCCGCAGAAATTTTAGAGTGGGTGGGCGACAGCTCTGACACCGATCAATTAGTTAGTGCTGCCTCAGTAGTTGCCGATATCAGTGCCGTAAGTAAGTGCTTAGACACAGCCGCACGCCTCCAACAAGGGCAACTGCCTGCGCTGGCCGCAACTTTGCTTGACCATCCGCGCCGCCAAGTGCGCACATTGATTGAAACTCGCTTGACAAATTCTTTGAGCGAAGACTATCTGCCTAAGCTTCTGCAATTTGTCGCCTACGGACGCGATGCTGATTTGCGTTTACGCGCAGCTCGCTTGTTGTCGCTTTATCCCGACAGCGCCGATGCGCGTCAAGCTTTGCGCAAGGCACTTAACGATGCATCGGTAAGTGTTGCGTTTCAGTCGGTAAACGCCTTGGTGGGCCAGGGGACAGCAGCCGAGATTGCTGCAATGCATAAAGAATTCCTTGAAGCCGCTAACGATATAGAAGCTTCTTATATCTTGTTCGGTTTGTTGCAAGTTCAAAGCGATCGCAGCGAGTCAGTACTAAGCGCCGATCTCGAACCACGCATGCGCGAAATGGCCCAACGCCGTAACGTATTTATTTCTGCTGTAGCCTCAGCTTGTTTGGCAGAGCAATTGTTTCGTTCAGAGTTAACTAATTCTCTGTCTAGTCTCGAGCAACAAGTAATTTTTAACTTAGTACGTTCGGTTGGCGGCGTTGATTTTTATCCGCAGTACTCACGCTTCTCTCAATTGGCACAGGGCACCTTGCAACGTGTCACCGGAAAATCAATGCCCGGCAAGCCAGCAAGTGCTTGGGTTGAGTGGTTCCAGGCTAACCAACAGTCAGTGCAATTGGTGCGCGGTCGCATCGACATTGGTCCACTCGATTTGCCGCGCCTAAAAGTTAGCCTAACTAATTCAAACGGAGACGAAAAAATTCTATGCGGTAAAGATGCAAGCTACGCCTACGGCAATCGCATCTTAGGCAGTGCCGGGCAAGTGCAATTATTGGCCTTGTTAAATGAATACTCTATTTTAAGAGCAGCACTTAGGCCAGGCGATCTTGGTTTAGAGACAGCGCCATTAAACATTACCATCTCAATTAGTTTGGGTGAACAACGCAAGGTGTTGCGTTTTAGAGGCTCGGCAGGCAAGCCATGGCTCGATGAGCTGTTAAAAGATTTCAACAGCATCTACTCGGCAACAGGATGGCAAACTTTAGCGACAGCCGGTGAGGGGGGCTTGGCATTTATTTTGCAGCACCTCGACGACTTCGATAGTGCAGTTCTTGACCCATCAACCAAAGGAGAATTGTTTTTAAAGTTATCGACAGGGCGTATGGCAATCTTAGATGCAGCCTCACTCTCGTCATGGCTGGCCGAACTATCACAATTGCCACAACGTCAACAGTTCTGGACGCCATCCCTTTCTTTAGAGCTGTATAGCATTGCACAGCTTCACGCTGATTCAGAAGACATTTCTCAGAGTTGTATTGAATTGGCTTTAACGATGGTCACTCCAGAGTTGCTGGCCCCGTCTTTGAGCGCTGCAATGTCACAGAGTGAGGCTAGCCGCGAGCAAACTTGTGTGTTGGTTTTAAGCAAATACCCTTTGGCGCAACAGCAGTTAGCTTTGCGTGATTCGCGACTAGTCGTGCGTTTGGCTGCAGTGCGTTCCTTGAGTTCGTTGGGTACGACGGCAATTCCTGCGCTTGAGTTGGCTTTAGCCGACGAGGCGCTTCCAGTACTGCATGCAACTCTTACTGCACTGGGTGAATTGCAGGCTAAGCAATCATTGAGCGCGATGGTCGAGCTAGCATCGGTCGAGTACGACGATGCCACTCGTGCAGTTGCGCTTTCAGCAATAGCAAATATTGAAGGCATTGATGTTCTTCAGCTCATGCGCGAATCGGCGCGCGACTTTTCTACTTCGGTTAGAGTGTCTGCACTAAATGCATTGTCAAAAATTGAAGGTAGCGCTGCGCTCGATCTGCTCAGCGAATTGTTTGCTGATTATGCTGGCACTAGTCTTGAAAGTAGTTTTCAGCGCGCGATGTTTTCACGCGGAGCCGCAGCTTGCCGTTCAGCATTGCGTGCCTATTTGCTCGATGCTAACCCAGTGCTTATGTCGCGGGCAGCAATAAGTTTGGGGCAAGCTGGCGAGCCGGCTGCTGCACCCATATTGCTCGAGCAATTAATAAACGAACCCCGTTCGCCTGAAATTCTTAATGCCTTAGTCGCGGCAACAGGCGCCGACTTCCGACGTACACCTGATCCTGCCGGAACCTATGCAGCTTGGTGGTCTGCTAACTCGAAATATTTGCCGCGTGATTGGCTGCGTAATTCGCTAATTGATTCGGGGTTTGAAATTGACGAGTTCTTTGACGACCCGACTCGTTGCTCTGCACAACTCGCAGTGACTCAATTGATGAAAGCTCTAACAACTGGGCCGGCACGACTGCGTGCTCTATGTGCCTATTTTATTTTTAATATCACTAACGTCGATTCACAAGTTGTGTTTGACGGCACGCCTGGCGCCGAGTTGTTAAGGCGCGTCCAACCGTGGCAAGACTGGCTAAATGACGTTGCGCAGTAACTCAATAGGCCTAATTTTTTGTGCATTGCTGGCGCTGGTCGCCATAAAACTTTTAGGCGGCGATTTTGAAAGAGTTGCAGCATTGCTGCCTAATATAAAAATTGCAGCTGCAGAAAGCGCAGTTGACCCATACTTGCTTGCCGGCTTGGTATTCGCCGAGTCACGCGGTCAAGCAGACGCCTTGTCATCAGTAGATGCAAGCGGGTATTGTCAATTGTTGCCAAGCACTGCCGCTGAGGTCGCCGGAAAAATGAAAATCAGTGGCCCTCCGTATTCGCCGCAAGACAATTTGCGAATGGGAGCATTTTACCTAGCGCAAATGACTCGCCGCTGGGATGGCGACAAAGTTCTTGGTTTGCTGTCATACCGATTAGGTGCGGGGCGAGTGTCGCGAAACATTAAAGAACACGGCAGCTCAGCAATATATATTGATTCAATGCGCGGCAAGGCGAAAACCCCATTGTCTTACGTCGAGCAGATACTAGACTATCAACAAAGATTTGCAGACTATGACCAAGACCACTAACATTCTCTTTGTTTGCGCTAACGCACGTGATGCCGCAAAACGCGAATCGTGTGGCACGAGTCACGGTTCCGCCGATTTATGCAAGCTGCTGCGCGATGAAGCAAAATCGCGTAATCTTAAGAGCGAATTGCGCGTCACCAGCAGTGGATGCCTTGGTCCATGCCATCAAGGACCACACGCAGTTTTGATGCCGGCTAATAAGTGGTTTAGCGGCTTTCGAATCAACGACTGTTCTCGCATCATTGATGCCGTCCAAAAACACATCTCCAAAAAATAATGTCTAAAGTTACAGTAAAATCATCGAATGAAATCAAAGTCGCCGAGGGCGATGGCAGCTTGCTCGAACTCTGCTACGACCACGATCTGCCAATTACTTTTGGTTGTCAGTCGGGCAAGTGTGGTATCTGCACCGTTAAAGTAATAGAAGGTAATCTGGCAGAGGCCACTAAAGTTGAAAATGCGATTCTCGAGGGTTTCGGATGCGATGCGCAGGTCCGCCTTGCGTGTCAGGCGCACATCGATGGCGATGTGATTTTAGAATCAATAAATGAATAATTAATAAAATGGTAAGAATCGCAGTTTGTTTAGCCGGGTGCGGAGTCAAAGACGGCTCTGAAATTCATGAAGCAGTTTTAACTTTGTTAGCGCTCGATCGGCTGGGCGCTACAGTGCAATGCTGCGCTCCAAACGATGCGCAGTTGCATGTAGTAAACCATCTAACTGATGAAATTGTCGATGGCGAGTCACGAAACATGCTTCAAGAGGCAGCACGTATTGCGCGCGGAGAAATCGTTGCGTTAGACGAAATCTACGCTGCCGATTACGATGCGATAATCTTTCCCGGAGGCTTTGGTGCAGCTAAAAACCTGTGCGACTTTGCGGTTGCTGGTTCAAATGCAGTAGCCCATCCTCAGGTAAAGCGTGCGATTTGTAATTTCGTTGACGACGGCAAGGTTCTCGGATTTATTTGTATTGCACCATCTATCTGCGCCAGCGCTTTACGCGATCATCATGCTGTGGTTGAATTGACGGCGGGTAATTGCCCAGACACCCATGGCGCTCTGCGTGAAATGGGCGTAAAAACCATTGATTGTGAATATGCGCAAGTTCACATCGATACCCACAATAAAATCGTCTCAACGCCGGCATATATGTTGGCGAAAAACATCAGCGAATTGGCTGTTAGCATCGACGCTTTAGTTGGCGAAGTCGTCAGTATGTGTAAGAAGTAATATGCTAGTCGCCTCAATTTTAGCTTTTTGTGCGCAGCAAGCACAACCAAACTACGCAGACTATCCTGGCCAAGATGCTATTGCCTACGATATCAAATTAGATATTTTGCCTAGCGGAAAAGTGCAGGGCCGTATCGAGTATCACTTTAAAGCGCTAGAAAAACTAGCGATCATCTATCTCGACCGTACTGCGCATGCAGATTATCAGGTATCTTTTATAGACCTCGATGGCAATCCGGCAAAAGTAGAATCGACTCCATATCAGTACCAAATTATGTTGCCATTCATAGCCAGCCCCGGCGACGACATTTTTTTCTACGCCGATTTTTCAGGATGGCCAGCCGACGGACTTTATCGCGAACGCAATTACCGCGGCGACACATTCTTTTTCAGCGATGGCTTCCCATCACGCACCCGTGCGTGGTTGCCATGCGAAGATTCAAATGCCGACCGTGCGCAATTTTCATTAGAGTTGTCGGCACCTGCCGGATGGAGTGCCATTGGCTCGGGTGCCTGGCAAACCGAAAAAAATGAAAATGGCAGCACAGTTTCTCGCGGGCAAACCCAATCACCTATACCACCGTCTCTCTTTGCATTTGCAGCCGGACCTTTTGCCCGCGTCGCTGAAGATGGTGACGAACGCTTTTTGCCGCACTTCGTTTTCCCGCAAGACGCCGAAGTCGCAGCGAAATATTTAATCCATCACGCAACCTGGATGGCCTGGATGGAAGAAACCTTTGGCGAATACCTATATGCTAAGTTCACCACAGTGCAGATTCCAACGCGGTGGGGTGGCATGGAGTATCCTGGCAATGTTTGGCTCGCCCAAAAAATATTCCAATACTCAGGGGGCGGAGTAGGCACGATGGCCCACGAATTTGCACATATGTGGTTCGGAGATGGCGTCGGTTATGCTCGCTGGCAAGATGCTTGGCTATCCGAGGGCTTTGCTAGTTATTTTGGGCCAATTCTTCACGAGTTGATCGGCGAAACTAAGCTTAAAGACGAGATGCGCTCATCGCGCTCTCGCTGGTTGCGCTCAAAGGTGGCTCATAAAAAACCAATTGTAGATGAAGGATTTAAGTCATCCGAAGACTTTTTTGGTCGTTACTCTGCGAACACTTACCAGAAAGCAGCTTGGGTGTTGCATATGCTGCGCACAGAGGTAGGCGATAAAAACTTCTTTGACAGTATTCGCAACTATTATCAAAGTAATAAGTCGCAGGCTGTAGTCTCGCAACGCCTGATAGACAGTTTTAATAAAACTTGCGCTACAGATTTGACATGGTTTTTCGATCAATGGTTACGCAAGCCTGGGTGCCCGCGATTAACAATTAATATGTCTGACGACGGCAGTGAAATTAGTGTGAGTCAAGAAGTAACAGACTTTAAGTTTAACCTGAATCTGCGTTACACCAACTCCGCCGCAGAAGTGGTTGACCTAGTAGTTAAAATGCAAGGCAAAGGCACAGAGCTCTTCAAAATTGGCATGGGGTCACATAGTCTCAAAATTGATCCAGAGGTGCAGCTGTTGTTTATTTTAGAGAAACAGTAAATCTTGATTCGAAGCTTTGCTTTGCGCCTTCATTGCGCATAATTAATACATCGCCATCTTGCAATTTTAAGGTATTGTCAACTAGCGCAAAGTGAGTTCCGGTGTTCCAGACCGATGAATTAGTGTCTGCAAGCAAATTTGCACCTTCGGCGGTGACAATAAACAAGCTGAGTCGTGTTGGATACGGAGAAAGTGACTTTGCAAAAATTTGAAACGACTTCGAATCTAAAGTGCGGTTGATCTCAATCGCGCGCACCCAATTGGCATGGTCGCGGCCGATTAACGGATAAGCCGGGGCCGTCGAGGCATCAAAGGCTGCTGCCAAACGTGGGTGTAATTGCGCGTCTATTTTCTCTGAGGAAAAGGTAGCTGATTGGCCAAGCTCTAAGATGTGTTCGCTAGTAGTCTGCGCACCAAATAATTGGTGTTCAAAGGCGGCAAGGCCATATGGCTGAGTGGCTGAGCCGCAGGCGCTAAGTAGAAGTGCAACAATGGTAGAGAGTGTCTTTAGCATGAGTCTTTAGAATAATAGCATGGCACAAACCGCACAAACCGCACAAGGCACACTACTTCAAGTCTGTGGCCAAATTAGCTAACGCAGACTGACGGGCAGCGTAGAATATTCGACCATGAAGATTAGCCGACTACAAATTATTCTTTTTGCCGTACTAAGCTCGCCTGCAGCTCTTAGCGCCCAAGAAACACGTCCTGCCAATTCTGTAACTCCGTGGGCGCATGAAAATTCCGACCTCGAGGTCGACAGTCGTGTGCACTATGGTTCCTTTGAGAATGGGATGCGATTCGCTTGGGCAGATTTGCCAAAGCCAGAAGATCGTGTTTATTTGAGATTGCACGTTGATGCCGGCTCATTTGCTGAAACTGATAGTCAGGCTGGCATGGCACATTTTCTCGAGCACATGGCCTTCAATGGCAGCGATAATTTCGAAGCGGGTACTTTAATCGAGTGGTTTCAAGACCATGGTATGAGCTTTGGTGCCGATACCAACGCGCACACTGCATTTTCAGAGACTGTATATAAGCTAGATTTGCCAAACCGCGATGAAAAAACTCTGCGCGAGGGCATGTTGGTAATGAGCGATTTTGCGCGAGGAATGACTATCGCCGATGAAGAAGTGCAGGCCGAAAAGGGAGTAATTGATGGGGAGCAACGCGAACGAGATTCTGCTGGATATCGAGTGTTGGTGCAAATGCTCGAGCGTCAATATAAGGGCACGTTATTGGCTACACGTTTGCCTATTGGCACCAAGCCGGTGCGTGACGAATTCTCTGGCGAATCGGTGCGCAAGTTTTACACAAAGTGGTATCGCCCTGAAAATATGACAATGGTTATTGTTGGCGATCTTGATGGCTATAACCCCGAACAATTAATCGCCGAGTTCTTCAAAGGGTTCGAGGGTCCTCAAACTCCTGTTGACAACGAGCCTGCAATCGGTCAGCCAGTGCTAGACGATTTATTTTTCTTGGTAAGCGACGAAGAAATTCCTGCGGTTCAAATGACGGTGGCCAATCTCAAGCCCTACATCCATAATGACGATACTGTCGAGCAGCGTTCCAGTGATTTAGCTTTGAGGGTAGCGCACTCGATGTTAGCGCAACGCTTTTCTGAGGCGGTCAAGCTGCCAGAAACAAAATATTTGTCTGCGGGTGTCGGTAGTGCTGGTGGTCTGAAAGTTTTCGAGGGTGGCGACTTGTCTTTAAGTTGCAAGCCCGAAGATTGGCAGCAGGCACTGACTCAATCTTATTTGGCATTACGAGTTGCCTTAAACTTTGGCTTCCAAGACGTCGAGCTTAACGAGGTTCGCGCCAACCTAATGCGCTCGCTAAACGAAGCCGTTGCTCGCGAAGCAACTGCATCTAGTGCTGGTTTGCGCGAGGCAATATTGTCTGAAGTAGAAGACGAAATCGTGCCAACGGATGCTGCTTACGATCTAAAGTTGTTCACTCCTGTCCTCGAAAGCCTTACGGTTGAAGATTGTTTGAAGGCTTTGCGTGATAACTGGCGCGATGGAACTATCTCAATTACGGCATCGGGTAATCTAGAATTAATAGATGCCAAACAGCAATTTCTTGATGTATATTTAGCGGCTGGCAAGCACGAGATTGAACGTCCAGCCGATAAAGACCTTAAGCCTTTTGCTTATTCGTCTTCACCTGAAAATGCCGGTGAAGTCGTATCACAAAATAAAATAGAAGACCTAGATCTGTGGGTTGTTGAGTTGTCTAATGGCGTACGTTTAAACATTAAAAAGACAGATTTTAAGGTCAATGAAATAATGATTACTTCGCGCCTTGGCGAGGGAAGCCTTGCCGTCCCTGAAGACAAGGCTAATGTTGGCGGAATGGCGTCATTTGCGTTCAGTGGAGGTGGCTTGGTTGAGCATAGCATCGACGATATGCGTCGCCTGTTTGCCGGCAAGCAAGTTGGTACTTCATTGAGCTTTGGCGAAGATGCTTTCTCTCTTGGCGGTCGAACAACCGGTGAAGATTTGCTACTACAATTTGAATTAATGGTGGCTTCAATAGAGCATCCTGGTTATCGGCCTGATGTGCTTGATATGGTGATTAAACAATTACCATTGATGTATCAACAGCTAGAGCATAGCCCACAAGGGCCAATGGCATTCGATTTCGTGCCAGCGGTTCTTGAGGGGTACAAGAAAGGTTCAATCCTTGGCCTCGACTATATGCCGCCAATCAATGATCTGATGTCGGTTGATATGCAGCAAATCAAAGAATTGATGCAGCCGTTGCTTTTAGATGCTCCGCTCGAAATAAGCGTTGTTGGCGATGTTGATGTCGCTCAAGTAATTCAATATGCTGCCCAAACTTTTGGTGCAATGTCGCCACGGCGTGCGGTAATTGACACCACCGAGTTGGCAAAAGGAGTATTTATTAAACCAGGTGTGATCGTAGAGCGCAGTATAGAAACTGCCGATGAGAAAGCCAGCCTGATGATGTACTTTCCAACTAGTGATGGTTTCGATGATTCGCGTCGTCGCAATATCATGTTCTTAGGTAAGGTGGTCGACGATCGTTTGCGGCTTGAGGTGCGTGAGCGCTTGGGCGCAGCATATTCCCCAGGAGCAGGAGGCAGCGCGTCCACAGTGTTCGAGGGCTTGGGTGGCATAGTTGTTCAGGCTGCAGGTAATCCTGAAGAAACGCAGATTCTGGTTGATGCATGTTTAGGTGTTGCTAAAGATTTGGCCGAAAATGGTGTGACTCAAGACGAAGTAGATCGACTATCTGAGCCATTATTGAACCAAGTTCGTGATGCCATGCGCACCAATAGTTTTTGGCTGAGCAATATTAATGATGCGCAGTCAAATCCAGAAGGTCTGCACAGCTTGCGCACCATCGAAGAATTTTACGCAAATATTTCAGTCAAAGATTTGACAGCATTGGCAGCCGAGTATCTACAGCCAGAAAAGGCTAGCTATTTAGTCGTGACCCCTAACTCTTAATTCCCTTATAGCTATAGGCGTTGTTTTTCGCTCTATTTGCTTAGGTGGCATGGTAGAATTTGGCATGATTAATTTCGTCATGTCCCTTGCATGCAGCTTTATGCTGTTTTCGACGCCCGTTCAGGCCCAGTCTCAAGAATTAAGTTATTCACAACTTTTGCTGCGCACTCACGATTTGCGCTATTTATGCGAACTTCCTGCTGCCGACGAGCGTACTGAGAGACTCCGCCTAGATGTAGTTGATGGTCAGGTCGAGCATGTAATTAATGGCCCTGCGGTTATTTCACGCCTATTTGTTGATGCCGTAGATGGTAGTGTGGTGATTTCATATAACGACGACCAGTTAGAAATAAATTTGAGTGACACTAGCAAGATTGCCGCGGCACCACTAATTTCAAACCTTGGTTCGGCGACCGCCTTTTCGCTGCCTATTACTGTTGCTTCTAATGCCACAGTTTCATTAAAATCAACTACCGCGCAGCACTTAGATTTAGATATTTGGTATCCAGGTATGGGGGTAACATTGCCGAATTCAAGTAACAAATTTTTGCGCAGCCAGCGACGCGATATTCGGCGCACAGTAGAGCTGCTGGTCGCTAACCAAAATCCATCCGCGACTACTGTTCCTGATCCGAAAAAAATAGGAGCGGCATACTTCCGTTCAGCAGACCGTCCGCCGTCAAGCACTAACGGAAATTTCCGTTGGCTAATTCACGGTGCTGGTGTGGTCAGATGGCTAGAGCTAAAGTTTATACACAAAGAAGAACCTGCTGCTATTGAAGAAATGTTGCGTTCTTTGGTTTTAAGAATTGAACATGGCTCTAAGTCGATAGAAGACGATGCTACCGCAATAAGCGAAGTGCCGCTCGGAGATTTCTTTTGCGCATACCGTGGTGCTAATAATAACAACAATTATTTAATCGGGTATAACGAAGAAAGCAAAGTGTTTTACTGTCGTTTGCCTATTCCTTATCGAGATAATTTGCGTTTAACTGTCGTTAGTGACATCGTTGAACCGGCGAGGTTTGTAATGCGTGCCGGTATTGATAAGTTGGCGTTACCAGACGTGCCACCCCTTACTTTGCATGCAGATTATGTAAGGGCGGTGGGTTCGGGCATGGCCGATGGTGCACAGCTGCACGTTGAAGGTGTAGTAAGGTTGATTGGCGCAATGTTCTCGTCTACAACATCAAGTAGTCAGCAAGTCATTCAAGACAATGATTTTTCTTTTGTAAATGCTCAGCAAATACCTACATTAAACTTTAGTGAACAAGTATTGCTGCACCAAGGTCCCGGAGTGTTTGGCAATAATAGTTTCATGCGCTGGTACCATGCAGCATCGCCGTCGTCATTAACTGAGTTGAAATATGATCCGCAATTGAAAATCGCAAGTGATGCAAAAACAGATTATAGTTTCAGCACCTGGTGGTACGGCAACCTAGATTCCGCAGCGGTTGGCGCGACAGCTTATCCGGTCGAGCAGCGTTTGCACGCCAAGAACCCGCAGCCTAGTTTTTTTACTATCCCTAATGTGGTAGAAGCCGAGCACAACATGAATTATCGAATGTCGAATGGCTCGAGCATGGGGATAGAGTTGGCTGATAATTCACTAAACGTAAGTTCACTGCAATTCACTAAGTGGATGCCGTCCTCGTCTATGCAGGCGGTGGTGTTTGATTTCTCGATTGCAGATTCTGGTACCCACGATTTTAAACTACAGCTAATGACCGGCCCAGAATTTGGAAAAGTTCAGGTGCTTATCGATGGCGCGGCGATTGGCGAGGTCATCGATTGTTCGGCAGAGGTTGATGGCGTGAGTGGCCTGCTTGATTTGGGTTCGCGGCGGATGATGGCGCGCGAGTCACATACAATTGGTTTCAGAAGTGTTGATGAAAAGCCAGTCGGAATTGATTGTTACTTAGTGCAAGCTGTTAAAAAATAAAATGAGTTCATCTTATGAAAAAATGCTCGCGCTTTGGGGCGAGGTGTCTGATGTCGAAGGCGCCACCGCAGTACTAAGCTGGGATCAAGAAACTTATATGCCGGCAAAGGGTGCAACAGCACGCGGCAAAATTTTGTCGACTTTGGCAGGTGTGCGCCATGCAAAGTTAAATTCTCCTGAATTGCGCGCTGCAATTGATGGTGCACTGGATGAGGTTGAAGCGGGCAGTGTCGAACAGGCGCAAGTGTTGCGGGCGCAAAAAGAAGTTAATGAGGCGAGTTGCATTCCTGCAGATTTAGCAACTGCAATCGCCGAAGCCGAATCTAATGGCTTGGTAGCATGGCAGGCAGCTCGTAAAGAATCCGACTTTGCGTTGTTCGAGGCACAGCTTACTGAGTTAGTTGAGTTGAACAGAGAAAAGGCGGCGGCGATCAATCCTGATATGCCGGCTTACGATGTGATGCTTAATTTGTACGAAGAGGGCGTCACCGAAGAACAGTTAGTGCCAATTTTCGACGAGTTGGGTAGCGAATTGGCGCCATTGATTAAGGCGGCTGCCGATGTCGAAGCGGTCGACGAATCATGTGCCATAGGTAATTTCTCTGCAGATGGGCAACGTGATTTCGCAATGTTGATTGCGCGCAAGATGGGTTACGACACCGAGGCGGGGCGCTTAGATAAAACTACGCATCCGTTTTGTACGACATTCGGCGCTGACGATGTGCGCATTACTTGGCGCTGGCTCGATGACGATTTTAGGTCGGGGTTGAGCGGAGTCATGCACGAAGCAGGGCACGGGCTTTACGAGCAAGGGCGGCCGTCCGCGTGGGCGCGTACCCCGTTGTTTCATGCCACTGGTTTAGGCATGCATGAATCGCAATCGCGTATGTGGGAGAACATGGTAGGCCGCAGTGAAGGATTTTGGCAGTGGGCGATGCCGCATTTCCGCGAGGCATTTCCCGAGCATGCGCATTGTTCGGTTGAACAAATGGTCAAGGCGCAGAACACTAGTCGTCCATCTTTGATTCGTGTTGAGGCTGATGAAGCGACTTACAATCTGCATGTGGCTGCGCGATTTGAGATCGAGCGCAAGTTGTTTTCTAATCAGGTAGAGGTTAAAGATTTGCCTGAAATGTGGGATAACACTTACCAAGATTTGTTGGGTATTAAGGCCGACACTGTGGCTGAAGGTGTGTTGCAAGATATTCACTGGGCGATGGGCGCGTTCGGATATTTTCCGACTTATTCCCTGGGCAATATTATTTGCGCGCAACTTTATAAAGCTGCCGAAAACGAGTTGGGCGATTTACAAGCTGCGTTTTCTAAGGGAGAATTCGCGCCGCTACTTAAATGGTTGCGCGAAAACATTCATCAGCACGGCCGTAGATACTCTACATTCGAATTGCTGAAAATGGCTACTGGCGAAGAGTTGTGCGCCGCGCCATTATTGACACATCTAAAAGAGCGGGTGTCTTCGGCTTATGGCTTGAAGGCGACTAAGTAAGCCACCCACGACTCTTCGTTTTCAGCAGCGGTTGCAAGCGTAAACACGCCGTCGCCTTCGCCATCTTCGTCGGTGCCTTCCCAGTGAGTGTCAACTGACTCGAAGCCAGCGTCGAGCATGATGTCGCGCAATTCGGCTAGCGACCATAAACGCCAGTCGTAGGTAAACGCTTTTTCGAGTTTAGTGCCATCATGAAAGTGAAAGTGTATATAACATGTGATGTCGTTAGTGATAGCACACATGTTTTCTTGCTCCCATACATATTCGAAGCCGTCTTCTTCGCGCTCTTCTTCGCACTCGGATTGGCTGCTTGGACCACCCATTAAATCAACAGCAAACATACCGCCATCGTTTAAGGCCGCGTAAACCTTCTTGAAATATTCAAGCATTAGTGTGCGATCTTTGAAACACCAGTACGAAAAATTAAATGCCGTTAGTACATCAACTGTCGGAGTTTCAACATCAAGCACATTGGCCTCGATCTGCGTAACACGCGGTTGCTCTTGCGCATTTAATTTGTCTAAGTGGACAGCCTTGCCCCAATTCAGCGGTTCGGAATCTAAGTCGACCGCCCAGGCCTGCGTGTTGCGATGACCTTGAACCCACATTGCAGATAACAATGACGTACCCGCAAAATCTTCGCGCAACAGCAACGGACGGCATCCGCGTTTTTCTTTGTAGGTTTCGACTAAAAAATCGTGATCGGCCTCGGGGTCGTAAACCGAGCCTTCGTAAAGCGCATAACGATCTGCAGTGGCAGCAGTGACTTTTTCTTTCTTAGTGTGAGTCGTCGACATCTAGCTTAAGATTTTAAGTCATTCATCACTAATTTATCCCACATTTTGTCGCTCAATAAAAATCTGCGGCAAAACATTAACAACTTGGCATCGCGCCCAACCGCATATCGAGTGCGCGGACGCCTTGCCCTAAGCGCGTGATCTATCGCCTTTGCGCAAATTGCGGTAGACGCACCATTGTTCTCGGCTCCACGAACCGAGCGACTGACGGCGTCCATCAATTTTTTGTACGGCGCCATCTGCTCATCACTAATCCTGTCAAGCAAACCGTCAGCAATATTCTTAGAGCTGGTCCAGATAGGTGTTGCGATGCGGCCAGGCTGAATGATGCTCACCTGCACGCCGCTATGCTTTAATTCTAATCGCAAGCTGTCACTGATCGCCTCGACAGCATGTTTGGATGCGTGATATGCGCCGAGCCCCGGAAATGAAACTTTGCCAGCCATCGACGAAACATTTACCAGTCGCGCGCCTTTTTTCATTAACGGTAAGAACGCTTGGGTAACGCGCAATAACCCTGTAACGTTGACGTCCATCTGTTGCTCGAAGGCATCGATGGGGATGCAGCCGAGTGGCGAGGCAACTGCGATGCCGGCGTTGTTTACTAGACCGTGAATCTGACCATTGCACTCTTGGGCCACTCGGTGTGCGGCTTCTTTGATTTGTTTAGCATCGCACACGTCGAGCATCAGTGGCTTTACGCCCTCGATTTTGTCCCAGCTATCGAAATCGCATTGTTTGCGCACGCCAGCGTAAACATTTAATCCCTGCGCCGCCAATGCCATGCAAGTAGTGTGGCCGATGCCAGTCGAGGCGCCAGTTACGACAACCGTAGAAGAGTTGGGTATATTTGCTTTCATAAGGCGGTGGCTATTTTAGAATATCCGCCACTATGGTTTACAACGTCGCAATCATCGGTTCTGGTCCTGCAGGTTACACTGCTGCCATTTACAATTCTCGCGCTGGCCTCGCGCCACTGCAGTTCGAGGGCATGCAGCCTGGCGGACAACTGACTATCACTACCGATGTCGAAAACTACCCCGGATTCCCTGATGGGGTAATGGGACCAGAGTTGATGGCTGACTTCCGTAAACAAGCCGAAAAGTTTGGCACCGAGTTTGTCGAATTCAAAAATATTAAGTCGGTTGACACTTCCAAGCGTCCTTTTGTTCTCGAAGACGACTTCGGCGGCACTTACGAGGCGCACACTGTAATTCTTGCAACTGGTGCACGCGCAAAACTACTCGGCATTCCTCGCGAATCAGAGTTGATGGGCCTAGGTGTGTCTGCATGTGCAACTTGCGACGGCGCATTTTTCGTTGACAAAGAAATCATCATCATTGGTGCCGGCGATACTGCAATGGAAGAAGCGATTTACTTAACTCGCTTTGCCTCAAAGGTAACGGTCATCCACCGTCGCGATGTTTTCAGAGCTTCAAAAGTAATGGAAGAGCGCGCGCGTGCTAACGAAAAAATCGAATGGAAGTTGTGGCGCCAAGTGTCTGAGATATACACTGGCGAAGACGGCAAGTTGTCGGGTGTAAAACTTGAAAACACCGAAGACGGCAGCTTCGAAGATTTTTCATGCGAAGGCATGTTCGTGGCTATTGGTCATCAGCCCAACACCGAGTTTTTGGGCGACGAATTCGATAAAGACGATGTCGGTTACCTAAAAGTAAATAGCGGCACTCGCACTTCAGTAGAGGGTGTGTTCGCCGCCGGCGATGTTCACGATCCGATTTACCGTCAAGCAATCACTGCTGCCGGAATGGGATGTGCCGCCGCGCTTGATGCGCAAAATTACCTTACTGAAAAAGGGTTGGCTTAAGCTAGCCAGCGCCTTTAGTAATCGTAAGCAGCAGTCGATCCCATGCCAGTGATTCGGCGCTAAGCCCATGCTTGAACCGCACTTTCTCTTCGAGTTTGCGGGTAGTTAACATGGCCTGTTGTTGGTCTTCTAAAATCGACCGCACTAAGCGGCGCATTTCTTTGCCGAATCTAAAACAATTCTCTTTATCAAGCAACTCGCGGTGGGGTGCAATGTCGCTACCCACAGCAGGACGTCCTGCCGCAATGCATTCAAGTAAAGAATTCGGTGCGCCACCCTCTGAGTGACTCGAGCTAACTGCGATTTTGCTCGCATTTACAACCGCAGACAATTCAAGGCGGCTAAGGTTGCCTAAATAATGCGCCCAATCGTATTTAGCTAACTCTGCATGGAATTGCTCAGAGTACTTGCCACCGAAATCGTGACCAGCAAAACACACGACAAGTTGTGGACGCTCTTGCGCCAATGCCCTCATCTCGTATAAAGTTTCACTAACGTTTTTGATCGCGCGGATACCATTTGGTACAACTACAATTTCACTTTCGCTATTTAATTCTGGCATGCACTCGGGCAAGTCTGCCTTAGTTGAGCGTGGTAGTGCCAATACAGCTTGTGGAATAATCGTAGTTTTACCACGCGCGCATTCGAATAAATCTTTAGCGCGGCGTCCGGGGCCAGAGCCCAGGCTAACACAATGTTCAGCGCCATCGACTGCAACAATAACCTCATCACAAGGCTTACCGTTTAAGTCAGTGCCAGTAAACAGCACTAAATATTGACCACCATTTTCAGCGCACCAAGTCTGCACTTGTGGTGCGACGTCAACCGCATGGCAAGCAATAAGTAAATCATACTTTTCGCTAACTTCGTTTAAGGCATCAACGTCGATAATAGTAACTTTGTGTTTACGCGATTCAAGGCCGTCAGCCAGACGTTGCGCAGTTGTGGCATTGCCGCGCGCAGCATGAACTGCGCATGGCAAAACAATCAGTAAATTTAGTTTCAACTATTTACCACCGGATAACTGGTCTAAGAACTCGCCATTATCAGCTGAAGTTTCGATGCGCTGCACCAACAATTCCATTGCTTCAACTGGGTTCATCTCGTTCAACACTTTGCGCATCAAGTAAACACGCTGCAACTCGTCAGAGGTAAACAGCAGATCTTCTTTACGCGTGCCCGATGGATTAATTCCGATCGCTGGCCAAATACGACGTTCGGCCAGTGAACGGTCAAGGACTAATTCCATGTTGCCAGTGCCCTTAAATTCTTCGAAGATGACTTCGTCCATCTTTGAGTTGGTGTCAACCAAGGCAGTTGCCAAAATAGTCAGCGAGCCACCGTTTTCGATGTTACGCGCCGCGCCAAAGAAACGCTTTGGCTTCAATAAAGCGTCAGAAACCAAGCCGCCGGTCATGATCTTAGAATTAGACGACGCGCAATTGTTGTAAGCTCGCGCTAACCGCGTAATCGAATCTAACAACACCACTACATCTTCGCCTTGCTCAACGCGCGCTTTCGCCTGTTCAATAACACGCTCGGCAACTTGGATGTGACGCTCAGGTGGCTCGTCAAAAGTACTCGCTGCTATCTCGCGGTTTTCGCCAATCACCGAACGCTCGAAATCAGTAACTTCTTCGGGGCGCTCATCTACCAATAAAATCATCAAATGACATTCTGGGTAGTTAGTGCAAATCGCATTAGCAATCATTTGCAGTAAAACAGTTTTACCAGTTCGCGGCGGCGCCACAATCAAACCACGTTGACCTTTACCAACGGGCGACACCAAATCGACAATGCGCGTTTCGATGGTTTCTTGGTCGGTTTCGAGGCGCAAACGTTCTTCGGGATAAAGCGGGGTGCAATCATGAAACGGCACATTCGAAAACTGCTTTTCAGGATCTTCGCCGAAAACGCTAAGCACTTCATGCAGCACCAACATATCTTCTTTGCCTTCCTCTTCGGGAAGCGGCAACAACACACCCGCAACAATTTGCCCAGCTTGCAAGTGGTGCTTTTCAATTAAGCCCTTGTGCAACAAAGCATCGGTATCAAAGTTCGGGGTATAGTCGTTTGCGTTATGACGTAAAAAACCATGACCTTCTTTTGTTATTTCAAGCACACCCTTGGTAAAGAAAACTTGACCCTCTGCAAACTGCGCACGAATTAAGCGACGCAGCAATTCGCCACGCTGCAAACCAAGCGCATCTTCGATCTCGGCCTTTTCAGCCAAGTCTTGCAAGTCGGGCAAATCTAGCTTAATAAAAGTAGATAAATGAAACTCGGCCTTTTTGAATTTAGTAGCAAACGACTTTACATCTTTTTGCACCCACTCGTTTTCAGGAGCAGGCGGCAACTGAGTTGCGACGAAAGATTGATTGTTCGGGCGTTGCTGAGTTGCGCGGCGACGACGGCGACGAGGTTTACTTCTGCGTTGATTGGATGCGGCCATGTGTGTGGTGCGGTTTTTTTAGGATTCTGGCCAGCGCGAAGATAAAGGGCGCGGCGTCAGGGTCTTAAGGCGCGGAACTAACAGTTCGACTTGTTCACGAAGAGCGCTTAAGGTTGTGTCGTTACATACAATAGCATCTGCCAACGACTTTTTGGACGCAATCGGCATCTGCATTTTCTCGCGTGCCTGCCAGTGAGCTTTCGTCCAACCGTGACGCTGACAAGCACGGTGCTCGCGTTGTTCATCAGGAGTCTCTATAAAAACTACAAAGTCGCACAATTTGTCAAGCCCACCTTCATGCAGCAACGGGATGTCAAGCAATATCACCATATCTTGCTGCTGTTCGGCGAGAAAATTTATTTCTGACAAAATATTTTCGCGTACTAGGGGGTGCAAGATATCTTCTAGAGCGACTCGGCTGGCCGGGTCGTTAAAAATTAGCTCACCTAGCTTGGACCGATTTAAGGCACCCATTTCATCGCAAATATCCGTTCCTAGCGCGGCAATAACTTGATTTACAACACCTTCGCGTTGTAAAAGTTTGGCAACGATGTCATCCGCATTGATGTGCTGTGCATTCATCAATAGGCAAATCTCGCGGGCAACGGTAGATTTGCCAGATCCGATGCCGCCAGAGACGCCGATGCTGATGAAATTTTGCTGTTGGGGTGGGGTGGTCATAAATGCTTCCCTTATAGTGCCTTGACCCATCTTAAGCGCAAGCGTAAATTCTATGCCAATCCTTTCCCGGGTTACTACTCTAAAAGCAATTAGCTAAATGTACCAATCAAATCGAGGCGCTGCACAAGTCAGCTTAATGTGGGTAATCGCGTTCGCGGTTATCATGTTCCTTTCATTAGGTTTCGCATTCATCCAGAATGACCAACTAACCTTAATGACTCAACAACGCGACGATGCCAAGGCAGTCGTTGAAAGTAAAAACACTGAAATCTCAGATATTCGCAACCAGCGTTCTCAAGATTTCCAAATGTTAGGTTTTGCTGATTCTGATGGTCGTAATGTTTCTACCGAAGCGATTGATCGTCAAGTGAAAGAATACATTAATCGCTTTAACCTCGACGCTGGCACTGTAAAACGCATCGAAGATGTTGCATCACCAGTAATCGCTCAATACGAGGCAGTGATTGGCGAACGTGACGCTTTGCAAACTGAAATCAATCAACTACGCTCAGATCTTTCTTCACGCAAAACGGCTGCTGCAACCACGCAGCGTGAGCGCGACATGACAATTAAGAATTTACGTACCGAGCATGAAGATATGCGTAATTCAAAAGATAACTCTATCGCCGACCTCGAGCGTCAGCGCGATGGCCTTCGCGATCAAATGCGTGAATTGCAAGGTGAAATCACCGATGTTCGCGACTTGCTAGATCAGCAATCTCGAGATTCAGCTAAGGCCTTGGCCCACCTGACTCAGCGTAACGACATCTTGTCCAGCCGCCTAAATACTGTCCAACGCCGTTCTGACTCAAACGATGGTTCAGTTCTTGCCGTTGGCGCCGAAAATGCTTGGATTGACTTAGGCTTTAATCAACGCATTGCTTCCGGAATGGAATTCGAAGTGCGCAATGCAAGCACTAACCGCGTTAAAGGACGCATTCGTGTAAACGAAGTAGAGGCTAATAAGTCTCGCGCTACTATCCTTAGTTTTGCTGACAAGTACGATCCAATTCGCGCAAACGACGTACTAGTAAATGCTGTGTACGATCCTAACCGCAGGTTGATCGTTTCACTTCTAGGTGATGGCTTTGGTCTTTACAATAAAACCGACATGATTGCCAAGCTCAGCTCAATCGGCATTGAAGTTCGTGAAGGTGTTAGCGTCGAAACAGACTTCTTGTTGCTAGGTACTGCGTTCTTCGATGAAGATAGCGGCGAAGTAATGGCTTGGGGCAGCTATCCAGCTCACAAGGCCGCTACATCAATGTCGGTAGAAATCGTTGCTCAGCGTGATTGGGGTCAGTGGCTAGGTCTATAAAATAACCACTGCTTTAAGGGGCTGTTGATTTTATGTCAACAGCCCCTTTTTTCGTTGGAAATTGATTATCCTATGGTGGATGGCGAACTCAACCACCGAAAACACGATGTCCCTAGGCGGGCATCTAGACGAGCTGCGTAAACGACTGGGCTACAGCTTGTTGGTTGTCGGTGTGTTGTTCATCACTGGCTGGATGGGCTTTGCTGACATCTTAAAAGAGTTGTTTATGATGCCACACTTAAATGCAGTCGCTGCTCTAGCTGAATATGACCCGCCGCGAATAATTGATTCGCGCTTAGCATTACATTCGCCCCTCGAAGATATTTTCTATACCCTCAAAGTTAGCCTACTCGCAGCTACTTTGGCAGCCTTCCCATTTTTGATGTACCAGATTTGGGCTTTTGTTTCGAGTGGTTTATATAAGAACGAAAAGTTGGTGGTTTTTAGGTATGTTCCATTTTCACTTTGCTTTGCAGTAGCAGGTGTTGCTTTCGGATATTTATTTATGATTCCAACAATATTAGAATTTTTATATTCGATTCCTAATCCGGAGTTAGTTCTGCAGTCCTACCGACTTGAATATTATTTCTCTCTATTCATGTTGTTCACAATTGCATTGTCGCTTATTTTTCAACTTCCTGTGTTAATGCTAGGGCTAGGTGCTGCCGGTTTAGTCAGCGCCGAATTCTTTAAAAAATATCGCAGGCATTTTATTCTTATAGCCTTTGTGCTAGGAGCGATGCTAACTCCACCCGAACCTGTAAGCCAACTATTAATGGCACTGCCAACAATTTTATTGTTCGAGCTAGGTATCATTTTAATGGGCTTCCAAAAGAAGGCAAAGTAATGAACTCAGGGCCGCGGGTATGTGTGTTATCGATTGGCGATGAAATTTTAAATGGCCGAATCTATGACACTAACGCTGCCTTTCTCGGGGCAGAACTACTCAAGTTGTCCCTTGTTGTGCAGCACCATCGCTGCACCTCTGATCAGCCACAGCAACTCGTAAAGCAACTCTCTGAACTTAGTGCTCAGTTTGATTTAATCATTTCTAGTGGTGGCTTGGGGCCAACTGCAGACGATCGTGTGGCTGACGAGATTAAGCAGTTTGAACTCAAAACAACATCAATTGCCAACCCTGCAGGCACAGCAGATGGAATTGCTGTCGAATTTGAAAGTGGCTGCAAGTATTTTGCATTGCCAGGCCCGCCAGTTGAATGCCAGCAAAGTTTTCAGCAAAGCTTGTTGCCAATATTAACCGATGTATTTGCCGATGTCGCGCAAACAGCTTATCACACTATGCACTTTATCGGCACTCACGAAGCTCATTTAGCCAGCTTTATCCCAGAGCTATTTTTGCAAGACGCAAATCCGACTCTGGGTATTACCGCTAGCGAGCAAGGCGTTACTATTTCAATGCTTGCGCGTCAAACCACTACTCATTCGGCAGATTATTTTATTGAGCAGTGCCGTAAGCAAGTGAAAAGCAAACTTGGCCAGTGGTTCTGGGGAGAGGGCGATATCAGCCTAGCTTCCGAAGTAGTGCGCGTGGCCACAGAACAGCAATTAACCTTTGCTTTAGCTGAGTCCTGCACCGGAGGTCAAGTTGCCGCAGCATTGGTTGACATCCCCGGCGCTTCTAAGGTGTTGAATTGCTGCTGGGTAACTTACGCCAATGATTCTAAGCGGCGGCAACTAGATGTTAGTGGCGACCTGCTAGACGAGCATGGTGCAGTGTCCGAACAGGTGGCTGAGGCGATGGCACGTGGGGCACTAAGTAAATCTCAGGCTGATTTTGCAGTATCAATAACAGGGGTTGCAGGGCCCACAGGTGGCACCGAAGACAAGCCAGTGGGCACGGTTTGTTTTGCAATCGCAGCTGCAGATGGCGTCCATAGTTTGACTTGCCAGCAATATTCCTTAGGCGGACGGCAGCGAATTCAGCGGCAATCGGTGCGCGACGCTTTGTATTTGTTTTTGCAGGCAATGCGCGGTCAGATTGTATTGCGCTAACTAAATATCTGCGCTATAATTCTCGCCAATAACCTGGTGGTGTAATCGGTAACACATCTGTTTTTGGTACAGACATTCAAGGTTCAAGTCCTTGCCGGGTTGCCAAATCACTGCTGAAAACTTTGTGTTTTCAGCAGTTTTTTTGTGCCTATTGAATTGGCTCGGCAATTGGGTTTGACAGAGATACTTCGCCGCTAGGTAAAAATACCACGTTTTGGCAATAGACTGTTCTTCCGCTTAAATTGCTTGGGATATAAGTGCTAATAGTGTGCGTGCCATTAACGTCTGGGAAGGCCGGTGAAATAATATCAAGGTCTACTTCGAGCACCCCAAATGGAGTGGTGGACGGGCCGGCGCCATTGATAGAAAGTACATAAACAACGTTGGATCCGGCTGGGAAGCTAGTGGCGGTAAATGTTGCAAGCTGTCCGGCGATAAGCGGCGTGACCTCCAAACTTGGTTCGGATATTTCGATAATCGCATGCCCCATAGTAGTACCAGTGATGTCATTCCATTCACCGTTAGAGGTCATTTGCACGTAATCTTCGTTGCCAGCATTGTTGGGTTCGCCAAGTTCCCAGTTTTCGTAGCCTGTTACTTCGCCATTCATCCACTCGAAAGTGCCCTCTAGTTGCAGGTCGTTATAGCCTAACCAAAAGTCGTTAGTGACCGCAGGAACGCTGCCAAATTGAGTTAGCAACCACGAATTTTCTGCAGCATCGCTAATAGTTACAAGGTGTCCACCTATTGACTCGGCCATTGAAATTGCAGCGCTGACGTCTGATGCACCGAGCAAAGTGTAAGGATGCCCGTTTGCTGGATTTATAGCTTCTAGTAAAACAGGGACCGGGGTGTCGTCGACAATCAAGTAGTCGATCCACCACTCTTGGGCGAATGTTCCGTAATAATGAATGGCGATGTTTACAGTTGCGCTACCAACATATGCTGCCAAGCCTAAGTTGGGTGAGTACGGAACATTGTCCGATATAGAAGTGTCGGTCCAAAGTACGGTCCACGAGCTACCACCATCTGTGGTGATTTCAATGGTGCTCACTCCGTCGCCCAAGCTTGATGGGTGATTTGCTAAGTAAGATGAGTAATAAGTTTCACCGCCAAAATGTAGATAGGCCTCGGAAGCAGCAGATAAGTCGATTGTGGGCGTAATAAGGTATGAATCGCAGGTAGTGCCTGGCTCGTCTTCATGCCACGCCGAGCTACCTGCGCTAATCCATCCAGTAGTTCCGCTAGCCTTTTGCTGTACCCAACCAGCAGGAGGCACACCATTGGTGAAATCCTCTGACAAATAGGTAGTCTGCGCCAATAACGTGGACGTCGTTAGGCAAGCGAAAGTGGTAAGGGCGCGGAGAGAAAGCATTTTGGTAAATGAATTACCTTAAATACTACCCTTGAATTAAGCGCGCCACCGGCAAAATCGGAATGAAATATCGCCTTCAGTGAGGTTGTCTGCCTCTGAAACGCACTTAAAACGCGAATAATCAGGAAAGAACACATCGCAGTCGGCAGTGGCATCGACGTGAGTGATGAATAAATCGCCACAATCGGGGTGTTCGATGGCCGTTGAGTATATTTGACCGCCGCCAATCACGAATATCGGAGCTTCGTCTGCAGCGACCAAATCGAGCGCCTGCTGCAATGAATGAACCACTTCGGCGCCAGCGTAACTTAAATCAGTTTGACGACTGATAACTACATTACGCCGCGACGGCAACGGCCTAAATTTGGACGGAATCGATTCGTAAGTCTTGCGCCCCATGATGACCGTCGGAGGTAGCCCGTCGGTTTGTTTGGTGAGCTGCGCGAAATATTTTAAATCGGCCGATAAGCGCCACGGCAGGTCGCCGTTTTTACCGATGCCGTTTTTGTTGTCTACGGCTACTACAATTGCAAAACTCATACTGCGACTTCAAACTTGATGAAGGCGTGGTGTTGGTAGTTATGCAGCTCGATGTCTTCGAAGCTAATGTCGTCGATGTCTTTGTCGGCGATTGTTACTTGCGGCAAATCGAAAGTGTCGCGTGTGAGTTGCTGCTCGATGCCATCGAGATGATTTAGATATAAATGCGCATCGCCGATTGTGTGGGTGAAAATACCGGCTTCGAGCCCAGCGGATTTCGCCATCATCATCATTAGCAATGCGTAGCTGGCAATGTTGTAAGGAACGCCCAACGCGACATCTGCCGAGCGCTGGTACAGTTGACAATCGAGGCGGCCGTTAACTACGTAAAACTGAAACAGTAAATGACATGGTGGCAGTTTCATGTCGGGCAGGTCGCCGACATTCCAGGCGTTTACGATGATGCGCCGCGAATTTGGATTATTTTTAATCTCGTCCATCGCATTGCGGATTTGATCGATACCAAGCCCACCCCAATTGCGCCATTGATGGCCATAAATCGGACCGAGGTCGCCATTGTCGTCGGCCCAGGCATCCCAGATGGGTGTGTATTCGGTTAAGCCCTCGTTGATGTTGGTTGAGCCTTTCAGAAACCAAATAAGTTCGCGCACAATACCGTTGAATAAAACCTTTTTAGTGGTGAGCAACGGAAAGCCCTCGCGTAAATCGTATTTGGTCTGCGTGCCGAAAATTGAACGCGTGCCTACCCCAGTGCGATCTTGCCGATCTTCACCGTTTTCGAGGATGTCTTTTACTAAGTCAAGATACGCTTGCATGACCAAATTCTACCGTCTCCGCGGCAGATTATCTCTTGTGTAAGAACTCTTCTGTGGCATATTTATCAGCAGCAATCTGTTCGCCGAGTAGCAGCTCGTCAGGATGCCAGTTGCCGTCGACAAAGTCGATGCCTAGCGCCGAAGATAGGGCGGTAACGCATTGCTTTATGTTGGGCTCAAATCCGAGCGCAGCAATATGCGGAGTTTCGCGCGGAGTATTTAACACCAATGAACCATGAAATAAAATCCAGTTGTTTTTACGGCGCGCGGCACTGCCCAGCAATTTTTTGCCGTCGAGGCAAATGTCGAGCGGTGACGAATCTTCAAAGCACCAGGCACTGTCTTTAACGTCAGACTGCAGCACTGATTGGTGTCTAATAAAAACATCGGCCTTGGATTGCGAGCTGAGTTCGCCAGCTAAAGCATCGTGAATCGCGGTCATTGCCGCCGCCGGACCACCACTTAGTGCGCCGACCTCTGGCGCGCATAAAGAATAGGTTAATTCATGTTCATGTAAAATTGCTTTACCGCCAGTTGAACGGCGCACTACATCGCATCCACGTTGGCGCGCAGCGTCGATATCTAAGTCGCTCGCTCTTTGAAAATACCCCAACGACAATGTTGGATTTAACCAACGGTAAAAGCGCAAAGTTGGCACGCCTTGCAATTCGAGCAAAGCCTCGTCGCGTCCCATGTTAACGGCACCGGGAAGGGCACCGTCAACAATTAAGCGACCGGCAGTTTTAGTCATTTACTGACAGCGAAAACAAAGTTGCGGATCTTTAACCGCCTTCGCTTCGTCAACACGTGACACCGGCATATTGCGCGGCGCTTGGTGTAAGAAATCTTCACCGGCAGCAGCTTCTTCGGCGACCTGAATTAAAGTTGCAATGAAACCATCAAGAGTTTCTTTAGATTCAGTTTCGGTCGGCTCGACCATAATCGCTTCGGCTACAACCAGTGGGAAGTAAACGGTAGGTGGGTGGTAACCTAACTCAATCAAACGCTTAGCGATATCAATAGTATGAATACCCGCCTCGCGCATCTCTTTAGTAGGACGCGCCACAAACTCGTGCATGCAGGTGCGGTCAAACGGCACACGCCAATGATCGCTAACCTTAACGCGAATGTAATTGGCATTCAGCACAGCATTTTCAGCAACGCGCTTGATGCCTTCTGCGCCTAAACGCTTGATGTAAGCATAAGCGCGCACCAACACCATGAAGTTACCATGAAAGCTACGGATGCGCCCGATGCTCGATTCGGGTGTGCTTAACTCGAAACCTTCATCGCTTTTTATTACCGATGGTGTAGGCAAGTACTTAGTTAATTCTTCAGTTACACAAATCGGGCCAGAGCCTGGTCCGCCGCCGCCGTGTGGAGTACTGAATGTTTTATGCAAGTTAAGATGCATCATGTCGATGCCAAAATCGCCAGGGCGGGTGATGCCCATGATAGCGTTGAAGTTGGCGCCGTCCATGTAAACCTTGCCACCCGCTTCGTGAACTAAATCACAAATCTTGACGATGTCTTCTTCGAACAAGCCAAGTGTGGACGGATTGGTAATCATTAATCCGGCAGTGTCGTCGCCTAAGTGTTCGACCAAGTCGCGCACTGCACATAAACCACGATCGTTGGACTTGATCGTAACCACATCGAAGCCGGCCAAGGTGCATGACGCAGGATTAGTGCCGTGAGCACTATCCGGTATCAATATTTTGCGACGTTGGTTTTGGCCCTGGTCGTCTAACCAAGCGCGCAACACCATCAATGCTGTCAATTCACCGTGCGCACCAGCAGCAGGATGCAAAGTTACACCCGGTAAACCAGTCGCCTCGCCTAAGTCGGCTGCTAAATCGTGCATCAATTCGAGTGCACCTTGAACCGTGTCGTCGTCTTGATATGGATGCAAGTGAAACCACTGCGGGTCGGCAGCTATTCTTTCGTTTACCACAGGGTTGTACTTCATGGTACATGAACCCAACGGATAAAAATTAGTTGAGATCGCGTAGTTCTTTTGACTTAAGCGTGTGAAGTGACGGATCAAATCTAGCTCGCCCAATTCAGGCAAGGCCGGAGCTTTTTCGCGCACCATGTGTGCAGGTAAATCGGCAGTTGCAGCTGCGCGGTCGGCGCCGGGCGTGCACCAATTGCGACGGCCAGGACGTGATTCTTCAAAAAGTAATTCAACAGGAGCTAAGTACATTACGCCACCTCCGGAACAAAAGTTTGCTTGGCTATTTGGCTAAGCATGATTAAATCTTCGGGGGTAGTGCGCTCGGTACACGCCAAAGTAAAGCAACCGTTCATGTTGTCGTACCATGCTGACATTGCCAACACGCCTTGCACACCTTGCGCTTTTAGGTTTTGCTTAAACAGAGCCACCATTTCGTCGTTGTCAACCTGAAAGCAAACCTCGTTAAAGAAATGCTGCTCGGGGAAGGCGCGACGAATGCCGGCGAAGTCGAGTAGCTCGACCATTTCGAGTGCGCGTTGACGAGAAACACATGCAACTTCTTCAAGACCTTGCGGACCTAAAGCTGCCATGTGAATACATCCGCGTAAAGCAATCAATGCATTGTTGGTGCAAATGTTAGAAGTAGCTTTTTCGCGGCGGATATGTTGCTCGCGAGTTTGGAAGGTTAGGGTGAAAGCACGACGTCCTTCGGTGTCGGTTGAAATGCCAACTAAACGACCAGGTAACTTGCGCACGGCTTTTTGTTGTGCGGCGAAGAATCCGAATGAGGGGCCGCCGAATGCCATTGGCACACCTAGTGATTGACCGTCGCCAACTACGATGTCGACGCCTTGCTTGCCAGGTGAAGGCAAAATGCCAGTTGCCACTGGATAAAGTGAAGCCACTGACAGAGCTTTAACTTCTTTAGCCGCTTCAGCTACAGCTGCTACGTCTTCGATGTTGCCGAAGAAGTTTGGTTGCTGCACCATGACCGCCGCGGTTTTGTCGTCAATCAAACCACTGAAATCAGTTACGCCATCGACAATCGGAGCCTCAACCATTTCGGCATCGATATGTTTTAGGTAAGTATGAATCGTATCGCGAGTTTCAGGATGCATCGCTGCAGACACCACAATCTTTTTGCGGCGCGTTTGACTCATTGCCATCAAGCCCGCTTCGGCCGCTGCAGACGCGCCGTCGTACATTGAGGCGTTGGCGATTTCACAACCGCACAGTTCGGCGATCATGGATTGGAATTCGTAAATCGCTTGAAGTGTGCCTTGCGAGCATTCTGGCTGGTAAGGTGTATACGCCGTTAAAAACTCGCTACGTGACATTAGGTGATCTACCGCAGTAGGCCACGCGTGGTCGTAAATGCCACCGCCAAGAAAATTGACACCCGCGGATGGCTGATTGCCGCTCGCGAGTTCTTGCATGTGACGTAATAGCTGGTCTTCGGAAAGGCCAGCATCAATGTCGAGGCTGCCGTTAAGACGAACCTCTGCGGGGATGGATGTAAATAGTTCGTCAGTTGAATTAACGCCAACGGCCTTTAACATCTCACTCCGATCTGCATCAGAATTTTGGATGTAAGGCATGACTGTTAACTCTGTGAACTAACCAGTGCTTCGTAAGCAGCCAAGTCAAGCATGTCGCCGAGGCTACCGCCGTCGATTTTGATTTTCATTAGCCATCCACCTTCGAAAGGATTGTTTTGCAAGTCTTCGAGGTTGTCGCATAAGTCGCTGTTGACTTCTACAACTTCGCCAGCAACTGGGCAGTTGAGATCAGAAACAGCTTTTACAGATTCGACTTCGCCAAATGCTTCGCCGGCCCCAAAACTTGCACCGGCATCAGGTAAGTCGAGATAAACAAGTTCGCCAAGTTGCTCGACAGCAAAGTCAGAAATGCCAACAGTTACAATGTTGCCATCAAGTTTAGCCCACTCGTGTGAGTCTAAGTAAGAACGATCGTTAGGACGCATGGTATTATTAGTCGCGTGAGCGATGAGGGACAAAAGGCAAGGCGACACATTCGGCCGCTAGAGGCTTGCCTCGGAAGTCGATGCTAAATTCGCCATCGACGTTTTTCGGAACGTAAGCAGTAGCGATAGGGTGACCTAACACAACTGACATGGCACCACTGCAAATGGTGCCAACAACTTCGCCGTTGCACAACACGTTATAACCTTCGCGCGGGATTCGCTTTTCGCACTTCAGGCCAATAAGATGTACTTCGGTTTCGGGAAGGGCGCGCAAGGCATCGCCACCTATGAAATCACGAGTTTTCCAGCCGCGCACGCCGAAACGCAGTTTGGCGTCAAAGGGTGTAATTTTCTCGTGGATTTCATGGCCGTATAAAGGCAGGGCTGCCTCTAAACGTAAGATGTCGCGTGAACCAAGTCCGACAGGTGCAACATCTAAAGACATCAATGCCATCCATAGTGGGATGATTTGTTCGGCGCTAGGAAATAATTCATAGCCGTGTTCGCCAGTGTAACCAGTGCGCGCAAAGAATAAGGTGCCGAACTCTGTTTCGATTTCGCCCAAGGCTAAAAAGTCGGGAGTGAAGTTGTCGTCGCTACAAAGTTTGCGCATGACATTCAAAGATTCAGGGCCCTGCAAAGCGAGGATGCCGCCGCCGTCTTCTGTTAGATCGCTGCATTCGATACCATCTAAACGCTCGGTGAGTAAACCCCAATCGCGTTCACGGTTGGCCGCGTTGACAACTAACATAAACTCGTCGTCGGCTAAACGGTAAGTAAGCAAGTCATCGAGGATGCCAGCGTCGTCTTGTAACAACATGGTGTAGCGCGCCATGCCGACCGGTTGATCGGTAATGCAGCCACCTAAAGCATGATCTAATTTTTCTGCAACATTGTTACCGCGAAAAACAAATCGTGCCATGTGCGATACATCAAAAACACCCGCACCCTCGCGGACGGCTTTCGCTTCATTAAGAATTGAACCGTAATCGACTGGCATTGACCAACCCGCAAACGGCACAATTTTGCCGCCGAGCTCGACGTGATGTTGATTAAGTGGGGTAGAAAGTAGTTGGGATGTTTGTGTAGACATAAAAAAAAGGCGCCAATTCTTTGGCGCCTGTAAGTTTTTTTGAAACTGTCAGGGTTCGTCGAGCGCTAGTCCGTTGTACCTGAGAGTTTGGTTGCCGTTGCAACTTGCCCCTTCGGTGTCATGTAAAATGATCTCTCCTAGTGCTGTCTTCCGAGCCTATATTTTGCCAATTTCTTAGCAAATAGTCAAGTGTTGACGGAAGCCAATGGCGTGTTTACAATACTCGGCCCTTCTAATAAAGAGGTACTAATAATGGCAAGAACATGTGAAGTTTCAGGTAAGCGCACGAGAGTAGGTAAGTCTATTGCTCGCAGGGGTTTACCGAAGAAAAAAGGTGGCGTTGGTCTCAAGACTACCGGCCACACCAAGCGTACATTTAAATCAAATGTGCAGAAGGTGCGCGTGCTCCTTCCTAACGGTACAGTGCGTCGTATGCACCTGGCGACATCGGTGATTAAGAAAGGCGAAATAACCATCAAAATCGATGGTCGCATGCAGACAGTTCCACTGGTAAAAGCTCTTCGCGGACGCCAGCGTGACTACATGTCCGCAAACGCTTAATAAAATTCTTTTCGTAATTCTCTCGAAAACAACAAAATAATGTTTGTTTTCGAGAGAATTTGTATTTAGTCTGTCGATGTGAGTAAAACAGCAACTAGATGTTGTATGTGAAAACATAAAACAAAAGTTGTTGCCCTCCATCGGCATCTCGTTATTAAGCCAGCGAGTTTGCTGTTTCTCAGGATCCAGAATCGGAGTCAAAATGGCTGCAAGAAAAAAAACAACTAAAAAGAAAGCTGCTAAAAAGAAAGTAGCGAAAAAGAAGCCTGCCAAGAAAAAGGTAGCAAAAAAGAAAGCTGCTAAAAAGAAGGTAGCAAAAAAGAAGCCTGCCAAGAAAAAGGTAGCTAAGAAAAAGGCTAAGAAAAAGGTAGCGAAGAAGAAAGCCAAAAAGAAGGTTGCCAAGAAAAAGGTAACTAAGAAGAAGGCTAAAAAGAAAGTAGCTAAGAAGAAAGCTACCAAGAAGAAAGTCGTCCGCAAGAAAAAGTAGACTAGACTCTTCTGAAAACAGCCGGCTCTAGTTTTCTAGGGCTGGCATCTCTTCAAAAAAAACAAGTTTTCCTAACTCTCAAACACCCTGAAAATCATGAATAAGCGCGAATTAATCGAAGCAGTCTGCTCAGAACTAGAAACCACTAAGTCTGCGGCTGAAGAAACTGTAAACATCGTCCTCCAAGCAATCAAAGATGGCGTCGCATCAGACGATCAAGTATCGATTGCTGGTTTCGGCACCTGGTCAAAGCGCAGCCGCGCTGCACGCACCGGTCGCAACCCTCAAACTGGCGAGACTATGCAAATCAAAGCAAGCAAGTCTGTCGGCTTCAAGCCTGCTAAGGCTTGGAAAGATTCAGTAAACGGCAAGTAGCCCCCAAGGTTTACTCTTAGCCTCGGTTCAAGTTGAACCGAGGCTTTTTTTATTTACTGCCCAGTTTTTCTATTTCAAAAACAATCGCGTCGTTGTCAATTTTAGCGAACAGCACTTCGGTGCTTCCAAGTTCAGCGCCTGCAGCAACGGTCTCACTTACTTCGTCTGGCCCCCATAAACTCTCAGTGCTGCATAGTGCGTCTCCAAGCATCAGAGACAACTTTTCTGCAGAGCGTGGACAGAACGGGGCGAGGCGGCGGCTGAGTAAGTCAAAGTGCGCGATGCAACGCTCGATAGCTTGTGCGCACAACATTTGATCGCTTGGATCATCTGACTTTATTTTTTTCCAGGGCTCAAGTTTATCAAAAAACTGATTTAGGGAGGAGCAGGCAGAGATTAGTGCCAATGCTGCTTTACGCAACTCGTGATTTTCGATAAAGGCACCAATTTGCCCAAAGCTGTCGCGTGCAGCGTCTAAAAATTCATCTTGCAGGACCGAGTCAACTGCAGGAACTTTATTGTCAAAACGCTTGTCGGCAAATTTAAGAACGCGACTTACAAGGTTGCCAATCTTGTCGGCTAACAATGAGTTGTTGGTTGCCTGAAATTCATTCCAGTTGAATTCGCTATCGGATGTTTCTGGTGCAGACAGTAGCACATGAAAACGCGCGGCATCGGGATTGTAACTCTCGAAGAAACTATCATTGTCGATATACCAACCATCAGAGGTGTTGAATTTCTTGCCCTGTAAATTATAAAACTCGTTGGCAGGCACCGACCACGGCAGTACAAATTCATTGCCGTCCCAGGTCTTGCCTTGCCCAAGAAGCATGCTCGGAAAGACTACCGTGTGAAAAGCAATGTTGTCTTTACCTATAAAATGAACAAGGCGCGTATCTTTATTTTGCCACCAATCTTTCCATGAGTCAGGCTTGTCATTATTGGATGCCCATTCCATGGTGGCACTGATGTAGCCAATCGGCGCATCAAACCACACATAAAGAACTTTGCCTTCTGCGTCGTCGATACCCTCAGGCAACGGCACCCCCCACGGTAAGTCGCGGGTAATCGGCCGATCGTGGAGATCGCGCAACATCGCCTGCACGTAGCCGTCAACATTGCTCTTCCAGCCCTTAATTGGGTGGTCTGCACTGTTGCCAGCGTACCAGTCTTTGAGCCCAGCTTCTTGCAAGGCCGGCAAATCGATATACCAATGAGTGGTATCTTTCAAGATGGGCTTTGAGCCATCAATCAAGCTAACTGGATTTTTTAACTTTTGCGCATCAATCCATGAACCACACTTTGGGCATTCGTCGCCTCGCGCAGTTTCAAAAGAGCAATCAGGACACTCGCCTTGCAGGTAACGGTCTGGTAAAAAACGCTGACTCTGCTCAGAAAACCATTGTTTTTCGGTGCGTTTAATAATGAAATTATTGTCGTGTAACACACTAAAAAACTTTTGACTTGCTTGCTTGTGAAAATCGCAGCGCGCAGTTCCGGAAAAAATATCGAAATCGATTGAAAAGTTTGTGAATAGATTGCGAATTTCTTTATGCCATTTGTCGACATAAGCGCGATAATCGCTTCCTTCGGCTTCGGCCTTCATGGTGATGGCTACGCCATGCTCGTCGGTGCCACACACGTACAAGACATTTTCTTTGCCTTTGGCCATTTTCAAATAACGCACATAAACATCAGCAGGCAAATATGCGCCGGCAATATGACCAAAGTGTATTGGCCCGTTTGCGTATGGCAACGCGGAGGTAACGAGGTAGCGGGTCATTGCGCTAGCTAAGCTCGCTAACCTTCAATTGCAAGTCGGTGATGAACTTGTCGAGAGTGAGGATTTCGCCCTCATCTAAATTGCCGGAAGATTTTTCTCGAAGCATTATTAAGTCTTCGATAACGCCACAGGCTACCTCAGTATTTGGCTCTTGTTTTGGGATGCCAGGTACTTCAATTAAGCCCAAGGCATAAAAACCTTGCATGGCGATTTTTTGAGTAAAAATGCGGAAATCTCCGCTTGGTATTTTGCTGTCAGACATGACTATGCTTCTACTGATTGTGGTGAATTTGAATTAAGATGCAGCTTTAGAGCACATGCTACAAAACGTTCGAATAACGGATGCGGTACAAGCGGCTTCGACTTAAATTCAGGGTGATACTGTACACCAACAAAGAATTCGCGATCGGTAATTTCAACAACCTCGACAAGGTTGCGCTTTTCAAACACCCCAGATGAAGTCAATCCGGATTTTTCGAGTTGCTCGCGGTAGGCGTTGTTGTATTCCCAGCGGTGACGGTGGCGTTCAAAAACCATATCGCGGTCGTAGATATCAGCCAGCTTAGTGTTTGGCAAAACACGACAAGCATAAGCGCCTAAACGCATCGTGCCACCTTTGTCGGACACGTTTTCTTGTTCAGCCATAAGGTCAATCACCGGGTTTGCACAATTTTCATTGACTTCGGATGTATTAGCATCGGTAATGCCTGCAACATTACGCGCAAACTCAATCGTAATAGCTTGCATGCCAAAGCAAATTCCGAAAGTAGGGATGTCGTTTTCACGCGCCCATTTAATGGCATTGATCTTTCCTTCTAGGCCGCGCTCGCCAAACCCGCCTGGAATAAGTACTCCGCTTACTCCGCTAAGTACTTCATTGACATCGCAATCAAACAAACTTTCTGCAGCTACTTTGCGAAAGCGAACCTTAGTTTCATTTGCAGTTCCGGCATGTGCTAGTGATTCGTAAATGGATTTATACGCATCATGCAGCTCAATGTATTTTCCGATGACCGCAATCTCTATTTCGTGACGTGGGTTTGCCCATCGAGTAACAAGGTCTTGCCAATCACTCATGTCGATTCCATTTACCGATGGCAAATCTAAGCGATCAACCACCGAAGTATCGAGGCCGTGCTTTTGCAAGTCTAGTGGAACTTCGTAAATTGTTGTTGGCACATCAATCTCTTGAATCACATTATTCTCGCGAACATTGCAAAACATCGATAGTTTTTTGCGCATGCCCTCAGACATAGGGTGCTCGCAGCGGCAAACTAAAACATCAGGCTGAATTCCAATTTCGCGCAACTTGCCGACAGACTGTTGAGTCGGCTTAGTTTTCATTTCTCCGGAAGCGTTAAGAAACGGTAGCAATGTCAAATGTACAAACATAGTTTGTTCGCGTGGACGCTCGAGTGCAAATTGACGAATTGCTTCGAGGAATGGTAATGACTCGATGTCTCCGGCAGTGCCACCAATTTCTACTATAGAAATGTCAGTGCCCGTAGCCGCGCCATCGCTAATTGCTTGCTTAATAGCATCTGTGATATGTGGAATAACTTGCACCGTTTGGCCCAAGTATTCACCAGCCCGCTCGCGGCGAATTACATTCGAATAAATAGAGCCAGTAGTCGCGTTAGAATGGCGCCCAATCGGGGCATTAGAAAACCGCTCGTAGTGCCCTAGGTCGAGGTCAGCCTCGTACCCATCTTCGGTTACATAAACTTCGCCATGCTCGAATGGTGACATCGTTCCTGGGTCGACATTGATATATGGATCGAGCTTTTGAATAGAGATTTTTAACCCCCTTTTTTCGAGAAGCACGGCCAGCGCTGCGGTGGTGATCCCTTTGCCAAGAGATGAAACTACGCCGCCAGTTACAAAGATGAATTTAGTCATTGTTAGGGATGGATGCGCGAATGCGCTGGAGGAACATATCGTAGTCGTGCCGGTTGTCAATTCCGACACTTAGATGCTTGCAATTAACCACGCGCATAGCAATTTTGTTTTCTAATAAGCGTAGTTGCTCGAGTTTTTCGCATTTTTCGAGCGGACTAGGCTCGAGCTCAGAAAAAAGTTTTAATTGAGCGCGCTGAAAGCCATATATCCCGATGTGCAACTTGGCAGAAACTTCTTCGCCACGCATAAAAGGAATGGCACTACGCGAAAAATATAAGGCATCGCCATTAATATCGGTAACCACCTTTACAGCTGCGGGGTCGTCAACCTGTTCAGCCTTTAAATCTGCAGACAAAGTAGAAGTTGGCGAGCCATCGAGCAAGGCCTGACACAACAAATCAATTGCTTCGGGATCAATCTCTGCTTCGTCGCCTTGAACATTAACGATGAATTCGGCAGACGGATATCTCTGGGCTGCGGCCCAAACCCGATCGGTGCCACTTGCCAGCCCAGGGTCGGTCATCACTGCCTCGAAGCCAGCAGCAGTAGCCGCATCGCGTAACGCCGCATCATCGACAGCGGCAACAACCAATTCAGGCAACTTGGCCTTTGCACATTGCTCGAGAGTATGCACTAACAGTGGGCGTCCTGATTCTGATAGTAGTAGCTTGTCGGGTAAACGTGTAGATGCACGTCGTGCTGGTACCACCACTATCAGTCGCGGGGACGCACTCATTTTCGCGGCTTCACCCTTTGTTGAGCATTTTGGTTGTTAATCCGGTCACTTTCGTTTTGGAAAAAATCGCCTTCACTGTTGTTTTCTATAAGTTGTATCGAGCGAGTGGTGTCGTACATTAGACGAATACTGTCTGCAGACATATTGGTGGCTTCGAACAACTCGGGGTTAACATTTGGCCCCCATGCCAGTGTGTAGTTTTCGGTTCCGCGGCGAAACAAGATGGTAACACTTGAACCGATGTGACGTTTGCGCCCAACATCGGCGATATCGAAAAAGTCTAGATCAGTTAAGGCATGAATTAGCGCGCCCATCTTTATATCGGGGACAACCTTATAAACCGCTGTACTGCGTTTTTGTTGGTAATAGTCGGTTTGTGAAATGTAGGATTCGTTGTAAAGGCCAATCGTTAACCCAGAGCGATGATATTTAACAGTGATCTGGGTGGGTGTAGTTTCTGGGTAAATTCCCTCATTACTCATTTCATCGAGAAAGTCTTGCTCAGCCGTGATTGCAGCAAGCTCGGAAGGGCTAGTTGCAACAACATCTGAAATATCAGCTGCCGCCGCTGCTGTAGCAGTCTCTAAAGCTGGCGCTGGTACTGGTTGCGGCTCGCTAGCGCATGATGCCAAGACTAAAAACGTGATTATGAGGAATTTCATGTTGGTGGTTGATTGGTGAAGCAACTATGCGACAATTATCTAATACGCAGGCCCAACCCGCAATACCATGAATGCTAACAACCGTGCATCTAAGAAAATAACTTGGCGCAAAGCAGCTGTTTACCTCAGTACTTTAGCTCTAGTTTCGTTTGCTGACCCGCGCCCTACAACTTTTGTTATTGGTGCAGTGTTAGTGCTTTTGGCCTGGATGCTGCGCATGTGGGCATTTGGCTACCTCGATAAAAATGCATTAATGGTTACTACCGGCCCATACGCGCACACGCGAAACCCAGCGTATTTAGGCAGCTTTATTGCTTTAGTGGGTGTTTCCTTGGCGTCAGGTAATGCTGAAAGTGTCCGCGGGCAATATATTTGGGGGTTTGCGCTAGTGTTGTGCATTGCCTTTTTCGTCTTTTACTTTCCACGTAAAATGCAGCGCGAGTATCCGCGATTAAAGCAGCTTTTTGGCGAGCAACTCGACGAGCATGCCGCCAACGTACCAAATTTCTGGCCGCGCATCACACCATGGCGCAGCGGGCAACAAAGAAAGTTTTCGTTTGCCATGCTGCTAGAAAACCACGAACTATCATGGGGCATCGCTTTTTTTGTCGCATTATTAGCAATCTGGTTCGTCAATCTCTGGACGCCATTCCCAGTCGCTTAATTTATGGTTGGCCCTGTAGTGCTCGAATGGTCAAGAGAACAGCTGCGTGCCACTACGTTAACTAAACTAAGCCGCAATTCACGGTTTAAGCCGATGGTGTGGCTGTCAGAAGACTCTGATGGCATAAAGAGGGTGGTAAAAGACTGCGGGCCGTTGCCTTTCTATAGCCGCTGGCTAGCTAAGATTGTTATGTGGCGTGAATACCGCATTATGTTACGGCTCGCCGGAATAACTGAAGTCCCTCAGGTCAAAGAGGTTATTGATCGCTGCGCATTTTCAATGACCTTCATCGCTGGCCAGCCTCTGTCCGAAGAAAACTTCGCTTTCGCGCCACGAAGAATTGCTGACGATTTACTGATGTTGGTAGAAAAACTGCACCAGCGCAAAGTTTTTCACCTAGATTTGCGTCAAAGGCAAAATATTTTGCTAGGTGACGGATTAAAAGTGCAAATAATTGATTTCGGAGCATCGTGGGCACCGAGCACAATTGCGCGGGTACTTCTAGGTAGGTTATTGTCTAATGTCGACCGCTCAGCAGCGCTTAAGTATTTAGCACGGTTCGCTCCTGAACAGATGACAGTTGATGAAGCAAAGCAGCTGTTGCATAGTCTTTTTCTCAGGCGAATTTGGATACTCTCTCCGTATCGTTCACATGGTATTGCAGACACGCTAAAACGCATTGTGGCAGAAGGTCCGTTATCCGATAAAATAGACCACAATATGTAGTGGTACAATATTTTTACTTGGATTTTCATTTTGATACTATATATTGTATGTAACCAAGGGATACATGGGACATCTAGAAAAACGAATCATCATCGGAGCGCTCGGCTTAGTCGCCGTGCTTCTTACCGTAGTCATTTTTAAAGGGCTTAGTCACAGCGAAGCAGAGGTGCTTTATATCCCTCTCGAACCCGTTGCTCTAGACGTGCCAATCTCTGAACAAGCGTGGCCGTCCAAGGTTCAACAAAAGACAGGTGATGTGACAAAAAATGTCGAGGCGTTTAATGCTGCTGCGACCTTGATTGAAAAGCCACTTGCCGTTGATAATTTAGTCGTTGATATTCCTGTTGTCAAAGAAATTGTCGAGCCTGTTGCAGAGTCAGTAAAGACTATTTATGAAATCAAGTCAGGCGATACCCTCGGCGAAATTGCTCAACAACAACTTGGGTCAGTCCGCTACGTTAAAAATATTCTAGAACTTAATCCTGGGCTAATCGCCTCTAATCTAATGATTGGAGACACTTTGGTTTTACCTGCAAAGTCTGACGTGGCCGCGACTGTTGCGGTCAAAGAAGCAATGGTAAGCAAAGCTGGCGAGTTTCACGTTGTTGCAAGTGGCGACTCCCTAACGGTAATTGCTAATAAGTATTATCCAGGAAAGTACGAGTACATTGAAAAAATTGCTGCAGCAAATAAGCAGTTATTAAAGGACGGCAAAAACACAGTGCTACGCATTGGCTGGAAGCTAAACCTTCCTGAATAATATGTCTCACGATCGTCCGCGACTCATCTTAGGTATGAGCTCGGGCACATCAGCCGACGCCATCGACATGGCCTTGGTGCGTATCGCCGGCAGTGGCCAACAGCGTCATGTTGTGGTCGAGTGCGCCGCCGAACAATTATTTGATAGTCAGCTGCAAGCCGACGTGCACAATTTCGTCGTGCAATATGATCAGCCTTTGGCGCATCTCGACAAGAAATTGGCGATTTTTTTTGGCGAAACGGTAAACAAATTTTTAAAGAAAAATAACATCTCAGCCACCGACATCGATTGTGTTGCGAGCCATGGGCAAACTGTTTTTCATCACGATGGCGATCCGAGGCAAGGAAGTTTGCAGTTGGGCGACTTGCAAACAATTTCCAACAGCTGCCAGCAAATGGTTATCGGAAATTTTCGACAAGCAGACTTGTTGGCAGGTGGGCAGGGTGCACCCATCTCGGTATTTGCTGATTGGGTGCTGCATGGCAATAGTTCGCATGATTGTGCCATTCTTAACTTAGGGGGCATAGCCAATTTAAGTTATCTGCGTAAATCCGCAGCGCCAATTGCATATGATTGTGGTCCAGCAAATGCTCCCTTAGATGCAATTATGCGCTCCGAGCGCGGTCAAGTCTGCGATATCGACGGCAAATTAGCCGCCAGTGGCGTGGTCAACGATGCTTTGCTCGATGAATTAAAAGGACATCCGTACTTCGCTAAGCTGCCGCCGAAAAGCACAGGCCTAGAGTTGTTTGGAAGGCAGTGGGTCGATTCAATCCGCGATAGATACCCACAGCTTTCGACTGCAGATATTCTTGCAACGCTTTGTGAGGTGGTGACTTATGGATTATCATCATCATTGACAATGTCGGGTTTGAGTCCTAAACAAATATATCTTTGTGGGGGCGGACGTCGTAATTTGGCCTTGGTCGCATCGCGTCGGGCAAACCTGCCGCATATCGAGTTTTTAGACTACTCTGAGCTTGGTTTCGACGCCGATTTGCGCGAGGCCGTAGCTTTTGCCCTGTTGGCCGACGCCCACATACTAGGTGAAACCTCTACCTGGCCTTCAACCACCGGAGCGAAGAAATCTTCAGTATTAGGGAATGTAGTCCATCCTTGTACTTGACCACGGCTAAGTGTTGTATATTATGTTGCCTACGCATGATGGTGCAACTACCTCATGCCTTTGTTCATCCCGCATTAGCAGAACTCTCAAACATAAAATGAGCTTCATTCGCGTTTCTACTAGCCTAATTTTAGGCTCAGCACTTTTTCTTACCTCAGCAACTCAGCTTCATGCTCAAGATGATTCAAATCTGTTCGAGCAAGGCATGGTTGCCTTCCATAACGGTAATTTTGATTTAGCCCAATCTAAATTCCGCGAGATCGTTGCCGACGATCCTAGTAACGCCGATGCCTTGTTGCTGCTCCACCAAAGCGAAGATGCCTTGCTCGAGCTATTACTTGCAGGTGGCGAATTTGAAACTTTCGCACGCGAGATGCTCGCCGCAGCCCGTACCGAAGGACGCTCAGCAATGCGCGACCTCGATGCCGCATCCGCTGCCGCAGAAGCATGTTTCGGTGACTCATACCAAGAACGCGCAAAAGCAATTTTTGCCCTTCACCAAAACTACGGCCCGTTCGCTGCAGTGCCTTTGGTTCACGCTCTTGGCGATTCCAGCGAACAGCGTCGCATGTCAGCGGTTTACGCTTTGTCACGAATGGGTTCAAACGTAGTAGTGCCACTAATGATGGCTGCCCGTTCATCCAATGTCGAAGTTCGCCTGGGTTCATTGCACGCGCTTAATGTTCTTAACGATCAACGCGCTTCTGCCCTAATCTCAGACATGGCTGCCAACGACGCCGATGGCTCCGTGCGCGCGCTTGCTTCCGGAATGTTGCAGTCGAACGCCTCTGCCGCAGAGCAGTTGGTTCAACAAGCATGGGCTTTCTTTAGCAACTCTGCTAACGGCTTGTCTTCAATTGAAAATCACGGCGTGATGTTCGCGATCGATGGCCGCAATTTGGTGCCATACGATGTGCCGCAAGCATTGGTGGCTTCTGAGCTAGCCAAAGGCATGCTATTACGCGCTGCAGAGCTAGGCGAGAATACAGGCTCAACCCTTGCTTTGGTTTACGCCAGCCAAGTGGCTGTGTTAAACGGTGTTGATGGTGGTAGCGAGCAAGCTGCTGCACAGCGCAATGCAATGCTAACTTTATCGGCCGGCGACATTAACGCGGGCTTAGAGCACGCTACCCAAAACGGTATGGTTGCTATAGCACAAGAGCTTATTTCAGCGCTTGACGGTGCCGGTAGCCGCGACTGGAGTGGCCTTTACAGTGCCATGAATAGCAATGTCCCGATGATCAGCCACTCAGCTGCAGTAGCTTTATCTAACCGCGGAGAACACGGTCACGATGTCGTCCAAAACTTGGCTGCTGCTGTTCGCCTCGAGTCAAAGCGTATTGTTCACATTATCGATGGCGATAGTGCACGTGCTACCAGCATGGCAATGGCGCTAGGCGATATGGGGGTTTCAGCGATAGTCGCTAATGATGGTGCTGCCGGTTTGGTAAATATGCACCTTGCTGCAAATGTCGATGCATTTGTTATTGCTGATGTACTACCCGACCTTTACGCATCGCGTGTAATCAAAAACATTCAAGCTGATTCGCGCTTTTCAGATGTGTCTATCTATACCATCGACGAAGATGGTGTTTCAGCCCAAGACGTGGTTGATGGCTTTGCTGATTTGAGTTCTGCGCGTCAGGCTTATGTCAACATGGCTGCTAAGGCTGCTAAGGCCTTATTGCACCCAGCGCATGCAGGTCATGCCGAAAGCGCAGTTGGCTCGCTTTCAGGTGCGCTAAATCGCGACGATGAGGTTGCTGTGCCGGCAGCCATGGCTCTTGGCTTTGCCTCAACATCTAGCGAAGCTGCAGATGCATTGGTCGCTGTGCTTTCTGATAGCTCTCGTAGCTCGCAAGTGCGTGTAGCTAGTGCAAATGCATTGTCTAACATGTTTGCTCGGTCTGGTATCGCTGCAGATAGCTCTTACTTCGAGTCAGCCATGACAGAAGGCGATGCTGCTCTAAGCGAAGCTTGCGCCCGCGCAATTGGTGTTCTCGCTGCTGGTCATATTTCAGCTGGCGTAAATCTGTAATTCAATACAGAGCAATAAAAAAACCCACCATCAGAAATGATGGTGGGTTTTTTTGTTTTATGGTCGGGGAGACAGGATTTGAACCTGCGACCCTCTGGTCCCAAACCAGATGCGCTACCAGGCTGC
>JACKQG010000736.1_pt1 | contig 46624 bp, 40 predicted proteins | sample 8237621 | NCBI WGS metagenome assembly JACKQG01 (sample SAMN15677084, study PRJNA649215) | marine metagenome | biome: marine; feature: Black Sea; material: saline water; isolation source: suspended particulate matter (SPM) from the Black Sea western gyre | collected 2013-06-09/2013-06-10 | depth... | reverse complement strand
GACTCGAGGCCCAACAGATCAGTCGCCCGTCTTCCCAGCTGCACACTGATCCATCAGATTCGAGGGGGGCATGTGTTTGTACTGGCGTAATGAACTCGCCCTCCACGACAACGTCAGAGTCTTGGATCACCTTTCCGACAGCAGCCTCTTGGCGCGCCAACCTCTCGTCCATGTCTGAGTTGGATCCTCTTCTTCCTCGTCTCTGCCGAGGACTGATCCGAGCCACGTTGACCTGTTCCCCACGGCCCACCTGAGGTGCGCCCTCTTTGCGCGCATCCTCGACGGTCACACAATGAGGCTTGATGTCATATTCTACTTCGATGGCACGCAAGGCCGCTTCAGCTTGCATCTCTGTGTCCGCCGCCACCGCTGCCACTTCTGCCCCCGCATATCGCGCAGACTCATCTTCAAAGATCTCTGGAGCCGTGAGGATGGCCCGGACTCCCGGCAATTTCTTTGCCTTGTCAATATCGATGGAAACGATGTCGGCATTACCGTGAGGACTCCTCAATATCTTTCCGTAGATCATGCCCTTCGGTTTTTGATCATAGGAATAGTTCGCCGTGCCTGTCACCTTCGCGACAGCATCTACCCTTGGGGTCGATTGGCCGATCAGATTTAAGCGATCCCCTGGCTGCCAAGGTTTCACGTCATCGTCTTGGATTCTTACCGTGAGGTCACGAAACTGATCTCCAAAACCAACTTTAATCTGTATTTCTTTTGGCATGATTACCCTCCCTTCCGGGAGACGTGTTCTACCGCCTCGATAATATTTTGATAGGTACCGCAACGGCACAAGTTACCAGAGAGACCTTCTCGAATCTGGTTTCTACTCGGCTTGGGATTCTCTTCGAGAAGAGCCGTACAAGAGACCACCATCCCCGGCGTACAAAAGCCGCACTGAAGAGCATCTTTTTCAATGAAGGCTTTTTGTAATCGGCTCAAATTGTCGGGGGTGCCAATACCTTCAACGGTCGTGATTTCTTTGCCCACCGCATCGATGGCTAACATAGAACAACTGTCGACGACTTGGCCATCGAGGAGCACTGTGCATGCACCGCAAGAACCCCTGTCGCAGACCCGCTTGGGCCCTGTCACTCCAACGTCATTCCTCAGGAAATCGAGAAGTGTTGTACTCGGAGGCGCACTCGCCTTCTTGTCAGCACCATTGACCTTGAGCTGAATAGACTCGGCTTCGGGGCCTAGCACTTCTGGAGTGGCCACGCCATTCTGGCCAGCGATCACTGTTTCCGGGATCCGAGCCACGCCGGCAGCAGCCGCAGCAGCACCTGCTCCTTGCAGAAAAGACCTCCTGGAAACCCCATCCTTCTCGGGATTTTCGGGATTTTTATTCTTCGACACCATATTGCCCTTTCTTCCAGCTCACAGGGAATCCCTGTAGAGATGTTGCGAATTCTAATCGCAGGAGAGGGGCGTCGAAATAGTCAAGTTTCCAACCGGTTTGGGATACGTAGGCCCAGGCCGGAAACAACGAATGAATAGATCTGATTTAGAATAGATAAAAAGAAACGGGCCGCAGGAAAACCTGCGGCCCGTGAGGAGCTCGAAACTGATCTCGAGTTGCCTCGAGAACACCTAGTAGCGAGGCGGTCCGCCTGCACCACGTTCTGGACGAGGGCGAGCTTCGCTGACGCGAACACTACGGCCACCCATCTCACTGCCATCGAGATTATCGATAGCGCTAGACGCTGAGTCGTCATTTGCAAAGGTTACAAATCCGAAACCTTTACTACGACCCGTATCGCGGTCCTTAACCACAACTGCATCGGTGATTTCTCCACAAGACTCGAAGTGAGCACGAAGCTCAGCTTCATCCGCTGCCCAGGGGAGACCCCCGACAAATACTCTATTACCCATGTTTCTCCCTGACCTCTCAAAAACCTCCGGCGAACCGGAGAGACGACCTGGGGAGTGTCGGCCGCCTGTCAAACACGAAACCCGGCGAACCGGGAGGAAAAATTCCGAATTCGAACAGGAGAACCTGTTCCGGCAACTCGGAAAACAAAATCAATTTTGGAGTAGGAGCGTGGGCACGAAAGGGGCGCACAAGAAAACACACTGAACAACAAAGAAAAGCGCCTCGATCTTTCGCAAGCAGTGAGGGCTTAAGCCCGTTCTCTGCATTTACTCTGTCACCGAAAGAAGAGGCTTCTCTTCAAATACCAGTAACAGGTGATAACTCAGTTTCCGCTTTCAGAAGAAAAATGCAAGGAAAGGCAAGAAATAGTCAGTGAGATAGCCATATCTCTAATGCTGAACGGAGTTTAAGGTCCTTTATTTCCGGTAAAATTGACTCCAAAAGGCTTTTTGCCGCAGTATTTTTCACCTGAATTAGGGCCATCAAGGCCTGCTTGGACCCTTTTCCACCACGCCAAACCTCCCCTAAGAGGGGCACGACTTCATCACTTTGCAGTGCTGCTAATGCCACAATCTCTGCGGAATCCAGTCCCCGCTGCCTCTTCAGGCAACGTCGGAGATGCTCCACGACATGCTGCGTCACCTCAGCAGATAAGGAGCCCCCCGAGTAGACCGTCAACGCCAAAAACTCGTCGAGACCCAACACGCTCAAGAGTGGACCTTGCTCAATACCCTGCTCAATACCCTGCTCAAAATCCTGTTCTGAATCGGGCCATCGTCGCTCCCTGATCTCGACTAACAGTCGCACCCAGTTCTCCCCGCTCCCCTGAGACGATGCTAACCACTGAGGAACCCAGTAATCAAAGACCGTCTCATACAGCGGAAGAAGACCGCTCAATGGACCATTTAATCGGAGCGTGACTTCGATCTTCTCCAGTTGGGCCATCGCCCCTTCTATATCCCCGCTCCTTACTCTAAAAATGACCGCTTCAAACGCATCCTCAAACCGAAACTCGGTGAGAGCCTTTTCCAGATCTGGGGGCCCCGCCCCCAAAGGAGGAATACTGACCTGCGAAGAAGAGGTGGCATCCCTCTCGGAATCCTCAACGGGGAGGGATTCTCGCTCAGCGACAGCGGCTGAACTGCTTCCAGAAAGCCTCACCTCAGAAAGAGCATTGGCTCGCAATAACGCCAACTGACCCTCAAGCTCTTCGCGGAGCTCTTGCTCAGAAAGCCAGCGAGATCTCAATTCTACGATCTGTGCTTCCTGGTCAGGATCGGACCTCAAGCGAGTTCTCCCAGAATCCTCCCCGACACCCAGCCAAAACACGGCCAGCAACGCTCCAAAGAGCGCTGTGAAGAAGTGCGAGAATATGAGAAGTCGCCCGGTCATGATTCTCCTGAAACTTTGACCCCCACAGAGAGATGCGAACTCGGATACAATCTCTGTGTCTTCGATACATAACTGTCCACTTTCGATGTTACCGCTTCGTAACAGAGGAACAACCTGAAGAAATCTTCTGCAACATACGGCATAATGGATCTATTGAGGATCTACCCAATCCTCTAATAACGAACTGTTTCGGACAAGGTGAGGATCGATATGAGAACCCCAATAATGAAGAATGTCGTCCAGCGCTCTTGGTCACTGTTCATCCTGCTGGCGGTCATCGTGATTCCTGTCGCTATCCCAGCGGCGTCAACTTCGGTCATCCCTCATGCTCTTCCCTCGACGGAAACAACGACAGCCGCCCTCGATCTCCTCGCCGCTCTCGACGAAGGGGACCTGGAGAGTCTTAGCAAAAACTCACCCTCTAAACTGCGGAGATCGATTCAAAGAGCCACTCCGAAACAGTCCCTCAAACCAGGACAAACAACCAGCATCGAATTCACCGCTGAGGATGGACGCGATACCAAAGTTACGATGTACGCTCCATCCAGCCGTCAAAAATCATACGGCCTGATCGTGATGCTTCATGGTTATGGCGGGAATGGGCGATCCGTCGTCTCTAGGTCTTATCAAAACTTTGCCAACAAAAATGGCTACATCGTCGTATCGCCGGATGCGAAACGCCCCGCCGAAACGGGACAATGGAATGAAGACCTTCCAAGAAATATCTTGGGATCCCCCACGCAACATTGGTGGGTTTACCGCTCGGATGCGTTCATCAATTCCATCCTGAACGAACTGACCTGGAAGTATCCCATCGACCGAAACAGAGTTGTTCTCTCGGGGATGTCGATGGGGGGCTGGGGGACTTGGAATCTAGGCTCCCGTTTCGCAGATCGATTCAGTGCTCTCGCACCCCTCGCTGGCGGACTCTGCATGAGAGATTACGAAAGCGACGATCTCGATAAACGTTATCGCGTTCTGTTGGAAAACTTACGTTGGCTTCCTTCTTACTTTGTACATGGCTCCGACGACGAAATCGTCCCTGCCCGTTTTTCGCAAATGATCGAAGACGAGCTCCTCACCCTGGAGTACGACCACGTCTACGAAGAACTCAACGGCGTCGGCCACAACCTCGACCTCAGGGGAACTGGACGCATCCTGCCCAAGATACACACCTGGATGCAAAAGAAGCGTCGCGTCCTCGATCCACCACACATCACCCATAACGCCCTCAATACCGATCATGGGCGTCAGCACTGGGTACGCATTGACAAGTTCGAGAAAGATGCAAATCCCGCACGGATTGAAGCAAAGGTAGAAAAAGGCAACAAGATCGTCATAGAGAGTACCAATGTCGAGGAGCTGACCTTGTTCGTTTCCGAAAAACTACTCAAGGAAAAGAACAAGATCATCGTCGAATGGAACGGCAAAGAAGTTCATTCCGACAAGGTCAAAGAATCGCTAGAGGCCGTGATCGAATCCTGGAAGGGCCGAAGGGATCCATTCCTTCTGCACACACGCATGATCCAGTTGGAAAATACAGCGAAAGAGTGAGAGGTCAGCACTCCTGAAAAACCCTTCAATTTATATAATTATGGAAATGTAGTTATATTTTCATATAATTATAAACAGTCAGTTCTTCTGATGATTGTTCTTAACAGAAGGGGAAACCGTCATGAAAATTGCTGGATACCTGATCATCGCTTTCGGACTTGTCGATCTCATCGGGTCTTATGCAGGCTTTGATCTTTGGGGAAGCCTCGGTATCATCTTGCCCGAAGTGATCAGGCAGTTTTCTTCCTACTGCGAAATAGCTCTGGGATATTTCCTGATCAATCTCGGCTCTAGGGGTGAAGAGGAGGAGCCTGCAATCGCAGAGGATGATCAAGGCGCAGGCCTTGCCGATGGCGACCCAGGGGAAGACGGTGAGTAGCCCTTAAGCCGGCCACAATTCCAAACCCATGAGGCCTTAGAGCCCCACGCTCCCGAACCCTAATCCGGTAAGGCCACACAACCTTGCAGGCGAGGGATGACATCATGGAACCAGATCAAGGTGCCATAATGTCTTCTCTGTTCTTTTCTCTTCTTCGCAATGATTCTGCCCTGCAACCAAAAAGGTGGCTTTGGGTTGCCCATGATCAATTGCATCCGCTCTTCAACCCTTGGGCAGGTGAACCTCCCGAAGAAACGGGCTTCATCTTCATCGAGTCTGCACAACGGGGTCACGCACGCCCTTACCACCGCCAAAAGTTAGCCTTCATTCTTTCCAATCTAAGGCACCGTGCTTTGGAAAGTCAGCTTGAAGGACATCCTGTTCGATATCTTTCAACCACTGCAACGTACGGCGAAGCCCTACACTCTCTGTCGGAGAAACTCGGAAACATCCATGTCCTGAGATCACCCGAAAGGGAGATCAGAGAGCAACTGAAGCCAGGACTCGATGACGGATCATTGCTAGAGCACGAACACACCGGTTGGCTCACCACGCGAGAACAGTTTTTAGAAAGCGTTGGCAGCACACCTCCTTTCCGAATGGACACTTTTTACCGTCATTTTCGAAAGTCGACAGGCGTTCTCATGGAAGACAACGCTCCTGCCGGAGGTAGGTTCAGCCACGATGCCGACAATCGTCAACCCTGGAAGGGCGATCCCGTCCCACCAGAGGAACCCTTATTCGAAGAAGACGATATCGACATCGAAGTGAAGCGTTTTGTTCTCTCGCAATTCCCTGAACACCCCGGCGACGTGGATATGTCACGCATTCCCACCAGCGAAACACAAGCAAGGGAAGCGTTTGAATTTTCCAAGAGTGTTCTCCAGCACTTTGGTCCCCATGAAGATGCCTTCAGTGAACACTCCAGAGGCCTGTTCCATACACGGCTCGCCAGTGTGTTGCATCTTCACCGATTACTCCCGAGAGAAGTTCTCGAGATGGCTCTCGCTAGCGACGCGCCGTTAAATAGCAAAGAGGGTTTCATACGGCAGCTGATCTGGCGCGAATACATGTTTCATGTACACGAAGTCACTGACGGTTTTCGCTCCTTGGAAGTGCCGAGAACATCTGCTCCATGCAGAGATGCTCGGTGGGGGGATTACAAGAATGGCCCGCAACCCCATCCAACAGACAGCCCACTGATCGACAACGAAGAGAAGCATCCCAATCGCCTTCAACAAACACGCCCTCTCCCCCCAGCATTTTGGGGTCAAGAGAGCGGACTGCGCTGCCTCGATGCGACAACCACCGCAGTGATGGAAGATGCCTGGACTCATCATATCCCTCGCCTGATGATTCTCGGAAATCTGGCCAGCCTGTTAGATATCCATCCTAGAGAATTGACCGATTGGTTTCATGTCGCATTTATCGATGCTTATGACTGGGTCGTAGAAACCAATGTTCTTGGGATGGGTACATTTGCCGTCGGCGAATCGATGATGACCAAACCTTATATTTCGGGGACTCCCTACATCCAAAAAATGGGGGATCATTGCCAGAAGTGTTCCTTTCATCCCAAAAAGACGTGCCCCATCTCAAAACTTTACTGGGCTTTTTTAGAGCGACACGGAAAAGCTTTCGAAGGAAACGTACGCATGGCAATGCCATTGCGAACTTTGACGCGTCGGAGTGAAGATCAAAAAGCGTCGGACGCAGAGGCCTTTGAGTGGGTGAGCTCGACTCTATCGAGGGGCGAAGTTCTTTACCCCGATTAATGCTCTACCGGTTCACCACTCGCCTCGAAACAGATACAGTGCCGATACCAAAAAAGACTGGAGCTTAATATGATCGAAAAGATGAATTGGGTGGGCGACATCAACGGCCACATTGTCGTGATCAACGAAGAGAACTCTGAAACCATTCTCGACCGACCTGGTGATCTTGTTGCTCATATGATGCAGGAAAAGTGCAACGCTGAATTACAAGCTTCAATTCTTATTCATGGATACTGCCTTGCCACTCAAGGAGTGCGTCTCCCTCACTTGGTGCGCCAAGTATTGGGGAAGACAGGGGCTTTTATCCGTAGCGTTGACATGAATTCGATGCCGCTCTACACAGCCTCGGATCACTTTCAAAAGTTTTTCAGCGAATGCCCTGCAGAAGGAGAAGAACTTCAACAAGCGGTATTAGATGAAGTACAAAAATATGCACGCGACCTTGTGACTTGATTTCATAAACTCTAGCGGCTTGATTCACAAAAAGACTGCGTCTATTTATTCCTCAAGAAACGACACAGCTTACTCCTCAAGAAACGACACCTCGCCCGAAGAGATATCAAAGACAGCCCCGACAACTTCGATGCCATCTCCCCAGCCCGAACTCACTTCGCGAACCTTTTTAACAGTCGCCACCACATGTTGCTCGACAGCGGCATGGATCACTTCGTTTTTGTCACTTGCTGAATCATAGTCGTGTTGACACGATTCAACAGCAGGTCGAATTGCTTCCCGGACCGTCTCCAAATAAGGAAAGCTGTCAGTGCTTCCCTTGGGATAACCCAATGTCGACTTGATCGCCCCACAGTCCCTGTGACCCAAAACCAATACAAGTTTTGCACCCAAACCCGCACAGCCAAATTCAATACTTTCTGACATATGCACATCGAGGACGTGTCCGGCAACTCTGTGAACAAATATTCTTCCGCAGCCTTGTTGAAAAATCACTTCAGGAGGGACTCGTGAATCAGCACAAGACAACACGACGGCCATCGGCTTTTGTGGGGGGACAACTCCGTGATCGGGGGTCGGTATCGAGATGGCCCCGTCTGAAGATGCCACCTCATGAATGAAAGCCGCATTGCCCCGACGCAGTGTTTCCAAAGTATCTTGAGCAGTAGACATCCACCCTCCTTCCCCTAACAGGATATCGAAAGGCGGGGAGGGGTCAAAGCCTCCCCACTTCGATCTTCGGAAAGCTTCAGGATGGGGGCGCCTGCAATACCGTCCTCAGAGAGCGTCTCGTAGAATCACATTCAAAAACCACCTCGACCTCCATTCCAGGTCGATAGTCTTCAAGAATAGATAACAGTTGTCCAAGTGAAGGGGTTTCTCGTCCATCGATGGCCACGATCATGTCGCGAACCTCACCCTCTTCTACCCCTTGAACGCCCAGATCCTGCAAAGGACCATCTACGCTGACAACGACCACTCCCTTAAATCGAGAAGCGTTGCTGCCGTTGTAGGGGACAAAACCTAAGACAGGCCTTCTCACTTCTCCATGCTCAATGAGGTCTGGAACAATCCTTAATACCGTGTCCACAGGTATCGAGAATGAAATACCAGCACTGGCTCCAGTAGGACTATAGATCGCGGTATTCACTCCGATCAGTCGGCCCGAACTATCCAGTAGCGGCCCCCCTGAATTGCCGGGATTGACAGCAGCATCCGTCTGTATGACATCGTGAATCGTTGTGCCCTGAAGAGACTGAATCTCGCGCCCCAATGCACTGATCACTCCACGACTGAGAGACTGATCCAAACCAAATGGATTCCCGATGGCGTGGATACTTTGTCCCACTTTCAAATCGTCACTGGTGCCTAACGGAATCAGATCCGTGCCCTCTGGAATATCTTCGATACGAAGAACCGCTAAATCCTTGGCGCGAGAATACCCAACGACGGTGGCTTTCGTGGAAGTTCCATCACTGAACACGATGGAAATCCCACCGCTGGCATTGGCGACCACGTGATAATTCGTGACGATGTGGCCGTCGAGATCCCAGATGAAACCTGTTCCTGTTCCCGAGGGTACTTGGAACACATCTCGACTAAAAAGCCCCTGAACTTTTTTACTGGTACGAACATTGACGACTGAGGGCGCAGACTTCTCGAACAGTCGCACCAATTGAACCTCTTCGCCGCTCAAGCGACCGCGAGGAACAGGCTGCCGATCGGTCAGGGTGGCCCCAGTTTCAAGCGTGAGTGACAGTAATCCCGCAACAGAAAGCGCCAACAGAACGAATCCCCTAAGGCTCAAACCGGGTACTAAAGAGGTCATGGCTCCATCCGTTCTATGACTCTAGGAACATTCAAGGCGATCAAAGCAAAACAGGACTCGACAGATCCTTCGATTCCGGTTGTCATAATAATATGAATACCGAAGACCCAAACTCTCCCCCTGCTCCTCCGGAACAAAAGCCGACCGGAGAACTCGATGATCAGGGGTCGATTTCCCCGGTCGGGGACAGCCCAGCCGCTCCACTCGCGGGAACTCCGACCAGAACGCACGCCGCTCTGCTCTTCATTCTGATCTGTGGAACACTTCTAGCTGCTGACTTATGGACGAAATCGGCGGCCTTCGAGTTCCTAGATGTTTCCATTTTCACCACGCCATCCGGATTTCCCGCAGTGACCCGCTCTCCCATCCACGTGCTGTTTCCAGGATGTGCTTTGGAAGCCGCCCTCAATCTTGGGGCTTTCAATGGTTGGTTCGCCTGGGCCCCGTGGTTGCTGATCGGGGTTTCTCTCTTGGCTCTTCCTCTGTGCTTCTTCTGGGCCACATTTCGATCGAGCAACTATCTCTTCGTGATCGCGCTGGCATTAATCTCCTCAGGAGCCGCGGGCAATCTTTATGACCGCTGGGTGATTGGCGGGGTTCGCGACTTTATTCGCTGGTCAGTAAAATGGGGAAACACCGAATACGTGTGGCCCAATTTCAACTTAGCAGACAGTCACATCGTTATTGGAGTTGCAATAGTTATGGTGCTGGAGTGGCGAAAGCCCGAGATTTCAGAAGCCACCCATCCCTGATCAATACCAGTAACGGCAAAGCGAAGACGAGAACTCGAGTTCCCGGCGGAAACTCCCATAAGCCTTCCAGCCTCCAGCTATCCAACACTCGGTAATTCAATAGCACAGTGAGTGATAATAAAATGCAGCCACGGCTCGGCGAAACGACACTCGGAAGTAGCAGCCATAGGGCATACCAAGGATGAAGAGTGGGGGTCAGGAGCACGAACGCCAACATGAGAATTCTTGTGGCTTTCCAGGGTTCCAAATCTCTCACTTTCCAGGCCACCAAGACCCAGATAGCGACCAACAAGACCCGCAAAATCTCCGTGGCTGGATCCGTGCTCATCGTGGCATCGAAACCCAACAACTGACCCACAGGCTCTAGGAACAACCCCCCCGAGTACCACGAACCGGCATAGTTCTGCAGACCGAAAAATGCTCCCGGCGAAAACAACCCGGGATACAACAGCAACGAACCTACAAAAAACGCGCCCAGCAAAACAACGATTTTGAAGCCTGCATGTTTCCAAAAAATAAAAGTCGCACCTAGGGGAATCAACATCGTCGAGCCTGCGCCGGCGAGAAAAGCCGCAGAACTTTTCAGGTGTCTTTTCTCAAGAAGTAGAAGAGATACCGCTAATCCCAACACGGCAAGGATCGTCACATGTGCTCCATTGGTGCACTCGATGATGGCAAGCGGATGCCATGTCCAATAAACAACTCGGGATGGATCTCTTCCTGTCTGTATCAAATAGCGGGCGAGAAGAATGCCGATCAATAAATCGACAAGAACCATAAAACTGCGCCACCCCAATTCGTGATAAGCAAACCAACGAAAGGATAACTGAGCGATGGGGGGGTAAACGGTGGGTAGATTCTCATGATTGATTCGAGAGCGAACCTCCTGCCAATGCGGTGTCTTTGCAACAGCATCGAGGGCCGGGTCAGAGGGCGCGACACCATAGGGCGACTGCCCTTGTCGTTGAACTTCACCGTCCCATAAATAGCGCCACACATCATCGCTCAATACGGAATCGGGAAGCAGCAATACAGCTCTCACCAAAACCGCTCCCGTAAAAATAATGCCCAAGGCTTGCCTCTTGGGGATTCGTGGCAAAAACACAGCAGCAACACACATCGGTAATGACAACAGTAATGCGGCAACAACCCACGGCGTCAGAGGATCTGAACCATCTGAAGCGGGGAGAGTGCTTCCCCAGAAAACCCATCCTCCGACAAAAAACACCCCAGCAAGGGCGCAATAAATCATCGGCCTCTCAGGTTTCCAACTCATATTCACGGACATGCCATATCGATGATCAAATCCCCTCGACGATCCACCGTCGCCTTCACCCCTAAGGGCAGCCAAGAGAACGTGGTCCAACCCTCAATCAGAATGGGACCCTCCAAGAACTCTCCCGGAGAGATCAGCCCCTGCCCTTTTCTTGAAACGGACATAAACCCTGAGTCTTCAGAGATGCACACTGGGGTTTTCACTGCAGGTCGATCGCACTCTTTGATGCGGTACTCTTCAGAATCTCTCTCCTTCGTGACGGTAACCCTCATCGCGACGCCCTCGACATCTCTGTCAGGCATTCGATAGCCAAACTGTTCTTCATAAATTCGTCGAAAATCTTCTACAGGATGAGGTCCAGGTTGAAACTCCAAGTCATGCGATTGGCCCTGATGTCTTGCGCGGAGGAAGCGATCTATTTTCACTTCATCAGAAGAAGCTCCCGACATTTTAGAAAGGGCTCGTTGCTCAAGCTCTTGCGCCATTTCCTCAAGGTCTTTATTCCAGTCGGATGGGATATCCTTCAACAAGACAGACTCTGCCTGTTCACACCAAGGAGCCATCAACAACCCAAGAGCACTGTAAACTCCTGCACCGGCAGGAACCCTGACCTTTGGAATCCCACAGGCTTGTGCCAAGGCGACAGCATGAAGAGCACCTGCACCTCCAAAACTGATCAACGTTGTCGCAGCAGGATCTTGACCCCGTTCCTGCGAAACTTTTCGAATCGCTCGCTCCATCTCATGATTGACCACTTCGATCATCCCCAGAGCAGTTTTTTCAATCGACCAACCGAGGGACTCGGCTAGGGGCTCAAGTGCCTTCTTCGCAGCGTCCACATCGAGCCCACCTTGCTCACCCAATTGTGCATCTGCGGGCAATCGACCCAGCACAACATGTGCATCGGTCACTGTAGGCTCATGACCCCCTTTGCCATACGCGGCAGGTCCTGGCTCCGACCCTGCGCTTTGAGGACCCACCCGCAATGCTCCTCCGGGATCGATCCATGCTAATGACCCGCCACCGGCACCGACGGTGTGCACATCCAGCATGGGAACCGCTAAGGGCAATCCATCGATCATCGTCGAGCGCCTCTGGTAACTTTGAGCTTCCGCTCCCACGAGGCAAACATCCGTGCTGGTTCCCCCCATGTCAAAAGTGATGCAAGGTTGCAACTCTTCTTCCCTGGATAACTCTGAGGCTTCCGATGCACCGATCATCGTCGCCGCCACAACACCCCCGGCAGGCCCCGACAGAACCGTTTTGACCGGCTCAGCCGCCAAATGCTGCCACGGCCGCGCAGACCCTGAAGAATCCATGACCCGCAATACTGCCGGATACACCTGCTCAGCCAACCGTTCCAGATAACCCTTCATGACAGGGGTCAAAACAGCGGCTGCCGTGGCGGTCGTAAATCTTTCCCATTCACGCGGCTCCGCAGCGACTTCACTCGACAACACCACCGGAAGATCCAAATCCGCCAAGACAGCCCGGATGGCTTCCTCGTCTTCTTTGTTTTCAGTGCTATGGAGAAGGCCCACCGCTATCGCTTCAAAACCCCCTTTAAGAATCCAGTGGCGCACCATTGAAAGCTCGGAGAGGTCGAGAGGATTCATTCTTTTCCCACCGGCCCCGACCCGGCCCTGCACTTCAAATCGATCCTCAGCAGGAATCAATGGTTTCTGCTTCTCTGGCTCAAGGGCGTGAAGATCAGGCCGACTTTGACGGCCCAAATCCAAAATATCTAAGAACCCTGCCTGGGTGATAAAGCCCGCACGAGAGTGCTTTCTTTCAAGAAGTGCATTGGTCGCGACCGTGGATCCATGAATGATTTCTTCCGCACTTATTTCTTCGAGTGCGTGGATGATCGCGCGAGCAGGGTCATCTGGGGTGGAGGCAACCTTTCGGATGGTGATTCCGCTGACCGACACCATCACCACATCCGTGAACGTTCCTCCGCTATCCACTCCGATACGCATATCACCCCCTTCCCTTGACAATGAATCTTGATCATTCGACTGGTCTTGCACCTCAAGACACAAAGCGGCAAGATGATCACCTGAAGGGCAGCCTCATGAAACCCGACACCCACATCTGTGGCAATAAGCGAACCCAAGACAGCATGAGCCGCGTGCCCCAGGGCTCGCAGTTCTTACTGCTGATTCTCATCTTTCCGCTATTGCTCTGCTCCTGCTCAGGAGGCCCTTCTCGTAACTCCGCGGCTCAAAATGGCCCTGACCCTATAGCGGATGCTCGTTGGCAGAATGCCAGAAAAGCTTGGCTCCTCGACGATGTTGCTGTTGCTCAGAGTGCATTCTCGCTCTTTGCAGAAAAATACCCGACAGATCAACGCTCGGGAGAGGCCCTTCTCAGTGCCGGAATTTGTGCCCAAAGAAGAGGGCGACTCGAAGAGGCCGAAGGGCTCTTCAGGGAAGCCCAAACGCGAGGAGGAGCCATCGCGGCTCGCGCCTTGATACAAAGAGGATCCATCTCCCTCGAGTTGCAGCCGTCGCGAGCAGCCACCTGCTTCAAAGAAGCCGCTCGCATGGCGACCAATGCAGAAACACAGAGCGAGGCACTCTATAAAAGAGGCATCGCATTACAGCGCATTGGGCAATTCGAATTGGCAACTGCTGCATTTGAAAAGTGTATTGCGGTGAATGGATCCCGAGGCCACTCCGCCCAGGCTCAATTGCGGCTTCAGTATGACCCATGGTTCAGCGTACAAGTGGGGGCATTCCTGCAGAGATCCCATGCCATGAAGCAACTTCGGCGCCTGCAAGATGGGGGATTTCCCGCAGAACTGCGCATGCCTGGACGTAAAGGATCGCCGCTACATCGTGTTCTCTCCGGTAGATTTACTGATCGCAAAAAAGCCCAGCAACACTCCACTCGAATACAGTCCGCTCTAGGAATAGATGAAGTGCAGGTGATTCCTTGAACCGTTCTGAAAATGGCCAAATTTCATTCGGGATAACACTCTTCCTCGCTTTCGCATTGCTTTCCGTGTCGGGCTTCCTCGTCTTCAGACTTTCCGCGCCCATCCCCACAACGAAGACACCCTTAGGCAATACGACTGTCAGCCCTTTGTTCGGAACCAACACCAGCAACATGGGGTATGTCTTAGAACAAGGGGGATCGATTCCTGTTCTCAACGGAACGGTTCAAATTCTCGGCCCCAATAACACCATTCTGGATATCGTCTCGTTCGAAAAAGACGAAAATATTTTCTTCCTAAGAATCCCAGAGAATGGCACTGGCCTCGCACATATTGAAGCTCCCGGTTACTACAGGCTGACAACCCGACTCACTAACAATGGATTTTATAAACTCGGAAAATCGGGCACCTTTAGTGGCCAAGTCAGGGGTTATGAATTTGTCCTTCAGGGAAGGAAGCTTCCAGACCCAGAGCCAATTCCAAGAGCGACTCTCGAAATCAGAAGCTCCAATGGCTGGAAGAGAACGATCACTGCTGACCAAGAAGGTCGATTTGAAGCCGAAATCCCGCCGACGCAGTTCTCTGTTATCGTTCGATCTGACACACATGCGGATGCGTACTTCGATGATTTAACGGCCGCCAAAGGGGAAACACTAGGAAGAGATTTCATTCTTCCTGCCGGATGCATTCTTGAAGGGTTCGCGATAGGAGACGGGGTGACGCTCGAGGGAGCAGAGGTCAAAGTCATCACCACAATGCTTGATAATTCAGAGGCCATAGCAGGACCTAGAGGCAAATTTAATATCCCTGGGCTATCAGAGGGTATGGCAACGGTTCAGATCAAGTATCCCGGATATCAAGAATACTCCTGGAGAATCGTCATCCCCGGCGACAAAATTGGGATTCGGAAACCTTTTTCGCTCATGCCAGCGCAGCCATTCACGCTCAACATTCAGAGCGCGGATGGCCTTCCTATGAGGGATGCCATAGTTCGCCTTCGGCGCGAAGGCCGAACGATCCATCAATCAAAAGCGAGCGAGTTTACGAATCTCAACATTCTTCAATCCGGTGCGACTTACTACTTCGACATCACCGCCAATAGGAAAAACGAATCCCCCTTACTAGCGACGGGCCAAGTTTTCACTATGCCCGAGGAGGGGCCTGGCGAGTTCACTGTTTTACTCGATAAAGAACCGGGTACTTTTTCAGGAAGAGTCAGTAACGTTAACGGAATGTTTCTACCGGGCGTGGTCCTCAATATCAAAGCTATCGTCGACGACGAATCTGCGCGGGCGCCCTTACGTAGAGTTCTGTCTGATGCGGGCGGAGAATATCAAAGCGACTACTTTGCTCCTGGGAAATATTCCATTCAGGCAACGCATCCCCAATGGGGAGAAAACGTTGTTATTGGCGAGATCAAACCGGGCGAGACCACCCAACTGTGGATCTCTCTCATTCCGAGGTAAGCAACCAATCGGCCACGAAAATATTGTACTCTTCAGGGTCCGCGTCACTTCTTTGCGAAACGAAGAGCAGCCTTTTTCCATCCTTCGAAAAAGCAGCATCGCCATCAAACCCTGCAGCCGTTGTGATTTTTTCTGTGAGACCTTGCTCTAAGTCATGCACATACAGATCGAATTCACCCTTAGACGTCTCACCGGTATATACCAAGTAACGTCCATCGGGGGTCAATGCTGGGGCTCCTGCGGTTTGCCCTTCTTGACTGACTCTTCGAGGCTCTCCTGAACCGATCGCCACAAAAACCTCTGTTGCCGAGCCTTCAGAATGTGGGAAGCGGCCTGAAAAAACGCCCCTGCCTCCCGTTCCCATCAGGGCCGTAAAACAACGGATTTCTTCTTCTGATTTTGCATCCCTTACGGACAACGCAGGTTGAGTGATCTCTTCAGACTCTTCGCGCAAACCCGAAGTATCGACAAACATCGTATAACTGCGTGCGTCAGAATGAGGTGGGCGAATACTCGAAAAAAGAACCCTGCGACCATTCTCCAAAAATAGGGGAGCTCTATTCACCCCGCCATCTGTCAACTGAACCACTGTATCGAAGTGATTCTCCCCGGGAGCGTTATCGACAATACGCGGAAGCGGGTCATCAGGAACCTCTGACCAAGTATCCGATTTGCCCGAAACGGCAGAATTTGGATCACCTGTGCAGCCGGCCAAAAAGACACACAATAAAAGAGTCGCCGTACAGATTGGTGCGTTATTACTCATCAAGGTTGGCCTTTCCTTCGTCTCTGGCGTAGATTAATCCAAGAACACGGCTCACGCACCTCGAAAGGCTCCTATGTACGGCGAAGACCTGACCTTCCAAACCCCAGGAAAGGGCCTTCACGAAATCACGGAGCCTCTGAAAGAGTGTATTCGTAGGGCAGATGTCGAGAGTGGCCTATGCTCTGTGTTCATTCTGCATACGAGTGCTAGCCTGCTCATTACAGAAAATGCGGACCCCTCTGTCAAAGACGACCTCATGAGATGGTTCGACAAGCTTGCTCCGGAAAACGATCCGGAATACACACATACTTCTGAAGGACCGGACGACATGCCTTCGCATTTAAGGGCAGCCATCACTCGCAGCAGTGAGCAGTTGCCTGTTAAAGATGGGCGTCTCGCACTCGGCACCTGGCAAGGTGTCTTCATTTTCGAACATCGAACAAAACCCCATCAACGCACCGTCAGCGTGCGAGTTTGGGATTAAAGGAGCCGCTATGACAGGACCAAAACTTCTTATTGCCTGCGTCGATTCTGAACTTAGAAATCGTTGCTTCGACGAAGCCGCTGCTCTAGGCCTTCGGGTCGATGCTGTCGGCAATCAAAAAGGCCTCACCAAACGTCTCTCAAAAGATTCGTACGATCTCGTGATCCATCAAGGTGCTCTTGAATTCGGAGATACGGTTCCGGAAAATCTTCTAGAGCTTCAAGCGGATGACGACCTCAAAGGATTCAAGGAAAAGATTGAGTCCCTGATCGAAGTGCCAGAATTTGACCCTGAGTCTGTGGGAGATCTCCCATCGGCATCGAGTCTTCCCTGGAAGCCAAATGAGCCGGCTCGCAAGAGACTCAGAGATGGCGATGGGCACAACGCGGACGCGCCCTAAAGGCTAGCAAGCCACGCTGGAATGTTGACCACCATCAACTCTTCGGCTTCCTTGAAATCTCCGGCAAGCCTCGATATTTGATCGAGAGGCATCGGCGCTCTCCAAGTGGCCGTGTCTTCCACGAATAGAAGTCGAGGGTTCTTCAACCACTCCTCGATGCGCAATAGATGCATCGCTTCATCGTTCTTTTGGGCGGGCATTTGCAGCCGAATCCCCGAGGCCCTCACAGGACGACCGAGTGGATTGTAAGCCTCTTGCTCAACATTGATGACGCTCAAGGAAAGCCAGTCAGAGGCGGTCGCTTCACCCGGAACGCTAATCAGCGTCCGGTGATTTCGAGTACGAGCAACGATCACGGGGACTTGGACCCTTTTCGCCAACGAACGAACGACTTCATGAATTTTCCGCGTCAGTAGGTCTGACCCCACCGTTGCACCTTCTTCTTGAAAGGTGATGCGGTCCCTGGAAAAAGTAACTCTAGATGCGCCCTTCTCCGGAGACGCTGCTGTTTCTAAGCGAGCACCTTCACCCACCCGGGTGAAGTTTTCGTATCCACAAATACTGGAGACCTCCATATAGATCGCCTTCAGATGATCCAGGCTCACCTGAATCGGCAGGTGAATCAGTTCAATGGAAACCCCTAGGGTACTCGGGTCGAGGGTCGCTCCCGTAGAATCACTCATTCGCCATTCCGTCCATCTGCGCCACCCCGTTCATCGGGTGGCGAAATGCCATCCAATCGGACAAGCCAACCTTCCTCCTTCAAACGATCAAAGAATGTCGGCAACTGACCCTTAGAAAACTGTGCACTCTGACCTGTCACGAAGACTTCTTTTCGACCCAACTCTAAATAGTTCACTTTTTCTTCATCGAGAATATCGGTGAGCTGCTTGTAGCGATCCGGCTTCAATCCTGACAAATGGATAGCAGGGCTAGCCTGAATCCAATCCACATCTCGACCCCAGTCACGAATCGCCACGATCACCGGATCTGGCAATGGGTGATCGCTGGCAGACTCAAGAACCTGGCGAACCTCGTCCACCTGGAATCCTGCCCTCACCCCTAGCCGCATCGATTCGGGGGTGGCTCTATATCTGCGGATGCGCTCTGCCGAATGGCGCTCAGAAAAGCGCGCCAACTGAAGTTCCAGCGCCATTCCTTCGATACCTTCAGTGATCAACATGATTTCGAAATCTGGATTGACCAACACTCGACATTCAGCAGGTGAACTTTCAAGACCGAGAAGGTATCGACCAAGATCAGTCAACATCAGCGAGCTGAGAGAGCCTTCCAACATTCCGATTTCACACATACCCAAACTGAGCATGCGATTGACGATCCAAAATGCGAGATCGGTGCCCAATCGAAGGACTGGACACTGTAAGCGATCTCTGGAGAAATCTTCTTCGCGCCTTTGTCTTAAAAGATTGGAGACTTCTCTTTCTTCAAGCTCAAGGAGATACGTACTGACGACATTATCGATGACGCCATCGAGGTTCACCCAGCCTTCAGTCGCATGCTCGCGGAGAGTATCTAACAGAATACTGCGCATCGCTTCTTGATGGAAAGACCAGCGAGCTCCTGCGCTCTCTTCTAGGAAACGCTGGAGAACGACTTCTGTTTTCCGACGAAAATCGAGCCCTCTCCAGGCCTCTAGCCTGCGATCGTTAATTCGCAATTCGCCGGCAAAGTTTTCAACAAGACCGAGCTTCATCGCGACTCGTAGCACTCGGGTGACGGTGTCTCCCTCAAGATGATCCGTGAGGCGCTCCATGGCGAAGTTGCGCCTCAATTGTTCGGCAAGCCTCTTGGGGAAACTGCCTGATCGAGTCAGTCGAATCGGTTCCTGTTCAATGTGAAGGGTAAGACGTTCAATATCGATCAGTAGATCAACACCCGATTCAAGAATGACATCAGGCCTGACTTCTTGTTCTATCGATGCTTCCGAGCGAGCCTTCATCCATTCTTGGAAAATCACCAAAGAAGGCTCGGGGAGAGTGATGCCGTAATCTTGCAAGCGCACACTTCCAATAGTGCCCACGCCTGCTTCCTCCAGTATGCTCGCCCACGCCGCCTCGTCGATTTCTTCGACGCCTTCTGACTCGAGGTGCTCGACGATCTCATCCGAATCGAGATCGAGGACTCCTCTGTTTCTCAAAGCCCGCATGCACAGTTCGGCGAGAAGGGAGTCTTCTAATTTCTGAATACGCTCTTCGATCCCCATCGCAACCATGTCCGGTGCTTCCGGAAGCATGCGGAAACTGATTCCGTCAGCGCCAGAAATAACGGTCTCTCCTATTTTCAGGGCTTTCGAAAGATGGCTCGCCAACTCTTTCGGAATCTCCAGAATCTCGGGGCCCTTCGTCTTTTTCTCTCGTCTGCGAGATACGAATCCTCGCTCGGTCAGCTGGCGAACCGTGGACTCGACTTCGATTCTCGAAGCGCCACACTGGGCCAACCCCTCTTGGACTTCAGAAACAGGGGCCTTCGAATCGGGACGTGACAACACATCCTGAATCAACCTTTTTTGGGTAGAGCTCAATCGCTCCACTCTTTCGTGAATGCCTTCTCCGCTCACGAGTGTTTCCTCGATGCGGTACCTGAGATCTTCAACCCGCACCTGGACAGATTCGCCAGGTAGCCAGAATTGATGGATCGTTTGCAGCTCTGCTTTTCTCAATCCTCGAAGAAAGTTTTCAACGGCGCTCAACTCAGCACCTCCTCTTGCTCTTCGATTTCATATTGATATCCCTGCTCCATTAAAAATCGTTGTCTTTTGTGGGCAAAGTCTTGGTCTCGAGAATCCCGAGTCACTAAAGAATAAAAAGTGGCTTCTCTGCCATCGGACTTGGGCCTCAACACTCTTCCTAAACGCTGCGCTTCTTCTTGACGCGACCCATACGTCCCAGAAATCTGAATCGCCACGGAAGCATCCGGAAGGTCCACTGCAAAATTGCCGACCTTACTGACGATGAGGACGGGAACTTCACCGCTCCTAAAGGCCGCGTAGAGACGCTCTCTTTCATCCTGAGGCGTATGGCCCGTGATGAGCGGCGCTCCTGTGGACCGCGCAACATCTCTGAGCTGCCTCAAGTACTGACCGATCACAAGGATTCGGTCACCTTCGTGACGTTCCAATATTTTATGGAGCCTTTGTAGTTTCATCGGATTTTCAGAAGAGATCCGAAACTTGTGCCGCCGGTCTGCCGCGAGATATATATCTCTCTCTTCTTCTGGAAGATCGAGGCGGACTTCAACGCAGCGCACCTTGGCGATGAATCCTTCACGCTCAAGATCTCGCCATGGCATATCGTAGATACGGGGCCCGATGAGAGTGAAGACTTCATCTTCACGACCATCCTCTCTCACGAGTGTCGCTGTCAGCCCAAGTCTTCTGCGGGCCTGGATCTCTGCCGTGAAGCGGAAAACCGGAGCCGGAAGCATGTGAACCTCATCGTAAATAATCAGACCCCAGTCATGATCAGCGAAGAGATCTAGGTGTGTGAAGTCTTCAGTCTTTGATTTTCTATGTGCCGTGATCTGGTACGTCGCCACTGTCACGGCGGCGATGTCTTTACGGGCACCAGAATATTCAGCCACTTGGTCTTCCGTCAGATTGGTCCAACGAACGATTTCCTTTTGCCACTGACGAACACTCGTGATGTTGGGAGCGAGAATCAAGGTTTGGCACTTGAGCTTCTCCATGAGGCCAATACCAACTACGGTTTTCCCAGCCCCACATGGAAGAACGACCACTCCGGATCCTCCTCCGCCGCCCTGATCAGAGAAGAAAGAATCCACCGACTCCGCTTGGTAATTCCGTAAGGAAAACTCCGATTCCTCGGGGAAGTGGAGATCCACAGCTGCACCGGTACGGAAACCCGCACGGTCAGCGATAGGGAACCCGTTACGGATCATGGCGACTTTGAGCGCCCCTCGGTGCCCAGGGTCAATGCTGTAGGAATTGCCGTCCCCGGGTTGCTTTAATATCTCAGTCAGAGAAGGCCTATTCGCCAACTGACTCAAGAAATCATCATCTTCCCGAGAAGGCTGGAGGATGAGAGATTCCCCATCTTCGGCACGGATCAGCTCAAACCTACCGAAGCTCTCCAGAGCTTTGCCAACCATGTCGTGCAAAGCTTTAGGAACTGGGTAGCGCGCGTTGTCCTCCAACAGAGTCAGGATCTTCTCCTGGCTCCAGCCGGACTGAGCCGCATTCCATAACGAGATGGGCGAAATACGATATTCATGGAAATACTCAGGGCTCTTCTCCAAATGGGCGAAGGCCGCAAGTTCATGTCGTAATCGCTTCGCAGAAGGATGATGGACCTCAAGCAACAAGGTCCCATCGCTCTGTACAACCAGCGACTTTGCTTCTGTATTCATATTCAAACGATCACGCAGCGCTTAACCCAGAGGGCCGGTATGAAGCAAAGACTCCTAGGTCCTTGTTCCGGTTCCCGCACAAGCGAGATCTTTCTCCTTGAAGAAATTGTGCGACTCAGCGGAAGAGTGACCAGGAAAACCTCGATGGGGTCCCCTTAGCATCCACTTTGTCAGCGATTTCCTGAAATTGTCATGTCCCGGGAATTCCCCACCCCCGGAATCATGTTCCCCCTAACAGAGCAGCGAACTCAAAGCTCAACCACATCTGTACACAAATAATTTGCGAGGCCGCTTCCAGTATCCTCCTGAATTCCCCCTACGGCATCGTGTCAAATTGGCGTCGTTTTCAAATCGTTAGCGTGCACAAATTGCAGCGTCCCAACGAGGCCGTGAAAACAAATTCAGAACAATGCCCGAATCGCTAACGACGACCCGCTCTCTTTAGATCCTCAAGAACCAAATCAGTTCTATGAAAATCTAAAGAGAGCAGTTTGATGATATGCCATGAAAGTGAGTCCGAATCTACCACCCAATTGGAAGTAGATTTATAAAGAGTTACTCACTCGGGGGGTTGACTTCCTCTTGTCCATCGGTTGCGTCCTCTTGACCGTCGGTTGCGTCCACCAATTCCAAGCCGATGACTTTGTCGCCACTCTTCACCCGGATCAATCTGACGCCCTGGGTATTGCGTCCAATCGGCCTCACGTCTTTCAGTGAAATCCGAACGAGCATTCCCCCAGAAGTCATCATCATCGCATCGCGGTCGCCAGAGAGGGTTCGAGCGGAAACAACGGAGCCGTTTCGCGCCGTTGTACGAATATCGATCAGACCCTTACCGCCCCGCCTCTGGGTTCGGTAAGCACCGAATTCGGTAATCTTTCCATATCCATTCTCGCAAATAGTGAGCAAGGCTCCGCCATCGATAACGATCGTCATAGAAACGACGCGATCGGCTTCGCTAATCCCGATGCCGTTAACGCCCGCCGCATCTCTTCCCATAGGACGCACATCGGTTTCGTTAAACCGGATAGCCATCCCGCTGGCCGTAGAAAGAATGATCTCTTCTGAACCGGAGGTGATGTTCACACCGATCAGCTCATCTTCCTCGTTGATCTTGATCGCCTTGATTCCGTTCTTCTTCGGACGGGAGTAGGCCTCTAGAGCTGTTTTCTTGACCTTGCCTAAACGCGTGGCGAAGACGAGATTTCTATCATCGAATTCCTCCACACGAATCATGTTCAGGATCTTCTCTTCTTTTTCCAACTGAACCATATGAACGACCGGCTTGCCCTTAGATGTTCGGGACATATCCGGCAACTCGTAGACCTTCAGCCAGTACACCTTGCCTCGGTCCGAGAAGAGCAGCAGCGTGTCATGGGTGCCCGCAACAAAGATGCTTTTGACGAAGTCGTCATCACGCACAGATCCGCCGGAAACACCGGTACCACCGCGTCCCTGGGATCTATAGTTGGTCAGCGGAGTACGCTTGACGTAACCCTGATGGGTGAGAGTCACAACGACTTCCTCTTCAGCGATCAGGTCTGCGTAGTTGATCTCTTCTGCGGCTTCTTCGATAGCGCTCCGGCGATCGTCTTTAAACTTTTCCCGGAGTTCGTGGATATCCTCACGAATGAGTTCTTTGACCACGTTCGCATCGGTCAATACCGTTCTGTGGTACTCAATCTCTTCGCGGGTTTCTCCCAAATCATCCTGGAGCTTCTCGCGCTCGAGCCCCGTCAAGCGGCGAAGCTGCATCCGAAGAATCGCATCGCACTGAATTCTTGTGAGAGCAAACTCATCCATGAGTGCACTGCGCGCATCATCTTCACTTTTACTAGATTTAATCAACTCGATCACTCGATCGATATTGTCGGTCGCAGTAATCAGGCCTTCGAGGATGTGGGCTTTGCGTTCAGCCTTGGCGAGAAGGAAGCGTGACCGCCTCCGAATAACTTCACCCCTGTGATCACAATAGGCATTCAAGAGTTCTAGCAACGTCAGCGTGCGTGGCCTGCCGTTGATCAGGGCGATTTGCTGAACACCAAAAGTCGTTTGAAGCTGTGTGTGCTTGAAGAGCTGGTTGAGAATAACTTGAGCATTCTCATCTCTCTTGAGCTCAACAACGAGACGGATGCCTTTTCGGTCAGACTCGTCACGGATATCAGAAATACCTGTAACGCGACCATCTTTGACCAGTCCCGCGATATCAGTGGCCAGCTTTGATTTAGAAACCTGATATGGGATTTCAGTAATCACGATGGCTTCTTTTTGCTTCGTCATTTCTTCGAAATGCGTTTTCGCACGAAGAGTCAGTAGGCCGCGACCTTTACTGTAGGCCTCGTGAATGCCACGACGGCCACAAATAACACCTCCCGTAGGGAAGTCGGGCCCCTCCATCACCTCAAGGAGATCTGGGAGCGTCGCGTCGGGGTTATCGAGGACGATCAGCAGCGAATCGCACACTTCCCGAAGGTTGTGGGGGGCGAAGTTGGTCGACATGCCCACGGCAATTCCTGAGCCCCCGTTGACCAATAGGTTCGGGAACTTTGCAGGAAGAACTGTCGGCTCATCCCGCGTGTCGTCGTAGTTTCTGACGAAATCTACGGTTTCCTTATCGATATCAGAGAGCATATCCGTCGCGGCATCTGTCATGCGCGCTTCGGTGTATCTCATAGCGGCAGGGGGGTCACCGTCGATGGACCCAAAGTTACCCTGACCATCCACCATCGTTTGACGCATATTGAACGGCTGAGCCATCCGAACAAGCGTCGGGTAAATCACTGATTCACCATGGGGGTGGTAGTTACCCGATGTGTCACCAGCGACCTTGGCACACTTCCTGTGCTTAGATCGAGGGCCTAAATTGAGGTCATTCATCGCCACGAGAATTCTTCTCTGCGAAGGCTTTAGACCATCCCTGACATCGGGAAGGGCCCGTTGAATAATGACGCTCATAGCGTAGGTCAGGTATGACCCCTTCATCTCTTCTTCAAGGGACAAAGGAAGGATGCTTGATTCCTGGCTCATCTCTTCGTTCTCCAACTCTTCCGGCACTCAATTTGTGCCGTTCTGTGTCTATTCGTTAGGAGCCATCGTGAGGGGGGGTTCACTCTTTACAGAGTGTGCCCGCTCCATCGACTCGAGTAAGAATCGATTCGCGGGAGTGTCGACGCCGTGCGTCTTCCCTGCTCTGACGATAGCACCATTAATCCAGTCCACTTCGGTATCCCGTCCTGCGTCCAAATCCTGGAGCATCGAACACCGGTTCGTTGCCGTCTTTTGGCAAAGGAGGATCAACTCTTGCTCGACATCCATGTCGAAGAGATCCAAACCTCGCGCCTGGGCAACTTTTATCACTTCACGAGATGCTTCCAAGGCCAGTGGATAACCGGCGCTTTGGGGCAACTCGCCATTTTCAATTCCTTGCAGTGCCGCCACTGGATTCAAGCCTGCGCTGAGGACTGATTTCCTCCAGGCCTGCTCAAATCCGTCACTCACTACCGTGGATATCAAACCCATTCGTCGAAACGAAGCGCTCAACATGCCGGCAAATCTCGCTGAAGCCTCCTGGTGATCCAAGGGACCTACGCAAACCTCGCCACCTGAGCCACGGATCACAACCTTGTGATCAGACTCCCTCAGCAATCCATATGTCACTGAAGCCGCCAGGAGAGATTCCTGTTTCTGATCAACAAAAGTTTCTTCGAGTCCGAGACCATTCCCGAATAAGACAACTTTAGTTTTCGAAGTGATCAAACCAGAGATCTGACGAGAAACATTCTCGACCTCCCCGGCTTTGACGGTGACAAAGATCCAGTCTAACTCGCCCTTTGCTACAGATGCGGGCCCACACGGAAGCGTTTCTTGAAGCACCGTTCCGTTGGCAAGTGTGCAGTGCACTTTTTTCGGTTCACGGCTCCCATTTGGGCGAGCGATAAACTCCACTGCAACACCATGACTTTTCAGCACAGAGGCCAACCAAGAACCGACAGAGCCGGCGCCCACAACAGCCACTCGCCCTGCTAAAGGCACAGAGTTATCCGCTAAGGGTGCAGAGTCATTAGCGCTCGCTAGAGGTTCGTCGATCTTGTCGACCATCAAGCCCCCGGAGCCATCTCTGCGCTTTCGCCATCTTTAGAAACGAAGGACTCGCGCTCTCCGGGAAAATCTCCAGAAGAGACATCCGCGAGAAAGCCTTCCACCGCTGTCTTCATAACCTGTTCAACATCTGCGTATCGGCGCACAAACCGCGGCTTAAATTCCCCGGAAAGGCCGACCAAGTCATGGAAGACCAGCACCTGTGCGTCAACAGAGAGACCCGCGCCGATACCGATCACTGGGATCGACAAGGCTCCTTGTATCTTTTCAGCAAGACCTGTAGGTACGCATTCAAGAACCAAGGCAAAAGCCCCACTCTCCTCGATAGCGCGTGCATCTTTTAAAATCTGAGCTGCCGAAGCAGGGGTGTTCCCTTGAACCTTATACCCCCCCAGTTGAGTTGCGTTTTGAGGAGTGAGGCCGAGGTGTCCCATCGTGGGTATCCCAGCGTCAACGATGCGTCGAATTGTTCCAACTCGAGCTCCGCCACCCTCTATCTTGACAGCATCTGCCATTCCTTCTTGGATCAAGCGACCCGCATTACGAATCGCATCCTCATCGCTGATTTGAGCCGCAAGAAACGGCATATCACAGACCACAAAAGTGTTCTCTGCACCACGGCGCACCGCCGCTGAATGACGCACCATGTCATCCATGGTTACGGGCACGGTACTGTCATGACCCAGGATCACATTTCCAAGGGAGTCACCCACAAGGATCATAGGAACTGAGGCGGATTCTAAAACGCGTGCAGTGGGCGCATCGTATGCGGTCAGGCACACCCAGCGGTGTCCCTGTTTTTTCCAGTCGTAAAACTGATCGATACAAATACGCGCCATCGACTTCCTGCCTCTATTTCTAGATATCGAGTTCGCGGGCCTCTAGGGCATGCTTCTCGATATACTCCCTACGGGGAGCCACTTCGGTTCCCATCAACTTCACGAAAAGATCATCTGTGGCCTGGCTATCATCGATCGTGACTTCAAAGAGAGTTCTCCGTGAAGGATCCATGGTTGTTTCCCAGAGCTGATCCGGGTTCATTTCGCCTAGACCTTTAAATCTCGTCAGGGCTACCTTGCTCTTCATAAGAAGGAACAACTCGTCGATCATTTCAGCCGCGGTAGAAGATCCTTCTTCCACTGAATCTACTCCAAAACGATAGGGTTTCAGGTGCTCAAATCCCTCTCTGGAGAAATCGAAAGTTGGAACTCCGAAGCGATCCATTTCCATCTCGGGAAGCAATGTGGCGGCATCAAAACCGAGAGTCACAAGTGACTGGATCAGCTCTGAAACTTCTTCCGCCTTTGTCAACTCAACGCCCCGGAACCCCTCACCTTTACTCTCAACAGCGGCGGTGAGCTCTTCTAGGGAGTTCATTGCTTTTTGGGAACCCCCTCCAACGAGAACGTGGGTGGGAACTTTTCCTTCGACGCCCCATGAGTCAAGAAGCCAATGATGGAGAGAGAAGCCACGATTGTGATACCTCTCATTAAACTTAGAGAGCTTCTGCATCCCTAAAACGGCCTCGCGAATCTCTTCGCCCGTCAATTCCTTCTTCTCTCCTGAACCTCCGAGGCGAATTGTTCCATGCTCACAGGCAAGGTCGATCAAAATCTCATCTAGTCCTTCTTCGGTAACAATGTATTCATCCCGCGACTTCCACCTCACTCGGTACAGAGGTGGTTGCGCTACGTAGATATATCCATTCTTAACGATCTCGTTCAGGTGTCTGTAGAAGAACGTGAGGAGCAACGTGCGGATGTGAGAACCATCGACGTCCGCGTCAGTCATGATAATGATGCGCGAGTATCTAATTTTATCGAGATCGAATTCATCTCCAAAACCTGCACCCACAGCAGTGATGATCGCCTGGATCTCTTCGTGTTGAAGAGCTTTATCCACGCGAGCTTTCTCTGTGTTGAGAATCTTACCCTTGATAGGAAGGATGGCTTGGATCATTGAATCCCGTCCGCCTTTAGCGGACCCGCCCGCAGAGTCTCCCTCAACGATGAATAGCTCGGTTTCGTCTTTGTTGCGACTTCGGCAGTCGTGCAGTTTTCCAGGGAGGCTTCCTGAACTCAGCAAACCCTTCCTGCGGGTTAAGTCCCTCGCTTTGCGAGCCGCATCGCGAGCACGCGCCGCGTCGAGCGCTTTATTGACGATCTTCTTGCCCACTGCTGGGTTCATATCGATCCAGCGCCCTAAAGCCTCGTTCACAAGAGACTGAACGATGCCCTCGATCTCTGTGTTTCCAAGTTTCTCTTTTGTTTGACCCTCAAACTGCGGATCAGAGAGCTTCACGCTCACCACAGCCGCCAACCCCTCCTGGTAATCTTTTCCATCAGGAGTGCTGTCGTTTTTCAACATCTTCATATCGCGCGAGAATTTATTCAGAGTTCTTGTCAATGCGCTACGGAACCCACTGAGGTGCGTTCCTCCGTGATGCGTATTGATGTTGTTGGCGAATGTAAAGATCTGCTCTTGGGAGTAACCATCGTTGTGCTGCATCGCAACATCCACAACAACGTCATCGATCTGGGTTTCAAACCGAATCACTTCATCGTAAATCGGTGATCGCTTCGCATTAATTTCGCGAATAAACGCTTCAAGCCCGTCGGGGAAGAAATACTCTTCAGCTCTTTTTTCGTCGTCGCGTCTCTCATCTATGAAATGAATACGAATACCCGCATTGAGGTAAGAAAGTTCCTTCAACCTCTTTGCTAAGACATCGCGATCATAAACAACTGTTTCAAAGATTTCCGGATCCGCTGTGAAGGTGACCTTTGTGCCGGTGTCTTCCGCTTTTCCGAGTTTCACAAGGTCGCTGCTTGGAACTCCCCGCGCGAACGTTTGCTTCCAAAAGGATCCAGCACGACGAACTTCGGCGATCAGTTCTGTCGATAGGGCATTCACCACTGAAACGCCTACGCCATGAAGTCCACCTGAAACCTTGTAGGTATCGTTATCGAACTTACCTCCGGCATGGAGTTTTGTCATAACGACCTCAAGGGAAGACATTCCCTGGTCTTCGTGGAAATCGACAGGAATACCCCGCCCATCATCCTCGACGCTCAGAGATCCATCTTCGTGGATAACCACATCAATGCGTGTGGCATGCCCCGCCATCGCTTCATCGATGCAGTTATCGACCACTTCGTAGACAAGGTGATGAAGGCCCGCAGGGCCAGTGCTACCAATGTACATTCCCGGTCTTTTTCGGACCGCGTCTACGCCTTCAAGAACTTTAATATTCGATCCGGAGTAGTTTTCTTTTTTCTCTTCACTCAACTCTCGTGTCCCTTTCCTAAGGAGAGCTCCTGAATCAGGAGTTCAGGTCGCTCGATCCGTTCCGGAAGTGAATGGTGTGAACATTATCAAGTCCCTGTTCTCGCAGGTTCTCAATAATGGCTCGCTCTCCGAAAGATTTCAATTCTGTGGCTAAGGGGTTGGAGTCAACATTGACTGTCAAAACCCCTTCTTTCCAACGTACCGGCAATGTGTGTTGAGATATTTCTACCCCGACCACTTGTCGCCATAGTTTCCTCACGCCCTGTATTCCATCTACTGCGTCACTTGAATGACTCGGGGCGTATTTTTTGAGTAACTTTTTCACTGTCTCGGAGAGGGGGCGAAGGCTCGTTCGCTCCCTTTCTAGACGGCGCTCTTCTTGTTCTAGTTCGAGGTAACGAACCCTGGCTTCAGGTTTACGGGTCAAGCGTTCTGCATCTCGGTAATCACGAGAGGCATGACGATATGACGATAAGCCAGTGGGTAGTCAGGGATGCTAAACAGCCCGGCGGTTTTACTGTCTTTAAATGAACACTCCACCTGACTAGAGTCGACCACCCGAAGGAGGTCTATCAAGTAGACAGGGTTAAAGACAACAACAAACTCACCTTCGGCTCCTGAGATTTTCTCAACAGGAAACTTCACCTTCGATTCCCCGACATTGCTCGCAGAACTCGAAAGGGTGGCTTCTTCGTTATTAAAGGAGAAGCGAACTGTATTGGTTTCTTTAGTTGTCATGAGAGAGCACTGCTTCAAAGCGACAAGGAACTCATCGCTATTGATGCGATAAACAGATTCAAGTTCTTGCGGAACAGCTCGTTCGTATTCCGGGAACTTTCCTTCTACTAAGCGGCAGCTTAAAGAAACGAACTCAGAGATATACGTGGCTTCGTTTTGATCTAAACGAAAGACCACATTCTCTTCTGTTTCGGAGGTTAAAATTCTCGTCAGCAAATCAACAGCTTTAAGTGGGATAATGAACTGACCTTGAGGAACACCTGAATTAGTTCCAGCTTCAGAGGGCATAACACTCATCGCCATGCGTTTACCATCGGTCCCCACGATTCTGATTTCGTTTTCGTGGCAATCCAGAAGGACGCTATGCATATTAAAGCGAGTCGCGTCTCTTGCAGAAGCAACACTGACTCTTTGAAAGTTCCGAATCAGATCTTCCCTGTTCACCTGGATAGAAGGTGCTTCAGTTGAAAATTGAACAGCAGGAAATTCATCGACTGAACCTGACGGCACTTTAAAATTAGCACTTCCTGAAGAAATACAAACCTGACCACTCGCATCGAGTTCGACACAAAGATCAGCGCCTTGAAGTTCCCGAAGAATTTTAACCAACCGACCACATGGGATCAGGCAGCTTCCTTCTTTCTCAACCATGACTTCATCTACTTGAGCCTGAAGCCCAACCTCAAGGTCGGTACCGATCACCTGTAAACCGTTTTGATCCGCCTTAAGAAGCGCAGACTGCAATACAGGTCTCGTAGGGTTTGCAGGAACAACCCCAGCGACTAAACCCATCGCTTCCAGGAAATCACGGGTATGACATTGAAACTTCATTTTGCCTCTTTCTCACGTCGTCGTGTTTGCTTTACTGTTTCAGCTCCAAAGAATCCCATTCTAAAGAAAGGAAATAGCTCTGGGAGCCAAGAAGGGGGGGCTGTACGTGATCCCGGTCGAAGAATAAACACACACCCGTTTCAGCCCAGTCTGTGCCCCTCCTCGTGGACATGCCGTATTCTAGGTGACTCCATCCACCGGAGCAACGAGATGCATGAATAAATTCGATGACATAAGTGCTTTAAAATCAGTGACTTACAAATCGATTTTTGAACAAAAAATAGGCCTCCTGGAGAAGGATGAATTGTAATAATAATTGAAAAATTCTCAGTCTTAGTCTTCTAAGCCCCTTTAAGTGTGGATAAAGTCGGCCACGCTTCTGTAAGTCCTTTATTTTATATGTCTTATGTGCCAATGACTTTACTGGCGGCTGTGGATAACTTGAAGGGAGTTGGTGTGGCTTCTGGTGGTGTTCTTAGAGATATCCCCACCGCTCTTGGACTAGGGCCTCATAGCGAGGGTTTCGTCCCCTAGAGATGATCAGGCGTTCCCGATCTTACGTTCACGTTTTCCACCATCTGTCTTCAGGGCTGTTGGAGTCTCCGCTGTACCCGTTTGCGGGTCCCTCAAAGCAAAGCGTGCTCACGAGAGCGTTTCGGTGAGGGTTTCGAGAAGGTGTCCGTGCGGTCACCTTAGGAAGCATGCGGTCACCTTAGGAAGCATGCGGTCACCTTAGGAAGCATGCGGTCACCTTAGGAAGCATGTGGCCACCTTAGGAACTGCGCGGTGATCCTGCGCGGTGATCCTGCGCGGTGATCTTATGCGGTGCTCTCGGAAAGCATACTGTGATCTCAGGGAGGAAGAAACAAGTCGAGTTTCAGCCCTTGTTTTAACCCACACATGGAGAGGGTTTGCCGGATCGGTCGGGATAGTTATCGATGCGTCGCAGCGGTCTTCACTGTCTCGTGGTCTTCGCTGTCTCGTGGTCTTCGCTGTCTCGTCTTTGCTGTCTCCTAGAGGAGAGTTGTGAGGAGAGTTGCGAGGAGAGTTGTGAGGAGAGTTGCGAGGAGAGCTGCGAATTTATATTTGGCGAAGAGCCGCTTCGAGGGATTCTATATCTCTTCGAAGCGTGGCGTTTCCGCTGACGTTCGTCCTGATCTTATCGATAGAGTGCATGACTGTGGTGTGGTCTCTGCCGCCGAAGTGTTGGCCGATTTCCCCTAACGAGCAGTCGGTCCAAATGCGTCCAAGGAACATACAGACCTGGCGTGGCAATACGATCGACCGAGTTCTTCGCGAGGAGCTGAGTTGCTCGGGCGTCACGGAATAGTATTCACACACCGTCTTTTCAATGGTTGTGAGATCCATTCGCCGAGTTTCAGTCCCGAACAATTCATCCAGCGCAGAGCTGACATGATCAGGGGTCGCCGAGACGCCTTCATGCAGAATCATGCTTTCTATTCTCAAGACAGCGCCTTCAAGTTCGCGAACGTTATCGATGATGCGCACTGCTATTTGCTCGACCACTTCCTGGGGAAGTTCGAGGTTTCTGCTCACCATTTTTCGCTGAACGATGGCCATCCGAGTCTCAAGGTCAGGCGCTTCTAATTGAACGACAAGGCCGAGCCGGAAACGAGACACCAAGCGCTCTGAAAGGCCTTCAATCGCCATAGGTGGGGCGTCTGAGGTGAGCACGATCTGTTGTTCTCGATTGTAGATGTCGTTGAAAGTATGAAAGAATTCTTCTTGGGTTCGCTCTTTGTCGCAGAGGAATTGAATGTCATCGATCAGTAGGGCATCGGCGCTGCGGTAGTGCTCTCGAAAGCGGTCAATCTTTTGTGTTGAAAGAGCAGAGATGAACTCATTCGTGAAAGAGGCGCATGAAATCACGATCACTTTTTTAAGACCGCGCTCGGCAAGACGATGAGCGATAGCTTGCAAGAGGTGGGTTTTACCAAGCCCTACGGACCCATGTATGAAAAATGGATTGTAGGCGTTGCCTGGGTTTTCCGCACACGCAATAGCCGCGGCATGGGCCAGTTGGTTGGATGGTCCCGTGATAAAGTGATCAAAGGTTAATCCAGGGCGAAGTTTCTCAGGTTGCGAGGGTTGTCCCGATTTGGGATAGGTTTCAGTTTCGGTGTCAGCGACTCTTGATCTAGGGCTGCGACTTTCTAGAAAGTGATATTGAACTCGCCCCTGACAATCGGGGTGAATTTCAATAGCCGCTTTACGGACGATTTCAGACCAACGCGTTTCGATCACTTGAATTTGAGGTTTGCTGGGAGCTGTGATTTGAACGGCATCTTCAGAGATGTGGAATTCGATCCCATCGAGCCAGATAGATCGCTCATTTTGGGGAATTTCCCGCCTCAGGACCGTGAGGAACTGTTCCTCGTGCGATCTGTCTGCGGCGGAAGTGTTCATGGTCGACCTCACGTACTATTTTCTAAATAAGGCTTCTGCGAAGATGGTGAAGAGTAACGAGAATATCTGCCTTGATGCAAGGGGTCGTTCTGACATCGGGTTCGCTTGTCAGGATCAGCTAGGGTGGCTAACATACTCTCTCTGTCATGAAAGAATACGCTTCTTGTCAGTTAGCAGCGATGAAGGGCGACATTTCAGTCGCTTGGCCATGAAGGCCCGTTTCTGCTCATCTCGATCTGATAGTGTGCGGAGAGGTGGCAGAGTGGTCGATTGCACCGGCTTGCTAAGCCGGCGTACCGTTCGCGGTACCGAGGGTTCGAATCCCTCCCTCTCCGCCAGTCATATTCTCAGCATTGTGCTCGTTCTCAGAGTTGTGCTCGGTTCAGCGAGCTGCTTTTTGTGCCAGCGGTTGTGGGGTGCTTGCGCTGCACTGCTGTGCTGAGCGGCTTGTAGCGGTATACCTCACCGTCGGATGAAAGACTGAGATTGTCGACGATGCGGGCCCCCTACGGGGAGTGTGGATTTCTTCTTGTCTCATCGTTCTTGTCTCATCTTTCTTGTCTCATCGTTCTTGTCTCAAGGGGGTCGATGTCCTCTTCAATACAAATTCTTGCCTATGACGAGACTCCACTCGGGGTTTTGTGCTTACGTAGGCGGGAGCTCCTCTCTCGACCCGGCACGTTTGTGACTGAGATCACTCTGAATCACGAGTTCTTGATGTCGAGTTATCACACCGATTCGGAGAGAGCTCTGTCACGAATTGGAATCGAGATGCACGGCGGCACTGATCTCGATGTGATGGTCGGCGGACTAGGGCTGGGTTACACCGCGAAGGCAGCGCTGGATACGGGGCAGGTTCAGTCCTTAGAGGTGGTAGAAATTCTGCCTCAGGTGATCGCTTGGCTGCAGGATGGTCTTGTCCCCTTATCAGAAGAGCTGAATAAAGACGATCGATTTGCCGCGGGCGAGGGCGATGCCTATCAGCGCTTAGCCGGCCCCCCAGCGACTCGACATGACCTTATTCTTATCGATATCGATCATTCTCCGGATGATCGATTGGGTACGGTAGATGCGAGCTTCTACAGCGAGGCGGGCCTTCGGAGTGCTCACCAACACCTGCAAGAGGGCGGGGTTCTAGGGGTCTGGTCCTACGAAGAGAGCGACTCTCTAACAGCAGCGATGAATCAGGTTTTCGATGAGGTCCAAGTAGAACCAGTGCGACACGAGAATGAACTGATCGACCAGGTCCAGACCGATTGGCTCTACTTCGGAAAGCGTAGATCTATCAATTCGTGAGAGCTGCGGTCGGTAAAATATCGAGGCGCAAAAATTGGACTAAGACGGGTTTTGGCAGGCCCCGGTTTCATTTTTACAACATCGTTTGCTACAACGTCGGTTGCCCCAATGAGCAGCGATGAGAAAGCCGCTTCCGGCAACAGTGGCGACCCCTGCTGGGGGCCAGTGCAGTTTCATCGCCCCGTCTGTATCTGTCACGATGGAGGGGCAGCAGTCACAAGGTTCATGGATGGCCACCACATCGAGCGGGTCAGAGAAGTTTGCTTCTGCGGTTTCTGGGATATACGGCAGGGCACTGCCGAAAAGAATAAACAAGATTCCAACCAGGGCAGAATAGAGCACCCATTTGCTGCGGTGTTTTTGGTATCCGAAGATCACAACAGTGAGCGCCAATGGAACAACGCCGATGCCATCGTTCGCGAAGAGTTGCAACACTGGGACCGTCATGCCGATGTTTGGCAGGGATTCGCAGTATTGTTGTCCGTTCGATCGGTGGGAGTTCAAGGCGATCAGCGAACCTATGAGGCTACCGCTGCACTCAGGATTGTAGAATCCATCGACAGCATGACCGCCGACTGGATGCTCCCTCCTCAGGAAATCCTCGGCAGGATTTCTAATCGAATCTGTAATGAAGTCAAAGGCATCAATCGAGTCGTGCTGGACATTTCCAGCAAGCCTCCCTCCACCATAGAATGGGAGTGACATGGGCAGTTTCAGCATATTACTGTTCGCGGGCATCGTCTTCGTCCTGTTGTTCATCGCTTGGTTAGTTTTCAATCGCTCGTCAAAGGATGAAGATTGATCAAATCTCATTAGTTCGTTACGATCCCCATTATCTCAGCCATCATTCAATCCAAAGGCAAGCCGAGCCGTGATCCGCTGCGAGTACTGAGTTTGAAAGAGAGCCACATGGAAGGCATTTTACCCGCTTTTCTACAGTTTAATTCTGCGGATGATCTCATCAGGGTCGGCCGGGACTACGACGGTGGCTACTTGGTATCGAAGGCTGACGTTCTTAAATCAGATTTCCTGATCGGTTTGGGAATCAATGATGACTGGAGCTTCGAAAGCGATTTCTTGAATCATCGTAAAGTTCCGGTGATTGCTTACGACGCCTCCGTAAGCAAAGCTTTTTTTGCCAAGAAAGCACTCAAAGCGCTGCTCAAACCCACGAGGCCCAAAAAACTATGGCGCGCGATGAATACCTACTTTTCTTACAAAAACTTTTTCCGAAACGACGTCCAACACAGAGAACAGTTTGTCGGCCTTGAGTCAGCGGGTCCTCACTGCACGATGAATCAGGTCCTTGGCGAAGTATCCTCAGACAATGTGTTTTTGAAGATTGACGTTGAGGGCTCTGAATATCGTTTCCTGGATACTCTGATCGAAAATAAAAACAGGATCAGCGGCATAGTGATCGAGTTTCACGATTGTGATATTCATCTCCAAACCATCAAAAATTTCGTCGAAAACTTTGGTTTGAAACTTGTTCACGTTCATCCCAACAATTGCGGCCTCATCAGAAAATCTGATCAACTGCCTTTGACTATGGAACTCACATTCAGCAAATATGCGAAGGCCGCCCCTGAAAATCTTTTGCCGCATCCACTTGATATGCCCAATGATCGAAAGCGCGCTGATATTCAGTTGAGTTTTCAAACACGAGTATCACTTCCTGATTCACTGGACTGACTATCATTTGCTCAAGCTCTAAACCTTTTTAAGACCGTTCCAGGTTGCAAAATCCCTCCCCTAATGGGAAATTCCTGCCCTGCTGCTGGATTTCCTTCTCAGTTCCACTTTGATTTCTTGCCCAGATACAGAAAAATGTGTCATCACCGTGAATGCAGATTTGAAGATCAGTAACTGAAGTGAGATGAAATGGTCACCGAATTCCGTGGTTCGATCACTGGCAAGGGCCTGAAAATCGGGATTGTTACTTCCCGATTCAGCGGGGAACCTTGCGACCGTCTTCTCGCATCAGCTCTAAGCAGACTTGAGGAACTTGAAGTAGCCAGTGACGACATCACCACCACCTCAGTACCCGAAGCCTGCGAAATACCGCGAGTTGTCCGCGAGATGGTGGATGGCAAACCCTCGACCTTCGATGCCATCATCACTTTAGGTTGTGTTATTCGTGGAGAAACACCCCACTTCGATTTCGTTGCTGGCCCATGTGCGGATGCCTTGATGAAGATTCAATGCGAATACAATTCCTTGAACATACTCTGCCCGCCGATCATCTTTGGAGTCCTCACTACAGACAATCGTGAACAAGAGATGGCCCTGAGCGGCGGAGATCACAGCGATAAAGGCCGTGACTGTGCTGAAGCGGCGGTTGAGATGGCAGAGTGGTCGATTGCACCGGCTTGCTAAGCCGGCGTACCGTTTTTGCGGTACCGAGGGTTCGAATCCCTCCCTCTCCGCCAATCCCAGCCCGTTTTCAACTCACAACTACGCCGGGTTCCTGTCCCGAACCACTCGCGTTGCTGACTCGCCCCTAGAGGGTTTTTCTTGAATCTATATGATAATCGATTATCATTTCTTAAGTGTTTGTTGGAACTTTTGCTCCCAGGCGGGGTTTCAGCCGCAAAACCTCTGAAATTGCCAAGGAACTCTGTATTCAGGAAAGAGAAGCAATCCCAATGGAATCCAACACTCTCGATTCACGCCTCCCGGTCACCGTGCTTTCCGGGTTTTTGGGCGCAGGAAAAACCACCCTTCTCAATCAGATCCTCAACAACCGTGAGGGGCGAAGGGTCGCGGTCATCGTCAACGACATGAGTGAAGTCAACATCGATGCCGCCCTCGTTGAAAAAGGGGGCGCGGAGCTTTCGCGTACCGAAGAGCAGTTGGTCGAAATGTCGAATGGCTGTATCTGCTGCACCTTGAGAGATGACCTCCTCGCCGAAGTCTCGCGCATGGCCCAGGAGAATCGCTTTGACTATCTCCTGATTGAGTCGACCGGAATATCAGAACCAATCCCCGTGGCCCAGACTTTCACCTTTGAGGATGAAGAGGGGGTCAGTCTTGGCCAGGTATCCCGCCTCGACACCATGGTGACAGTCGTCGATGCCGCCAACTTTCTGAAGGACTACCAGAAGGGGGATTCCCTCCGGAATCGTGGGGAGTCCCTCGGAGAAGAAGATGAGCGCACGGTTACCGATCTGCTGATTGATCAGATTGAGTTTGCCGACGTGATCCTGCTCAACAAATGCGATTTGGTCAGTGAAGAAGTGGCGGCTGAGGTTGAGGGAATCCTGAAGGCCCTGAATCGTGGGGCACAGATCATTCGGACCACACGGGGACAGGTTCCGATTTCTCGGGTTCTCGACACCCAACTGTTTGATTACGACGCCGCCACAGAGTCCGCAGGCTGGATCAAGGAACTTCAGGGGGAACACACTCCTGAGACAGAAGAGTACGGGATTTCCAGCTTTTGCTATCGTAGCGCCAACCCCTTCGACGCCGACAAACTGTGGGATTTCTTTCACACCGAGGAAAACTGGAAGGGTGTCGTTCGTTCCAAGGGTTATTTCTGGGTCGCCGCCAATCCCAGCGTGGCCTACGTCTGGTCACAGGCCGGGGGTGTGAGCAATGTGGAGGCCGAAGGGAACTGGTGGGCCGCTATTCCTCCGGAGCACTGGCCCCACGAAGAGGGAGACCGACCCAATGAAAGAGAAGGTTGGGATGATCGGTACGGCGATCGAACCCAGCAGTTGGTTTTCATTGGCCAGAATCTCGATGAGCAAAAAATTCGAGCGGCGCTGGATGATTGTCTCCTCGATGCAGAAACCCGTGACAAAAACAGCAAGGCATGGATTTATCTCCACAACCCCTTCCCCGAACTGAAGCTCGACGAAGCATGAGCCCGGAGTGGCTGATCGTTGGCGGCGGAATTCACGGGGTGCATCTCGCAGCCCGTCTGATCATCGAGGTGGGGCTCCAGCCGGATCGTCTCATGATTGTCGATCCAGCGGATCGACTTCTGGATCGTTGGCAATCCTGTACTGAAGTAACGGGGATGCAGTTTCTCCGTTCGCCGTCGGTGCACCATCTGGATGTTCATCACGCTTCACTTCAGTACTATGCGGGAAAGAAACAGATCCGAAAAACCGATGGCTTTGCCGAACCTTATGCCAGGCCGGCCCTGAAGCTGTTCAACGACCATTCTTATCAGCTGATTCAGTCGCTGGGGCTCGATGCCCTTCACAAAAGAGACCGGGTGGTCTCCAGCAAGCCCCATCGTTCCGGGGTCATGGTTAAACTGGCCAGAGAAGGCTGGCTGGAGGCTCAAAATGTCATTCTGGCGATAGGTGCCAGTGAGCAGCCCAGCTGGCCCGACTGGGCTCCACGAGGACACGATCGGGTGCACCATATCTTTGACCCTGGTTTTTCCGGCTGGCCGACGGCGGAGGGTGAAAAGGTCACCGTGGTCGGTGGAGGCATCTCTGCGGCCCAGGTGGCGCTCCGGTTGGCTGAGCGGGGACATCAGGTGCGACTGGTGACCCGTCATGAGTTTCGCGTCCACCAGTTCGACAGTGATCCGGGTTGGCTCGGTCCCCGGGAGCGGGTCGACTTTGATCGACAGAAGCAGACATCCCGACGCCGTGAAATCATTACCGATGCCCGCCACCGGGGTTCCATTCCTCCTGATGTCTCTCTGGCTCTGCGGAGAGCTCTCCAGGAAAAGAAAATCCTCTGGGATCAGCAGGGGGTGAAGGAGCTCTTTTCCGGCGACGAAATGCTGGGCGTGCAGTTTGAAGATGGCCGCGTAATGGAAGCTGATCGGGTCCTTTTGGCGACCGGCTTTTCACCGGTACGGCCCGGGGGGAAATTCATCGATCAGCTGGTCGACTTCGCAGACCTTCCCTGTGCGGAGTGTGGTTTTCCCATCGTCGACGGGGGCCTGAAGTGGCACAGCAGGGTTCGCGTTACCGGTCCCCTGGCTGAGCTGGAAGTGGGCCCGGTGTCGAGAAACATCGCCGGGGCGCGCATTGCCGGTGAACGCATCGTCAGCACGGTCAAAGAGCAGTCATGGAAGAAATCGGTGAAGAATTCGATTTCCAATGTCATCCAGGGAAGAGCGGGGTTTCTTCGTCCGCGGACGAGGAAAACCATCACTCCAACCATTAATTCTGACTAGAGACCGATCACGAAACCCTGTTTTGGCAGGCCCCGGTTTCATTTTTACAACATCGTTTGCTACAACGTCGGTTGCCCCAATGAGCAGCGATGAGAAAGCCGCTACCCATGACGGTGGCGATCCCAGCCGGCGGCCAGTGCAGACTCATCTCTCCTGAATTATCGGTGACCAGAGAGGGGCAGCAGTCGCAGGGTTCTTCTGCTTCCACAGACACAACATCGAGTGAATCCACATCGAGTGAATCAGCTGCGAGCTTATTGCTGTCAGCAGGAAGATAAGGCAGGGCGCTTCCCGCCAGGATGCAGGCAATCCCTATCAGGGCCGCAACGGAAACCCACTTCTGACGATGTTTTCGGTATCCATGGATCACCACGGTCAGCGCCATGGGGACTACCCAGATTGCCATGAGAGCGTGGGAAGCGGGGTGCGCCCAAATCTCTGCAAAGGCGGGGAGGGTCAGAAACAGTACCGGTGAAATCAGGCAATGGACAGCACAGGCGGATGAAGCCCAGCCGCCGATTTTGTCCCAGCGCTCTTCTGCGTCTGTAGAGTTTGTAGATTCAGTGGGGTTTATGTTATTCATTAGGCGGCTCGACAATCTGCACATCTTCCATAAAGCAAGATTTCGTGTTTCGTCATTTCAAATCCAGAGGGCAGTAGTTTTTCAAGGTTCCTCACGCAACCTTCGACGTCAAAAGCGCGGCTGCAATCTGAGCAGAGGAAGTGATGATGATGGTCTAAGTTCGCGAGTTCGTATCGAATCGACCCCGATTCAAGTTCCACAGAGATCAACTGACCCTCGTCCACACCCCGTTTCAGAGATCGGTAAACCGTGGCGATACCGATGCTTTGGCGGCCTTTTGTCGAGCTCAATCGCTCCCAAATTTCATTGGCCGACATCGGGCCTGAAGAAGCGGTCAGGGTTTGTAGGACCTGTTCGTGTTTTTTGCTCGATTTACTCATCTTGGTAACACTGTTCCTGTTCTGAAATTCATCAAAGTTCAAAAGTGGTTTACTAGACCACTCCGGTTTTTCTCTCTCGACTTTTTCTGATTCTAGAAAAAGCACCAGTGGCAACAAAAGCGGCGGCTGCAAGAACCAGAAGCTGGGAATAGGTGCCTTTCTCAGGAGCTTGTCCGTATCCCATCCAAGGCCCATGACTGAAGAGCGATTCAAAGGTCTCCTTGTCGACTGGTTTCATTTTCCATTGCGCTTGAATCAAGGCCTCTTGTCGCTCTTTGACAGAGTCGAGAATAACCTGACGATGCTGTCGATAGCTGACGGACTCTGTTCCGGAGAGCACGCAGAGAGCTCTTTGATAAACATAAGCTGGGTTGATCCAACCAAATCGTGCGACCGCTGCTTCGCGACTGACTTCGCTCTCAGAGAGATTTTGGCTGACCCCCTCGACTTCAGACATGAATGCCGCCTGGCGAACCAGTCGATCCATGTCAGACACGATCGCTCTCGCGGGAGTTTTAACGGGGGGAGAAAGTTGTGGGCGTGCTGCGTAAAAGGGCCCTTTGTAGTTTTCGATGTTTCCCAAGAGGATTTCGTATCGTTCCGCCCTGAGAACAGAAGTCGTTTCGCTCGCATAAAGGGTGGGCATTTGACTGCTGACGACCTGGCGCACCGCCGCTGGAACGATGACACAGAATCCGATCCACAATCCCACCATCCATAGGGCTGCCGTCGATGACCCGGTGCCTGCAGAAAGGACTGCGGCAAAGAGTAATCCCCACAAAAAGGTATACCCTAAAGAGATCCCACAATAAGAGAGCCACTGATCAAAAGTCGCCTCGATGGCACCGGTACGTACGCCGCCGATCAGGCATAGAATCAAAACTAATGCGGCCACCATGAACACAGGCATCGACACGCGCAAGAGCCACCAAAAGCGGGGGGAGAGTGTCTGGGTGCGGACCATTCGCATCATCCCTAGATCGCGTTCTAGGCTACCAACATCAAACATCAAGACGAGCAACAGCAACGGCATCAAGTAGGCGAGAACAAAGACGAGGTCAAAGTTTCCCGCCAGGAGTTTTTCGGCGTTTCCTAGAGTTGAGGGATCGCTGGTACGAAACGGCTGTGCACCACGGGTGGCGGAAACCACCGCCCACGAACTGCGGATATCAGAGAGGCCGATGGCGAGTGCCGCTAAAGGTTCCGGGACCATCGCTGCGTGGGCAGCGGCGTAGCGGTCTGCCCAGCGTGGCTGGGTGATATTAATCCAGTCGCGGTCTTCTGGTCCGACGGCTCCATTTGCGAACCAGCCGAGCGCTTCGGTGCGTTGTTCCAGATCTCTAGATTCGAGCTCTACTAAAGATTGTTTCCAGATTTCAACGTGGTGCGCGCCTGAAGTGATGGCGTAAAAACCACAGAATAGAAAAACGCAGATGGCGACAAATCGCATCGTCGAGCGCGAAATACGCTGATATTCAAATTGAATGAGTGCCAAAAAGGTAGAGATCATCGTCCTGTCCCCACAATCGGAATTCTACGGGTGCCCCAGTGAAGCAGAGCTAAAGAGGCGATGAGCCAAGTCAGCAACGCAGCAATTTCTGGCCAGCGATGTTTCAGAGCAAAATCCACCGTTTGTGGTTCGAATTGAAAGTCAGCAATTTCTGAGTAGTCGATTTTCTCTCGCCTCCAGCGGCCATTGGCTTCACGTTTTCCCGCTTTGGCATCGAGGTCGTTGAGGGCTTTGATCAAGTCCCGGCGGTAATTTTCTGACTGTCTTTGAAACTGTGCATCGTGAAACTGGTCTGTTCCGGCAAAGGCCATGCTCAGTCCTCGCGCGGCGAGGAACGGATCTAGGAATGAAATCGCTTGGACCACGCCGATCTGTTTTCGAACCGTATCGTGTCGGCGACCAAAGTGTTCATCCCAGACTTGATTGCCGTATTCTTCATCTTTCTGCATCAAGATTCCGCCGATGTTCACCGGAAGTTGGCGAACTTCTTCGACGCCATACTCTTCGAGGACTTGTTGACGGACTTCATCGCGACGCTCATCTCTGGGGTTGTGACCATCTAAGCCCTTCGCGCGATCCTCTTTCATGTCGTCTTCGAAGGTGATCTGTGATCTCAGCGGGAATATTTGCGAACTGAGTTCGGCGGTCACCCGTGGAAGTACCACAGTAGTCACGAGCCAAGCGATCATCAGAATCATCAGTGCGCTGCGAGAATCGCTGACACGCGCAGAGATCCACACTGACAGAAGAACAACGATGAGTAGGTGCAAAGAGTGGGAGGCGCCGAACAACATAAGCCGGGTCTTTATATCGGTGGTAAGGGGTTCACCACTGGCTTGACCGAGAGCGATATGGGCGATGATTAGCGCCCCCACGAGCAGCAATGACAAAAACCAGTAAGCGAGTGATTTCCCCCAAAGCACAGAGCGCAAAGGGACGCCTTGGGCGACGAGCACTCTGAGCAACCCGGTCTCACGATCTCGGGCAACGGAGGAAAACGCTGTAAATGCAAGTATCAGCGGCAGCAGATGGGCGAGAATGGTGCCCGCATCAAAAGCCCCAAGACGCACCAACGAACTCCAGGAGGCGGCGTCGGAATGGGCTGGAGGATTTTGTACATGAGCCTCTACGCGGACCACTTTTCCAGTAAAGGGCATCACTCCGGAATCGAGGGTAGAGAGGGGGCTGTTGGGTTTGTAGACGTAGCTCCCATAGTGGCCCACCCCGTGAGCAGAGAGGCGGTCGATGGATTCCCATTGCTGTCGGGATGTTTCCATGGCGGCGGTGCGTCCTTCAGTCACGACCCGCTGACTTTCAGCGCCGATCCAGACAGAAAGCAGCAAGATGGATAAAGCCACGGCGACGAGGGCGAGTAAGCGGCCATCGCTGCGGATCGATCTGAGCTCGAGGAGAAACAGTCGGAAAATCACGCGTTCGACTCCATCTGCTTGAGGTAGATCTTTTCGAGGTCATTGGCGGTGAGGGATCGCGGGTCGAGTTCCTGAACGAGCTTGCCGTCTTGAAGAATGACGACCCGATCGCAGGATTCTTTGGCTCTGAAAAGGTCGTGGGTGGCCATCAGTACCGCTGCGCCTTCGTCGGCGACTTTGCGCACCAACATCGAGAGTTCGTGACTGGCATGGGGGTCGAGACCTGAAGCGGGTTCATCGAGAACTAATGCTTTCGCTTCCTTAGAGGTGGCGATGGCGATCCCGACTTTTTGACGCATTCCCTTAGAGAAGGTCGAGACTGGGCGATGGATCGCATCGGAAGCGAGCCCCGAGGTGACGAGTTTTTTTGCCAACTCATCCCGCCGAAATTTGAGCCCGGCCAAAGCTGAGAAGTGTTGGAGGTTCTCCATCGCACTCAGAAATGGGTAAAGTGCGACGTTTTCCGGGATGTAGCCGAGGCGGCCTCGGGCACCGTCAGGATTCTTGACGACGTCGATCCCGTCGATGATGACAGATCCTGAATCGGGCTGAAGAAAGCCAGCGAGGAGGTGAATGGTCGTGGTTTTGCCGGCGCCATTCGGACCTAATAGGCCCAAAACCTCCCCAGGATTCACGGTCAGCGTGAGTGCATCTAGGGCTTGGGTTGTGCCGTATGATTTACGGACCTCGCGGGTTTCGATCATGAAAAGGCCTCTGCGACATCGTCGCTTTATCGGATCTTGAATGCTCTAATTTGTCTGAATGATAATCGATTATCAGTTCTAGTCAAGCAAAGTGGTGGGGTCGCAGACCGATCTTTCTGAGCGAGAGATGGGTCGAAAAAAGAGCCGTTTAGCGACCCTTCTTTAAGGATATTAGAGGGGGGCGATCCGTAGAGGATTGGATCCTCTGAATGCTCTCGCGTAACGCCTTCGCCTTTCCCCGACTGAGTTGTAGGGGGAAATCGGGCTGGCCCGCATCGAAGAAGGTGGCGTGTTTTTCCAGAACAGGAATCACCCTTTGGGCGTAGGCGCCATATTTCTCCAGCATCTCCAACACCTTGACGATGCGATGCTCGCTGGCGTGGGGCTTCATGTCGAGGACGTAATCGGCGAGCAGTTCGATACCTTCAGCCACGTGATGGTCGGCAAAAAGTTGTAGACCTGCCATGCGAATTTCATGAGCGAACATGATGCCACTGGGGGATCGCACGGTGATGGCTTCAAGGATCGCGGGTAAGAGTGGCTTTAGTTGGTTGAATGATAAGTTTCGATAGACGCTAGAGACTGCTCCTCGGGCCCGGCCATCTTGATTGAGCAAACTCGCACGGACGGCTTTCAGCAGCGTTTTTTGATCGACGCCATCGAGAGATTTTCCGATGAGTCCTTTGTTGTGACTGAAGAGGGCGAAGGTGAGGTAGCGCTGTTCCATGTTGCGTGGGTCTTTGCGCGAGGCCTTTCGGGAGAGTCGGGTGAGCAACTCCGGAACGGCAACTTGCGCCGCTTTGCCGATGGCTGCGAGAGCTTCGCCAGCCTTGATGCGCAGCCATAGATCCTTCGCTCGCAGGGCTTTTCGAAGAGCGGGAATCGCTGCAGCGGCTCGGCCCCGCTGAAAGATGATGCCCTGGCAGGCGCCGAGTTGTCCATACAGCTCACGCCCCTGAAGAAGCTGAACCAGTGCAGGAACGATCGCGGATTCATTTCTGCGACCGAGCTCCATCGCCGCCCGTTCACGAACGATGGGAGACCAATTTTGAAGTCGCTTGAGCAGGGTCTTCGTGTCCATCGCTTGGTAGAAACTGGTGCGATCCTTGTTGGTCCATCCCCGGCCGTCTTCCACTAGAAGGTCGGCAGTGCCGCGGTCGATCTGTGGTGCTGGACTTTTGCGGCGGCCGGTCAGGTATGTTTTTCCCAGCGGCATCGCATACGCCAGAAGGTAGGCGCCAGTGCTGTCCCAATTATTGTAGGACTCGGGTCGTGGAGTCGGTGCGCCCTGATAGAGATAGGTGCCATCCCAACGGCGAGCGAGATCATACGACCAAGCGGATTCTTCTAACCAAGCTCCCGTGGCGTGGGGACCGGAGCGAGCGACACCCGGTAACGCCCACGTCATATTAAAAAAGTTTCCCGTGTGTCCCTGATCTCGTTCAGTTCCGTGGCAAGCGACACCCATTCGCGAAAAGAACTCACAGGCATCCGCATCTCCTTCGAGATCAAAGAGCACTGCAGCCATTTCGTTTTTGCCATTGTCGCAGTGGTTTTCGATCCACGGATCATGATCTCCATACGGAATCGAACCCTTGCCGACGTAAAAACGGATCAGGTCGAGACTGTTTTGCAGAGCTTTGTCGAGGCCAGGAACTTCAACTCTTGCCCTTTTTGCGAGAGCGAGAGAGTAGGTCAGCGGGATTCCCGGGGCATTCATCATGCCGTAGCCTTCGAGACGATTGTGGGGTCCACCAATAAAGCCGTGCCCCCATGAGCCGACAACACTTTGGCCGTCAACGATCATCCGCGTGATGCGTTCGAGTCCTTTTTCAACAAAGCTGCGATCTCCCGTGGCGATCACATACTCGGCGAGAAGGATGTTCACATAAGCGTATTGCCAGGTGCGAACGCCGCTTTTTTGGTTGTACTCTGAGAGCAGTTGAACTTGCTCTTTGACGACGGGCAGATATTTTTCCTCACCACTGGCAAGCAGAGCGAGAGCGTTGAGTGCGCGGGTGATCTCGCTTCCGGTACGGGGGTTGGCCTGCATATTTTCTGCTAACCGTTCACACCCTTCTTTAAGAATCCTTTGCGACTTGTCGCAGTCATAGGGTGCGGTGTCGCTGTAGTTCCCGAGAAAGGGCAACTCGATGATGACTTCGAGGGTCTTGCCCTCACGCCAAATGGTTAAGGGCAGGCGACCGAGCTTTTCATCGCTTTCCGCTGTGGTGATCGCTTTACCAAAAACGACTCTGGCATCGTCCACGATGTTAAAGCCAAAGATTCCGGTGATCACATCGCCGACCTTTAATTTTCCATCTGCCGGAGATCCAGGAGCCACTTCAGTTACAAGAATCTGTCGAGCATCGGTGGTCACATGCTTGTCGCAATAAATCCACCCGCGCGCCCCAGTCGGACCTAAGTTCCAGTCATGCGTCCACCCTTCGGGCACCGCATCACCC